>FWWL01002051.1_pt1 | contig 44107 bp, 39 predicted proteins | sample 2228331 | NCBI WGS metagenome assembly FWWL01 (sample SAMEA103939775, study PRJEB20133) | metagenome | reverse complement strand
CTCGAGGCGTTCGGCTTCATTGAATGGCGGTAGCTCGATGCACTGCCAGCGACGCTGTTGTGCCGTTTGGTGCGCCGGCGAACCAGTGACTGTGCTAGCGATGACCACGGCGTCCGGCCCTACGTACGCGAGGGCATCCAGGTTCTTGCCTTCGTCAGCCAGCTGATCGAGCGCGTCGAGAATGAGCGCAAAGCGAACCGGGCGGGAATCTTCGGCGGTGCTTTCGCGTCGGCGCGCCGCTAGGCTCAGCCACTGAGCCAGTGCTTTGAGGCGCTCTTCGGGGGTGATTGGAATTTCTCGTTCGTCCAGTTCCGGTTGCAGCTCGCTCAGAATGCGTTTGACCCACTCATCCAACCCAGCGGCAGCGCCGTCGGCGCCGATGTAGTGATCCAGCACGATCCAGCGTACTGGTGAGTCGGGGGAGTTTTCGAGGTGACGCGCCAGGTCGGCCAGCAGCGCGCTCTTGCCTTGTCCCGAGGGGCCAACCAAGACGATGGGCCCCAACCCGGGTTGATCGCAACGCGCGTGCAGGGCTTCGATGAGCGCCCGACGCACCGCGGGGCGGGGGATGAAACGCTGCAAACGCTGCGCCCGGAAGGTAGCGTGCGCGTTGCGTAACCGGGTGCGCGCGTCGGGGGCCTGCACTTGCGGATACAGGCGATTGAGCATCGCCATCAAGAAAGCTTCGATTAGCGCGCCGAACTCTTGGATGCTGCGGTAGCCATCCTTGACGAGGTAATCGTAATCGAGTTGCTCTTGCGCACAGGCATTTTCGACGTCTGTGCCGTCGGTGACCGATTTGCCTTTGGCACGAATGCGCGCTTTGAGCTGGTCGAGTTTGTCTTGGTGAGTGGAATCGTAGAAGTCGGGGTTGTCTTTTCGCTGCGCCAATTCCTGGGTGAGTTCAGGTGCGCGCAGCAAAAACAGCACTTGTCCCTTGAGCCGTTCCGCTGCGTTTTGTTTCAGCACGGCGGCGTTCATTTCAAGTTCGGTGACGCTGATGCCTTGCTCGAGTGCCTGGCGGATTTTGTCGGCATAGGGCGAGCCTTGCCGCTGTTGCCAGTAACACTGCAGATCATTCTGGGAGGGCACCCAACCGTAACGTTCACCCAAAAAACCGATGAAAAACGGCGGAAATTCGCGGCAGCGATCGATTTCTGCCAGGCAGATCTCGACCGTCTCCCCGTTCTTGGCCTGTTCTTCGTCCACGCCCCAGCGTAGGTCGATTTCCGTGAAGCCGACGTTGCGTTCGGCGCATTTGGCGCGAATGCGCGGAAAGACTTCCTTGAGCAGATGCGTGCGCTCGGCATCCATGTCCTTGAACGTGCTGCTCAGAAAGACGCGAATCTCACGTTTGTCTTGGGCGGAAGGGGCAGCAGCGATCATCGGTCACCTCCTTGGGGCGAGTCAATGGGTGCGATGCGTTCGATTCTTTTGACTCTACCATGAGCTAAAAAAGAGAACAAGACTGCGGGTTTTCTCGGCATGGCATAATCTCTCCACGCAGCGCACTGTCGTCAGGTTTATGGCGCTGATGGAGGAGGGCGAAAGGAGGCTGCCTTGAGCACTACGATTTCGTTTGTCGAAACGCAGTACCCGTTTGACCAGGCGCTTATCGTGCAAGCGCTGACCCAGGCGCTGGAGCACAAAGACTACTGGAGCGTGCTGGAAGACGGCGCAGAGCTGCAAGTGCATCTCGACCAATGGGTGTTGGAAGCGATAAAAGTGCTCAAAGATCGTGCCCAGGCGCTGTTGTCCTGCCCGGCACAGATGCCGCCGCTGCGCCACAACGAAGTGCGGCGCATCGGTGCGGAGTTGCCGGCCCATGGCGAGGCCAGGCTCTATGAGGCGGTGCGTCGTTTGCGCCGGCAGTTGGAGGAGCAGCTTCGTCGCCAAGGGATTGACGTGCGCTCTTTGGTCTTTGTCAACGGCGAAGCGATGCGGCAGGCGTTGGGAGCGCGCCTGTCGTTACCACGACGGCAGGAGGCTGTCGACAGGTACCTGCCGGTGGAAATCACTGCGCCGTTGATTCCCGTCAGTGCCGACGGTATTCGCGCTCAAGGCAGCGCGGCGGGGTTCAGTAGCGCCGATCCCGTTGCGTTGATGTTTGCCGGTCACGAGCACCTTTCGATGCCGGCAAAAAGCAAAGACTTGCATGCTGCGTTGCAAGAGGCAATCGCGCGCGTGCTGGCGCAGCGCTATCCGGATGCCGATGCGGACGATTGCCAGGCGGCGATCGAGGGGTTTTTCCAGCGCGAGCAGCCCGAGCGACTGGTGCATTTCCTCGAGGATCAGCTGATGGCACGGGTTCGCGCGGAAGTGTCGTGCGACTTGATGCAGGCGATTGCCGCAAGCGTTGCCGATGAATCTGCCTATGCCGCGCTGAGTCGTTATGTCGCCCGTATCCTCGAGACACGCGAGGCGATACGCGAAGGCGCATGCGCGGCCGTGCTCGATGCGTCTTCCTACTTGGGCGAAGCAGGCCAGGTGGCGCTGTCGGACTGGATCGCTGGAACGATGTTGTACGAAGCGCTGCCGGTGTGGCCGCGCGGTCAGACGCAACTGTGGGAGGAACGTACCGAGGAGGGAATCGAGCGCGAAGTGGTGTATCGCTTCCGCGTCAATGGACAGGACCCGCAAAGCGGCAAACCGGCGTTTGAGGCGCGGCTCGAGCGGTTGCAAACGGAGCTGACAGAAGCGTACGAGAAATACCACCGCGGCGAAAAAACTTACCCCAGCCGTGCCTTGGCGCAATTGGCGTGGCTGGCGGTGATTTTCTTGCCCGATGGCGAAAAGCTCGTCACGCAAGCATCGCGCGGCTTCGAGGCGCTGTTGGAAATCGTCGAGAGGCTGCATGCGCATAAAGATTTCATCGCGCAAGTGGCGCGCGAGCTGGTGCAAGCGCTGCGCCGCCAAAGTACGCTGGCAGAGCTGGGGCGTGCGCGCACGCACACGCTCGTGGTGCGGGAAAGCCTCATTGACTGGAACGCGTTGTGGGGCGGGCAAGCGGCGTTGCCTGACGATCTGCGCTGGTTCGATTACGTGGACGTCAAGCCAGGCCATGTCGCTGCGCGCCAAGCGCTCCTGCACTGGACGGTGGAGACGAAACTGCAGGTCGTGCCCTGGCGTCGTTGTGCCGCAATCCAAACCTACCGTTGTGTGCGTGCGCTCGATGAGGGTGGCGCGGTGTTGCCGGTGTGGTTGGTGCCTAGGGACGACCAAAAAACCGGGCTGCAGACGAGAATCGCTAATTCCCCCAAGCTAGGACGCGGTGTTACGTTCCAGTACCACCCCCGATTGTTGTACCGCGTCGAAAATTCCTCAACCGATCAGACTTCCGGGGCTGGCGGACGCAAGTTTGGCCGCGGCGCTTTCAGGACAGGCACAGGGCGGGGTAGGGAATTCAGCGACGAAGACCGCCTTTATGCGGCGAGCCTAGCGGCAACGACGCTGGCGATCTATGCCGTGCTGTGGGTGTTGCTGCGATGGCTGCAGGAACAGATGCGGTTGGGTCAGATCGCGGTGCTGCGCTTGCAGCAGGCGGCACCTTCCGACAGAAAAAGCGGGCAAACAGCGCAGGCAGACGAGGCAATCCATGGGATCAACGAGCAGACAGTGCAGGCAGACGAAGCGATTTACGGGATCTCGCGCGCGATCGAAGCGGTGCTCGGCGAGGTCGTACCAATACATGTACAGGGAATGGCGCTGAAGGATTCTCCGTACAGCACTTACCGGCAACGCGGAACGGCGCGGGCGCTGCTAGCGGGAATGCCGCTGGTTTTTCCCTGGGAGGGATCGCTCGAACGGGTGGGGGTGGTGGCGTTTACCGCCCGACCGGCAGCTCAGGCTGGACCTTGGGAGCAGGCGAGCTGGCACGCGGTGTTGTTGCGCAGTTTCGTAGCCGAGCGCCGTGACGATGGGATGGGCGTGCTTGCCCCGGGTCGTGCCCGTGTCAAGGTATCGATTTCCGTCGAGGGTGGGCTCCATCTCCTGCTCGAGGACGAAATTTCCCGTTTGATCGCCAACGGTTGTGCGCACGTGATGCTGCTTTGACAGCATTTCGGCGTGCGGCGCATCGCCCGCGCTGCTGAGCGGCACCGGCGCGTGTTGCAACCGGAATGGCTGGCGCAGTGGTTCGAACGTTATCCGCAAGCGTACCTTTATGCCATGCACACCGGTCTTTTTGCCACGGTGCGCCTGCAACGGCGCCGGCAGCAGGAACGGTCGCTATACGAGGCGCGAGGGCTGCCGGCATTGCGCCGCCTGGCCGAAGTCGTACCGCGTGGGAATGCCTCGCAACCGGTTCTGGCGGTAGGAACGTTGCGGGTGGTGGGAAACGAAGATACCGAGCTCCAGCGACCGCAGTCGGCGTTTTGTACCTACTTTTACGACGACGTGCCGTTGCCTGGGCACCCGCACGCCGAGCTGACGCGCAGCTACGCGCTGGGCGTGGGTAGCGAAGAGGCGCGCGGAGCGCAGGCGTCGCTGCTGGCGGTGTTGCGCGCGCTGCACTTTTACGCCTCGGAAAACGCCACCGATCCGGTGCTCGATCCCTTTGACTGGGTGCGTCCCGTGACGCGCGAAGCGGCCGGGGAAGTCGCGGTGCGGCCCGATACGCTGCTGGTGTTGCCGGCGATGCTCGCGCGCACCGCGGCGGCGTTTGCGGTCAGCGGAGGCGGACGATGATCGAGATCGCCGAATTCTGGGGCCGGCTCTACGAGGTGCTCGTCAAGCGCGGCATTTTGACGTACCTGCAGCAAACCGCAGAAGTGACGCCGCCGCCGGATTGGCCGGGGGGCATGACGTTGCGCGATCTGGCTGCCAAGTTGCGGGACGCGTTCGCGGTGACCGACCCAGACAGCGCTGAGATCGTTCAGGCAGGGGTGAGTCACCTGGCCGCGTACGCTTACGGGCAGGGTCAAACCGTGATGCAGGCGTTCTGGAAATCCCGGCAGGGCCCGGCCGCTGCACCGGAAGTCATAGGTTTGTGGTGCCCGTTCGAAGCCGCGTTTGCTCCGCACCCCCAGGCGGCGGTTCAAGCGCGCAAACAGCGTTTTGCCGAAGTGTGGGGATTTCCCGTGGCGCGCGACGAATGGTTTGGGCAAGGCAAATGCGGCAACGCCGACTTTTTGCTGTGGCTGCGGCAGGGCAAACGGCACCGTTTTTTGGTGTTGGAGTTTTCGTTCGATGCGGTGGCGCCTTATCGGCGGTTGGCGGATTTTCGTGATCAACGAACGGCCCTGGCCGAGCTGCGGGCGATCGCGATCAAGCGTCAGTTACGTGGCGTGTACAGTTACATCACCACCGAGTTTGGCGCGCCGCAAGAGAAGTTCCATTTTGCCGACGCGCTGATCAAGTTCTTGCCGGCCTTTGCTTCTGCGGACAAACCGTTGGTGAAGCTTGCGCAGGCGGCCGCGTACCTGAGGCATTTCGTGACCGTACTGCGGCGCGAAGGTCGGTTGGGCAGCAACGAACCCCTGCAAGCCACGCTGCTGGCGGTGACGCCGAGTGGATTGGAAGGTTTTTCTTGCGCATGGCAGGGTGAAGCGATGCCGCCCGTGCTGAGGCATTTTGCCGAAGTGTATGAGCGCTATCCCCGCGATCGGTCGGCTCCCTTAGAAGTTTCCCAGGGACTTTGGCGCACGCTCATTGTGGCGCTCCCCAGGGCGATTGCCCAGTCGCTGAAGGCTTACCAGGCGCCCGCCGAAGAAGATTTGTGCGTGACGGCCAGTGAAACGCGCACCGATTTCATCAACCCGGGGCAGGTATGTGATTGGACACAGCTCGAGCGCTGGATCCCCCAGGACGCACCTAAAGCATGGCAGGAGCGGCTGTGCGCGCAACTGAAGCGCTGGAACGAGGAGGGACGGATTGAGCCGACGTTGCGTACGCTTCATGCCGCGGCGATCGTCTCGGCGCTGGAAGCCTTGCCGCCTGGAAACATTGAAGTGCTGGCGCTGGAAGGCAATCCGGGCATCGGCAAGACCACCGCCGTGCGGCAGTATCTGCTGGCCGACGAGCGGCCGTTTCTGTTTTTGTACTTCAGCCCGCGCGTGCTGATCAACCGGGATCTCTTCCAGCAGTTCGCCGCACCCGGGGTGCTGACACTGACCACTGACGAAGATACATTGCACAAGGCCCCGGTGAATACCGAGCGGCGCTACGAGGGCGCCGTGGTATATCAGGGTGAGTTTGGCGCGCCGCCCGAGGGCAATGTCTATTTCATCCCGGCTGAGGGCGCCGTGGTATATCAGGGTGAGTTTGGCGCGCCGCCCGAGGGCAATGTCTATTTCATCCCGGCTGAGGTCGCCGAAGCCGAGGAACGGCGCCGTAGCAGCCAGAACGTACGCTCGGTCAGCGACGAGGAATCGCGTATCTCGCGCCGACAAGTGTTAGGGGTACTGCGCGCGCTTGCCACGGGCGCATGTCTGTGGTGGCAGCACGTGCCGACCCTGCGGCGCCTGGTGCTCACCGCCGCGGTGCAAAGCTACAAACTGGTCGGGGCGGGCGACACGATCGATGGGCTCAAGCGGATGTTCGTGCAACAAAACCCGCTCACTCCTGCCGGGAAAAACGAACGGCGCGCTTTGGCCGAGCGCTTTGGCCGCATCGTGCTGATGGTCGATGAGGTCAGCGGTAGCCCCGAGGGAGTTCCACTGGTGCATGCGCTGCTGCGTTGGTTGCACGCGCAGTTTGTGGAACCGTTCGACGAGCCGCTGCCGTGTCGCCTGGCCGTGATCGTTGCCGATGCGTCGCTGACCCACCGTCAGGCTTGGGAGACGTACCTCAGTCAGCCGCAATCTCCCGACCGCGCTCGTAGCGTTGTCGCTTGGTCCACAGAGCCCTTTGCGTTGCACGAAGACGATTTGACGCTGCCTCAGTTGCCCACCGGTCGCCTGCCGGTGCGGCATGTGCTGACCAACGCGTTTCCGGCAAGCGAACTGAAGATCGAATACCAGCTACGCACGCGGCAGGTGCTGTGGGATCAAGCCGAACAGGTCATGCCGCGCATCAAGAAAGCCTATGGCGAAGCCAACCTCGAGGAACTTGCGCGTTACATCGCCCGCTGGAGACAGCAGCACGAGACTGGCCAGCTGATCGTGTTTTTGCAAGACAAGCAGTTTCTGCGCAACTTGCGTGATTTGGTTCTGGAAAGTGACTCCGTGTTTTCCGCCGAAGAGATCCAGATCCTCGATCATCAAACCGACGACCCTACCCGCCGTCGCCTACTGCAACCCCAGCACCGCGACAAGGTGCGGGTGTTTTTGATGACCTCGAGTGGCGCGCGCGGCATCTCGTTTCCTCGCGCCACGCATTTGCTGGTGGTGGTGCCGCGTTTTGCGCCAGAAGCGCAACTGATGGAAATCGCGCAGCTCATTTACCGCGGGCGCGGTGCCAGCACGTTACCCGATGGTACAAGATTCGACGGCGACCGTTTACCGCGCACGCTGACCTTCTGGATCGACGATTATTTCGTCCGGGATCCCAAAGAAGCCAACGCGGAGCGTCGTGCTCGTTGGTGGCGGCATGTGATCGATTTGCTCACTTTTTTGGTGCTGCTGCGCGCCACGGTGCTCACGCGCATCACGGGGGATGCCGGGCTGGCGCGGCAGCGGTTGGCGGTGGTGCCAGTCGGACGAACGCTGGCCGAGCGCATGCAATCGTACCTCGCGCCGCCGGTACGGGAATTCATCAAGAATTGCGAGTTGGCGCGTACCTCGGCTGTGCTTTCTCAGCACCGCGCGCTGTTGTCAAAGGCGGCAAGTCTGGCTAGGAAAATTTTTACGCACTACCACATCCTACTGCAACTGCGTCGTGCCGCTGGCGCTTTGCAAGGGTTTTCCTGGGTGAAGGAAGACGGGCCACAGCGCTACTGGAACGCGGTAGCCAACGCCAACACGCCTTTGTTACCTCGCTCGGCGCCGCTGCTCTCTACATCGCAACAAGTGTTGGGGCCGGTGGTGTTCGAGGATCTGACCGGGGTGATCGCCGATGACCACTTTTTCTGGTCTGCAGCCGATCCTCAAAAACGGCAGGAGGTAAAACAACTGCTCAACTTATGTCACATTTTGGCAAAAGCTCCGTATCTGAGCAAAGACCTGAAACGGCTGGCCGGCGAACTGGCCGAATGGCTCAAGCAGGTCGTCAAGCAAATGGATGCACACGACAAGTCACAGCGCGCCCGGGCCGTGCACATCGGTAACCCCTGGGTCGCGATGCCGGTGGATCAGACGCCGTGGCTAGATGCTACTGAACAACGCAAGTGCTTGGTATTAGAGGCCGAAAGCTGGCGTGACATTCTGGCGCAGTGGTTCGACGCGTACTCGCATGCCGCTCCGGCGCTACCCCACTACGAGGGCCGACCGTGGGTCTCGGTGCTCGCGGAGCGCGATCCGTTGCGGCTCGAGCAGGTGTTCGATCCGCGATTTTTTGCCGCGAGCAGCGAGCTGAATTTGCTTAATCTGGTGCTGTTGGAGCCGGAGGAGATGCCAGGTTCATAGCCTAAATGAAACGACTTTGGTGGGGAAGGCAAGGCCGGCTTGGGTGAATGGTGACGAATTATGCGGTTTCAGCAATGAACGCCGCGATTTCCCTGCTGACCTCCTCCGCCCGCGACAAAAACGGCGCGTGCGCCGCTTCCGGCACTTCGTACCACTGCCCCTGCGGCAAATGCTCCGCCATCCACCGACCCGCCGCGGCAGGAATCAACCCGTCGACAGCCCCGTGGATCACCAGCACGGGGCAAGTGATCTGGGCAAGTTTCGTTCTGAGGTCGACTTCGGCGAGCCACGATAGACCCGTACGCAATACCTCAGGGGCGGGAGCCGGGTCGGCGTGTTCGAGAATGTACGCCGTCAAAGACTTGGCGCGCGCGTCGCCGCGGTTGAAACTGCCCACGAAGCGCGGTAACGTCTCGGCTTCGTTGCTCAACATCGCGTCGGTAAAAGCGGCCAGTTGCTCTGCCGGCAGCCCGTAGGGCCAGTCGGGGCGTTGGACGAAGGAGGGTGTGACGGCAATGGCCACCACCGCGCGGAAATGCGCCGGCCGCTGCGCCGCGGCGGCCAGCGCCAGCATCGCGCCGAGCGACCAGCCGATAAGCGCGCTGCCGCAAGGGATGCGCTCGGCAACGCCCGCGGCGGCGGCTGCGAAGTCGGAGACCAGCGGCGCATCGCGATAGCCGGGTAGATCGCACCATTGGGCGTTGAGCGTTTCGGCAAGGGACAGCAACGGACCGCGGCCAAGCCGCCAGCCGGGGATGAGATAGATCGCAGACATGGTCGGGTGCGTCCAGCAAAACAAACGCGGTCATTCTACCGCATTGCGCTTTGCCCGACCTGCCCGTTCGGTCATAACATCGAGCGCAGCCAATGTACGAGCGCCTGGGCGGGCATCGCCCCGCTTTGCCGGGCGATTTCTTTGCCGTTGGCAAAGAGCGCCAGCGTCGGAATGCTGCGGATCCCATATTGCGCAGCAATCGAGGGATTGTCTTCGGTATTGACTTTGACGAAATGAACGTTTGGCATCATCCGGGCGGCTTCGGCGAAATGCGGGGCCATCATCCGGCACGGCCCACACCACGGCGCCCAGAAGTCGACGACGACGGGAAGTCCGTTTTCCAATACGTGTCGGGAGAAATGCGTCGCGTCCACTTCGATGGGCGCGCCAGGAAGCAAGCTTGCTTTGCATTTGCCGCATACCGGGCCTTCGCTCAACCGTTCGGCGGGCACGCGGTTGAGTGCGTGACATTGGGGGCAAGGGATCATGAGGGTAGTCATGGCTGACTCCTGGAAACAGAAATCCCTATTGTGGCGGCACGCTTGACAAGATTCAAGCCTGCACTGGCTGCCCAGATATAGAACGTAGCTTCATCGCCCCGATAGTCGATATAATGAAAACATCGAGTTTGACCAGATGCGGAATGTGGGCTTTTGAAGATGTCTGCGGCTGTGCCAGCAACCCTGCCCTTGCCTGGGAGCAGTACGGAACAGAAGCTTCGTTCCGTACTCGAGACCGTGCCTGAATTGATGTTCGCGGTGCTGGTCGGTAGCCGGGCCAACGGCCGCGCCACGGACGAAAGCGACTGGGATATCGCTGTGCAATGGTCGCCGGAGCTGGACTTTCTGGAACGTCTGGGGCGTACGGAAACTTTGCGTCGTTGCTTGGCGCAGACGATAGAGGTGGAACAAGCGCGCGTCGATCTCATTGACTTGCGCGATGCTGGTCTGGCTATGCGTGCGGTGGTGGCTGAGGAAGGTAAGCCTTTGATGGGCGAGGAGGGCTTGGCTTGGGCGAAATTTCTCTGCCGCACGTGGCGTGAGCTCGAAGACTACTACTGGGAAACGAGTCATGCGGCTTGACGTGTATCAGGCAGAAACCGCTCGCATAGCGGCTGAGCAAAGAGCCATTCTGGATGCTGCCCGCGCGATCCTGGCCAGTGGTCGCCCTCTTACCCCTCTCGAACAAAGTGGTGTTCTGCATGCTTTGCAAATCATCATCGAAAATGCCATCGGCAAAGCCAAGCGTTTGCTCAAGGAAAACGGGCAGCCTGTGCCGGTGTCGGCGTATGACGCTTTTCGGGCTCTGGTTACTTACGGCATCCTCTCCCCACAGGATCTGCCGCAGTGGAATGCGGTGATCGGTCTGCGTAACCGCATCGTGCACGACTACATGAACATCGACTTCGACCGGATCGTCGAACTCATTCAGGATGGAAAGGAAAGATTTGTCATCGACTTTCTGATGACCTCGACGCAGAGGATATAATTGTCCAAGACTTGACAATCCGCCGAACATCATCTTTTGCGTTTCCTTCGTCTGGATGGCGCAGATGACGACGGCGGAAATTCGTCATCATCCATATCCTCGTCTCCAAGGATAAAGCGGATGTCATCCAAGTCTTCCGTGATTTTCAACTCCTCAAGGATGCGTTTGATGGCCTGATCGTGCAGGGCAGGAGAGTCTAAATTGCGACTGAGCTCCTGAACGTGCTCGATGGTCTTTTGCAAATCCAGCAAACTTCTGTCGAACAGGGCATCCAGTTGTTCGTCTTCTTTGTTTTCCAGGAACCTTGGCCACACGTTCAGCACGTCTGAAGCTTCTTGGATCAGCGCTTGCTTTTCCTGCTTCAGGGTGGCGATCTGTTCTTTCAGGGCTTCGTTGTAACGCTTGACGCGCTCCTCGGGAAGATCACCCAATGTGTCGACGTCCAATTGGGCGCATTCCATCTGCAGGCGCAGCAAGCCCATCAGGTCGCGTTTTTCAAAGGCCGTGTTGGCTCGCTGCATGAGTGCCGTTTTGCGCTGTCGCTCTTCGGGGTTTTGCTCCCGGTCTGGATGCAGCAGACTGGCCAGACGACGAAAGTTCTCCCGTAGGGCGGTGTCGACGGCTTCTCTGGTTCGTTCCAGAGCACGTTCTTTTTTATTGCGCCGTCGATTCCGGGCTTGCTCGGCAGCGTAGGCGATCGTCTCCTCCGCACTTCCTTCCTCGGAACCTTCCAGGGAACTTTCGCCGAACATACTGCATGCCAGCTTCTGCGCCAGGTTACGCTTCAGCTCGATCTCTTCCTCGCGGCTGATGCCCAGGTGACGTTCGCGCAGACGTACGAGTTCCGGATCCTGATCGAGATTCGGAATCGAATCGGTGACCATACAGATGAAACGGCTGAGTTTTTCGCGTTTTGCTTTGGAAAGGGGCAGATCCTTCTTCGGCTGAGCAAGCAGAGCATCGAGTTTCAAAAGCAAGCCTTTCTGGGCCTCTTTCAGCGCCTCGTACCTGGGTAGCATTTCGGCATGCAAACGTCGGACCAGATGCTGGATCCGCCGCCGCCATCGCTCGGTGGACGCTTCCAATTTCTCCAGTTCCTGGGAGAGACGGTTGAAGGTGCGCTGAGCCGGGTGGAGGGCATGGGGATCACCTGCGATGCGTACCAACTGGCTCGCTCCTTCCGGCATGGGAAGATGTTCAAAAAGCCGTCCTTGTTTGGCCTTCATGATGTCACCCGTAAGTGATGAACGAAAATGATCGTGTTTTTCTACTGCTTCGCCCCCAGCGCCTTGGCGCGCTTGAGCCGTGCCGCCAGTTCGGCCGGGTCTTGTGGGCTCACCGCTGGCCAGCCGTGTAAGTGGGGCTGCAAAATCGCGGCAAGATCCGCGACCCACTCAGGATCGTCGTTGAGGCAAGGAATGTACTGGAACGACTCGCCGCCGGCTTCCAGGAACGCGGTTTTGGCTTCCACGGCGATTTCTTCGAGCGTCTCGAGGCAATCGGTGACGAAACCGGGGCAGACGACGGCCACGCGCTTGATGCCTTTCTGCGCAAGTTCCTTGAGCGTCGGTTCGGTGTAGGGCTGCAGCCACTCGGCGGGACCGAAACGCGACTGGAACGTGACGCGATAACGCTCGCTCGGCCACGACAACGCTTCGGCGATCAAACGAGCGCTTTTGTGGCATTCGCAGTGGTAGGGGTCGCCGGCGAGAAGCGTCTTTTTGGGCATGCCGTGAAAGCTAAAAAGCAGCATTTCCGGTTCGCCGTGCGTTTGCCAGTGGGTGCGGATCGAATGGGCGAGGCGTGCTGTCCAGCGCGGGTGATCGTGCCAATGGCGCACGAAACGCAGCTCTGGAACGTCACGCCATTGCATCAGCTCCCGCACGACGGCGTCGAACACCGAAGCGGTGGTGCTGGCGCAGTATTGTGGGTAGAGCGGCACCACCAAAAGCCGGCGCAGCCCTTGCTCTCGCAGTTGGCGCAAGGTGGCCGAGACACTGGGCTCGCCATAGCGCATCGCCCAGCGCACCATGGGGCCTTCCTTGCCCCACAGCGCTTGCAGCTTTTGCGCGAGGCGCGCGCTGTAGACGGCAAGCGGCGAGCCTTCCGGCAGCCAGATGCTCGCGTATTTTTCAGCGGTGACCTTGGGACGACGCGGCAGGATCGCCAGTTCCAAGATCACGCGCCAAAGCCAAGCGGGTAGCTCGATGACCCGGCGGTCAGTCAAAAATTCGCGCAGGTAGGGCCGCACGGCCTGCTGCGTTGGGGCGGCGGGGGTGCCGAGATTGACCAAAAGCACCGCGGTGCGTTGGGGTTGGTCATGGCGAAAGGCCGCGGTCATGTCGAAGTCTCCAATAGGCTGCGGGGTGAGGCTGTCAGGGAAAGCGCTTGCGAGAGCAGTTGTGCGGTAATGTCGACGATGGGAATCACCCGATCATAAGCCATGCGCGTGGGGCCGATCACACCGATCGAGCCGACCAGTTGCCCGCCCACCGTGTAATTGGCGGTGATGAGCGAGCAGTCGGCGAGTTCCTCGATCCCGGTTTCGCTGCCGATGAAAATCTGCACGCCACGGGCTTTCTGGGCGACTTGCAGCAAGCGCATCATGTGGCTTCGGCGTTCGAAAAGCGCAAAGAGTTCCTTGAGCCGCGCCATGTTGTGTGCGAATTCATCGACATCCAGAAGCTGCGCCTCGCCGCTGACCACGTAATCGGCACTATGGACTTCCTGCAGTGGTTGTGCCAACGCCGCGCGCATCAGTTCCGAAATGCGGTCTTTGAGCTGCGTCAGTTCTTGTTGTACGGCGTCGAACACTTCTTCCAGCGATCGACCGGCATAATGCTCGGTGAGGTAATTGCTGGCTTCGATCAGCTCGTTGGGAGCAAATGGTTGTGCTGTGGTTACCAGCCGGTTGATCACCTCGCCTTCGGTGGTCACTAGGATGATCAACAAACGTTCCTCGCCCAACGGGACGAACTCGATTTGCCGCAACCGCAGCGCCGTCTTGGGCGGCGCGACGACGATACCGGCAAAATGGGTCAATTCTGCAAGCAGGTTCGCGGCTTGCCGCAGCACCTTGCTCGGCTGATCGGGCTGCAATTGCTGCTGCAGTTCTGACACTGTGGCCTGATCCAACGGTTGCACAGTCAGCAACGAATCGAGATAAAACCGATAACCCGCTGCCGTGGGGGTGCGCCCCGCGGAAGTGTGCGGGCTACTGACCAACCCCATTTCCTCCAGATCGCTCATGATGTTGCGCACGGTGGCAGCCGAGAGCGGCAAACCGCTGGTGCGCGACAAGGTGCGAGAGCCCACCGGCTCGCCCTCGGCGATGTAGCGCTCGATCAAAGTTTTGAGCAAAATGCGGCTGCGCTCATCGATCGCGATGCTGGCGTTGCGTGTCATGGCGCTCATTGCGTAAAATGACGAAATGACCGATTCTGCCTTTCCTTTTGTCCGTGTCGGGTTGGTGGCCAAGCTGCAATCCGAGCTTGCGGCACAAACCCTCCAGGCCGTTGCCGACTGGTTGGTCGAGCAAGGGCGCGAGGTCTATGTCGAAGCGGCTACCTTCGCCAGTCTCAAGTCCCAGCGCTGGGAGTCGCTTTCCTTTGCGCGTCTGGGTCAGGTCATCGACGTCGCTATTATACTGGGCGGCGACGGGACGATGCTCAACGCCGCACGCCACCTGGTGGAATACGACGTGCCGCTCATTGGGATCAATTTGGGTCGGGTGGGGTTCCTCACCGATATTGCTCGTGAGGACGCGATCGAAGTGCTCAAGCAGATTTTTGCTGGCCAGTACTTCGAAGAACAACGCGCACTCATCATGGGCCAGGTGGTGCGCGACGGCAACGTCGTGGCGTTTTCCCAAGCACTCAACGACATCGTGATGAGCAAAGGCGACCTGGGGCGCATGATCGAGTTCGAGCTCGCCATCGACGGACAGCACGTCTATGTGCAGCGCTCCGACGGCATGATCGTTGCGACGCCCACCGGTTCGACCGCTTACGCTTTGTCGGCCAATGGCCCCATTCTGCACCCGCAGGTGGCCGGTTTGGCGCTCGTGCCGCTGTGCCCGCATGCGCTCACCGCGCGGCCGATCACCGTGCCGGATTGCGTGGTGTTGGAGCTCAAATTGTTGCCCGGCCATGTCGCTGACGTGCATTTCGACGGGCAGGGGCGGGTAGAGATGCTGCCCTCCGACGTGTTGCGCATCCGCCGTGCCAAACACGCGGCGCGTTTCTTGCATCCGCGTGGCTACGACTATTTCGCCATGTTGCGCGAGAAACTTCATTGGAGCGCGACACCGCGCTGAGAGGACAGAGCCGCTGTGCTGCATCGTATCGAGATCCAGGACTTCGCGCTCATCGAGACGCTGGCGTTGGAGTTGTCCCCCGGGTTCGGCGCGATGACCGGTGAGACGGGAGCAGGGAAATCGATCGTGCTCGACGCGGTGGCGTTCGCGTTGGGCGCGCGCGTCGAAAGCGGTTGGCTTCGGGAGGGTGCGTCGCGTGCCGAAGTGACGCTGGAGTGCGACGTGCCAGCCGCGGCCGAAGCCAGAGAACTCCTGGCGCAATGGGAAATCGAGCCCGAGGACGGGCGGTTGATCCTGCGCCGCACGCTCGATGCGCAAGGACGCTCGCGCGCCTGGGTGCAAGGGGTGGCGGTGACGCTGGGGCAATTGCGCTCCCTGGGGGCGTGGATCGCTGACATTCATGGACAGCACGCGCATCATGCGTTGCTGCAAGCGGCCACACAACGGCGGCTTCTCGATCGTTATACCGATGCTGCCCCCCAGGTCGCGGCGGTGGCGGCAGCGTGGCACGCCTGGCAAGAAGCGGAACAGCGTTATCGCGAGGCACTTACCCATGCGGCGCAGCGCGAGGAAGAGCGCGAACGCTTGCGCTACTGGCTCGACGAGTGGGCAGCGATTGCCTTCGACGAAGCGATGTGGCAGGCGTGGGAAGAGGAACACCGGCGTCTGGCGCACGCCGCGGAGATCGCTTCGGCCGGCGCAGCGGCGCTGGCGGCGCTCTCGGAAGGCGAGGTCAGCGCCACTGAGCTGGTGGCGCAAGCAATCCGAACCTTGCGCCACGCGGCCGCGCACGATCCACGCTTGCACTCGGCGGTGGCGTTACTGGAGTCGGCTGAGGCGGAAATTGCCGAAGCCGAGCATTTGGTGCGCGCGCATGCGCTGGCGATAGAAGCCGATCCCGAACGGTTGCACTGGCTGGAGTCTCGTCTGGCCTCGGCCGTGGCGCTGGCGCGCAAACACCGCGTCGATGCGGCCGCTCTGCCCAAGCTCGCCGAGCAGTGGCAGGCGAGACTTGAAGTGTTGGAAGCGAGTGCCGATTTGACCGCGCTCGAAACCGCGCGGCAACTGGCGCAAGACGAATACGCCGCCGCGGCAGCGGCGCTGAGTGCCTTGCGACAGGAAGCGGCGGCGCGACTTTCTGCTGCGGTCACGGGGCAGTTGCCAGCGCTGGCGCTGCCGCATGCGCGTTTTGCGGTGGCGTTACTTCCCGTCCCCCCAGGGCCGCATGGGATGGAGCAAGTGCAGTTTCGATTTGCCGCCAACCCGGGACAAAGCCCGGGGCCGATGGACGAGATCGCCTCAGGTGGCGAGCTTGCGCGCGTCGGTTTGGCGCTGCAGGTGGTGGCGGCGGGGGCCGACGACATTCCCACCGTGGTGTTCGACGAAGTGGACGTCGGCATCGGCGGCGCGGTGGCGGCAGTGGTGGGGCGTTTGTTGGCGCAGCTGGGGCGTGAGCGGCAGGTGCTCGCCGTGACGCATCAACCGCAGGTGGCGGCGTGGGCCGATTGGCACGCGCGGGTGGAAAAACGCTTCGAGGCCGATCGCGCCGTGACGCGCTTGATGGTGCTCGACGAAGCAGCGCGACGCGAGGAACTGGCGCGCATGCTGGGGGGTACCGAGGTCGGCGAGGAGGCGCGGGCTCAAGCCGAGGCGCTGCGCCGCGAAGCGTTGCGGTGCGGACAATCGGGGCGCTGACAGCGGCCAAAAAGATACAGCGCGTGCTCTTGCAGCGCAAAACCCAAATTCGCGGCGATCGCGCGCTGGCGCGCTTCGATTTCGGCGTCCTGGAACTCTTCGATGTGCCCACAGTCCAGGCAGACCAGGTGATCGTGATGCTCCCGCTCGGCGAGCTCATACACCGCTTTGGTGCCATCGAAATGATGGCGCGCCAGAACCCCGGCCTGTTCGAATTGCGTCAGCACCCGGTATACGGTCGCCACCCCCACTTCCACCCCATCGGCAAGCAACAGGCGGTATACGTCGTCGGCGCTCAAATGCGCTTCGGGGTGTCTTTCGAAGAGCTCCAGGATCTTGAGCCGGGGATAGGTGTTTTTCAGCCCGAGCGGGCGCAGATTGCGTTCGGCTTTGCTCATGAGCTTGGCTTGTCCAGCGATAACGATTGCTGTTATTGTCGCATATTCGCCCAAAAAGCGACACGAGACAGTGCGTTCGTTTCGTCTCGCTGCTTGGCTGGCGCGCGGGGCCAGCGCGTATGCCCCATCGGCATCGTCGTCCTGCGATGGCACAAAAACGGAGTGCCTTCGACGTTTATTTCCTGCCACAGCAGTAGAATGTGCGTTTCGTCAAACGAGTTGAGGACATGAACGCCTCTGCGATGCTGCGCGTCGAAGGCTTGTGCAAAAGTTACGACGGCCGGCCAGCGGTCGAGCGTCTTTCTTTTGCCATCGCGCCAGGGGAGTGCGTCGGGCTGTTGGGGCCCAACGGTGCGGGCAAGACGACCACGCTAAAGATGATCCTGGGGCTGACGCGACCGGATGCGGGAAGCATCGAGGTGTTCGGCCTGCCAATGCCGCAAGCGGCGCGGGCGATCAAAGCGCGGCTCGGGGTAGTGGCACAGTTCGACACGCTCGACCCGGACTTCACCTGTGCCGAAAACCTGCTCGTCTTCGGCCGGTATTTCGGTTTGCCTCAAGCCACCCTGCACGAACGCATTCCGCGTTTGCTCGAATTTGCTGCTTTGTCGGCAAAACGTGACGCGCGCCCTGGGGAACTTTCCGGCGGCATGCGGCGGCGACTGAGCTTGGCGCGGGCGCTCATCAACGACCCGGCGCTGCTGCTTCTGGACGAACCGACCACCGGGCTCGACCCGCAGGCGCGGCACCTGATGTGGGAGCGGCTGCAGCAGTTGGTGCAACAGGGCAAAAGCATCTTGTTGACCACCCATTTCATGGACGAAGCGCAGCGGCTGTGCCATCGCCTGGTGATCATCGACGCCGGGCGTAAAATCACCGAAGGGCCGCCGCGGGCGCTGATTGCCGAGCATCTGGAGCCGGAAGTGGTCGAGATCTACGGCGAACCAGGCGCACCTGGGGCAGCGGTGCTGGCGCAACTGGGTGTGGGCGGTGCAGGATCAGAGGGCGAAACGCTGGCCGAGCGTGTCGAAGTCAGCGGTGAGACGGTGTTTTGTTACACGCACGATGCGCGGGCGCTGATGGCGCGCTTGAGTCGATACCCGCGCCTGCGGGTGCTGCATCGTCCGGCGAACTTGGAGGATTTGTTCCTGAAGCTGACGGGCCGCCAGATCCGGGAGGAAGGATGAAAGGCAGGTGTTTTTTCGCTTTCTGGCCGGTGTTTCGACGCAACTGGCTGGTGTGGCGCAAACTGGCGGTTCCCAGCATTCTGGGCAACATCGCCGAACCGCTCATCTGGTTGATCGCGTTCGGTTATGGACTGGGAGCGCTGGTCGGTGAAATACCGATCGTCTTGCCGGGCGGTGACACGCGTACGGTTCCCTACCTGTTGTTCCTCGCTAGCGGCAGTGTGTGCATGAGCGCGATGAACGCGGCATCGTTCGAAGCGCTCTATTCGGCATTTTCGCGCATGCATGTGCAAAAAACCTGGGATGGCATTTTGAATACCCCGGTGTCGCTTGAGGACATCGTGCTGGCGGAAATGCTCTGGGCGGCGTTCAAGGCGCTGTTTTCGGTCAGCGCCATCATCGCGGTGATCGTGCTGCTGGGAATCGCTTCCGGAGACCAGCTCGTTTTGGCGTGGCTGGCGTTGTGGCTGGTGAGCATCACCTTTGCGAGCATCGCGCTCATTTTCACCGCGCTTGCCAAAGGGTACGATTTCTTTACTTATTATTTCACTTTGTTTCTCACCCCGATGACCTTTCTTTCGGGTGTCTTCTTTCCGCTGACGCAATTACCTGAGTGGTTACAGCAACTGGCGCAATTTTTGCCGCTTGCCCATGCAGTAGCGCTGGTGCGACCGTTTTTCCTCGGCGTTTGGCCAGGCGACGCGTGGCTGCATGGTGCGGTGCTGCTTGGGTATGCTTTCTGCGGCTTTGCCGTGGCCCTGGTGCTGACCCGCCGGCGCTTTCTGGCGTAAAAAGCATGGTATAGTCCCAACGATGCACGCGTTGGAAAAGCAGGCGATGAACAGCAAAACATGGCGACTGGGGGCTGTGAGCATGGCGGGGGTCGTGGCCTGGACCCTGGCCGGATGTGCGTTGGAGCAAGGCTCGGCGTTCGACGCGGTGGCACGCTTGGCTTCGCCTTATTCCGCGCCGGTGCGACAGGGTAACTGGGTGGATGAGGATGCCGTGCGCAAACTGCAGCGCGGCATGAGTCAAGAACAGGTGCGCTTGCTGCTGGGAACGCCGCTTCTCGTCGATCCCTTTCGTCCGCATCGCTGGGATTATTTCTACTATTTCGACGACAAAAAAGGGCGGCGCGAACAGCGGCGCTTGACGCTGGTATTCGTCGACGGGCGGCTCGATCGCGTCGAAGGCGATGTGGTTCCGGCGCAAGAAAACAGTACTGAGGCGTCGCGATCGTTCCAAGTCATTGCGATTCCGCCCAAAGAGGGCAAGTAAAGGGGTCAATCGCCGATGCGTGTCAGGTTCCTTGCAAAAAGGACAAATCAAGGAGTAACCCACGGATGAGTGTCCGCATTTGTGTCGCTGGCGCCTCCGGACGCATGGGGCGCATGATCATCGAGGCGGCGTTGAAAGAAGATTCCGGCGTGATCTTGGCTTCGGCCTTCGATCGTCCCGGTTCTTCCAGCATCGGCCAAGATGCGGGGGCAGTATTGGGCGTTACCACGGGGGTAACGGTGAGCGATGACGTCAACGCGGCGATTGCGGCGGCGGATTGTGTGATCGACTTTACCCGCCCCGAAGGGACGATGGCGATCCTTGAGGTGGCGGTGGCGCACGAAAAAGCCGTGGTGATCGGTACCACCGGCTTTGCCGAGGAACAACGGGCGCGCATTTTCCAGGCAGGCGAAACGATCCCGATCGTGTTTGCGCCCAACATGGCCATCGGCGTCAATGCGGTGTTCAAACTGCTCGAGGTCGCCGCGCAATTGCTGCACGGCTACGACGTCGAAGTGATCGAAGCGCACCATCGCCTCAAGGTCGATGCGCCTTCGGGGACGGCGCTGGAAATGGGAAGGGTGGTGGCGGCAGCGCGTGGCTGGGCGATTGAGGAAGTGGCGGTGTTTGGACGCGAAGGCCACACCGGTGTGCGCCCCGACGAGCAGATCGGTTTTGCCACGGTGCGCGGCGGCGACATCATCGGCGATCATACGGTGCTGTTTGCGGGAACCGGCGAGCGGATCGAAATCACGCACCGCGCCCAAAGCCGCTTGCCCTACGCGCTGGGGGCGTTACGCGCGGCGCGTTTTCTTGAGGGGCGTGCGCCGGGCGTGTATTCGATGCGCGATGTGCTGGGAATCTAGTATAATTCCGCCCAATCAATCACAGGCACGGGATGGCGATCGCCCTCCCGTTTTTTGTGTCCGGGGGGTATCGTGCAAAATCCAGCAATCCTAGCATTGGCAGACGGAACGGTTTATCGGGGGGTAGCGATCGGGGCGCTCGGTCTCACCGTCGGGGAAGTGGTGTTCAACACCAGCATCACCGGCTATCAAGAGATCCTGACTGACCCCAGTTACCGTCGCCAGATCATCACGCTCACTTACCCGCACATCGGCAACGTCGGTTGTAACCCGGAAGACGTGGAAAGCGATACCGTGCAGGCCGCCGGGTTGGTCATCCGCGACTTGGCGATGGCGGTCAGTAACTTTCGTGCCACCGAGTCGCTTTCCGACTACTTGCGACGACACGAAGTCGTTGCGATCGCCGAGATCGACACCCGCGCGCTCACCCGACGGCTGCGCGACGGCGGGGCGCAAGCCGGGGCGATTTTGGCGGTGCCTGCTGGGGAAGTGCCGGATGAGGCCGCAGCGATCGCCGCGGCACGCGCCTTCCCGGGATTGGCAGGCATGGACTTGGCCAAGGAAGTCACCCGCAGCCGCATCGAGTCCTGGACGCAAGGGGATTGGCGACTGGGCACGGGCTATGAGGACAGGCCCAATGGCCGTCGGCACGTCGTCGTCTGTGACTTCGGTGTCAAACGCAACATCCTGCGCCTGCTTGCTGAACGCGATTGTCGCGTCACGGTGGTGCCGGCGATGACCCCATACCCCGAGGTCAAGGCCCTGCGCCCCGACGGCATTTTGCTCTCCAATGGCCCCGGTGACCCCGAGCCCTGCACCTACGCGATTGCCGCGGCGCAAGCGGCGATGGCCGATGGCATACCGCTATTTGGCATTTGCCTCGGTCACCAGATCCTGGGGCTGGCATCCGGTGCGCGCACGGTCAAAATGAAGTTCGGCCATCACGGCAGCAATCATCCGGTCAAAGACCTCGACAGCGGGCGCGTGTTCATCACCAGCCAGAACCACGGTTTTGCCGTGGATGCCAATTCATTGCCAGCGCATTGCCGCTTGACGCACGTGTCGCTGTTTGATGGCAGCGTTCAAGGCATCGCGCGAACCGACTGCCCTGCCTTCGGTTTTCAAGGGCATCCGGAAGCCAGCCCCGGACCGCACGACATCGCCTATTTGTTCGACCGCTTCGTCGCGATGATCGACGCCGTGCGCGGCTGACGGTTGCGGTAGCGACGGAAAGGACCATCATGCCCAAACGTACCGACATCCATTCGATTCTCATCATTGGCGCTGGCCCGATCATCATTGGCCAGGCATGCGAATTCGACTACTCTGGCGCGCAGGCGTGCAAGGCGCTGCGCGAGGAAGGCTACCGGGTCATCCTGGTCAATTCCAACCCCGCGACGATCATGACCGACCCGGAGATGGCCGACGTCACCTACATCGAACCGATCACCGCCGCGGTGGTGGAGGGAATCATCGCCAAAGAGCGTCCCGACGCGCTGCTGCCGACAATGGGCGGACAAACCGCGCTCAACACGGCGCTTGAATTGGCGCGTTCGGGGGTGCTCGCGCGCTACGGCGTGGAGCTGATCGGGGCGCGCGAGGAAGCCATCGAAAAAGCCGAAGATCGCCAGCTCTTCAAAGAAGCGATGACGCGCATCGGGCTGGAGTCGGCGCGCTCGGGGATTGCGCACTCACTCGAGGAAGCGCTGGCGGTGCAAGCCGAGATTGGCTTTCCGGTCATCATCCGGCCCTCGTTTACCCTTGGCGGCACCGGCGGCGGGATCGCCTACAACATGGAGGAATTCGTCGAGATCTGTAAGCGCGGGCTTGACCTCAGCCCGGTCCATGAGCTGCTCATCGAAGAATCGCTCATTGGCTGGAAAGAGTTCGAGATGGAGGTGGTGCGCGACAAAAACGACAATTGCATCATCGTCTGCTCGATCGAAAACCTCGATCCGATGGGGGTGCATACTGGCGATTCGATCACCGTGGCGCCGGCGCAGACGCTCACCGACAAAGAATACCAGCGCATGCGCGACGCTTCGATCGCTGTGTTGCGAGAGATCGGTGTGGATACCGGCGGCTCGAACGTGCAATTTGCGATCAACCCCAAAGACGGGCGCATGATCGTGATCGAAATGAATCCGCGCGTCAGCCGCTCCTCGGCTCTTGCGTCCAAAGCCACGGGTTTTCCCATTGCCAAGGTCGCTGCCAAGCTCGCGGTGGGCTATACGCTCGATGAACTCAGAAACGACATCACCGGCGGTGTCATTCCCGCGTCGTTCGAACCGACGATCGACTACGTGGTGACCAAGATTCCTCGCTTTGCCTTCGAAAAATTCCCGCAGGCGAACGATCGGCTCACCACGCAGATGAAATCGGTCGGCGAGGTCATGGCGATTGGCCGTACGTTCCAGGAATCGCTGCAAAAAGCGATTCGTGGGTTGGAAGTCGGAGCCTACGGTTTTGACGAAGTGGCTTGCCGGCGCGAGGAGCTCGAGCACGAACTCGCCAACCCGGGCGCGCAGCGTTTGTGGTACGTCGCACAGGCCTTCCGTGAAGGTTTCACGGTCGAACAAGTGCACCGGCTCACCCACATCGACCTGTGGTTTTTGGTGCAGATCGAAGACCTCGTGCGCACCGAGCAAAGCCTGCGGGGACGGTCGCTGGCGGCGCTGGATGCCGAGACGATGCGTGCGCTCAAACGCAAAGGCTTTTCCGATCGGCGGCTCGCCAAACTGCTGGATACCAGCGAAGACGCCGTGCGACTGCATCGGCACCACTTGGGTGTACGTCCGGTGTATAAGCGGGTGGATACCTGCGCGGCGGAATTCGCCACCCCGACCGCGTACCTGTATTCGACCTATGAGAGCGAGTGCGAGGCGGCACCGAGCAACCGGCGCAAGATCATGATTTTGGGCGGTGGGCCCAACCGCATCGGCCAAGGGATCGAGTTCGACTACTGCTGCGTGCATGCCGCGATGGCGCTGAAAGAAGACGGGTTTGAGACGATCATGGTCAACTGCAACCCGGAGACCGTCTCGACCGACTACGACACCTCCGATCGCCTGTACTTCGAACCGATCACGCTAGAGGACGTGCTCGAAATCGTCCATGTCGAGCGTCCCGAAGGGGTGATCGTGCAGTTTGGCGGTCAAACGCCTTTGAAGCGCGCCAAGGGCCTGCAGGAAAACGGTGTGCCGATCATCGGCACCAGTCCGGACGCGATCGATGAGGCCGAAGACCGCGAGCGCTTCAAAGAACTGCTGCAACGCTTGGGCTTGAAACAGCCGGCGAACCGCACCGCACGCACTGTGGAAGAAGCGATGCGGTTGGCAAATGAAATCGGCTATCCGCTCGTGGTGCGCCCTAGCTACGTGCTTGGTGGCCGGGCGATGGAGATCGTGCATGAGCCGCAGGATTTGGAGCGCTACATGCGCGAAGCGGTCAAAGTCTCGAACGAATCGCCGGTGTTGCTCGACCGGTTCCTGAACGACGCGGTGGAAGTCGACATCGACGCGGTGGCCGATGGCGAAACGGTGGTGATCGCTGGCTTGATGGAACACATCGAGATGGCCGGCGTGCATTCGGGCGACTCGGCCTGTTCCTTGCCGCCCTATACGCTTTCGGAAGCTGTGCGGGACGAGATCCGTCGTCAGACGGTGCTCCTTGCGCGTGCGCTCGGGGTGGTGGGGCTGATGAACGCGCAGTTTGCGGTGCAAGGCAGTGGCGACGAGGCGGTGGTCTATGTGCTCGAAGTCAACCCGCGTGCTTCCCGCACCGTGCCGTTCGTTTCCAAAGCCTGCGGCATTCCTTATGCCAAAGTGGCGGCGCGCTGCATGGTGGGACGCAAACTCAGCGAACAGGGCATCATGCGCGAAGTGGTGCCGCCGTACTTCTGCGTCAAGGAATCGGTCTTCCCGTTCAACAAATTCCCCGGCGTCGACCCGATTCTGGGACCGGAAATGAAATCCACCGGCGAAGTGATGGGCGTGGGCCGTAGCTTTGCCGAGGCGTTCTACAAATCGCAGTTGGCAGCCGGGGTGAAGCTGCCGATGAGTGGCCGGGTGTTCATCAGCGTCAAACCGCAGGACCGGCCAGGGGCGGTCGAGGTGGCACGGCGCTTTCACGAGCTGGGGTTTGAGATCGTCGCCACCCGCGGCACCGCGCGCGCGATTGCTGCGGCGGGCATCCCGGTGCAGCCGGTCAATAAAGTCACCGAAGGTCGGCCGCACATCGTCGATATGATCAAAAACGGCGAAATCGCGCTGGTGGTCAATACCGTCGAGGAACGCCGTCAAGCCATCCTCGATTCGCGTTCCATTCGCACCAGTGCCCTGGCGATGAAAGCACCGATCTATACCACGGTGGAAGGCGCGGAAGCCGCGGCGATGGGCATCGCGATGGCCAACGGCTTTGACGTCTATCGGCTGCAGGACCTGCATCGGGAAGCAAAGGGAGAGGTGGTATGAAACACCCGATGACGGTAGCAGGGGCGCAGCGCTTGCGAGAAGAGCTGCATCGGCTCAAGACTGTGGAACGGCAAGCGGTGATCGCGGCGATCGCCGAGGCGCGGGCGCATGGCGACCTGTCGGAAAACGCCGAATACGACGCCGCACGCGAACGACAAGCGTTTTTGGAAGGGCGCATTCAGGAGCTGGAGGCAAAACTGGCCAACGCCCAGATCATCGACCCAAAAACGCTCGACGCGGACGGTCGGGTGGTTTTCGGCGCGACGGTGGATCTGGAGGAAACGGAAAGCGGCGCGCGCGTGACCTATCAGATCGTCGGTGAGGACGAAGCCGAGGTCAAAGCAGGCAAGATCTCCTACGCCTCGCCGATTGCGCGCGCACTGATCGGCAAATACGCGGGCGACGTCGTCGTGGTGCAGGCCCCCGGGGGTGCGCGCGAGTTCGAGATTCTCGACGTGCGTTACGAATAAATGTCAGCGCTTGGCGGGTGCCGAGCGCCGCTTGGTGGTTTTGTCCTGGAACGATGTTTTGGATTTCGGTGCCCGGGCAGCCTTCGCGGGGGTAGGGCTTGTCGTTGCTGCTGACTTTTCTGTTTCCGGTTTGGGGCGCCACAGGATGAGGAGATTTCCCAAGTGCTGCACCGGTGCGCAGCCCAGCGTGGCGCAGATCTCCTTCAGATACGCTTCGCGTACGTCCCGCTCTTGGCCGGCGACACGCACTTTGATCAACTCGTGCGCGCTAAGCGCGCGGTCGATCTCCGCGAGCACCGCAGGAGTGAGGCCATTTTTGGCGATCATCACCACCGGATGCAAAGGGTGAGCACGCGCGCGCAACGCCCGGCGCTCGTCCGAGGTCAAAGTGATGGGTTCCATGCGCTCGATGAAATTGCGATTGGTTCAGCGGCGAATTATCGCATGGGTGGGGCCATCAGCAAAAGATAAAAGATTACCCGATGAAAAAACACCGTAGCAACCCCAACTGGGTGCATCGCCACGTCCATGACGCTTACGTGCAAAAAGCGCAACGCGAGGGGTATCGCTCGCGTGCCGCGTATAAACTGCTCGAGATTGATGCCAAAGACCGGCTGTTGCGCCCCGGTGCGTGCGTGATCGATCTCGGCTCGGCACCGGGGGCATGGTCGCAAGTGTGCGCGCGTCGCCTCGGGCAAAATGCCACAGTGCTGGCGGTCGATATCTTGCCGATGGATCCGATTCCTGGGGTGAGGTTCCTCCAGGGAGACATCCGTGAGGCTACCGTGCATCGTGCCCTGAAGGATGCGCTGGGGGCGCAGCCGGTCGATGTGGTATTGAGCGATATGGCGCCGAACCTTTCCGGAATTGCGGTCACCGACGCGGCGCGCGCCTATGCACTTGCCGAAGAAGCGTTGGCGGTGGCATTGCAGTTCCTGCACGATGAGGGGGTGTTTCTGGTCAAGGTGTTTCAGGGAACAGGGTTCGACGAGTACCGTCGCTTGTTGCAACGGACGTTTGCGCAGGTGTCGGTGCGCAAACCCGCCGCGTCGCGAAACGAGAGCAGCGAGTGCTATTTGTTGGCACGCCGACCGGTCGATCGCTCCTGGTGCGAAGCACTCGAAACCTCCGATCACGATTTGCCTCTTGTGCCGGGGAACCCATCCGGATAGAATGAGTTCTAACATGGCACGGTCGTCCATCAAGGAGTCACGACATTGAATAGCAGTTTCTTTCGCAATCTCGCCATCTGGCTGGTCATCGGCATGATCCTGATGACCGTGTTCAACCAGTTCAACGAACGCCCTGCACCGGCCAATACGATGGAATATTCCACGTTCTTAGAAGAGGCCAAGAACGGTAAAGTCAGCAAAGCGATCATCGACGGCCGTACCGTGCGGGCACTCTTGACTGATGGCCGCCAGGTCACCGTCTATGCGCCGCCGATGGACCTGTGGTTGGTGTCTGACCTCATGAAGTACGGTGTTTCGGTCGCCGCAACCAAACCGGACGAAGGTCCTTCGATGCTCACCAACATCTTCGTCTCTTGGTTCCCGATGCTGCTCTTGATCGCCGTGTGGATCTTCTTCATGCGGCAGATGAGCGGCGGTGGGCGAGGGGGCGCTTTTTCTTTTGGTAAATCGCGTGCTCGATTGCTCGATGAATCGAACAACACCGTCACCTTCGCCGATGTGGCTGGTTGCGACGAAGCGAAAGAAGAAGTCAAGGAGTTGGTGGATTTTCTGCGCGACCCGTCGAAGTTTCAGCGCCTGGGCGGTCGGATCCCCAAAGGCGTGCTGATGGTCGGCCCTCCAGGCACAGGTAAGACGCTGCTCGCGAAGGCGATCGCCGGGGAAGCCAAGGTGCCGTTTTTCAGCATCTCGGGCTCTGACTTCGTCGAGATGTTCGTCGGCGTGGGCGCGGCACGGGTACGCGACATGTTCGAACAAGCGAAAAAGCACGCCCCGTGCATCATCTTCATCGACGAGATCGACGCAGTGGGACGTCAGCGCGGTGCCGGACTGGGCGGCGGCAACGACGAGCGCGAGCAAACCCTTAACCAGCTGCTCGTGGAAATGGACGGTTTCGAGGGCAGTACAGGCATCATCGTGATTGCCGCAACCAACCGCCCCGACGTGCTCGATCCAGCGTTGTTGCGTCCCGGGCGTTTCGACCGACAGGTGGTGGTGTCGCTGCCCGACGTGCGCGGCCGCGAGCAAATCCTCAAGGTGCACATGCGCAAGGTGCCAATCGGCCCGGATGTGGACCCGTCGATCATTGCACGCGGCACGCCGGGTTTTTCCGGGGCAGACCTGGCGAACCTCGTCAACGAGGCAGCGCTTTTTGCCGCGCGTGCCAACAAGCAATACGTGGACATGGAAGACTTCGAACGCGCCAAGGACAAAATCCTGATGGGTCCGGAGCGCCGTTCGATGGTGATGAGCGAAGAGGAGCGGCGCAATACGGCTTACCACGAAGCCGGGCACGTGATCGTCGCGAAGATGCTTCCCAAGACCGACCCGGTGCACAAAGTCACCATCATCCCGCGCGGTCGCGCGCTGGGGGTGACGATGCAGTTGCCCGAGGGCGACCGTTACAGCCAGGACAAAGAGCGGCTGCTCAATACCATCGCGGTGCTGTTCGGTGGTCGGATCTGTGAAGAGATCTTCATGAATCAGATCACCACCGGCGCATCCAACGACTTTCAGCGCGCCACCGACATCGCCCGGCGCATGGTGACGCAATGGGGGATGTCCGAAACGCTTGGACCGATGGTGTATGGCGAAGAAGAGGGTGAGATCTTCCTCGGGCGCATGGTGACAACGCACAAGAACATCTCGGAAGCGACGATGCAAAAAGTCGACGCCGAGATCCGTCGCATCATCGATGAGCAATACGCCCGCGCGCGCCGGCTGATCGAAGAGAACCGCGACAAAGTGATCGCGTTGGCAGAAGCGCTGCTCGAATTTGAGACGCTGGATGCCGATCAGATCGACGACATCATGGCTGGACGTCCCCCCCGCCCTCCGAAAAAGCCGGGGGAAGCGAGCGGCTCGTCCCCTGGCGCGACGAGTGGCGGCGCCGTCGCCGGCGCGCGGCGCGACGATCGCCGAGGCCCGGCTCCCGAAGTCAATCCCGCTTCCTAGCCCTCAATGACGAAAAATGAAGCCGCTGCCCCGCGCTGCTGGCGCGCGGGGCGTTTTAACTTGTCGCTCGATCGGCCGCGCATCATGGCGATCGTCAATCTCACGCCCGATTCCTTTTCGGGCGACGGGGTGGGCGAAAACGTCACAGCAGCGCTGCGGCGAGCGGAAGCCGCGGTGGAAGCAGGCGCCGATATCCTGGATTTCGGCGCTGAATCCACGCGTCCGGGCGCAGCAACGATTCCGGTTGAAGCCGAATGGGCGCGCCTCGAGCCGGCCCTTACTGCCGTGCGTGATTGGCCAGTGGTGGTTTCGGTGGATACGCGCAAGGCCGAAGTAATGCGTCGCGCTGCCGATGCTGGCGCGGATGTGCTTAACGACGTCAGTGGCTTTCGCGATCCAGAGGCGGTAACCGTCGCCGCGGCGACGCAATGCGGCCTGTGCGTGATGCACATGCAGGGAGAACCGTCGACGATGCAACTCGCGCCGCATTACGACGACGTGGTGGCAGAAGTCGAAGCGTTTTTGCTTGCGCGCGCACAGGCGTTGCAAGAGGCAGGTGTGGCGGCAGAGCGCCTGGTGATCGATCCGGGTTTTGGTTTTGGTAAGACGCTCGAGCACAACCTGGCGTTGTTTCGCGCGTTGCCGCGTCTCGCGCAGCACTACCCACTGCTGGTCGGTGTATCGCGAAAGCGCATGATCGGTGAGCTCACCGGGCGGCAAGACCCCAAAGAGCGCATGGTGGGCAGCGCTGTGGCGGCCGCATTGGCCGTGGCCAAAGGCGCGGCGATCGTGCGCGTGCATGACGTTGCGGCCACCCGCGATGCACTGGCGGTGTGGCGAGCGCTGGGCGATGAAGAACAGCGCTCGTAGGCACTTGCGCGCGCTGCTGGCTGAAGACCATGTCCAGCCCGTTCATGCGCGATGTTTTACGTGATCTTGCAGCCGTTTCGCCTAAGCTAAAATCCAGCTTTTCGCTGGGGAGGGCAAAGATGGGCAAGTGGTTTGGCACCGACGGCATCCGCGGGCGGGTGGGCGAGCCGCAGCTCGCGCCAGATTTCATCGTTCGCCTGGGACATGCCGCTGGTCGGGTGTTGATGCGTGCACACAGTGGCACGCGCCGACCGACGGTGCTCATCGGCAAAGATACGCGCGTATCGGGTTATCTCATCGAATCGGCGCTGGAGGCGGGGTTTGCCAGCGCGGGTGTGGATGTGCTCCTCACCGGACCATTGCCGACCCCAGCGGTTGCCTATCTCGTGCGTGCGCTGCGGCTCGATGCTGGCGTAGTGGTCAGCGCCTCCCACAATCCCTACCCAGACAACGGCATCAAGTTTTTTGCCGCCGACGGCTCCAAATTGTCGGATGCCTTGGAAAACGAGATCGAAGCGGCGCTGGAAGAACCGCTGGCGTGCGTCAGTACCGAGCAGTTGGGCAAAGCGCGACGCGTCGATGACGCGGTCGGTCGTTACATCGAGTTTTGCAAAAGCACGTTTCCGGCCGACCTCACCCTCGACGGATTGCGATTGGTCGTGGACGCCGCGCATGGCGCCGGCTACGTCGCCGCCCCGGCGGTGTTTTACGAGCTGGGCGCGCAGGTATTCGCCGTCGCCGTCAATCCCGATGGCTTCAACATCAACGCCGGTGTTGGCGCCACCCACCCCGAGCATTTGGCGGCGGCGGTCAAAGCCCACGGCGCTGACCTGGGTATCGCGCTGGATGGTGACGGCGATCGTGTGGTGATGGTCGATGCCAGCGGCCGCGTTTATGACGGCGATGCTCTGTTGTACGTGATTGCCAAGAGTCGCCTCGCCGCCGGCGAACGCGTTCCGGGCGTAGTTGGGACGGTGATGAGCAACCTTGGTCTCCAGCAGGCGCTTCAGGAACTCGGCATCGCCTTCGAGCGCACGCCTGTGGGCGATCGTTATGTGGCCGAACGGCTGCGTGCGTTGGGTTGGACGCTTGGGGGGGAAAATTCCGGGCACCTGTTGTGCTTGGAGAAACACACCACCGGCGATGGGCTGATCAGTGCGCTACAGGTATTGGCAGCGTTGTTGCGTGCGCAGCAGACGCTTGCCGAAGCGACCGCGCCATTGCGGTTTTATCCGCAGCAATTGCAGAATGTGCCCTGGACAAGAAAGAGACGCTGGCAGGACGAGCCGACGATCGTCGCGGCAAAAAACGAAGTCGAGGCGAGGCTCACGGGGCGAGGGCGGGTGCTGATTCGGCCGTCCGGCACCGAGCCGCTGCTGCGCCTGATGGTCGAGGCGGACGACGAAGCGCTGGTGGTAAGCGCCTTGCAACGGCTGAAAGCTGCAGTGAATGCAGCATTGTCTGCTTCTGAATGACCGGCGCGACAAAATGATGCCACAATTGCGTTTTTCCAGAAAAAAGGATCGAGAATGAAATACGTCATCGGCAACTGGAAATCCAACGGCAGTCTGAAGAACAACGCGACGCTGCTCGAAGCCGTGCGCGGACTTCCGCGTGTTGAGGTAGCGGTGGGGGTGTGCGTCCCTTATCCCTATCTCGCGCAAGCGCAGGCGCTGCTTGCCGGAAGCGAGGTCGGTTGGGGCGCCCAGAATCTGAGCCCGTTCGGGGCGGGGGCCTACACGGGTGAAGTCACCGCAGAAATGATCGCCGAGTTCGGGGCGCGCTACGTGATCGTCGGGCATTCGGAACGGCGCCAGTATTTTGCTGAAACCGACGCGATGATTGCTGATAAAATCGCGAATGCGCTAAAGGCTGGGCTCACGCCCATTTGGTGCATCGGCGAAACACTGACCGAGCGCGAAATCGGCCGCTGGCAGGAAGTGTTGGCCCAGCAGCTGACGGCGGTGCTCGAACGCCTCGGCCCAAGCTTCGTGTCGCGCGCGATCATCGCTTATGAGCCCGTCTGGGCGATCGGCACGGGGCGCAACGCCACGGCGCAAGACATCGAAGCCGCGCACGCATGGATCCGCGAAGTGCTCTCGCGCGCGGGCGCAGCGTGCGACGTGCCCGTGCTCTATGGGGGCAGCGTCAAGGCGGCGAACGCGCGTGAGATCTTTGCAACCCCGGGCTGTGACGGCGGCCTCATTGGTGGAGCATCGCTGCTGGCCGAAGAATTCGCTGCGATCGTCGCAGCGGCGGACTGAAAAGGAACCGAGATGAGTGGATTGGCTTTTGGACTGGTCTTGACGGTGCATTTGATTGCCGCGGCAGCGCTGATCGTACTCGTCCTGCTGCAGCGCGGCAAGGGCGCGGATGCCGGTGCAGCCTTTGGCGGTGGGACCTCCGCCAGTCTCTTTGGCGCTGCCGTGTTTGCGACCATCTTTTTTCTCACCAGCCTGGGCCTGACGTATTTGGCCAACCGTGCTCACCAGGCCCCCAGCAGCGTGATGCAGGAACCCGCTGCGGCGGTGCCCAAAGGCCCTGCCGTGCCGGAGTGAGTTTGCGACCTTGCATCGTTCTGTTGTCGTGGTATAATGCGAGCTCGTTGCTGCCGACGTGGTGGAATTGGTAGACACGCCATCTTGAGGGGGTGGTGGCGAAAGCCGTGTGAGTTCGAGTCTCACCGTCGGCACCAAAATCGAAAGCCGCTCAGTGCGGCTTTTTTTGCGCCTATTCAATATAAGCTTAAACAAAATTAACTAAATTTGAATTATAAAAAACTAATCGGAACATAGCCGATATTGCACTGCAGCATAGACGCATTTGGGTGTATGCTTCGGGTGCGCAATTTGTGAGGTGAGACCATGCTGGAAAGTTATTTTCCCGTGCTGGTGTTCATGGCCATCGCGCTCGCGGTCGGTGTGGCACCCATGGCGCTCGGTTGGTTGCTGGGGCCGCGAAAACCAGATCCCGAAAAGCTTTCTCCCTATGAGTGTGGTTTCGAGCCCTTCGAGGACGCGCGGGTCCGATTCGACGTTCGCTACTACCTCATCGCGATTTTGTTCATTCTCTTCGATCTGGAAATCGCGCTGCTTTTCCCGTGGGGGGTGACGTTTAAAGAGATGCTGGCTGCCGGGGAAGTCGCGTACTTTGCTTTCGGCGCCGTGTTCGTGTTTCTCGCCATCTTGGTGCTTGGTTACGTGGTCGAGTGGAAAAACGGCGCACTGGATTGGGAGTAAGCGATGGGCATCGAAGGGGTGTTACGCGAAGGGTTCATTACCACGTCGCTCGATACGGTGATCAACTGGACGCGCACGGGGTCACTTTGGCCGATGACCTTCGGGTTGGCCTGTTGCGCCGTCGAGATGATTCACGCGGGGTGTTCACGTTACGACCTCGATCGTTTCGGCGTGGTGTTCCGTCCTAGCCCTCGCCAATCCGATTTGATGATCGTCGCGGGTACCCTTTGTAACAAGATGGCGCCGGCGCTCAGAAAAGTCTATGACCAGATGCCCGAACCACGCTGGGTGATCTCGATGGGTTCCTGCGCCAACGGCGGTGGTTACTACCACTACTCCTATTCCGTGGTGCGGGGGTGTGACCGCATCGTGCCGGTGGATGTTTATGTCCCCGGTTGTCCCCCGACCGCGGAGGCACTGCTGTACGGCATCATCCAGCTGCAAAACAAGATCAAACGGACCGCGACCATCGCGCGGTCGTGACGAAGGAACGAGTATGACGCGAGCCGAACGATTCGCCGAGCGCATCCGGACGCGTTTCCTGGAACTCGGACGCGTAGTGTATGACCGCGGGGAAACGACGTGGACCGTCCCGGTAGAAAAGTATCTGCATGTGGCGCAAGTGTTGCGCGACGATCCGGAATTTCGTTTTGCGCAGCTCATCGACCTCTCGGGCATCGATTATTCCCAATACGCCAATCAACCCTGGGAAGGGCCGCGCTTTGCGGTGGCGGTGCATCTTTTGAGCATCGAACACAACGTGCGCCTGCGGCTCAAGTGCTTTGCGCCCAACGATGATTTTCCCGTGATCCCGTCGCTCATCGATGTCTGGCCGAGCGTCGATTGGTACGAGCGGGAAGCGTTCGATCTGTTTGGTATCTTGTTCGAAGGACATCCAGACCTGCGGCGCATCTTGACCGACTATGGTTTCGTCGGACATCCGCTGCGCAAGGATTTTCCGGTGACCGGTTTTGTGGAAATGCGCTACGACCCGGAAAAAGGTCGGGTCGTCTATCAACCGGTAACCATCGAACCGCGCGAAAACACGCCGCGCGTCGTGCGCGAAGCCGAATACGGGGACGTGTAAGATGGCCGAGATCCGTAACTTCACGATCAACTTCGGACCGCAGCACCCTGCGGCGCACGGCGTGTTGCGGTTGATTCTGGAGCTTGACGGCGAGGTCGTCACGCGCGCCGACCCGCACATCGGCTTGCTGCACCGCGGCACCGAGAAACTTGCCGAAACGCGCACCTGGATCCAATCCGTGCCGTACATGGATCGGCTGGATTACGTGTCGATGATGTGCAACGAGCACGCCTATTGTCTGGCGATCGAGCGACTGCTTGGCATTGAAGTGCCGATCCGGGCGCAGTACATCCGCGTGATGTTCGACGAAATCACCCGCATCCTCAACCACTTACTCAACATTGGCACGCACGCGCTGGACATCGGCGCGATGACCATGGTGCTCTACACCTTCCGCGAGCGGGAAGACCTGATGGATGCGTACGAAGCCGTTTCGGGCGCGCGCATGCACGCGGCGTACTACCGTCCGGGCGGGGTGTATCGCGACCTGCCGGATGAGATGCCCAAATACACGGTCAGCAAATATAAGGACGAAAAGCGGGTCAAGGAACTCAACCGCGCGCGCGAGGGGTCGTTGCTGGACTTTCTTGAGGACTTCACTGAGCGTTTCGAAGGGTATTTGGACGACTACCATACGCTTTTGACCGACAACCGCATTTGGAAGCAGCGCACGGTTGGCATCGGTGTCGTTTCACCGGAAGAAGCACTGGCGTGGGGATTTACCGGACCGATGCTGCGGGGTTCGGGCGTGGCGTGGGACCTGCGCAAAAAAATGCCCTATGAGGTGTACGACCGCCTGGAGTTTGACGTCCCGGTCGGCACGAACGGCGACTGCTATGACCGCTACCTCGTGCGCATGGAAGAGATGCGGCAGTCGAACCGCATCATCAAGCAATGCATCGATTGGCTGCGTAAGAACCCCGGCCCGGTGATCACCGACAACTACAAAGTGGCGCCGCCACCGCGCGAAAAAATGAAAACCGGAATGGAAGAACTCATCCATCACTTCAAGCTGATGACCGAAGGAATCCACGTGCCGCCAGGCGAGGTGTATGCTGCCGTCGAACATCCCAAAGGGGAGTTTGGCATCTATGCAATCTCTGACGGGGCCAACAAACCCTATCGCTTGAAGCTGCGCGCACCGGGCTTTGCACACTTGTCGGCGATGGACCGCATGGCGCGGGGTCACTTGATCGCCGACGTCGTGGCGATCATTGGCACGATGGACATCGTGTTTGGCGAAATCGACCGATAACAGGGAGGAAAATCATGCTCAGTGCCGAGGCGCTCGCGAAAATCGACCGCGAAATCGCCAAATATCCTCCCGGCAAGCAACAGTCGGCGGTGATGGCGGCGCTCAGGATCGCGCAAGAGGAGCGTGGTTATGTGGATGCCGAGGCGATTGCGTTCGTGGCGAAATATTTGCAGATGCCGGAAGTGGCCGTGTATGAGGTCGCGACGTTCTACAACATGTACGACCTCGAGCCGGTGGGCAAATACAAGCTGACGGTGTGCACCAACTTGCCCTGTGCGCTTTCAGGCGGGGCACACGCGGCGGAATATCTCAAGAAAAAGCTCGGCATTGGCTTTAACGAAACCACACCGGATGGCCTGTTCACCCTGAAGGAAGGCGAGTGCATGGGGGCATGCGGCGACGCGCCGGTGTTGCTGGTGAACAACCACCGCATGTGCTGCCGCATGACCTATGAGCGGCTGGACGCCCTGGTCGAAGCGCTGCGGGCAAAGGGGTAAGCGATGAGTACGCTCAAACTCGGGCAGATGATTCTCAAAGATTGCGGCGAGTCGAGCTGGCGGCTCGCGGATTACGAACGGCGCGGTGGATATCAAGCGCTGCGGCGCATTCTCACCGAACGCTGGGAACCGGAGCGGGTGATCCATGAAGTCAAAACGTCGGCGCTGCGGGGTCGCGGTGGGGCTGGCTTTCCCACCGGCTTGAAGTGGAGCTTCATGCCGCGGGTGCTGCCGGTAGAAAAGTACGTGGTTTGCAACTCCGACGAAGGCGAACCCGGCACGTTCAAAGACCGTGACATTTTGCGCTACAACCCGCACGCGGTGATCGAGGGGATGATCATCGCGGGCTACGCGATGGGGGCAAGCCGCGGCTACAACTATATTCACGGCGAAATCTTTGAAGTGTATGAGCGTTTTGAAGAAGCGCTGGAAGAAGCCCGCCGGGCCGGTTATCTCGGACAAAACATCCTGGGAAGCGATTTCTCCTTCGAGTTGTTTGCGCATCACGGCTACGGCGCTTACATCTGCGGCGAAGAGACCGCGTTGCTGGAATCGATCGAAGGCAAGAAAGGGCAACCGCGCTTCAAGCCGCCGTTTCCTGCAAGCTTCGGGCTCTACGGCAAACCGACGACGATCAACAACACCGAAACGTTTGCCTCCGTGCCGTTTCTGCTGCAGATGGGCGGCGAGGCGTTCCTGAATCTGGGCAAACCCAACAACGGCGGGATGAAGATCTTTTCCGTCTCGGGGCACGTCAATCGCCCAGGCAACTACGAGATCCCGATGGGGACGCCGTTTGCCGAACTGCTGGAAATGGCCGGCGGGGTGCGCGGTGGCCGCAAGCTCAAGGCGGTGATTCCCGGCGGTTCCTCCGCGCCGGTGTTGCCGGGCGAGATCATGATGCAGTGCACAATGGACTACGACTCGATCGCCAAAGCCGGTTCGATGCTCGGCTCCGGCGCGGTGATCGTGATGGATGAGACCACGTGCATGGTCAAGGCGCTCGAGCGCTTGAGCTATTTTTATTATGAAGAATCTTGCGGTCAATGTACTCCGTGTCGCGAAGGCACCGGGTGGCTGTACCGCGTGGTGCATCGCATCGAACACGGGCAGGGGCGGATCGAAGATCTGGAGCTGCTGGAATCCACAACCAGCAATATCATGGGGCGCACGATCTGCGCGCTGGGCGATGCGGCGTCGATGCCGGTGCAAAGCTTCATCAAGCACTTTTGCGATGAGTTTCTCTACCACATCGAACACAAACGCTGTCTGGTGCCACCGGAAGTGCAGTGGGCGGGTAGTGAGATTTACGTCTGCGCTGAAGACGAGGTGACGGCATGATCGAACTCGAGATCAACGGCAAAGCGGTGGCGGTGGAAGATGGTGCCACCGTGATGGAAGCAGCGGAGCGGCTCGGGATATTTATCCCGCACTTTTGCTACCACAAGAAGCTCTCGATTGCTGCCAACTGCCGCATGTGCCTCGTTGAAGTCGAAAAGGCCCCCAAACCCTTGCCGGCCTGCGCCACGCCCGCGACCAACGGCATGAAGGTTTGGACCCATTCCCCTAAAGCGGTGCAGGCGCAAAAAGGGGTGATGGAGTTTTTGCTCATCAACCATCCGCTTGACTGTCCGATCTGCGACCAAGGCGGTGAATGTCAGCTGCAGGACCTGGCCGTCGGATACGGTCAGTGCCAGCACCGCTTTGCCGAGGAAAAGCGGGTCGTGCCCAATAAGTACCTTGGGCCGCTGATTGAAACCTTCATGACCCGCTGCATCAACTGCACCCGATGCGTGCGGTTTTTGGCCGAGATCGGGGGGTATCAAGAGCTGGGACAGGCGTTTCGTGGCGAGCACGCCGAGATCCTGCCGTTTCTGGAAAAAACCGTCGATTCGGAGATCTCGGGCAACATCATCGACCTGTGCCCGGTGGGCGCGCTGACCTCCAAACCGTTCCTGTATCGTGCGCGCACGTGGGAACTGTCGCGCCGGCGCAGCATCTCGCCACACGACGCGTGGGGCTCGAACCTCATCGTGCAAACGAAGTTCGACGAGGTGCGCCGGGTGTTGCCGCTGGAAAACGAAGCGATCAACGAGTGCTGGCTGTCGGATCGCGATCGTTTTGCTTATGAGGGATTGAACGCACGCGATCGGCTCACCCAGCCGCTTGTCAAGCGCGGTCACGACTGGGTGGCCGTGGACTGGAAAACGGCGCTCGAAGTCGCGGTCAATCGCCTCATGTCGGTGGCGGATGAAAACGGTGCGCAGGCGATAGCGCTGCTGGCGCACCCGATGAGTACGGTCGAAGAGCTTTATCTGTTGCGGCGTTTGGCCGAAGCGCTGGGCGGGGCGGTGACCGACACGCGCGTGCGTCAAAGCGACGAGCGCGCCGATGCCGCGCGCGGGGGAGTAGCCTGGTTGGGGAGCGACATTGCTTCGATCGCTACGGCCGATGCGCATTGGTTCCTGGGGGCGCGGCCGCGTCAGGAACTGCCGTTGATGGCCGTGCGGCTGCGGGCTGCCGCGCAGCGCGGTGCCGCAATCCTTGACTGGGGCACGTACGCCGATGACTGGAAGATGCCCCTGGCGGCGCAGCGCACCACGTCGGCGCAAGAGCTGCTCGTGGTGATGGCATCGCTCGCACTTGCCAATGCCGCCGCGGGGGGTCCTGCGGTGCCCGATTGGGCGCAATCGCTCGCCCGGCCGCTTTCGCGCGAAGAAAGCGAGCTGTTGGCTCGCTTCCGTGCCGGAGCACAGCGACGCGTGTGGTTGGGACGCGATCTGCTGGCGCATCCCAACGCCGCCGAGTTCGAAGTGCTGGCACATCATCTGGCCACAAGCACCGGTGCCACACTAGGCTGGCTGGTCGACGGCGCCAACGCTGTCGGTGCGGCGCTGGTCGGGGCCAATGGCGCACGCACCGCGCAGCAGCGAGTCAGCGAACCCCATACCGCTTACCTGTGGCTGCATCTCGAGCCGGAAGATTTTCTCGACCCACAGGCGGCGCAAGCCGCCTTGGCGCAGGCGCGGTCGGTGGTGGCGCTCACCGCGTATGCTTCGCCGGCGCTTCTGGCGCACGCCGATGTGTTGCTGCCGGTGGCTCCTTTTACCGAAACCTCAGGGACGTTCGTCAATATCGCCGGAGATGCGCAATCGTTTCCGGCAGTGGTACGCCCGCGCGGCGAAACCCGCCCCGCGTGGAAGGTGTTGGCGGCAATCGGTGCGATGCTCGGCCAACCGTTGGACTATGTCAGCAGCGATGCGGTGCGGGACGCGGCACTGCCGGTTGGCTATCGCTCGCGCTTGGCTGCGGCGGGGTCTCGAGACCTGGCGACCGTGCGACTCGACGCCGTCGTTTCGGCAGTACGGGATCTTGGCATGTACCAAGGCGATGCGATCGTGCGACGGGCGCGCGCCTTGCAGCAAACGTCGCAAGGGCGGCGTGAGCAGCCGCAAGCTTCACAACGAAACATGGGTGCGGAGGTGGCGGCATGATCGAGACCGCGCAATCCTGGTTCGGCCCGTGGTGGCCGCTCGTTTGGAACCTGGTGAAAGTGATCGCGCTGGTCGCGCCGCTGATGCTGGCCGTCGCGTACTTGACCTATGCCGAGCGTAAGATCATCGGTTACATGCAGGTGCGCATCGGCCCCAACCGCGTCGGCCCCAAGGGCTGGCTGCAGCCGATCGCCGACGCGTTGAAGTTACTGTTCAAAGAAGTGATCGTCCCGTCGCAGGCCAACAAGGTGCTGTACTTCGTCGGGCCGGCACTGGCGATCGCGCCGTCGCTGCTCGCCTGGGCGGTGGTGCCAGTTGATGATGGCTGGGTGATCGCCGATGTCGACGCTGGGCTGCTGTTTTTACTGGCGGTCATTTCGCTGGAAGTCTACGGCATCATCATCGCCGGCTGGGCTTCGAACAGCAAATACGCCTTTCTCGGCGCGATGCGTGCCTCCGCCCAGATGATTTCGTACGAAGTGGCGATGGGTTTTGGCCTCATTTGCGTGCTGCTCGTTGCGGGAACGCTCAATATCTCCGAGATCGTGCGTTTGCAGGGCGAAGGGCGTATGGCCGAGCTCGGGCTGACGTTCCTGTCGTGGAACTGGCTGCCGCTTTTGCCGATCGCGGTGATCTACTTCATTTCGGGCGTGGCGGAAACCAACCGCGCCCCGTTCGATTTGCCTGAGGGCGAATCCGAAATCGTCGCCGGGCACATGATCGAGTATTCTGGCATGACCTTTGCGCTCTTTTTCCTTGCCGAATACGCGAATATGATCCTGGTGTCGTTCATGGCCTCGATCCTGTTTTTCGGCGGCTGGCTCAGTCCGGTGTCGTTTTTGCCCGATGGCCTACATTGGCTGCTCATCAAGGCCAGCGTTTTCCTGTTCTTGTTCCTGTGGCTGCGCGCCACCTTCCCGCGGTTCCGCTATGACCACGTCATGCGTCTGGGCTGGAAGGTGTTCGTGCCGATCACCATCGTGTGGCTCTTCGTCGTGGCGGTCTGGATGATGACGCCGCTGTCGATCTGGTAACGGAGACAACAGCCATGAGCGCGCTCAACTTCTTCAAAAGTTTGTTCCTGACTGAACTGCGTCAGGGCATGGCCGTGACTTGGCGGCATCTGTTCAAGCCAAAGATCACCGTCCAGTATCCAGAAGAAAAAACTCCGCTCAGCCCTCGTTTTCGCGGGCTGCACGCGCTGCGCCGCTACCCTAACGGCGAGGAGCGCTGTATCGCGTGCAAACTGTGCGAAGCGATTTGCCCAGCGATGGCGATCACCATCGAAGCCGAACCGCGTGCCGACGGGTCACGACGCACGACACGTTACGACATTGACCTTACCAAGTGCATTTTCTGCGGCTTTTGTGAAGAGGCGTGTCCGGTGGATGCGATCGTCGAGACGCGCATTTTCGAATACCACGGCGAGCAGCGCGGCGATCTGTACATGACCAAAGAGATGCTGTTGGCGGTGGGTGACCAGTACGAAGCGCAGATCGCCGCGGATCGCGCCAAAGACATCAAGTATCGTTGATGGGCGGTCGCATGAAGTGCAAGGCGGATCAGGTGGCTGCTTCACAAACCGCTGTTTGTCGCGCTTCGTGCAATTTGACCGCGCTCAGAGGGAGGTGCTCAAAGTGGATGCCGTAGCGTTCGTTTTTTATCTTTTTGCCGGCCTGGCGCTATTGGCCGCGCTGGGCACAGTGTTTTCGCGCAACCCAGTGGCGGCGGCGATGTGGCTCGTGCTGGCGTTCTTTTCTTCAGCAGGGGTGTGGTTGTTGCTCACTGCCGAGTTTCTGGCGCTCACGCTCGTGCTCGTCTATGTCGGCGCGGTGATGGTGTTGTTCCTGTTCGTGATCATGCTCCTTGACCTCAATGTCGATCGCCTGCGCGAAGGGTTTTGGGGCAATACCCCTTTGGCGCTCATCGTCGGTGGCGCCTTGCTCGTGGAACTTTATCTCGTGCTCACTAGCGAAGCGTTCCAGGTGCATGAGGCGATCGGCATCGAAGGCAGTAACACCAAGCGCATCGGCGAGGTGCTCTACACCGTTTATGCGTATCCTCTCGAGGTTGCAGCCTTGATCCTGGTGGTGGCAATGATTGCGGCAGTAGCGCTGACGCATCGCAAGCGCGCCGATGTGCGTTATCTCGATCCGGCCAAACAGGTAGAAGTCAAGGCGCAAGATCGCTTGCGTATCGTCCCCATGCCCGCGGAAAAAGAGTAAGAGAGCTGCCATGGCATTGTCCCAATATTTGATGTTCAGCGGCTTGCTGTTTGCGATCAGCGTGATCGGCATCTTTTTCAACCGCAAAAACCTCGTGGTGTTGCTGATGTGCATCGAATTGATGCTGCTGGCGGTCAATACCAACTTTGTCGCCTTTGCGCACTTTCTCGGTGACATCCACGGCCAGGTGTTCGTGTTTTTCATCCTGACCGTCGCGGCGGCGGAGACCGGAATCGGTCTGGCGATTCTGGTGTTGCTGTTCCGCAATCGCCGTTCGGTCCACGTCGATGATCTGACGCAGTTGCGCGGTTAAAAGGAGTGCTCACGATGCAGTGGCTTTACCCCGTCGTCCCTTTGGCGCCGCTTGTGGGCGCGATCATCGCCGGTGTCTGGGGCACCAAGTTCGGCGGTGAGCGTCTGAGCCGCCGCGCCGTCCATTCCATCACCATTGCCGGCGTGGCGATTGCCTTCCTGGCGTCGCTGGTCATTTTCTTCGATGTGCTGGCGGGCAACACCTTCGATGGCCCGCTGTACACCTGGGGCACAAGCGGCGGGCTGCGTTTCGAAGTTGGTTTTCTCATCGACACGCTTACCGTCACGATGATGCTGGTGGTGACGTTCGTGTCGTTGATGGTGCATATCTACACCATCGGCTATATGGCCGACGACCCCGGCTACAACCGCTTCTTCAGCTACATCTCGCTTTTTACCTTCTCGATGCTCATGCTGGTGATGAGCAACAACTTCCTGCAGCTCTTCTTCGGCTGGGAGGCGGTTGGGTTGGTGTCCTACCTGTTGATCGGTTTCTGGTATGACCGCCCGAGCGCCATTTACGCCAACCTCAAAGCGTTTTTGGTCAACCGCGTCGGTGACTTTGGCTTTTTGCTCGGTATCGGTCTGATCGCAGCGTATGCGGGGTCGCTGCATTATGGGGAGGTGTTCGCCAAAGCCGGGGAACTTGCGGCAATGGCTGAGGCGGTGACCGGCTGGCCGCTGGTGACCGCGATCTGTATCGCGCTCTTTGTCGGCGCGATGGGTAAATCCGCGCAAGTGCCGTTGCACGTGTGGTTGCCTGACTCAATGGAAGGTCCTACCCCGATTTCTGCGCTCATTCACGCCGCCACCATGGTCACCGCCGGCATCTTCATGGTGGCGCGCATGAGCCCGCTCTTCGAGCTCTCCGATACTGCGCTTTCGTTCGTGTTGGTGGTGGGGGCGACGACGGCGTTCTTCATGGGGCTACTGGGCCTCGTGCAGCACGACATCAAGCGGGTGGTGGCGTATTCGACCTTGTCGCAGTTGGGGTACATGACGGTGGCCCTGGGGGCTTCGGCTTACTCGGTGGCGATTTTCCACCTGATGACCCACGCGTTTTTCAAAGCGCTGTTGTTCCTGGCCGCCGGTTCGGTAATCATCGCGATGCATCACGATCAGGACATGCGCCACATGGGCGGGCTGCGTCGCTATCTGCCGGTGACCTGGGCGACCGCGCTGATCGGCTCGCTTGCGCTCATCGGCACGCCTTTCACCTCCGGGTTTTACTCCAAAGACTCGATCCTCATCGCCGTCGAGCACGCCAACGTCTGGGGGGCGACCTACGCGTACTGGTGCGTGATGCTCGGGGTGTTCGTTACCGCCTTTTACACCTTCCGCATGTATTTCTTGGTGTTCCATGGCCCGGAACGTTTCCGAAAGGTAGCGCATCATTCGCACGGCCATGGGGATGCGCACGGGCATCACCACGGGTTGGCACCCGGCGAAGTTCCGCACGAATCGCCGCGGGTGGTGACGGTTCCGCTCATCCTGCTGGCGATCCCGTCGCTGGCCATCGGCGCGCTGACCATCGGTCCGATGCTTTTCGGCGACTGGTTCCGCGGCGTGATCCACGTGTATGCCGAACGCCATCCGGCGATGGCGCAACTCGCGGCGGATTTTCACGGCGCGATCGCGATGGGGATCCACGGGCTGATGTCGCTGCCGTTCTATTTGGCGTTGGCAGGGGTGCTGCTTGCTTGGTATCTCTATCTGGTGCAGCCCCAATTGCCGGATCGCCTCGCCGCGAAAGCGCGCTGGCTGTACACGATTCTGGTTAATCACTATTACTTCGATCGAGTCTATCAGCGGGTGTTTGCTGATGGCGCCGTGCGCATCGGTCGAGGATTGTGGCAGATCGGCGATCGCACGATCATCGATGGCGCCGCGGTCAATGGCTCGGCGTTGATCGTGGGTGAAGTGGCCGCAGCAGGGGCGCATCTGCAGACCGGTCGACTGTATCACTACGCTTTTGCGATGGTGTTGGGGATCGCCGCGTTGTTGTTGTTCCTGTATTTGGTTTGAACGAATGAACCTTCCGCATCGGCGGGGGCAAGGATGAGGGTAGCATAACGATGTCAGGATTGCCGTTACTGAGTCTGGCCATTTGGACACCGATCATCGGTGGGCTGCTGGTACTCATGATCGCCAGCGACGACCGGCGGGCGCAGGAGGCGCGGCTGATCAGCCTCTTTGCCGCGGCGGTGGGCTTTGCGGTGACATTGCCTCTGTGGTTTGGTTTCGACCGTGCGACTTCGGCGATGCAGTTCGTCGAGCTGCGCGAATGGATCCCGCGCTACAACGTGCGCTATTACCTGGGGGTGGATGGCATCTCGATGCCGTTCGTCGTGCTCAATAGCTTTATCACCCTCATCGTGGTGATCGCCGGCTGGGAAGTGATCAGAGAAAAAGTCGCGCAATACCTCGCGGCGTTCCTGATCATGTCTGGGATCATCAACGGCGTCTTTTCGGCCCTCGATGCGGTGTTGTTCTATGTTTTCTTCGAGGCCTCGCTGATTCCGCTCTATCTCATCATC
>FWWL01002050.1_pt1 | contig 44130 bp, 40 predicted proteins | sample 2228331 | NCBI WGS metagenome assembly FWWL01 (sample SAMEA103939775, study PRJEB20133) | metagenome | reverse complement strand
GGTGCCGAAGATTAATTTCTCATAATACAATCCCCTAAAAAATAAGTCCCTCTTTCGAATACAAGAGGGACTTATTTTTTATTTCCAACTTAAATTAAGATCATCATTCAAATAATCTATCTTAAGCTTGGCACCACTTATAATTTGTCCTCCAATAAGCGTACGCGCAATCAACGTCTCGATGTTTCGTTGGATGAATCGTTTTAATGGTCGGGCACCGTATACCGGATCATAGCCTTCACGAGCGATGTACTCTTTCGCTTCTTCTGTAAGTTGTAGACTGATTTTTCGATCTTCTAACCGGACTTTTAAGTCCGAGATGAGAAGCTCAACAATATGACCGATTTCTTTTAAAGTCAATGGCTTGAATAGAATAATGTCATCGATTCGGTTTAGAAATTCTGGTCGGAAGTGCATGCGCAATTCACTCATGACAAGGTCTAGAACACGTTCCTGGATTTCTCCGTTATCACTAATTCCTTCTAGTAGATGACTTGATCCAATATTGGATGTCATAATGATGACAGTATTTTTAAAATCTATTGTTCTACCTTGAGAATCGGTTATACGACCGTCATCGAGCACCTGAAGTAAGACGTTAAACACGTCATAATGGGCTTTCTCAATTTCATCGAAAAGGACGACAGAGTAAGGTTTTCTCCTCACGGTTTCTGTTAGTTGTCCACCTTCTTCGTAACCGACATATCCAGGAGGAGCACCGATTAATCTTGAGACGGTGTGTTTCTCCATGTACTCACTCATATCGATACGGATCATGTTACCTACGGAGTCAAATAACGTTGAAGCCAACGTTTTAGCAAGCTCGGTTTTACCTACACCAGTCGGACCAAGGAAGATGAAGGAACCGATCGGGCGATTAGGATCTTTAATTCCTGCTCGAGCACGGATAATTGCGTCTGCGACACGTTCTACTGCTTCGTCTTGTCCAATTACCTTTTCATGCAGGATTTGATCAAGTTTAAGAAGTTTCTCTCGTTCACCTTCAACGAGCTTTGATAATGGAATCCCTGTCCAGCCCGAAATAATACGGGTTATCTCTTCCTCTGTTACTTCTTCACGTAGGAGCGCGTTATCGCCACGTTTTTCATTTAGCTTTGCTTCTTGTTCAATAAGTCTCTTCTCGATTTCGGGTAATCTACCGTATTTCAATTCAGCTGCTTTGTTTAGATCATATTCTCGCTCGGCTTTACTGATTTGTTGATGGATTCCTTCGATATCTTCACGCAGCTTCCCTACGTTAACGATGGCGTTTTTCTCATTTTCCCATTGAGCTTTCATCGAACCTAGCTTCTCTTTAAGATTTGCCAGTTCAAGTTGGAGCTCTGTCAAACGGTCAAGACTCACTTCATCTGTTTCCTTTTTCAATGCCGCTTCTTCGATTTCTAATTGCATTACTCGACGTGTGACTTCGTCTAATTCAGCCGGCATGGAGTCGATTTCTGTTCGAATGAGGGCACACGCCTCATCAACGAGATCAATCGCTTTATCGGGTAGAAACCTGTCCGTAATATACCGATTGGATAGTACAGCCGCCGTAACAAGAGCTTGATCGTGAATTTTGACGCCGTGAAACACTTCGAACCGCTCACGTAACCCCCGTAGGATCGAGATCGTGTCCGCTACGTTCGGCTCATCGGCAATAACCGGTTGAAATCGTCGCTCGAGAGCAGCATCTTTTTCAATATATTTCCTGTATTCATCGAGTGTAGTTGCGCCGATACAATGGAGTTCTCCTCGAGCTAGCATCGGTTTCAAGAGGTTTCCCGCATCCATTGAACCTTCTGTTTTACCTGCTCCGACGATCGTATGAATTTCATCGATGAAGAGGATAATCTTTCCTTCACTCTTCTTTACTTCTTGAAGCACAGCTTTCAATCTTTCCTCGAATTCCCCACGAAATTTCGCTCCTGCGATGAGAGAACCCATATCAAGCGAGAAGATTTTACGCTCTTTAAGTCCTTCGGGAACATCACCACGCACGATTCGGTGGGCAAGTCCTTCAACGATTGACGTCTTACCGACTCCAGGCTCACCGATAAGGACGGGATTGTTCTTCGTCTTCCGTGAAAGGATGCGGATAACGTGTCTGATTTCACTATCCCGACCGATGACGGGGTCTAGCTTATTCGATTGTGCTGCTTCGACTAAGTCGTAGCCATATTTGGATAATGCTTCGTAAGTCGATTCTGGATTTGTGCTTGTCACGCGCTGGTTCCCCCTTACTTCAGTTAGAGCTTTTAATAATCGGTCTCTCGTAAAATTGTCGGCTTGTAGTATTTTGTTTAAACCACTGTTATGGGCTTCATCAAGTAGTCCTAATACGATATGTTCTACTGATATATAGTCATCATTCATTTTTTTCGCTTCATCTTCAGCTTTCATTAAGGCACTGTTTGTCGCCCGACTGATGTAGATTTTGCCTTGTTCTTTTCCCGGACCTGACACACGTGGCTTCCGCTCTAGGAGCTGCTCGGTTTCATGAGTAATAGGTTCCGTTGAGACATCCATTTTTTTGAGTAGCCTTGGTAACAGTCCTTCTGATTGTTGGAGTAAGGCAAGAAACAGATGATCAAGATCAAGTTCCGCATGACCATAACGAAGTACCTTCGTTTCGGCTTGTTGAATGGCTTCTAGTGATTTTTCAGTAAATCGATTCATGTCCATCGTTCACGAACCTCCTGCTTATTTACATATATCCCCATTATATTGATTAGGTCAAATTAAATCAAAGTGGTGATATTCTTTTACACAATCATTTATAATAAATGAATGAGCTTATGAATCTCGAAAAAAAACAATCGTGGATTGAAGGGAATATGAATGGCATTCGGAATAACAAGAGAAGAATTAACGCAATGGAAGCAAGAAGTGACCAGGGGTGAAATTGCCTTTATTACACACTATTGGATCGATCCTCGGTTTAAAGGTATCAAGACTGTAACAAAAGTGGGATGTTCGAACCTTGAACGTTTGTCTGAATGGTGCGTCGCTTACGGATTAAACCCTACTTACATACACAGCCGTCTTCCGTTCCCCCACTTCGACCTTATAGGTACAAAGCAAAAGGAAATATTGGAGAAGGAACGGCAGTTTCAACAGTTAGAAAGGTTTAAATTACTATAGAATTTTCCTTATATAATTGTTTATATGTTCTATTTATCAATATGTACAATAGTTATCTTTTCCCAAGTTGCTTTCCAATTCTTCTGTATTACCCGATCTTCATAGATTGCTGCCAATTCCTTCGTTTCTAGAAAGTAGGGTGAAGGTTTCAATTGCATTTTCAGTACATCCTCGATCCCACAAGGAGCCGTTAAGATGACCTCATCATTCTCATCCAACTTAATTCCTAAAGCTGTTGCCGTCTCAGGAAACTTCGAGATGGCATCTACAGAAGATGTGTAGGGTGGAATATCATTAACAACATGCATTCTTGCCTCGTTTTTAACGGACCAAGGGATATGAGCATTGATGATCCTAAGTCTCTCCTCTACCTTCTTTTCTTCACCTTCATCAATATTACTCGTATCAAAATATATTACGTCGATATCTGGAATTGGCGTTCTTTCTTCAAATCCATGCAACACATCCCATATTTTAGAACGAACGAATCCTGCACACACCCACCAATCGGGTAAATTAAGTGACTTAGCCATGGTTAGTATCTCCATCATCCACTCATCTTCTTTAATAAGGAGAATGATTTCTTCCTCATTGTTGACTTTCATTATCTACCCTCCATTTCCCATTCAGATTTAATCAATGAAAACATCAATGCATCATTTGATTGATTGTGTTGAAATAGATATCCACGTAATAACCCTTCTTCAACGAATCCCATTTTCTTAATTAACCGAATTGATGCCGTGTTTTCGGGGAAAATGACCGCACCTACCCGATACAAATCTAATTCTTCGAAAGCATATCGAAGCACTTCCTTAATCGCTTCAGAAGTATATCCGCTTCTCCAATAATGGGGATGTATCTCATAACCAATCTCAGCCCTTTTATGGAGAAGACTTACGTTGTTAAAGCCCAAAGTGCCAATAAATTCTTGATTATCTTTATCTTTAATCCCCCAACGAATAGCCCGTTTGTTCAAGAAATTGTTACTAAAAGACTCAATGATTTTTGATGCCTGTTCAACATTCTTAAGACTTTCCATACCGTAGTACTTGGTTACTTCATCTAGAGACATAATCCCGAAATAGTTATCCCTGAACTCCTGACCAATCTCTACTAAATGCAATCGTTCTGTTTCAAGTATTGGAAATGTCATCATTAACCCTCCCCCCGTAGTCATTTATATTCCTCTAATCGTCTCTAGATTTTTCCGTACATTAGCAATGTTTTTCATACCGACCATAGTAGAGAGAATACCTTTCGTCTTCATAATTTTAGTTAACTGATCATGAGGACTTGTCTCGTCTGATACTAACTTACCGAGATTAAACGGCGCACTCGTCGTCACGAATACTTCCATTTCATGTGCTGCACTGAGAGTTGTTTTCCAACTCTCTTTCACTTTCTGGTTTCTGGATGTATTCGCCTCTTGCCGACTCATGTTGTATGGAAGCTGGATGAACCTGAAGTGATGTTGATCACCAGCAACCCCTCTAGCAATTCTCATTACTTCATCTAGTGAAATATAACCCGGTTCTCCAACGTCTTGAAGAAAAGCACTCCAAACCGCCAAGCCGTAAAAGCGAATATTACCTTTATCAACTTGTTCTTCATAGAAAATGATGAGTACTTCTAATTGTTTATAGAAAGTCTCAGGTCCGAGAACCATCATCGATATTTCAGGATTGTGAATGTAGTGTATGTCAATCGTATTTAGCCCGAGATGCTTCTTACTTTCTGTTATGGCAAAATCGTAGTAGCTCGGGTTCATAACATGACGATGATGCTCAACAATATTAAGATCCGATTCATTAATAATTCCAGGATCTAATAGTATTTTCCGTAGGTATTCCTTAGGAACCAATCCTATCTCTACATCCCCAGGGATAATCCCCGCTTTCGTTGAGATTACAATCTCTTCTCTCGATATTTCTCCTTGATCAAAGAGAGACTTTAAGACGATGCCAACGTCTCTCTCCGATCTCATACCTCGATAATTAATTGCGGTATCGATAAAGTTAATACCGTTCGTAAGCGCGTGCTGAATTGATTGGCGATAAAGTAGAGAGTCCTCTTCTGTCATATCCCCGAGATGAGTGCCTAGAGCGATAGGAGAGGAGTAAAACCAAGGGGTCTCTCGCTGTAGTACGTTCAAACTGTCCAACAATCTTTTCGTTCCATCCATCGTTGCAAAGCCATCAATCATGTCATCACTCCCTATTCGAGATACCCTAACATTAATTGAATGAAGAACAAATTTATAGTCTGAACATTTCGAGAGATTTCTGTTATGATAGAGATATAGGGAGCTACTTATCTTTTCAATACAATTGCGATTTATGTTGAAAAGCTTTTGATAATAAAGGGGATAACTATGTTAACAAAACAACAATTACAAGAAATTGAACAACTACAAAAAGAGTGCGAAGCCCATGATCATTTACAACTTAAACTTAATTGGGAAATGCTTAGAAACCGTGAAGCTAATCAGCTAGACTTTCTTCTTTATGAAAATGAGGAACTCGTTGCGTTTATAGGTTTGTATGCTTTTGGTTCTACTGTCGAAGTATGTGGTATGGTGAAGCCAAGTGAGCGACGGAAAGGGAATTTCCATCGATTGTTCCAACAAGGAATGGAATCAGCCAAACAAAACAGATACAAGAAAATCTTATTGAATGCACCTGCTGGATCAGACGCAGCAAAAGCTTTTTTGAATAAACAAGGTGCTGAATACGCATTTTCAGAACATCAAATGGTATGGCAAGAAAAACCTCTTGAAGAAGTTGACGGAATTACACTTCGAACATCAAATGCAAATGATTTAGACATGCGTGTACGTTTGGGTGTTGAAGCGTTTGGATGGCCCGAAGAAGATGCCTTAGCGATGGAAAGCCGAATCGACGGGGATGAAGACTCCGATATGTTGATGATTGATGTGAACGAAGAAACGATAGGGAAAATTCGCTTAAAACGAGAAGATGGACAAGCATGGATTTATGGATTTTCCATTTTGCCAGATCAACAAGGTAAAGGAATTGGCAGAAAAGTCTTGCGTCAAGTTATAAAAGAGCAAAGCTCAGCCGGTTATTCAGTACACTTAGAAGTCGAAACGAAAAATGCTCATGCTTTAGGGTTATATGAATCAGTTGGATTCAAAGCGGTACATGCACAAGATTACTATGCGTATCACTTTAAAAACGAGTCGATTTGACTCGTTTTTTTTGTTATGTAGTGGCAATACAATTTCATCAAGCATTATGTTGTTCGAGTAACGATCCAATCCTTCAATGCTTCTTCATGATGCTTAAATGCGAACTCACCCCACGGAATTTGATCGAATTCGAATAACTTCACTTCTAAGCTTTCGTTGGAACACGTTAATTCTCCACCACTAATTCGTGCATCATAATAGACGCACATGCTACGTGTTCCGGACCATGTCTTAAATGGCTTGCCTAACAATACATGAAGGCCTGACTCTTCGAACACCTCACGCATTGCTCCTTCTTCAACGGTTTCCCCAGGGGTTAGATACCCGCCAAGTAAGTTCCACTTCCCATAGCCTGGTTCAATTGCCCTTCTCTCCAAAACGACAGAATTCCCGTTATACGCGATGACCGCTGCTGTCGCTACAAGTGAAGGATAATAGATGAAATGCCCTTCTTCACAGACAGGACGACTCATTTCTTCGAACTCGATCCACTTATCCACTAACAGATTCCCACAATAAGGACAATGAGTATAGTGTTTCATAAAGAACCTCCTCTGTTTTCTATTACAGTTGATTTATCAGACTAGGTAACCATCCTCTAAGAGTTATCTAAAACACACAGCTGAGCAGCTCATCCATCGTAATGTTCGCCATATAAGGAGTAATATTAAACTCTCTAAAAGCATCCCGAACGGTCTGATCTTCGTAACGTAGCCCTTCCATTCGTCTTTCGATATCTGAAATTTCTTTACTTCCGAAAAAGTCCCCGTATATTTTACACGTTTGAATGATGCCTCCATCGACATCGAGTAACACTTCTACACCACCGCCAGCGAAGCGACCTGACTTTTTGAAGTTGAATGCAGGTGATGTTCCGTAGTTCCATTCCCATTGATTGAACCGTTCCGCCATCAGTTGTTTGATTCTTGCTTGGTCTTCATCCGTTAGGACGTATTCCTTAACTTCTGAATGTCCGAGTTCATGAAAAAGTTCTTTCAACAAATATTGTTTAAACTCATTAATACTAACGGGTTCAGGGAGGTAATCCACGATATTGGTGACACGGCTTCGAATCGATTTTACGCCTTTTGATTCGATTTTATCTGCTTTCACTTTGAGTGTTTCCTGTACGATATCAAGGTTAGCGTTGAAAAGAATCGTACCATGATGAAGTACCCGATCCCGATACAATAACTGCGCATTCCCAGAAAACTTTTTCCCTTCGATCGCAATATCGTTGCGGCTATTGAATTCCGCGGGTACGCCTAATTTTTGTAATACATTGACGATTGGTTTTACGAAATCTTTAAAATTGATTCCTTCTTCACCTTTCTTAACGATAAAGGAGAAGTTCAAGTTCCCGAGATCATGATAAACTGCTCCTCCGCCTGATAGGCGTCTGACTACCGTAACGTTGTTCTCTTTCACATATTCCGCATTGACTTCTTCGACTGTATTTTGATAACGACCGATAATGATTGAATTGTCATTTTGCCAAAGGAGAATGAATTCTTCGTCAAGGTTCAAGTACTTCGTTGCGTATTCTTCCAGCGCAATGTTGTAACGCGGGTCATGGCTGTCGTTCTTTATGTATAACACGGTAGTGAATCCCCCTCATAACAATATAGTATAACTTCCATTATACTATGAGCAGATTTGGATACAAGGATGGAATGGACAATGAAAAGATCTCCCTTGTGAAAGGGAGATCGATGTCAAACAGAAAAGCTTATTTTGTTAACATGTACAATAGTAGCATTCGTTATAACTATTGATTTCAGTATCGACATTGGCATCTAATTCTAGATCTAGATTTAAACCGCTATCTTCAAAAAGATCTAAGTCGATAGAATCGAATTCACTTGAGTAGGTGCTTTTCCCATCAATAGTGGATTCCAGATCAGCATTTAACCATAAACCAAGATCTACGCTACCGTTTCCTTCTAAAACTAGATCTGACGAACCTTTATTCCATAAGTGACTACTTTCTTCACATTCAATAACAGCGTCTACAGTCGTATTAACGTTAGTATTAACGACTAATTTGAGATCCGTCGAAGCAGAATTTCCATTACATTCAAAATTCTCTCCTTCACTCATGACAATAGCGTCTACGTTTGTATCAACGTTAGAAATTACACCTAAGTTAAGGTCGGTCGTAGTGGAACATTCGTTAATCATAGCGTTTCCTTCTACATTCGAATCATCAATAACGTTAGCATTTACTCCTAAGCTAAGATCAGTCGATAAAGAAGTATCCGCAAATAATGACGAGTCACTATCTTCGCTCTCCACATCTGCGTCAATACTCCCATTAACGTTAGCATTTACACCTATATTGAGATCTGTTGTAGTTGTTGTCTCTGTTCGTTCGGAATCGCATACTTCACTCTCAGCAACAGCGTTTACATCCGCATCAACATTTGTATTTACTCCAATGTCGAGGTCTGTTGTTGTCGAAGTCTCAGTTCGTGCAGAGTCTCCTTCTTCGCTTTCCACATCAGCGTTAACGCCCGCATCCGTTATTGCATTTACTCCTAAGTTGAGGTCGGTCGAAGCTCCGGTCATATCATCAGTGTTGAGACTATTGTTATCACGAACATCTACAGTAGAGTCACTAGAGATTGACACTCCCACATTAGATAATATCCCTAATGACAATCCATCCGAAGTATGACCCTGTTCTGATTGACTTGTTACCTCTGTAGTCGTTTTACTTAAGATGCTCGTATTCGAATCTGCAAGGGTCACCTGCGACATAGAAAACATGGCTACGAAGAAAGCACCTGTAAGTACTGATGTTTTTAATAGGTTTTTAACGTTCATTTTATAAAATCCTCCTTCTCAAATTTGAAAGTTATTTATTAACGTTCGTTTTTAGAGAAGAAAGATTTTGGGGCGGTTGACCAGGTGGTGGCTGTGACCATTGGTCTGCACCGAGGAGTGTATCACTCCTGTACCTATACGTAAGTGAAGTGTTCTTGTAGGAAGCTTGTTTGTCTACAAGCGTTGACCATCCAGAATATCCGTAAGATGGGCTACCTTGAAAACTCCCTGCGTTCCCGCTTACCCCAGATCCAGCATGATTAGGTATTGTGTAGAGAACCCAAGCACCTCTGTTTTCGGGAAACGTCGACGGGCTAGATCTTTTTGGCTTAGTTGATTTGCTCTTTATACCTAACTTCTTGTCAGTTGCTATTATCGCACTGTTCGTTCTAGTCTCAACAATTATGCTCTTCTTAGTTTCGGAGTCGTCTTTAGGTACTTCATCGGACGATTCATTCCCAGCTTCAGGGGTATTAACTTCTAGTATTGGTGTTTCAACCTTTACATTCAGTATCTCTTCTACCACCTTCGGTAATTCTCCATCAACGATAGGAGTTTCCACTGGAAGTCCAATGTCTTCAATGTTTACCGATGGTGCTTTTACTTGAAGCTCTTTATTAGTCGTTTCGATTTCAAGTACAGGCGTAGTAATGGCTGTATTTGATGCCTTTACGTTGATCTCCGATGACACTGATTCCCCTGACGATTCAACCTCAAGCTCTGGTGTTGATACCTCAGCAACAGGTATATCAATACTTAATTGCGTATCGGCCAGTTCCGATGTATTCTCGCTGTTTTCCGAATGCTGTAGAACATTAGTAGGTGTGGAAATCCCTCCAGATGCTTCAGCCTTAGAAGGAACCATGACGATCATAACTGCAATGGACATAATGAATGCTTGACCAAAAACTCCAATTTTCTTCATTGGAAAGTCGAGATTTAGTTTCACCTCGTGCTCACCTCCTTTCATCATTGATTTCTATCCATATACCCTAATTAACGGGGAAATCACCTAATCTGATCATTTTTTTTTGCAAGAAAATTTAAAGCAACAAAAAGCGACGAAATGCTCTTTTCTGACTGAGCCCCATTATCTATTAGACGTTATGAAAGCGAAAATAGTTACAATAATTTACTACATCCAATGCGAAAAGTGCCATCCATTTTTTTAGGATAGCACTTTTTTTTCTGAACCTTTATTGGTTTATAATATCTTCAATCATGAGAAGGATGTCATCATGAATGTTCTTATCGTTAACTTTACTTGGGTCAGTAAGTATTTATCTCATACAGTAATGATTGATCCTTAAACCTATTAACAAAGCAACATGATTATTATTAACGTTAGCTAATAGCAGTATCGTGACAACGATAACAATGGTAAGCTCTACAGCTTTGTCATTGTCCATAATGTAACACCAAATTCTTGGTTGATAACGATCCAACTTCTCATATGCTTTAATAAATACTTCCTGTGCAGCATCTTCTGTTTCTTGAACGTGTCCTAGTAAGTGATACAATAACGAACGATTTTCTGCTGAAACAGTTCGATAATGACTTCATATTTCTTGATTTCTCCGGATTTAACAGCCGCTATCGTCTGTTCAATCGAATCAAGTATTTCCTTCCCCCCTTCGAGATTTTACTTATACAACAAAAATGAGGATCTCATAATGCGACAGAATTGCATAGTATCTTAACTAAAAAAATGAAAAAATAGGTAGATGTCTCATAGCGAACTATGGTTCTACCTATTTTTGTTAGATTTCATTAATATAAAACGCAATAAGGCACCATATTATCGATCTACATGATTTACATTTTCATCCCGATAGAAGCTTCCTGTTTCTTCACCTTAACAGCTAAAATACATAACAACGCAATCAACATCGCAGACACAGCGTAAATAAATAGTACACCGTACCCGAAACCATCAATCAACATTCCTAATAACGGTGGTGAGGCAATCGCCGCAAGGGATGAGAACAGATAATAAAATCCTGTAAACTGTCCAATATCCTTCACATCCGCCATCTCAACGACAAGCGGATAAGAATTAATGTTAATACACGCCCAGAATAAACCTCCTAATAGGAGTACTCCCCGCATCGTCCACATGTCTTGAATGAAGATTAAGCTCGAGAATACCATCACAAGACCCACAATTCCGATGACAATCATCGGTTTCTTACCGAACTTCGTTCCTAACAACCCGCTCGGAATTGCAAATAATACGAATGCGAGTGAGAAGAACGCGAGAGACATTGCAGCCGCGGACTCGTCCATTCCGATATGGTTCTTACCGTACAAAGTAAACAGTGTTTCAACACCTTGGTATGAAACGAACCAGAAGAAGATGGCTAGCAAGAGGAATAACACGTTCGGTGTTCGAAGCGCTTTAAAGGAAAACTTCTCTTTCGTTTCTACGGTATAGTGAATGACATCTCGCTTCTCTTTAATCTGCCAAAACACAATCGCTAAGGAAACTAAGATGAGTGCCCCTGCTAATATAAAGGGTAATGCAATGTTCATCTTATAAAGCATTGATCCTACTCCAAAGGCAAGCACGGCCCCAATTCCACCCATGAAATTGATAAGTCCGTTCGCTTTACTATGTAATGCTCTCGGTGTAATATCGGGCATTAACGCAATCGTCGGAGAGCGAAATATACTCATGCTCATGTTCATCACGACGATCGTCACGAACAATGTGATGAAGTTGAAGTGAAATGGAACAAAGAAGACGAATAGGGCTGCAATCGGCATCCCAACCAATAAATACGGCATTCTTCGACCATACTTCGTATTTGTCCGATCACTAAGTGTCCCCACCAACGGTTGAATGAAGAGCCCGAAGTAGTTGTCAATCGTCATAATAATCCCAATCCAAAACACGCTAGAAATAAACTTTTCAAGAAATATCGGTACGAATGCATTGTATAAGGACCATGTAATGCTAATAGAGAAAAAGCCAAACCCTAGCAATAAAATTTTTCCCCAGTTTAACTTCTGATTTTCCATTCCTTCACACTCCGATTGAAAGATTTGAGTTCTTTGTCATACTTATTCATGAAGGTAGGGTTTAAATCCTTTAAACATTGTTTACTTTCCCTAGCTTTTCTTTAGCCTCAAGAGCAATCTTATAATAATGTGATGCTTCCATGTAACGATCTTGTTTCGTGTAAAAATTTGCAAGTTTTTCTGCATGTTTAGATGCCGAGGACCATGACGTACTTTTGGATAAAAAATCAATTAATTCTATTGTTAGATTTTCATATTGGTCCCATTGTTCCTTTAAGAAATACTTTAGCAAAAAGAGTTCTGTCTCAAATCTCTTAATTAACTTAGCTTCATTCGGCACTTGTCCACACCATTTGATTCCTTTTTCAACATATCTAAGCGCTTTTTTGTAATCACCTAAATCTCTAAAAATAGCAGAAATGTTTAAAGTAGATTGTATCAAATGGGGTAAATCATTTGTTCGCTTTGCTAGGGTCAAACTTTCAAGGTAATATTCCTTTGCTTTAAGATAATTCCCTCTACTGGATTCAAGGGTTGCAAGGTTGTGTAAAGATTTCCCAATAAATTCTTCGTAATCTAATTCTTTTGACAATAATAACGTTTTTACATGATACTTTTCTGCCATTAAATTATCTTTTAGGCGTGTGTAACATGTACCTGCCAGTGAATAGCACCAACATAATTTCTTTCGATATCCTAACTCTTTATAAAATCGCTTTGCCTTCTGTATATACTCTAGTGCTTTCGGTAGAATAAAAAGATGAGTAGATACCATCGCGATATTGTAATATAAATCAGCTACGGCCTCTTCATTTACGGTCATATTTTCTTCTGCTAATTGAAACATAGAAAGTGAACTTTCAAGTTTATTCACATTATAAAACAACCCTCCTTTTACTCTAAAATAATAAAAAAACAGTTCTTTATCAAATAACTGCATACTTTTTTCAATCACTCTTAATTGATCGTGCGCCTCATTGATTTTGTTTGTTCTTCTAAGAAAATTTGCGTGAAAGATTTTATATTTTAGAATCAATAGTGGATTTTGAATACACTCAACTTCTTTAAGCAGTCTCTTTTCAATCTTGAATACTTCCTCACTCAAATTACTGTCTAATAAAAGTAAATAAAATTCTTTAAGGAGTGCATTGAATACCTCAAAGGACTTGTTCAGTATGTTAAATAAGTGAGAAATAGACTTCTCCACTTCATCCGAAGGATTAATATTACCTTCCTCAACCTGATTAATATAAGCTACAGAAACATTCAAAAGTTTTGCGAGATCGGACTGGTCCATATTCGCTGTTTCTCGGTGATATCTAACTTGACGACCATAATCCAATGTATTGCCCTCCTACTACATGACGAAATAGATAGTATCACTATACATAATAAATTCATGAGAAAACAGTAAACTCCTGCAATATAAAACAAAAAAGGTCCCTACAAGATAATCTTGTAAGGACCTAATGCGAGCTCTATGGGATCAATCAAGACTGCCATTAACAACATTAGTAACAAAAGCAGTTACTGGGTTGTGATTATTTGGAAGAACGATATCCTCATCTTCATCATATGCGTAAACAGAATTAGTAGCAGGTAAGGTTAGAAGTACAACCAATGATAAGAACACAATTATAGTAAACAATGCCTTTTTAAATTTCATCATGTTCACCTCCTTTAGGATTTACCTATTTTCCTTTTTGCATCATAAGCTACCTTCAAACTTTCTATTGCTTTAGAGTAATTTTGTTGTTTCATATAAAAGCCAGATAGATCTTCAGCACAGCTTGAAACTTTAGACCAAAGCTTACGTTCATTGTACGTTCGAATGGAATCTATTAACGTATTCTCATATTCTATACTCATGTCATTAATAAAAAAATAAATCGTATTTAATTCGTTCTCAAGATCCTTGGAGACTGATTTGTCCTCATAAATGGAACAAATCGTTAAACCATCATGAATATACTCCAATGCTTTAACATTATTTCCTAGTTTATATTGTAATCTTGCAATTGAAATGATTGTCTTTACCTTATATTCTGTTCGATTGTTTTTTTCAGCTATTTCTATGCTCTTCTGATAGTACTCGATAGATTTAGAATATTCTTCTTGTTTTGAAGATAGAACAGCTAAATTATGATAGGCAATTCCTATTAACTCATCGTCATTTATTTTTTCAGAGAGCATAATTGATTTAATGTTATATTCCTCTGATTTCTTATAGTCATTCATTCTGGAATAACAACTTCCCCTTAACAAATGACATCTGCAAATTTCTTTTAAATTCCCTATTTGCTTGTAACAGCGATACGCCGTTTCAACATAATCAATAGCCTTATAAAGGTTTAGCTGCATTGTCGATGAGGCTGCAAGGTTATAATAGAGTGATGCTACTTCTTCTATTAATGGAACTATATTTTTTTCCGCCTGTTGGTAGATTATTATTGCTTCATCAAATCTATTTAAATAAAACAATAGGCGTCCCTTGTTCAAATAAAAGTAGAATCGCAATTCCTTATCAAAAGTATCTACCTCTGTTTCCAGCCTCGCAAGTTCCTTCTCTGCTAACCCGAACTGCTTCTTCTTAATCAACCAATTCACATTAAATATTTCATATTTATAGACCAACTTCTGATCTTTAACATCTGCCTTCTGTATATCAAGCTGGGTTCTCACCTGTTCAGCTTCATCTAGTTGATTGTTTTTTATATGTATGTAAAACTTCACAAGTAGGGATGGGAAATTATCACTCAATGATGTGATTGTATTTGTTTTATCTTGAGTTGAATGTAATGGTAGTTCTGAATTATCAATACTCAACTCTTTCCCTCCTTACATTGAATATTCGTCACTATTTAGGACTTTAAGGGGGTACTTCAATCATATGTTAGATAATTCTATTAATTCCAATCTAATATTCATATTTTAACCTAATTCACGTCCTGAGGAAAGGAGAAAGGATTGGAGCATCCTATCTTCCTCCATTTGTAAATCGTTAATCTTAACGGTATAGTTAATGATTGAAACATTAGGTTAAATAACATTTCAGTTTACATATAGGTTGCTTTAGAAGGAGGATTACACGTTGAACCTATCACGATTATCCATCAGACGACCGGTGATGACACTCGTCCTCATCGTTCTCTTACTTATATTAGGCAGTGTTTCGTTAGTGAAAATTCCACTTCAACTCATTCCCGACATCGATCCACCCGTTGCTGCTGTCATTACGTCGTATGATGGCGCTTCACCGATCGAAGTGCTGGAGAAAGTAACGAAGCCACTTGAGCAAACGCTATCGACCCTCCCTGGCTTAAAGAACATTACGACCACATCCTCCGAGGGTGCTTCCTTGATCATACTGGAATTCACGTGGGCAACGGCAATCAGTGAAATCGAAAATGACATTATTACGCGAATTAACCAAACACCTGTGCCGAACGAGGCAAGTCGACCTAGCTTCTTGAAATTCGACCCTACGGTCTTCCCAATTATCCAGCTATCTGTATCTTCTAAAGATGAAGAAGTGCGTACATTCCAGGAAAAAGTACAGACATTGCAAAATGAATTAGTGAAAATTGAGGGTGTTGCCAACATCGATATTGCCGGCACCTTGATAGACGAGGTCCAAATCACATTAGATGTATCCCAGTTGGAAAAATATCGTCTCAGTCAAGATGACGTCGTTGCCATCATCCGTGCCAACAATGTTACGCTTCCGGGTGGGCAAGTCATTAGCGATCAACAGCAGCTTTCCACTCGTGTCATTAGTCAACTTACAACGATAGATGATATTAAAGATCTGATTGTCTCTACGAATCCACTCACAAGAGAAGACGTTGCTTTAGCAGATATCGCTGAAGTAGCCATCGCCCAACAAAAAACAACATCTTACACGAGAACAAACCAGCAACCGAGCATTCTTCTTAATGTACTACAACAATCGGACAGTAATACGGCGACTGTATCCCATGAGTTTATGGATAAATTGACTGAGGTAAAAAAAGAAAAGGAATATAAAGACTTGCAAATCGTCTCCTTATTTGACCAAGGAGAGTTCGTAACTGATGCGATTAACAACGTTGCCATTTCGCTTGTTGTAGGTGGTATATTGGCAATGGTCGTACTATTTATATTTTTACAAAATGGGAAAAGTCCATTAATTATAGGCTTCGCCATTCCCTTTTCCGTCATCGTTACGTTTATCTTGCTTTATTTCAGCGATTTTACGCTGAACATTATGACGTTAGGTGGTTTAGCGTTGGGGATTGGGATGCTCGTCGACAATGCGATCGTCGTCATCGAAAACATTTACCGTCATCTAGAAATGGGGAAATCCGCGAAAGAAGCAGCAGGTGACGGAGCAACGGAAGTAACAGGAGCGATAACAGCTTCGACGCTTACGACGATATCTGTCTTTCTTCCAGTCGTATTCGTTAGTGGGATAACGGGAAATTTATTTAAAGAGTTGGCTTTAACGGTTTCCTTTAGTTTGCTCGCCTCACTTCTCGTTGCGTTAACCATTGTTCCGATGTTCGCCTCGAAATTTCTTCGCTCAAACGGGAAAAATATAGAGAGTAAACGGCAACAAGCGCGTTCACTACGGTTAATTGAATCGTTGTCAAGATGGTCGTTACGTAATCGCGCAATCGTCCTCATTACTGCCGTTGTTTTGTTCGTTGTTGGAGCTTATGGATTAACGACCGTCGGAACCGAGTTCATGCCGGTAACGGATGAAGGCTATTTCACTATCAACGTGAAGCTTGAACCGGGAAGTAGCCTAAAGAAAACGAATGATGTCGTTTCTACAATAGAAACATCATTAGAGAAGTATAATGAAATCGAAGACTATGTAAGCACAATCGGTAATCCTGGAGGTGAAGGAGCATTTGGAGGTACGAAAGGTAATAATACTGCTCAAATATACGTCAACATGGTCGATAATAAGAAGCGAAAAATGTCGACGCAGGCGTTCGTAGAATCGATCAAAAACGGGATTGAACATCTAGATAAGCGGGCAGAGATTAAAGTAAATATTCGAGCCTCCTTCTCCATGGGTGGAGCACCGAATGCGCTAGAGTTCAATGTGAGTGACAGCAATGCCCAGCATTTAAAAGAAACGGCAGCCAAAATCACCGAGCACTTGAGCAATCTAGATCATGTCGTTGAATTAAAATCTGACCTTACTTCGAAACAACCAGAAATTCAAATCGTTATTGATCGAAAAAAAGCATTAGACCAAGGATTTCAACCTGCCGGTGTCGCTCAAATGATCGATCATGCAACAAGGGGAGTCTTGGCAACACAATTCGTTTCAGAAGAGGATAAGGTATTAGGTGTCAGAGTTACCTATAAAAATGAAGTTACCGATTCGATTGATCAATTAAAGCAATTGAAATTAAAGAAAATGGATCAAACATACGTAGCACTTGGTTCCATTACAACGATTACCGAAGGGGAATCTCCCGTTTCCGTCTCACGAATCAATCAACAAGAAACGATCCACTTCACGATTCAATACGCTACAACAACGAATTTAGGTGAGTTTACGAAGAAAGTCAAAAACAAGCTTCAATCACTCCATTTACCACCAGAGACAGAGATTGACTACACCGGTGACAGAGAATTGCTTGAAGATTCGTTTAGAGACTTAGGGCTCGCTCTTGCCTTATCAATTGTTTTCGTCTATCTCGTCATGTCAGCGCAATTCGAATCGCTAAAGTATCCGTTTGTCATCATGTTCACAATGCCTCTCGTTGTCATTGGTTCTGCGCTAGCGTTAATGATTTCGAACACTCCAATTGGTGTGACTGCCTTTATCGGTTTCCTTGTACTAGCAGGAATTGTTGTTAACAACGCAATCATCTTAGTTGATTACATAAACAAACGGAAAGAAGAAGGGTTAAGTAGTATCGAAGCAATTATCGAGTCAACGAAAATTAGAATTCGACCGATCTTAATGACATCACTCACGACAATCCTCGGACTAATTCCCCTTGCCCTTGGATTCGGCGAAGGAACCGAATTGCAAAAACCGCTTGGGATTACTGTAATCGGGGGACTGATTAGTTCGACGTTTCTAACGTTGTTTGTCATTCCGGTCGTGTACAGTTTATTCGATAGAGAGACGAGAAAAAGGAGTGAACAGGTGAAGTGAGGGATACAACTGAGAACGTTCAGCAAACAATTACATTAGCTACTCCCTATTTATCATCACAGCGAGGTAATTCAATTACAGCCAAGCGGTTAAAATCGGGATACGAATCGAAGGGATACACTGTAGAGATTCTCGCTTATGAGGAAAATGAGACTTACTCCCCTATTTTCGAATGGTTACCGAATCACATTTTCCATGTTTTGCACGCGTACCGATTCGCAATGTTCATTAAAAAACACTCACTTCTACTACCTGATCGATACATCGTTACAATGACAGGCACTGACCATAATAACGACTTATATGATGCCAATCGCCGCATTGATGTGATAAACGTTCTCGATTCTGCTTCTTATGTTATATTGTTTCATAAACAAGCTGCAGAGAACGTTGCCAGAGAAGTCCCTACTATAAAAAATAAAATACGTGTCATTCCTCAGGGACTCATTTTACCAGAGGAGCCCGTGCAACCACGAATAAGTGACCAAACAAAAGAGCTGTTAAAACGGAAAAAAGCCGATCACCTTATTTTTCTATTACCTGCGGGGCTAAGACCAGTAAAAAATATATTTTATGCGATACCGTTATTAAAACAGCTCCGTTCGAAATATCCCGAAATTCAACTCTGGATTGTCGGACCTGTACTCGATCGTTACACATATGAACAATTGTTAGAATGGACAGAAAAGGAAAATTGGGTACAATATGGAGGGGAGATTCCTTTCCATGATATGAGCACGATTTACAGAGAATCCCACATTTTGCTAAACACATCGCTATCTGAAGGGCAAGCATCGTCTCTATTGGAAGGAATGGCGTATGGTATACCCGTTCTCGCCTCAGACATTCCAGGAAATATCAGTCTGATTAAGAGTGACGAAACCGGACTTATTTTCGAGTCGGAAATTGACTTTTTACAGAAGGCAGAGTCATTGATTACATCGATGGCCTTACGAATGAGATTAGGTCATGCTGCAAGAGAGTGGGTAAATCAGAGCCATCGCCCAGATCAAGAAATCGCTGACTACGTGGATCTGTTTCAAGAAATGGTGGAATAGAAAAGAAATTATATTAGATAAGGAGTTGTGAAGATGAAACAAAAATATAAAACGTCAATTGGAATATTTATAGTATTATTGTTAGTTTTTTTCGTTAGCGGATGCGGGGTTGGACAATCCAACGGTCAAGCAAATGATACAGATAAGAAGGACGAAAAGCCGTTCTTAATCGGTGTTATTCCTGCACAGAATAAAGGAAATATGCAAGAAGCGATGGATAAGCTCGAAGCTGAGCTTTCTAAGGGAATTGAACGCGCAGTTAAAGTAAATATTTATTCAGACTATAACGGTGTTGTCGAAGCGATGAAGTATAATAAAATCGATATGGCATATTATGGTCCGCTTACGTATGTTGTCGTCAACCATGAGGTAGGTGCCCAAGCGATTATCACTCAAACAATCAATGGGGAACCATTCTACTATTCCTACATCATCGCACCGAAAGATTCAAAGCTGAATTCAATCGAGGATTTAGTAACCAATGCAGGCACGACAACCTTCGCTTTTGGAGACATTAACTCAACATCTGGCTCTCTTATTCCAGGAATCGAGTTGAAAAACCGTGGTGTATATACAGATCAAAACGATCATAAATTTGAGAAAGTAACATTTACCGGCTCACACGACATAACGGCGTTAGCGATTCAAAATAATCAATATGATGCTGGTGCCATCGACAGTGCGATTTTCAATCAACTGGTTAAAGATAAAAAAGTAGATGGATCTAAGATCAAGACGATTTGGCAGTCAGAGAAGCTTTTCCAATATCCATGGGCGGTAACGAAAGACACGGATGAAGATACGATCAAGAAGTTACAAACGACGTTCTCATCGATTAAAGATCCTGAAATCCTTGGTGTGTTTGGTGCTGACTCCTTTATTAAAGCAAGTGATAGCGATTATGAATCGATTCGAACAGCAGCGAAAGTAGCGGGGCGAATCAAGTAAAATGCAAATGAGTGATAACTTTGAACAGAACACGTAAAAAATCAATGATCATCGCCCTACTATTACTGGTTATCGTTATCGTAAGCGCACAGCATTTGAACGTTCAGTTTCAAGATTTCAAAGATATACGCAATTCTTTCGATTTCTTAAGTAACATGTGGCCCTTGGACTTCACGATGCTGGAAAATGCCCTCGTTCAAACGTTGATTACAGTTGAGATTGCCTTTCTTGGAACGATATTCGGGTTGATCGTTGCATTTCCGCTTGCTTTTCTCGCGGCACGAAACACGACGACAAATATGCCTATATACAACGGTGTCCGCTCGGTACTTAGTTTTCTTCGCTCCATACCGGAGTTAGTTATAGCGCTTATATTCGTCCCGACATTCGGGTTGGAGCCTATTGCTGTTATTCTGGCGATCTTCATTCATAACATCGCTGTGCTGGGAAAGCTTATCTCCGAGTTGATCGAATCGGTTAATCCCGGTCCTCAGGAAGCAGTCACCTCAACTGGTGCGAAGCGCATCCTCGTCTCGCTCTATGGGGTCGTTCCACAAATCATGCCAAACGTGATGTCTCAGTACTTTTACCGATTCGAAGTAGCGATTCGAGCATCGATTCTATTCGGAGCGATCGGAGCAGGTGGAATCGGTGACACGCTTATTCTCCATTTTAAAACGTTTGAATATGCCGCGGCAGCCGTAGATATATTAATTATTATGATCGTTATTTTGATCGTAGATAATGTAGGAGCTTACTTCCGTAAGAAGGTGATTTAGCATGCTGCAATTAACGAAAGTGACAAAAACATATGTGAAATCCAATGAACCTGCCATAAGAGATATTACTGTTACGTTTAAACCGGGTGAATTTGTTGGGGTATTGGGACGGAGCGGGGCAGGTAAATCGACGTTAATTCGTTGTATTAATCAACTCGTTCGTCCGACTTCTGGCAAGGTTAATTGGAACGGACGAGAATTAACGGACGTTCCGAAGCGGGAGCTGTTAAACGTACGTTGTGATATGGGCATGATTTTCCAAAACTTCAACTTAATTGAACGTCTTGACGTCCTAACTAACGTCATCGTTGGACGTTTCTGTTCGATTCCGTTGTGGAGAGGAATTCTTGGCGTATTCCCGCAAAAGGAAATTGACAGAGCAATGGATGCGTTAGGTCGTGTTGGGCTGCGTCATCTTGCCGATCGGCGTGTCGAGGAATTAAGCGGTGGCCAGCAACAACGGGTGGCGATTGCCCGAGTGTTAATGCAAAAACCAAGGCTGATACTTGGAGACGAGCCTGTTGCATCCCTTGATCCGATAACGTCGATTCAGATTATGAACTTTCTCAAGGAGATACATGAGCTTGAAAACATTATGACGATTCTTAACTTGCATGACGTTGAACTGGCTAAGAAATATTGTAACAGAATAATAGGAATTGCCGGAGGTCGGATTGTGTTTGACGGAACAGCAGATATGTTAAACGAGGAAACGCTACATAAGATCTATGTACCTGATGAATCGTTAGAAGCATTTGTTCACTAAACTGTCATTTTCGTGCTATGTTCGTTCTACACGGTATGGTAATATTTAGTTGAGCACCTCTTCCTTTGTCTTTGAGACAAAGGATTTTTTTTGCCTCTTATTAGTATGGTGTCTGTTGTTTTTCAGAAAGCCAAAGACACCCTACAAAAGTAATCTTGTAGGGTGTCTCTTTACATCGAATTCGATACAGGCATAATTTTTCCGCTTTTTTTAAACAACCGTAATACAACCTTCGTTATCCGCTGTTACCTCACCAATGATTGCTGAATCGGTAACACCTTCCTTGTGAAGTTCATTAAGAAATACCTCTGCTTGATCCGCTGAAATCGAGATAAGCAATCCACCTGATGTTACGGCATCACAAAGTATGTACTGCATTTCCTGGGTAATGTTCTCGCTGTAGATGACACGATCTTGAAGCCACTTATGATTGGCTTTAGACCCACCAGGAATAACATCCTTCTCAGCTAGTTCCATCGTTCCATCCAATATCGGAACATTCTCGGAAGTAATAACAATCCCTACCTTGCTTCCACATGCCACCTCAGAAGCATGACCGAGTAATCCAAAACCGGTGATGTCGGTGCAAGCATGAGCCTGGAAACGACTCAGAACTTCTGCTGTCGTTTTATTTAACGTCGCCATGACGGTTTCAACCTTTTTCTCCTGCTCAGGAGAGAGTAAGTCATTTTTTATTGCCGTTGTCTGGATCCCGACCCCAATCGGTTTCGTTAAAATAAGCTTATCACCAGGTTTCGCATTGTTGTTCGGGAGCACCTTCGATGGATGGATGACACCGGTAACCGCAAGTCCAAACTTTGGTTCGTTATCATCGATGGAATGCCCGCCAACGAGTGTAGCACCTGCTTCTGCCACCTTATCCCCTGCTCCTCTTAAAATGTCCGCGAGGATTTGTTTGTCGAGCTTTTTAATTGGAAAGCCGACGATATTTAATACAGTAATCGGTTGTCCACCCATCGCATAGACGTCACTAAGTGCGTTTGCAGCAGCAATCTGACCGAACATGTATGGATCGTCAACAATCGGAGTGAAAAAGTCAACCGTTTGAATAATCGCTAGGTCATCCGTTAATTTATACACACCCGCGTCATCGGATGTATCGATCCCTACGAGCAAATTCGGGTTAGGAGTTGATTTCGGTAAATGACGCAAAACTTGCGCCAGGTCCTCTGGACCGATTTTGCAGCCTCAGCCACCTTTGCTGGAAAGAGACGTTAATTTAATTTTATCCATGAAAGTCACCTCTTTTTTTCGTTTAGATACGGTACATTAAGATTATAATCGTTTGTCATGAAAGGTGCAAAAGTCAGGATGTTAATCGTTAACCATCTGCAACACATGAAAAGTTTGATTTTCGTCAAATAATCCGATTTCACGGCAAGCACTATAGCGCCAAAACACTTCTATATTTCAACCTTTAAACTCTGCACTAGTTCGGTTAACGCATGTAAGAATCGATCGACTTCCTCTTCACTGTTATAAGGAGCAAGACCTACCCTTACCCATCCGCCTGATTCATTGATTCCTAATTTATCCGCTAACGTCGTTGCATAGAAATCTCCGTTTGCCATAAAGATTGAGTGTTCCTCACACATCCATTGACATACTTTCTCCGGCGACATTCCTGCAACTCGAAAAGCAATCGTTGGTGTTTTTAAAACATCCTCGGATGCTTGATATAGCGTGACCATAGAGAAACTTCTTAAACCATTTCTGATCTTACTCGCGAGTCGATTTTCGTGAGCTTCAATCCTCTTTAACCCCGTCCGAATATTCTCTTTACGTGTGTTTCCTTCTCCAAGTGAAGCGATGAAGTCAATTGTCGGCTTGATCCCTGCGATTCCTTCATGATTTTGTGTTCCGGTTTCTAGTTTGTCAGGAATGTACATAGGTGATGGGGATAATTTATACGGTTGGAGTGATTCGAAAATATCTGATTTAATGACCGCGATACCTACATGAGGTCCGAAAAATTTATAAGCTGAGCATAAGAGTATGTCGATTCCAAGCTCATCACGATTAATAGCTACATGAGGAACGGCATGCACGGCGTCTACAACGACGAGCGCACCTACATCCTTGGCACGTCTGGTAATTCTCGCCACATCATTAATCGTTCCTACGGCATTTGAAGCGATACCCACCGCAACGACACGCGTCTTCTCTGTAATGAGAGCTTCAAGATTCGTTAAATCTAATGTAAGCTTCTCGCCATCTACTGGCAGCCAACGTACATTCATATTACGATCATCTGCAATCGTTAGCCAAGGGTCAACATTGGCACGATGATCGATTTCGGACACCACGATTTCTTCACCAGGCTTAAACGTTTTTCCAAGCGCTCTAGCAATTGCGAATGTAAGTGTCGTCATATTCGCCCCGAACGCCACTTCTTGTGATGAAGCACCGAACATATCTGCTACAGCATTCTTCGATTGTTCAATGATCGATTCTGTTTCCCTACTTGAAGGAAATGCTCCATGAAGATTCGCGCCACCGTTCGTCATGTAAGCGGTAATTGCGTCGATTGCTGATTTCACGACTTGTGAGCCACCGGGACCGTCGAAATATACGGCTTGCTTATTGTTGTACATTCTGTTTAGCGCTGGGAATAGTTCTCGTACAGTAGCAATTGGAAAGGAAATAGATTCTTTGTGTGTCATGCTCTTCTCTCCTCATCTAAATTAGTTTTACTCTCCTAGATATTGCAATAGTATTAACATACTATTTCGGTACTTTTAATTGTAGTCCTCTACTATAGGTAGTTAAGTTATCATTTTAGCTCATTAACCACTCGCTATCGCACCCGTTAAGTTCATATGAAAAAAGCACCGCTTGGGGTGCTCTTCATCATTACTCTTCTTTGCTCTTCCAAGAACCTTGTGCTTTTCGAATATAAATGATCTGTCCAATATGATAGGTGTTATGCGTGCAAAGGGCTGATAAAGCCTCCCACCATATCGCATCCTCTGGAAAAGTCGGGATATGCTCATGAAGTTTTGATTCAGTGGAATCTTGAATGATTTGCTGCCAATTCGACAAACCTACGTCTAATTGGTTAACAAGATTTTGCCAACTCTTCTCCGAAAGATCATCGACTGTCTTAAATGTCGAAGCATTATCCGCGGCATTTTCGGTAAGTGGTTCTCCCTTAAAGCGTTTCAGCCAACGTTCATTATAGAAACGAAGGTGATTCGCGATCTCACCAATTGTATGGGAGGCATCATTTTGTCTCCATACTACATCCTCCACACTCAATCCTTCTAAAGCCATACTCAATGGTTTGATCCAACTTTCCATGTTTCGGCATACTGCCAACTGGTCTAACAAAAATTCTTTTTTACTCATAGACAATTTCCTTTCTCCATTTAATTTCGTCTAACCACAACTTTCTTTAAATCAAAACCTTCTCTATATAAAACACTCATCATTTTTTTTCTCATACTATCATCTCCCTTCAGTTAATAAAGAATATTCGCCAATCTCCAAAAAAAACCCTTTTTAAACTAAACTGATACTATCCACTCACATCTTCATTCCAAAGCTTCTTCATCTCTTCACTCGTCCGAAGCAACTCCTCTAGCGCTCCTTCCGCTTCGACCCTTCCATCTTTAAGCACGATAATGTGATCAGCACGTCTTAGTGCGGCTTTACGATGAGACACGACGAGGCACGTTACATTTTTCCTAGCGTACATTCTTTCCCATAACAATGCTTCCGTCTCTACGTCTAGTGCACTTGATACGTCATCGAATACATATAGCTCGGCGTCACGGACGAACATACGCGCGACTGCGGTTCGCTGCGCTTGACCTCCTGACAGCTTCACCCCTCTTTGACCAATAACCGTCTCCAAACCCTTATCCAGTTGACCTATATCCTGCTCCAACACTGCCATTTGAATCGCTTCTTGCAAGTCTCCATCAGAACGGGATTGCCCGAGCAAAATATTGTTCTTTAACGTATCACTGAACAGTCGTGGTACTTGCGGTGTATAAGCACTACGAGGTGGGGTGAAATGGTTACCTGGATCTTCGACCCGTTTTCCATTCCAATATATTTCCCCTGACTCCCTTGGCAGTAGACCGAGCAGCGTCTGCAGTACCGTTGTCTTACCTGACCCAATTCTTCCTGAAATAACAGTAAAGGCGCCTCTCTCAATCGTTAGATTGACGTTCTCAATTCCACGTCCCGTATCCTTATAATGAAAACATAATCCCTTAGCCTCAAGTTTATGAAGCGTATGCTGCTTTGAACTAATCTGAGTGAATTCTTTCACCATATCACCTTTCAAGTGCAAATCATTGTGCTGAACCAATATTTTTGGTGCAATCCCTTGAAGCAACTCACTCATTCGTTTAAATGAAACGCCTGTCTGTTTGAAATGTGCAAGAAATCTCCCGAAGAATTGAGTGAAATCCGTCACGAATGCTAAGTAATAGACGAATAATGCAAAGTCTCCAACAGTAAACTCCCCTTGCTGCATCGATTGGGCAGCCAAAAGGAGGATAAGCCCTGTTCCTAAGCTAACGGTGTTAGAAAAGACAGAATCCAATCCTAATGAAATCAATCGGTCCTTAAGAACGTGACTTCTTCTGTCATCGTTCAACTTGCGGAAATTCTTAATGATTCTCTCTTCCGCTCCGGCTACCTGAATCGCTTGGACAGAATCGAACATTTCCCCTACAGCCCCGGACACGCGAGCGGTAGCGGTTCTACTTCTCATCCGAAAATGCTGCAGTCGAGTCGTAGCCCCATGGGCAATCGCGACGACGAAAACGAGTGGAACGAATACGAACAGCGTTATTTTCAAGCTAATACCTGTTAATATAATGATCGCTCCCGTAGCGAATAGAAAAAATCCAATGACATCAAGCGTCCAGCTAATCGAATCTTCCGCTTGTTCAGCATCATCTCGGAAATGGTTAATCGCTTCCCCAGTTGAACCAGGCAATGCTTTCGCACCTGGACGTTTCAATATTTGCTCAAGCATATTTCGGCGTAATAAAGCGCTCATGCTGAACCGATGCGGAATGTCTGTTGATGCGCCACCGAAGATGAGTAACATTCGAACGACTGCCGTTGCGACAAGTAACGCTGCTAATTCCCACAATCCGAACCCTAGCACCGACTCCCCTGTTAACATATCGAAGAATTCATGAATAACAAGCCCTGGAATAAGGGGAGAAAGATGAATACACGACCAGAGAACCGCGTTCGCGGCATAGAGCCACGGACGATAACGAATTAACTTCCACATGAATTGAAAAGTATTCATACTAATTGATCCTCCATTCCAGCAGCTAACAGCTTATAAAAGCGTGAGTCTGAATCTCTTTCCAACTGTTCACGATCACCGTATTCAACTATCGTACCCTTGTCTAGGATAAGAATCTTGTCTACACGACGAATCGTAGCCAGTCGATGCGCAATGATAATTGCTGTTCGCCCCTTCAGAAGCTTGCTAACCGCCTGTTCAATTAAACTCTCTGTTGCAGGGTCTAACCTTGAAGATGCTTCGTCTAATATAACCAATCCAGGGTCCTTTAAGAACACCCGTGCGAAGGCGAGTAGTTGTGATTCTCCTGCAGATAATCCTTCCCCACCTGGTGCCATTTCCGTGTCTAGTCCAAGGGTCAGATCCTTATACCATTTTCCTAATCCGAGCTCATGAAGCACATGGGTAATGCGATGATCCGAAATCGTAGAATCATATAATGTTAAATTATCTCTCACCGAGGCTTGAAATAATTGAATATCTTGCGTGACAATCCCGACACGCTTGCGTAAAGTAGGTAAAGATAAATCCTTAATCGGAACATTTCCTAGTTCAATCTCTCCTGCAGTTGCATCGTAAAATCGGAGCAGCAGTCGAGCTAACGTTGTCTTACCACTTCCTGTACGACCGAGTAGACCAAGAATTTTACATTCATCTAACTCGAGCTGTATAGAATGAAGCACCCGCTCGTCTTGCTCGTAGCTAAACGAGACATCGTTGAAACGAACTGATAAAGCATGCGTTGGGAGATCTTCCCGTTTACCGTCAACAATCTTCGACTCTGTACGGAATAATTCTGATATTCTCATAATGCTGGCGTCAGCTCTTTGCAAGTCTTCTATTTGCGTACGTATTTGCTCAAGTGGTCGGTTGAGTAATTCGGTGTAAAAGAACACCATGTAGATTGTACCAATCGTAATTGCTCCTTCTCGCCATAAAAACCCGCCTAAGAGCAAGACCATCGCACTCCCCAATGCGAAGACGAATAGAGATGACATCCACATCGAATATCCAGCAAGTCCAGCTTTCCGTTGGATTGGAAGCCACGTACGTAACAATTGGTAGAACCTTCGCATCACATAAGCTGTTGCGCCATTAGAGCGAGTGTCCTCCGTTCCGGCAAGATGCTCACCAAGGAAACTGTAGAAGCTTGCTCTTATCTTGCTTACCTTCACCCAATAAGGGCTTGCTATCTTACGAATCTTTTGCATAATGAATATTGCAAACACTACAAATACCGTCATTCCGAATCCAATTCGCCAATCTTCCCGAAATAGCAGTACGAGCACACCGAATAACAGAAGGAGATTAGAGAGGAACACGACGACAAATTTAGAAAAGAAGTTCGATAACGCATTCACATCCCCGTCGATTCTTTCAATCATCTCCCCAGAAGTGTGTTCTTTATGAAAGGACATATCTAATCGAAGACAATGATCAGCTAAATCATTTCTCATTTCATTTGTCGCCTTCCAGCCCACGTTCTCTCCTAAATACGCTGCTGTTACAGTAATCACCTGATTCAACAAGGCGATACCTGTGAAAATGAGGGCAAGAACCAACAACGTTGAAGTTGGTTCGCTCTTCCCTACAGCGGTATCGATGAAACGCTTAATGATTTGCGGATTCATCAGTTGCAAAGCAATACTTGATAAGATGAATACGAATAATACCGACACTTTTATCCACTGAGGTCTAAAGTAGTGGTTAAGCAATTGAAAATATTGCTTAACGGGAATATTAAGTCTAGATTTCATGATCCACCTCCAAATAATAAAAACAAAAAAGCCACAGCAACGCCATGGCTATTCATTAAAAAAAATTAAAAAACCATAGGCTATGTTTACACAACGCTGTAAAGCAATTTATTTCTACTGGGCACTACCTTGACGTTCAATCTTCTCTTTCCTCTTCCTATCTTCCTCTACCCAACGATCGAGTGAAAGATAAACAATACCAGCGGTTAGACAGCCTATACCGAGAATCGAGAATAACACGTTTCCAAGTTCGCGATCGAGTAAATATCCCGCTAGAATTGGACCGGATACCCCTCCTAAAATCCATTGTAAACTAGCAGCACCCATGTACGTACCTCTTAAATGCTCCGGTGCTAGATTCGCTACAAACGTCATTTGAACAGGAGATAACAGCATTTCACCCCACGTGTATATTCCGTAGATAACAAGAAGAATAACAAGAACGACCCAGAAATCCACGTCCAAACTATGGAATATAGATGGTAACCATCCAACTGCGAGCAATCCGAAACCGAACATGAAGGCACCGTACAACATCACTCTTCCGATCGGTCGTGCTCCTGCCCAACGCGAAATCGCGAATTGGAATAGAACGACGAGTAGTCCATTAAAAGCCATTAAGTATGGATAAGGATTTTTCGCATCGCTAAAACCAGGCATCTCAATCTGAAAGTGGAGGGGAAGCATCCCTTCAGTTTGGGAGAACCCCATTGAGATGACTACTCCTGTGATAATAAATAAAAACAATAATTTATCTTTAAATAGAACGGATATCGGAGAAGGTAACTTTTCCTCCCCGAACGACTTCTCATCGTTTCGTGAATCTTTCCCACCAGACTCCAATTGAGGACTTCTTCCAACTTTTCTCGGAAGCGTCTCAGCGATAAAGATGAGAACGATAAGGGCATAAACACCGATGAAGCGGCAATCATAAAAATGACCGTCTTCGATAAAAATACGATTGAGGCCCCGATTAGAGGTCCAATGGCCGCACCGATGTTGTGCCCCATCCTTAACAACCCGAATGCTTCTGTTCTTTTCTCTTCAACGGTTACATCCGCTACCATAGCAGATGCCGCAGGATGAAACAGTGAATTAAATAATCCAAAAAAAGCCGAGATGATAATAAACGGGACAAACCCATCAAACAAAATAAAACCTATCATAACAAACCCATTACCGATCATCGAAAGAACCATTATCGGTTTTCGTCCATAAATATCGGCTAATCTCCCACCTACCATTGATCCAAAAACCCCAGCTAATGGTGAGGTCGCCATGACAATTCCTACTTGCCACATTGGTACTTGTTCATGTAAATATAAAGCGAAGAACGGCATGAGCATCATAAAAGCAATTCCATTCATTGATTCTCCAATGAAACGAATCCAAACGTTCCGATCCATTCCTCTGTATGCATCCCAAGTTGTATTATTTCTAGATTTCATGATCCACCTCCAAATGATAAAAACAAAAAAGCCACAGCAACGCCATGGCTTGTCATTAAAAAAAATTAAAAAACCATAGGCTTTGTTTACACAACGCCCATGGCTATTAACTCCATAATAGAATGAAAAAATTATGTAACTAAAATAAGAGGCTGCGTACTATTCAATTGTAATTGAATGATGCTTTCGTATAACGTTGTCATCACACATACCTCCTCTCTCCTAGCATATATTTCCTTCACTAACATTATGATTATATGTCGGGTGGCATCAGTTGTAAAGCAATTTATTTATACTGGATATTTCCTTGCCGTTCAATCGTCTCTTTCCTCCTACTTTTTCTTCTCTATTTATTAGAATCAACCTAAATTCCTCCAAAATATAACATTCTTTACGCCTAAATACTACTGCTGTATACTATGGACATGACACCGCGTTTCATCAGATGGAAAGCGGAATTAAATCATCTATGCAATCAATACAATATAAATCTAAATAAAGCAGGTGTATATATGGAAGATGATAAAAAACTAACCGTCCGTGCTGTTGAACGTGCACTTGATATCCTTCTCTGCTTTACAGACAGAACCGATCTAACCTTAACAGAAATCTCGGCAGAAATCTCCCTTCATAAAAGTACCGTCCATCGACTTCTTACGACGCTAGAGTTGAAAGGCTTTATCATTCGTAATAACGAAACAGAGAAATATAGACTCGGGTTCCGGGTGTGGGAATTGTCTACTAACCTATCTGACACTGATGATCCTGCAGTTCTGTTTCTACCCGAAATGGAGCGTCTAAGAGACCTGCTAGGAGAAACGGTTTCTCTTTATATTCGCAATGGTCATGAACGAATGCGTGTACAAGCTGTGCAGAGTAACCAAACGATTCGTCGGGTTGCTCCCGTCGGAGCAAGAATGCCATTATCTGTTGGTGCTTCTAGCAAAGTGTTAGTCGCTTATGCAGATCAAGCAACCAAAGAAATGATTATCCATGATTCATCTTGGCCAGAAGCGATTAATAAGCATAAGTTCATGGAACAGTGTGAACAAATTACGAAGAATGGGTATGCAACAAGCATTGAAGAACGTGAACAAGGCGTATCTGCTATTGCTGTACCCATAATGAATCGCGCAAGGCAACTTGTGGCTGCTCTTGCTGTATCGGGACCTGTTACACGACTTACCGTTGAAAGTATGGAAAAACATGCTGAATTGCTCATGGAAACAGCAACCAGGTTAGGGAAAATGGTTAAATAATTACATGCCGATAAGATAAGAAGCTCATCCCGATATAATGGGATGAGCTTCTTTCTTTATCTTGAACTTCAGTTGAAGTTGTTCATATTTATTATTTCTGCGCTTGTTTTTGACTTACAGCAAATTGACGAAGAACCGTTTGTAAAATACCGCTGTTACGGTAATATTCAACCTCAACAAGGCTGTCGATACGTACCTTCACATCGAACTCAAATGTGGATCCATCTAGACGTGTCGCTTTTACAGACAACATTTGTCCTGGTGCAAGAGATTCGTCAAGGCCGATAATATCAAACGTTTCGTCGCCTTTCATTCCAAGCGTCTTCCAGCTTTGACCGTTTACAAACTGAAGTGGAAGTACTCCCATTCCGACAAGATTACTACGGTGAATACGCTCATAGCTCTCCGCGATAACAGCTTTCGCTCCGAGTAAGAATGTTCCTTTTGCTGCCCAGTCACGAGAAGAACCTGTTCCATATTCTTTCCCTGCAATAACGACAGTCGGTGTACCTTGTTGTTGGTAAAGCATAGATGCATCATAGATCGGCATCACTTCACCCGTTGGCATGTATGTTGTTACTCCACCCTCAGTACCAGGAGCAACGGCATTACGAATACGAATGTTCGCAAACGTACCGCGCATCATCACTTCATGGTTACCACGACGGGAACCATAAGAGTTGAAGTCTTTCGTTTCAACGCCATGACCTTGTAAATATTCGCCCGCAGGACTTGACGCTTTAATACTTCCCGCTGGTGAAATGTGGTCCGTTGTAACCGAATCCCCTAACAGGGCAAGACAGTTCGCACCTTTAATTTCAGCAATTGCGCTAATTTCAGGTGAAAGTCCTTTAAAGAATGGTGGCTCTTGAATATACGTAGAAGAATCTTCCCACTCATACAATTCACCTTGAGGAGTTTCAATCGCATTCCACTCTGCACTCGTCGTGAATACGTTCTCGTATTCTTTACGGAACAATTCTGGTTTCACTGTCGCTTGAATAGCCGCTTCCACTTCTTCAGAAGTAGGCCAAATATCTTTCAAATAAACAGGTTCGTTGTTTTGATCGTAGCCAAGTGGCTCTGTCGATAAATCAATTTCCACTGTTCCAGCAATCGCATAGGCAACAACCAATGGCGGAGAAGCTAAATAGTTCGCTTTAACAAGGGGATGAATCCGTCCCTCAAAGTTACGGTTACCACTTAACACGGAAGAAACGACCAAATCATTGTCTGTAATCACTTTGTTCATTTCATCGGATAACGGTCCGCTGTTTCCGATACACGTTGCACAGCCATATCCAACAACGTGGAATCCAAGCTGTTCTAACGGTGAAATTAAATCTGCCGTACGTAAATATTCGGTTACGACACGAGACCCTGGAGTTAAGCTAGTCTTAACATAAGCAGGTGTATTCAAGCCTTTTTCAACCGCTTTTTTTGCCACTAACCCAGCACCGATCATCACGCGAGGATTGGATGTATTTGTACAGCTCGTTATCGCTGCAATAGCCACCGCACCATGAGGAACAGGAACGACATCCCCACCTACTGTATGGAATTCACCTTTATTCGTAATTTCTTCGTCAGAAAGACCGAAACCAGCTTTTTCAACTGGAGCACGAAGAACATTTTGGAACGATTCTTTCATTCTTGTAAGTTCAACACGATCTTGTGGACGCTTCGGTCCAGCTAACGTCGGAACGATCGAAGCTAAGTCAAGCGTTAGTGTTTCGCTGTAAGCTGGCTCCTCCATACCATCGGTACGGAACATGCCTTGTGCTTTATAATATTGCTCAACAAGAGTAACGAGTTCTTCACTGCGTCCTGTCGTACGTAAATAGTCTAATGTGATGTTATCGATTGGGAAAAGCCCCATTGTCGCCCCATATTCAGGTGCCATGTTCGCAACTGTTGCTCGATCAGAAAGCGGAAGATCGTTTAATCCGTCGCCATAGAACTCGACGAACTTACCAACGACACCACGCTTACGTAGAATCTCAGTAACCGTTAATGCTAAATCAGTTGCAGTAGAACCTTCTGGAAGCTTACCTGTTAATTTAAAACCAACAACCTCCGGTGTGACGAAGTAAAGCGGTTGACCTAACATACCCGCTTCTGCTTCAATACCACCTACACCCCAGCCAACGATCCCAAGTCCGTTTATCATCGTTGTGTGAGAGTCTGTTCCGACAACGGAATCAGGGAACACTTCTGTTTCTCCGTCTACATCCTTCGTAGCAGCAACGGAAGCTAAATACTCAAGGTTAACTTGGTGAACAATCCCTGTAGCAGGAGGAACAGCTCTAAAGTTATTGAACGATTGCTGAGCCCATTTCAAAAAACGGTAACGTTCAGCATTGCGTTCAAACTCAAGCTTCATATTGTTTTGTAATGCCACTTTCGTTCCAGACTCATCGATTGTAATAGAGTGGTCGATAACAAGGTCTACCGGTACAAGTGGATTAATTACTTCCGGATTTCCACCAAGCTCCTTCATCGCTACTCTCATCGCAGCTAAATCAGCTACAACCGGTACTCCTGTGAAGTCTTGAAGGACGATCCTGGAAGGTTTGAATGGAACCTCTTGATCTGCTCCCGCTCCATCTGCCCAATTCGCAATTTGTTTTACGTGTTCTTCCGTAATCGCTAATCCGTCATAACCGCGAAGAGCGGCTTCCAATAAAACTTTAATAGAGAATGGAAGTTTAGAAACATTTCCGATTCCCTGTTCTTCTAGAGCTTGAAGGCGATAATACTGATATGATTTGTCGCCTACTTTCAATGTTGAACGTACTGAAAATTGATCTTTCTTTGACATACAATGACCCCCTTGAAAAATATAAACATGTAATAAAGGATGGAAGTAGTTTCATCTTATGAAACCGCGTTTCTTTTCTTGATTATATTATAACGTGAAGTGGTACTTCTCACAATAGTTTTCTTAAATTATTCCGACCTAATTTAACCCAAAACCTATTTCCTATTCATGAATGAACTAGAAACCCGTCTAAGAGGATAGAGGTAGAATGAAATATACCATCATGAAAAAGTGAGAAATACTCCCAGCCATGACAAATAAATGAAAAACTTCGTGAAAACCGAACACTTTCGGTAGCGGATCTGGCCATTTCGTAGCATAGATGACGGCTCCGACTGTATAAAAGAGCCCTCCAATGATCATAAGAGCAATGCCTCCAGTCGGAATCGAGAGAAGAAGTTGATAGAAAGGTACGAGCGCAAACCAACCTAGGATAACGTAGAGGATTGTCGATACATAACGTGGAACGCCTATGTAGACAACCTTTAGTAACATCCCAACAACTGCTAAAGCCCAAACCATAATAAGCATCGTAATTCGCCACGTTCCAGTCAAGCCCAGCATGAACACGGGTGTATATGTACCTGCAATAAGAATATAGATCGATACATGGTCTATTTTTTTTAACATCAGTTCTTTTTCAGGAGTCGTTTGAATCCAATGATAAACGGAGCTAGCTGCATATAAGAGAATCAAGCTTGCCCCATATATGATCATTGAAATGAGCTTAGTCGTATCATCCTTTGCTAAGTTCATCAAGAAAACCAAGCCAATGATTGCTGCGATAAACGTAATAAAGTGAGTCCACGTGCTTGCTGGGTCTTTCATTTTCCACATATCCATTCCCCCCCTCTAGCTTTCCTTAATTTCCAATGTGACATACGAAGGACACGTTGTAAAGAAATGATTGATATTCATATCATCATGAAAAATAAGGCAAAACAATCACCTTTTTGTCAATTTTCCGCCGCATCATAAGTTGCACAAAATATTGGGATTGATATACTTAAAAGTATCAAGTTCGGTAGATGAAATTGATCCCATTAAGGGTTTACCATTTAAATGAGGAGTGGATTCATATGAGTGAAGCTTTACAAACAATAGAAGGTTGGTTTGCGCTCCATGATTTCCGTGCGATCAATTGGGCCGATTGGAAAATGATTTCTGAGCAGGAGCGTAACGAAGCATTGAACGAGCTCCGCACCTTTATGGAAGAGTGGAAAGCGGTAGAAGAAGAGAAGAACGGAAGCTCTATTCTCTATAGCATTGTAGGACAAAAGGCAGATTTGGCTTTCATGCACCTTAGACCAACGCTTGAAGAATTGAACGACTTGGAAAACGCATTTAACAAAACAAAATTCGCTGATTTCACGATTCCAACGTATTCCTACGTATCTGTCGTTGAGTTAAGTACATATATGGTGCGACCAGGAGCAGATCCGATGGAAGATCCGGACACAGTAGCTAGACTAAAGCCCATACTACCAAGAACAAACCACATCTGTTTCTACCCAATGAACAAAAAACGTGATAACGACGACAATTGGTATATGCTTTCCATGGAGAAACGCCGTGAATTAATGCGTAGCCATGGCATGATCGGTCGCTCTTATGCTGGACGAGTGAAGCAAATCATTACGGGGTCCGTTGGATTCGACGACTGGGAATGGGGTGTTACCCTTTTCGCTGATGACCCGATTACGTTTAAAAAGCTTGTATATGAAATGCGCTTTGATGAAGTAAGTGCAAAGTATGGTGAATTCGGGGCATTCTATATCGGAAATCTTGTCAATAGCGAGAAACTCAATAAGTTGTTGCAGGTTTAGATTAAATTCCATTTAAAACAGTAAAGCATCCTCTCGTTGATAGAGAAGGATGCTTTTTTTATATTACTTTCACACTTATTCTTTCAATCTGATTACAATTACTTCGCCTTTATCTCTTCTAATGGCTTCGCATTACCAAATACCTGCTTTTCTCGGTCAACGGGAGCTGCCCACTTCACCGCATTGGAAATGACTTTACGGATTTCAGGATTGAAATACGTTGGATACGTTTCGTGTCCTGGACGGAAGTAGAAGATCTTCCCCATACCACGATGGTATGTGCAACCACTTCTGAACACTTCCCCACCTTCAAACCAGCTGACAAAAATCAATTGATCCGGTGCAGGAATATCGAATCGCTCTCCGTACATCTCTTCTTGTTGGAGCTCGATGTATTCCCCAATTCCATCTACGATCGGATGACCAGGTTCAACGACCCATAGCCTTTCTTTCTCATCCGCCTCGCGCCATTTTAAATCACATGTCGTACCCATTAACTTCTTGAAAATCTTAGAGAAATGACCAGAATGTAAGACAATTAAGCCCATTCCTTCAAGGACACGTCGTTGTACGCGGTCCACGATCTCATCATTCACTTCATCGTGGGCCATATGTCCCCACCAAATAAGGACGTCTGTTTCGTTTAAAACGTCTTCTGTTAATCCATGCTCAGGTTCGTCCAATGTTGCCGTATGTACAGCAATCGAATCATTCTCTAATCCACTTGCGATCGCTCCGTGAATTCCTTCAGGATAAATCGATGCGACTTTTTCATTCGTTTTTTCATGGCGGTTCTCATTCCAAACCGTCACTCTTATACTTTTGCCCATGTACTCCTAGCCTCCTATTATATGTAGATAACCTTTTATTGATCTTAAGTTGCTTATAAGAGCATTAGTAGCTTCTTCTAGATATCTTGTCAGTATATCATAATTGTATTTCACCAAAAAGAAACCCTGTGAAATAAAACACAGGGTTTAGTTGAGTTGATTTCTACTCTATAGGCTCCTTATATTGTCGATTGTAATCGATTTAAAAACTGTAATGTTCTTTCGTTCGTCGATCGGTCGAATATTTGCTCAGGCGTTCCTTCTTCTTCAATATGACCATTATCAATAAAAACGACTTTGTCGGCTACATTTCTGGCAAAGTTCATTTCATGTGTAACAACAATCATCGTCATTCCTTCACTCGCTAAATCCTTCATGACTTTTAGCACTTCTCCAACGAGTTCAGGATCTAAAGCAGATGTCGGTTCATCAAATAGCAACACCGATGGATCTAATGCCATTGCCCGGGCAATGCCGACTCGCTGCTGTTGTCCCCCTGATAGTTGATGTGGATATGCGTCTGCCTTGTCTCCTAATCCAACTTTACCCAGTAACATTTGCGCCTTTTTGCGCGCCTCTTCCTTACTTCGCTTTTGGACGATGATCGGTCCTTCCATTACATTTTCTAGGCTAGTTTTGTGCGGAAATAAGTTATAGCTTTGAAATACCATTCCCGTTTGTTTACGATAGGAGATAATCCCCTCTTGTTTCAATGGTTTGTTTTCAATGAACTGTAGATGAAACGAATCTAACTCAATCGAACCGCTCGTTGGCATTTCTAACAGGTTTAGGCATCGTAAGAGCGTTGTTTTCCCAGAACCCGAAGGACCGATAATGACCGTCGTACTCCCTTTTTCAATCTGCAAGTCAATCCCTTTAAGCACCTCTAGCTTACCGAATCGCTTGGTAATGTTTGTCATTGTGATCATCACTCTACCCCCATCACGCGCTATACCGATCGAATCGTTTCTCTAGCTTCGATTGCCCAATTGATAGAATCGTACAGATGATTAAATAAATAATGGCTACCTCTACATAAAGAACCATAGGCTCATAGTTCGTCGCAGCAATCTGTTGAGCGACTCGGAATACTTCGACAACAGTAATGACGGCTGCAAGGGATGTATCCTTAACTAACCCGATAAAAGAATTTGATAGAGGTGGTATAGATACCCTCGTCGCTTGCGGAATAACAATTCGCCTTAGTGCTTGACGATAACTCATTCCAATTGAATAGGCTGCTTCCCATTGGCCCTTCGGTATCGAAATAATCGCCGCACGAATCACTTCGGAACTATAGGCACCGACATTTAACGTAAATCCTATGACCGCTGCTGGAAAAGGATCGATAATAATTCCGATACTTCCAAGCCCATAGAATAAAATAAACAATTGTACGAGCAATGGAGTCCCACGAATAATCCATACGTAAAAATTTGCTATACCATTTAAGATTCGGTTATTAGATAATCGAGCAAGTGCGGTGAATAACGCGACGATTATACCAAGAATGAATGAAATGATGGCAAGCGGTAACGTAAACAGAAGAGCGGCCTCAACAAGTGGCCAGAAAGAATCCAATGCAATATTTATTAATCTTTGTAATCGTTCTTCGTCCGTGAACATTTACTTCACCCTTTATTCGGATACATCCTCGCCAAACCACTTCTCAGAGATCGTTAAATACGTTCCGTCTTCCTTCATATCTACTTACGCTTTGTTAATCGCGTTAACTAGTTCTTCATTTCCTTTACGAATAAGAATCCCGCTCTCTGCTCCTTCAGCTTCTGCAACAATCTTTAGCGGAACATCCGGTTTTGCCTTCTTCAAATCGAGGAAAGAAAGCTCATCGTTTACCGTAGCATCTACACGCCCTGAAACAATTAAATCGATCGCCTGATTAAATCCTTCCGTACCAACAATTTCAGCGCCATGCGATTCAGCAATATCTTTGTAGTTACTAGTTAACGATTGTGCGGATTTCTTTCCTTTTAACCCTTCGAAAGCAGTAATATCGTTATTATCTTTATGAACAACTAGAACCGCATGAGAAACGATATAAGGAGTTGAAAAGTCGTACTTTTCCTTACGATCGTCGCGAATACCTACTTGGTTAACAACGATGTCATAACGATCAGCATCGAGTCCGGCAATCATTCCATCCCATTGTGTTTCGATGAAATCCGCTTCTACGCCTAAACGCTTCGCCACTTCCTGTGCGATTTCCACATCAAACCCTGTTAGCTTCCCACTTTCATCATGGAATGTAAACGGAGCATATGTGCCTTCTGTACCTATTTGAATTTTCCCTTCTGATTTGATGGTTGCGAGCAAGTTATCCTCATTATTACCACAAGCTGTCATAAGGATTAGAACGGCTGAAAGTAAAAGTAGTGCAATTGACTTTTTCATGATTGAATCCCCCAGTACCTTTATAGGAATAGTATTTTTTAAAGCAACACCGTTAATACTAAGTGGAATAGTCGGATATGTCAATGTATATTTTTTATACGGTTATTATGACCAATATCTTCCCCTTTATCGCACGAAAAAACTCCTTACAAGTAAGGAGTTTAATGAAACCAATTATTGAATTGAATCAATCATCTTTCCACTCATCCGCACCGGAATATCCACTTGGCTTACTCAAATCATTCGAAAAGCGCTCTTCTTTAAAAGGATCCGCTGTCATCGAATAGCCACGTTCTTCCCAGTAGCCTGGCTTATCTTCTTTCATAAATTCAATTCCCGATGCCCATTTCGAACCTTTCCACAAGTAAAACGAAGCAGGTGGGATGAACCGCAACGGAAACCCGTGTTTCGGAGTGATGTCGGACCAGTCATTACTTTCATCTTTCCAACGATAGATGAATAATGAGTCGTCCCCCATTAAATCTTTTAACGGAAGATTCGCAGAATAGCCGAAACGGTCACCACCTAAATAGCCATAAATCCGTACGTAATGGATGTCATCCGGGATTTCAACGAGAGAAAGAAATTCTCGAAAAGCAATCCCTTCAAATGTCGTGTCAAACTTCGACCACGTCGTTACGCAATGCATGTCTATCGTCGTCGTTGTTTTAGGAAGATTCATGACGTCCTGAAATGACAGTGTAACTTCCTTGCCGATCTCTCCGAACAACTTGAAATTCCATGTCTCTACGTTAAACGTATACACGTCTCCTTCATGTAGAATGGGCCATTTCACTGTCATCATTTGACCCGGTGGTAGGACTTTTTCCATTTTTGTTGCCACACCCCTTTTACTTTTTTAACGACTCGTTCCAATCATGAACCATGGTCCCTTCAAGGAACTTCTCTGTATCGAGGGCTGCCATACATCCTGTACCTGCAGCTGTAATCGCTTGACGGTATTTATGATCTTGTACGTCTCCACATGCAAACACACCTTGTATGTTCGTTTCTGTAGATCCCGGCTTGACAATGAGGTATCCCGTTTCATCAGTTTCTAACTGACCATCTAAAAAGCCAGTGTTTGGTGTATGTCCAATAGCGACGAATATTCCATCCGTTTCGATCACTTCTTCGTTTCCTGTTTCGTTGTTCTTCACTTTCAATCCAGTCACGATGCCGTTTTCACCGGTAATCACTTCTACAGGTGTACGGTTTAAGCTCCAAGAAATCTTCGGATTGTTTTTCGCACGATCTTGCATAATTTTCGATGCACGAAGTTCGTTTCTACGGTGAACGATGTTCACTTCAGATGCGAATTTCGTCAGGAAGTTTGCTTCTTCCATCGCAGAATCTCCACCGCCAACAATAATGACTTTTTTCCCGCGGAAGAAAAAGCCGTCACACGTTGCACACGTACTCACACCACGACCGATGCTTTCTTTCTCGTTCGGGATGCCCATCAATTTAGCTGAAGCTCCTGTAGATAGAATAAGGGCTTCTGTTACAATTTCACCTAGACCATCAACTGTTAAAGTAAATGGACGCTTAGAAAGATCACCCTTCGTTACCCAGCCCGTTTTAAACTCTGCCCCGAATTTGGCGGCTTGTTTTTTCATATTATCCATGAGCTCTGGCCCCATAATACCTTCAGGAAAGCCAGGGAAATTTTCTACATCGGTTGTTAATGTTAATTGACCACCTGGTTCTGGTCATTCGATAACAAGTGGATTCATATTTGCACGCGCTAAATAGATTGCTGCTGTAAGACCTGCTGGTCCGGTACCTAGTACAACTGTTTTATACATGAAAGATTACCTCCTAAAATTTTTGCGAAGTAAAAAATACATCGTAAGCATTAACTCAATTTATTACGAAGTAATAATTACTTCGAAAGCGTTATCTATAAAGTAAATATGTACTTACTTAAAACTTCTCTCCTATTATACCCGTGAAAGTTCGTAAAAAACAATAGTTTGCATGTGCTTATTTATAATTATTTTCTTTTTATAATTAATATAAGTTACTGTATAATGTAAAACTCCCTGACATGTTAGATCAGGGAGCATTAGTTATTTTTACTCGATATGCATATTCTTCTAACATTTAGAACCAAGGGGATAAGGCTGCGAGAAAAATAAGAGGAATCAGAATTCTTCTAAAACGGCGACGACGACCAAAACCTCCAAATCCGAATCCAGGGAAAAATTGGCGTGTATCAGAAGATTGATCATAATCGTCTGACATATCATCTTCTGATCTCATTTCATCCATGGGAACTAAAAGGTATACATGGTCCCTGTCAACATTTTCAATCATTCCTTCGTATACCATTCCGTCATTCGTCATCAATTGTACATACTGCCAACGATGTTGTTTACACAAACGGTACATATGTTTAGTATACAATATTCTACCTCCCCAATTGACTTTTTCAGGGTATTGTATTCTTTGAGGTAGACGAGTGACACTATGTACAATTGTCCAATGGCAAAAATGGTTACATACCTAGAATGGTCTTAAGTCCAGAATCAGTAGAGATTGCCCATATTTAGGATATCCCTTGACAATGTGTTCAGTACAATCGTATGGTGGAGAAGCTTCCTCGAGGTGAATAACCAATGAGGGACGATATTTTTACCTATATACGTAACATATTGGAGTGAAACTATAACGTGTCTAGTTTTAAAACATATTTCAGATTTGTTAAACCTTACTGGGTATTAGTAATGATAACTATCGTAATAGGTATCGTTAAGTTTGCTATTCCGTTAACTCTCCCTCTTATGATGAAATACGTCTTAGATGATTTGCTCTTAAGCGACTTGTCGACAGACGTGAAAGCTCTTAAGCTTTTTTACATCATCGGTGGAGCCTTCGTTCTATTCGTCATTTTTCGAGCTCCAATTGAATATTACCGACAATACTTTGCTCAGTTGATCACGAGTCGTATTCTTTACGATATTAGAAAAAAGCTGTATAAACACGTACAAGCGCTCTCCTCACGTTATTTTCACAATCACAAAGTTGGAGAAATCATATCACGGATGATGAATGATGTGGAATCAACAAAGAGTCTCGTTGAAACAGGAATGATGAACATCTGGTTGGATATGTTTTCTCTTTCTTTCGCTTTGGCTATTATGTTCTACATGGACTTTTGGTTGGCGATGATATCCATTGTTGTATTCCCTTTTTATATGATCGCAGTGAAAATTTTATATAAAAGGTTAAGGCTGTTATCAAAGAAGCGATCCCAATCGCTAGCTGATATGCAAAGTTATCTATATGAACGGGTGAATGGAATACCTGTTATTAAAAGCTTTACGTTAGAAGAACACGAACAGGAGAATTTCGACAGAAAAAATAAGGCGTTTCTTGAGAAAGCATTGGAATTAACCCGCTGGAACGCGTTAACGAATTCGATTATTAATACGTTAACGGATATCGCTCCGCTCATTGTCATCGGATACGGGGGATATCAGGTGATCCAGGGAAATCTTACAGTAGGGTCTTTCGTCGCATTCTTTGGTTATTTAGATCGATTGTATAATCCACTGCGTCGCTTAGTGAATTCCTCGACTGAACTAACTCAAGCCTCCGCTTCATTAGATCGTGTTATGGAATTATATAATGAACCGTATGACATTGTTGACTCCATTGACGCGATCACGACTAAATCAGCGGAAGGAAAAATCGAATTTGATCATGTATGGTTTCGATATGAAGAAAAGTCCGAATGGATTTTGAGAGATATACAACTAGCGATCCAACCTGGGCAGACCGTAGCTTTTGTTGGCATGAGCGGTGGCGGTAAATCTTCTCTCATTAGCTTGATTCCGCGGTTCTTTGATGTGCAACAGGGGAAAATAATGATTGACGATATCGACATTCGATCCATGACAATCAAGAGCTTACGAAGCCAAATCGGTATGGTCATGCAGGACAATATTTTGTTCAGCGGAAGTGTGAGGGAAAACATTCTATTTGGTAATCCTAATGCAAATGATAATGAAATTATAGATGCTGCGACAGCGGCAAATGCTCATGAATTTATTACAGCACTTCCACACGGCTATGATACAGAAATCGGAGAACGTGGTGTTAAGTTATCCGGGGGACAAAAACAACGGATAGCGATAGCCAGAGTATTCTTAAAGAACCCAAGAATTCTCATACTTGATGAAGCTACGTCCGCATTAGATCTGGAATCAGAGCATTCCATACAAGAATCCCTAGAGCGACTTGCAAAAGATCGTACGACCGTCATCGTTGCCCATCGCTTATCCACAATCACCCATGCCGATCAAATTATCGTAATCGAGAATGGAGAAATAAAAGAAATAGGAAAACACGACGATTTGATGAAAATTGATGGTTCCTACGCCCGATTATTCCATATACAGTATTTGAATGAGGGATAAATACAGAAACAATATGATAAAGGTTTGAGGAGGTTAGAAGAAAAATTGTTTTTTATTGATCGCTTCAATGACAAGAAAAATATCCTTGTAATAGCTGTCAATAGATGTAACTTTGAATCCCGCCTGTTTTACCAATTG
>FWWL01000270.1_pt1 | contig 44188 bp, 47 predicted proteins | sample 2228331 | NCBI WGS metagenome assembly FWWL01 (sample SAMEA103939775, study PRJEB20133) | metagenome | reverse complement strand
GGCCGAGGAAGAGCGGCGCCTCGCCGAGGAGAAGCGGGCCGAGGAGGAGCGTCGGGCCGAGGAAGCCCGCCGCCTTGTCGAGGAGCGGCGGGCGGAAGAGGCGCGCCGGGCCGAACAGGCACGCATGGAGCAGGAGATGCGCCGCCGCATCGAGGCGGAGGAGCGGGCCGAGCGCGCGCGCGCGGCGGCCGAGCGGGCGGCGGAGCGCGAGGCCTCCCCGCCGCAGCAGCCGGGGCCGCTCATCCTGCCCGGTGCGCCGCGGGCGAGTTTCCCGGAGTCGGGGCTGCAGCCCGCGCCGCCCCTCGCACCGCCGCTCGAGATCCAGCCCCTGCCGCGCCCCTTGTCGCGCGGCGCCCAGCCAAACTGAGCTCGGTCCTCGCAATCTGATTCAGGGCGCTGCGGAGCCGATTCAGGTGGCGGTCGCAAAGCGCTACAAGACAAGGGCAATCCGCTTTGCGGGTGATGCGGCTGTCCGCTTCAGTCCGGCGCTCTTGCCGCGCGGTCGCGGTAATGCGCCAGCACATGCAGACGCAGCGCCGAGGAGAGATTGACCTGGCCGCGATGGTCGTCGATCGCCGCGATCAGCGCGGCCACGGTCCGTCCCTCGGCAGCGGCGATCTCCTTCAGCGCCTCCCAGAAAGGCTCTTCCAGCGAAACACTCGTCCGGTGGCCAGCGATGGTCAGGGATCGCTTCCGCTCCGCGCTCACGGCGTCGGCTCGTCGTCCGGTCGGGCGAGGTGGTGGCCGTCCAGGGTCCGTGCGGCCTTGTCGCGCTCGGCCTCGGTGAGGCTTCGCTCGGCCTTGGTGCGGCCGAAGGCGATCCGGTTCTGCTGCGCCTGCTGCTCGGCCTCCTGCCGCGCGCGCTGCTTGCGGACCCGGCGCAGATTGATGATCTCGGCCATGCGCGGCGCCCCTCAAGCCGGGCCGAGCATGCGCTCAGGCCGGACGGTGGCGTCGAAGAGATCGGCCTCCACGCCGGCGCGCAGCGCCTCTTCGCGCAGGGTCGTGCCGTTGTGATGCGCCGCCTTGGCGATGCCGGCGGCCTTGTCGTAGCCGATCGCGGGGGCCAGCGCCGTTACCAGCATCAGCGAGCGCGAGAGCAGGTCGCGCAGCTGGTCCTCATTGGCGACGATGCCCTCGACGCAGTGGGTGCGGAAGCTGTCGGCGGCATCGGTCAGCAGCCGGACCGATTGCAGGAAGGCGGCGCCGATCACGGGCTTGAACACGTTGAGCTCGAAATGGCCCTGGCTGGCGGCGAAGCCGATCGTGGTCTGGTTGCCCATGACCTGGGCCGCGACCATGGTCAGCGCCTCGGCCTGGGTCGGATTGACCTTGCCGGGCATGATCGAGGAGCCGGGCTCGTTTTCGGGGAGGGAAATCTCGCCCAGCCCCGAGCGCGGGCCCGAGCCCATCAGGCGGATGTCGTTGGCGATCTTGAACAGATCGGCGGCGAGTGCGGCGAGTGCGCCATGGGCGGCGGCGAGCGCACCATGGCTCGCCAGCGCCTCGAACTTGTTGTCGGCGCTGCGGAAGGGCACGCCGGTCAGCGACTCGACCTCGCGGGCGAAGAGGGCGGCGAAATCGGGATGGGTGTTCAGCCCGGTGCCGACAGCGGTGCCGCCCTGCGCCAGGGCGTGCAGCCCGCCGAGAGAGGCCTGGATCCGACTGACGCCGAGATGAAGCTGCATCGCATAGCCCGAGAATTCCTGGCCGAGCGTGACGGGCGTCGCGTCCTGGAGATGGGTGCGGCCGATCTTGACCAGCCCATCGAACGCCGCGGCCTTGGCGGCCAGCGCCTGCTCGAGATCGCGCAGGGCCGGCAGGAGCGAACGCGAGATTTCCAGCGCGGCGGCGATGTGCATCGCGGTCGGGAAGCTGTCGTTGGAAGACTGGCCGCGATTGACGTGGTCGTTGGGGTGGACCGGCGACTTGGCACCGAGGCCGGCGCCGAGCAACTCGTTGGCGCGGTTGGCGAGCACCTCGTTGACGTTCATGTTGGACTGGGTGCCCGAGCCGGTCTGCCAGATCACCAGCGGGAAATGCCCGTCGAACTGGCCCGAGAGCGCCTCGTCCGCCGCCTGGCCGATGGCGCCGGCGACGCGCTGGTCGATCAGGCCGAGATGGGCATTCACATGCGCCGCCGCCTTCTTGACCAGCACGAGCGCGTGGACGAGCGGCAGTGGCATGCGCTCACGATCCCCGCCAATACGGAAGTTTTCCAGCGACCGCTGGGTCTGTGCGCCCCAATAACGGTCCGCGGGCACGGCGATGGGGCCGAAGGAATCGGTTTCGGTGCGGGTCTCGGACATGGCGGCCTGCCTTGAAGGGGCTGCCCCGGCGCGAGCGCCGGCGGGACGAGCCCGGTGCGAATTCACGGCCGGCGTTCGGCCGTTCAGGTCTTCTTGCGGAAGGAATCGAGGCTGACGACCTGGGCGCCGCCGCTCTCGGCAGTCTCGGGCGTCTCCTCGGTCTTGGCATCTTCGGGCGAGGGCTTGCTCGCCTTGGCGCCCTTGGCGGCGGCGGGGGAGACCTCGCGCGGCTTGATCGCCGGCACGCCGGCCGGCGTCGCCTTGACGGGGAGGGCGAGCGGGGCGGGCGGGGCCTCGCTCGGCTCGGAGCCGGCGCCGCGCGGACGGGGCGAGGCGGCCGGTTCCGGCGCGGCGGCGGGCTCGGCCCCTTCCTGCGTCTCGAACTTCAGGCCGAACTGCACGGACGGGTCGAAAAAGGTGGTGATGGCGTCGAACGGGATGAGCAGGCGCTCCGGCACGCTCGAAAAGGAAAGGCCGACCTCGAAGGCGTGCTCGCTGACGCTGAGATCCCAGAACTGATGCTGGAGGACGATGGTCATCTCCTCCGTGTGCTTGTCGCGCAGTCGCTGCGACAGACGTACGCCGGGCGCCGTCGTCCGGAAGGTGATGTAGAAGTGGTGGTCGCCCGGCAGCCCGTCGCGTCCGGCCTCGGTCAGGATCTTGCGCACGACACCCTTCAACGCGTCCTGCACCATCAGATCATAGCGAAGAACGTCCTTGGACATCGTGTCGTGGTTTCCGCTTCCAGCATCCCGCGGCAGCCACCAGGCAGCCTGACAAAAAAGTGGAGGCTTCTGTTGCCAGGCGCCTCCGGGCCCCGCCTTACGTCGCTAAACGGAAGGACTTAGGTTTGGGAACCAGCACCGCTTACGCGGCGACAGCAACCCGAGCATTGTTGTCGTTGGCAACTATGCGTTAGCCCTATAACGGCGGAACCATACCGGGCAAAAGAACGGCCTTTACACTCTCGTCGATCCTATTTCGCCCCCGCCGCAACCCTGCCACTCGGTGGCCTGGCAAGCCCGCGGTCCAAGATCCCGCAGGCCGCCCCATGGCTCGCGCCGCAGGGCTGTGGTGGAGGCGCCGGGTACCGCCCCCGGGTCCGAAAAGCTTATTCCGACGCTCGTTTATCGCCATAGCCGGTCTTGCGAACGGCACGACCAATATAGGGGCTGCATCGCGCCGGGGAAAGAGCCGATGGTCGTGGTGCCGGCTTAATCTCCGGGTGGCGGGAGGTGGCGCAGGATCCGGCCGTCATGGGCGTGGATGTCGACGGCGACCTCGTTGCCGCTGCGGTCGCGGCCCGCGACCTCCCAGCGCTCGTCGACAAGCACGAGATCCTCGATGTGATCCACGCCCGAGCGCCAGGCGATGCGCCGGGCCGCGTCTTCCGAGACGCGGTAGGCCGGATCGTGGAGGGATGCGACCTGGGTCGCGGCCGTGCCGGGCCGGCCGGCATCGGCGGGCGTGCAGGTCACCACCGCGGCAACGGCCCAGGCCGCCGCCGCGACAGCACCTAGTCCCATCAGCTTGATCATGAATAGTCAGTCCTCTCGATCTCGGATCGGCATATGGGAGAGGCCGGCGGGAATGTCCCGCCGGCCTCCGGTCAATTCACCTCGCGATCGCGTGAGGTCGGCCGTCAGGGTCGGACGCCCGCCGCCGCTGGCCGGTCCCGTTCCATCTTGATGACGGTGCCGTCCGTTGCCCGCAGGTCGATCTCGATTTCGGCGCCGGCGGCGTCGCGACCCTCGATCTCCCATTTGCCGTCGTCGAGGCTGATCTCCTCGATCCGCACCATGCCGTTCTCATTGGCAATGCGGCGCGCTTCGTCCATCGAAATGGCCGGGGCGCCTGCGCCGGCAGGCGTGTTCGGCGCCGGCGCCTGCGCCAGAGCGGGGATGGGCAGGGCCAGTGCCGCGGCCAGCAGGGTCGCGCGGGTTCGGTCACGCAGGGTCATGGTTTCGTCTCCTGTTCGGTTTCGGTCAGGGGTCCGGGAGGCAACCCGGCGCGCCCGCTCACGGTTCCTGACAGAATCCGGGGGACGATAGGCCGGGCGGGCGAGCGGGCCCGGCGGTCAGCCGCTATGGTGGCGCGCTTCGACAAGAGATTCGCGCATGCATCAGTATCACGACCTGCTTCGACGCGTTCTGGACGAGGGCGTCCGCAAGGACGACCGCACCGGCACCGGCACGCTGGCCGTGTTCGGCCACCAGATGCGCTTCGACCTGAACGAGGGCTTTCCGCTCGTCACCACCAAGAAACTGCATCTGAAGTCGATCATCCACGAGCTGATCTGGTTCCTGCGCGGCGACACCAATGTGCGCTATCTGCAGGAGAACGGCGTCACGATCTGGGACGAATGGGCCGACGAGCAGGGCGATCTCGGCCCGGTCTATGGCCGGCAGTGGCGCTCCTGGCCCGCGCCCGACGGCAGCACGATCGACCAGATCGCCTGGCTGGTGAACGAGATCCGGCGCAATCCGGATTCGCGCCGCCTGATCGTCTCGGCCTGGAATCCGGCCGACATCCCGAAGATGGCGCTGGCGCCCTGCCACTGCCTGTTCCAGTTCTTCGTCGCCGACGGAAAGCTGTCCTGCCAGCTCTACCAGCGCTCGGCCGACGTCTTCCTCGGCGTGCCCTTCAACATCGCGAGCTATGCGCTGCTGACGCATATGGTGGCGCAGGTGACCGGCTTGGGCGTCGGGGAATTCGTCCACTCCTTCGGCGACACGCATCTTTATGTGAATCACCTCGACCAGGCGCAGCTGCAGCTGACGCGGGAGCCGCGCGCGCTGCCGATGCTCACCCTCAACCCGGCTGTGACGCGGCTCGAGGATTTCCAGTTCTCGGACATCACCATCGAGGGCTACGACCCGCATCCGGCGATCAAGGCGCCGATCGCGATATGACCCTCACCATCCGTCCTGCCCGGCCCGACGAGGCCGGCCTCGTGCTCGATTTCATCAAGGCGCTCGCCGAGTATGAGCGGCTGGCACATGAGGTCATCGCGACGGAGGCCGAGATCGCAGCGGCCCTGTTCGGCGAGAATCCGAAGGCCTTCTGCGACATTGCCGAGTGGAACGGCGAGCCGGCGGGATTCGCGGTCTGGTTCTACACCTATTCGACCTTCTCGGGCCGCCACGGCATCTGGCTGGAGGATCTCTTCGTGCATCCACCGTTTCGCGGCCACGGCATCGGCAAGGCGCTGATGGCGGGGCTGGCGAAGCGCTGTCTCGACGAGGGGCTGCCGCGGCTGGCCTGGTGGGTGTTGAACTGGAACGAGCCCTCGCGCGTGTTCTACCGCTCGCTCGGCGCCAAGGCGCAGGACGAGTGGACGGTGAAGCGCCTCGATGGCGAAGCGCTGGCGCGGCTGGCAGGGCAGGGCTGAGATGATGGCGGCTCTCCCCCTCGTCCTGATCGCGGCCGTCGCCGACAATGCCGTGATCGGCGACGACAACCGCCTGATCTGGCGGCTGAAGACCGATCTGCGCCGCTTCCGCTCGCTGACGCTCGGCCGTCCCGTCGTGATGGGGCGCAAGACTTATCTCTCCATCGGCAAGCCCCTGCCGGGGCGGGAGACGATCGTGCTGACGCGTGATCCGGCCTTCCGCCCCGAGGGTGTCCGCACGGCGGCCAATCTCGATGCGGCGCTCAGTCTGGCGCGGCAGGTGGGGGCGGCGATGGGCGCCGACAGCGTGACCGTCGCGGGCGGGGCCGACGTCTATCGTCAGGTCCTGCCGCTGGCCGATCGGCTGGAGCTGACCTTCGTCCATGCCCGGCCGGCGGGCGACGCGCTGTTTCCCGAATGGGACCGCTCGGCCTTCGTCGCCGATGCGCCGGAAAACCATCCGGCTGGCCCCGATGACGAGCATGCCTTCACCTTCGCGACCTTTCGCCGCCGGGCCTGAGCGGCTTTCCGTTCACGATGAAGACCTTGCGTCGTTGACGAATCCATGGCCCATGCCCAAGTCAGCGCAGACCGCTCCGGCTTGGGAGCACTGACAAGCGGCCGCCCATCGCCTATGGCAGGGCAGGTTCGCGGAGAAAGGGAACGGCGCGAGTATGCCTTGGAGCAACCAGAGCGGCGGTGGCAGCAACGGGGGTGGACCCTGGGGCCAGCGCGGGGGAAGCGGCGGCGGTGGCGGCGGCGGCCCCTGGGGTGGCGGCGGCTCCGGCGGAGGCGGCCATAGTGGCCCGCCCGATCTCGAGGACATCCTGCGCCGCAGCCAGGACCGCCTGCGCACCATGATGCCGGGCGGCAATCTCGGCGGGCGGGGTCTGATCTTCGGCCTCCTGGCCCTGATCGTGGTCTGGCTCCTGACCGGCTGGTACATCGTCCGCCCGAACGAGGTCGGCCTCAATCTCCGCTTCGGCAAGTTCATCGGCAAGACCGGCGAAGGCCTGAACTACAACTGGCCCTATCCGATCGGCAGCGTGATCAAGCCGCAGGTGACCAATGTCGTCACCACCGAGGTCGGCTTTCGCACCGTCGAATCCGTGCGCGCTTCGCGCCAGTCCGACGTCATCGAAGAGAGCCTGATGCTCACCGGCGACGAGAACATCGTCGACATCGACGTGATCGTGCAGTGGCAGATCGACCCGGCCGCGCCCGAGAACTACGTCTTCAACATCCAGGACCCGCCGGGCACGGTGAAGGCCGTCGCCGAAAGCGCGATGCGTGAGATCATCGGCCGGCGCAACATCCAGCCCGTGCTGACGACCGACCGCGCCGCGATCGAGGCCGAGGTCCGCCAGCTAATGCAGGAGACGCTGAACGGCTATAATGCCGGCGTTCAGATCCGACTGGTCCAGCTCCAGAAGGTCGACCCGCCGCAGCAGGTCATCGACGCCTTCCGCGACGTCCAGGCCGCGCGCGCTGACCAGGAGCGCCTGCGCAACGAGGCCGAGACCTACGCCAACCGCGTCGTGCCGGAATCGCGCGGTCGCGCGGCGCAGCTCGTCCAGTCGGCCGAAGCCTTCAAGGAGCAGACGGTGGCCGAAGCGCTCGGCCAGGCCAGCCGCTTCAACGCGGTCTACGAGCAGTACAAGCTGGCGCCGGCCGTGACCCGCGAGCGTCTCTTCCTCGAGACGATGGAGCGTGTGCTCGGCGGCACCGACAAGGTGATCCTCGACAGCAGGGGCAACGGCCAGGGCGTCGTGCCTTACCTGCCGCTCGACCAGTTGCAGCAGAGGCGCCCGGCTCCGGGCGCTCCGCAGACGGGAGCTGTCCGATGAACGGCGCCATGATCCGTATCGGCCTGCTCGTCGTCCTCGGCGTCGCGGCGGTCGTCTTCTACGCCATGACCTTCGTGGTCCAGCAGACGCAGTCGGCCCTCGTGTTGCGCTTCGGCGCGGTCCGCAGCGTCGTCACCGCGCCCGGCCTCTACTTCAAGCTGCCGGCGCCGTTCGAGCAGGTGACCCTGCTCGACAACCGCATCCTCGATCTCGACCTGCCGGCGCAGGAAATCATCGCCTCGGACCAGAAGCGTCTCGTGGTCGATGCCTTCACGCGCTACCGCATCTCCGATCCGCTGCGCTTCTATCAGGCGGTCAACAACATCCCGCGCGCCAACTCGCAGCTGGCTTCGATCGTCAACGGCAATGTGCGTTCGGTGCTGGCGGAGGCATCCTTCACCTCGATGGTCCGCAATGACCGGGCGCGGCTGATGAACCGCATCCGCGACGAGGTGAACCGCGAAGCCGCGCGCTTCGGCATGACAGTGGTCGATGTTCGTCTGCGCCGCGTCGATCTGCCGGCCGCCAACTCGGCCGCGGTGTTCCAGCGGATGCAGACGGAGCGTCAGCGCGAGGCGGCGGAAGCGCGCGCGCTCGGCGCCCAGCAGGCCCAGGAGATTCGGGCCCGCGCCGACAGGGAGTCGACGGTCATCGTCGCCGAGGCGCAGCGTCGGTCCGACGAGATCCGCGGCCAGGGCGAGGGCGAGCGCAACCGCGTCTTCGCCGAGGCCTTCGGCAAGGACGAGGAGTTCTTCACCTTCTACCGCTCGATGCAGGCCTATGAGGCGAGCATCAAGGCGGGCGATACGAAGATGGTGCTCTCACCGGATTCGCCGTTCTTCCGGTTCTTCAACGGACCGAACGCGCCCCGGCCCGAAGGCCAGGCCGCGCCCGCTGCGGCGCCGGCTCCGGCCCGCCCCTGACGGGACCCGCGCCGCGCATGTGGGATTTTGTTGCGGCGCTGGGCCTCGTCTTCGCGATCGAGGGCATCCTGTTCGCAGCAGTGCCCCATCTCGCCAAGGAGGCGCTGCGAAGCGCCTCCGAGACGCCGGTCGATATCATGCGCATGATCGGGCTCGCCTCGGCCGTGCTGGGAGTCGCGATCGTCTGGTTCGTGCGGGGATAAATTGCGGTGGATGGCCGGCGGCCATGGTCGCATGATCGTGTGTCGACCTTCCGCCGCATTTGGCAGTTCAATTGGGCCTACGCTTTTCGAGCCGGGCGACTCGGCCGGATATTCTGCACGAGGACACTGATGGCAATGCATCCCGTCTCTGCTACCGGAGCTTCCGCGCCGCGCTCCCGCCGCCTCGCGCTTGCCGCTGGGGCCGCCTGCCTGTCGTTGCTGGCCTCCCCGGTGCTGGCTCCGGCGCAGACGGCAGCTTCGCCGGTTCTCCAGGGCCAGGTGTCGTTGGCGGATCTCGCCGAGCGGGTGATGCCGGCGGTGGTCAATGTCGCTGCCGTGACCACGAGCGACACGCGCGGACGCACCCTGCCCCAGCTGCCGCAGCTCGGGCCGGATACGCCCTTCGGCGACCTGTTCGAGGAGTTCTTCAACCGCCGCGGCCAGGGCCAGCAGGGTCAGGGGCAGGGCCAGGCGCCGCAGCAGCGCCGGTCGCAGTCGGCGGGTTCGGGTTTCGTGATCGATCCCTCGGGCCTCGTGGTGACGAACAACCACGTCATCGGCGACGCCAACGAGATCACCGTGATCTTCAACAGCGGCCTGCGGCTGAAGGCCGAGGTCGTCGGCAAGGACGCCAAGGTCGACCTCGCCGTGCTGCGCGTGAAGCACGACAAGCCGCTGCCGGCAGTGAAGTTCGGTGATTCGGACAAGATGCGGATCGGTGATCCCGTCATGGCGATCGGCAACCCGTTCGGCCTCGGCGGCTCGGTCTCCTCGGGCATCGTCTCGGCGCGCAACCGCGACATCCAGCAGGGTCCCTACGACACCTACATCCAGACCGACGCGGCCATCAACAAGGGCAATTCGGGCGGGCCGCTGTTCAACATGGCGGGCGAGGTCATCGGCATCAACACCGCCATCCTGTCGCCGACGGGCGGCTCGGTTGGCATCGGTTTCGCTGTGCCGTCCTCGCTCGCGACCTCGATCGTCGACCAGCTCAAGGAGTTCGGCGAGACCCGCCGCGGCTGGCTGGGTGTGCGCATCCAGAGCGTCGATGACGCGACCGCCGAGGCGCTGGGACTTGGTGCCGCGCGCGGCGCGCTGGTGGCTGGCGTCGACGACAAGGGTCCGGGCAAGCCGGCAGGGCTCGAGGTCGGCGACGTGATCACCAAGTTCGACGGCAAGGAGGTCAAGGATTCCCGCGACCTGCCGCGTATCGTCGCCGCCACCCCGGTCGGCAAGGATGTGCCCGTCACGATCATGCGCAAGGGCAAGGAAGAGGTGAAGACGGTCAAGCTCGGCCGTCTCGAGGATGGCGAGAAGGTTCAGCCGGCCTCGGCCCGCACCCCGGCCGAGCCGGCCAAGCCTGCTGTCACCACTGCGCTCGGCCTCGAGTTCTCGCCGCAGACGGAAGAGCTGCGCAAGCGGTATTCGATCAAGGACGGCGTGAAGGGCGTCGTGGTCACCAAGGTCGATCCGAACTCGAACGCCGCGGACAAGCGCGTCCAGGTCGGCGAGCTCATCGTCGAGATCGGCCAGGAGCCGGTCAATTCGCCGGCGGACGTGACCAAGCGCCTCGATGCGCTGAAGAAGGAGGGCAAGAAGTCGGCCCTGCTGCTGGTCTCCAACGCCCAGGGCGAAGTCCGCTTCGTCGCCGTGGCGATGAACTGAGCGGTTTCTCCCGTCGCGATGCGATCGAGGGCGGCCAAAAGGCCGCCCTTTTTCATGTGCCCGCGCCGGGGTGATGGCGGTCATCAGCGATCGGCATTGGTGTCCCGCCGACCGTGATGGCAGGGTGCCGGACCGGCTCCGGAGCGCCCGCGATGAAACTGACCGACATCCCCTTCGTCACCACCGACTGGTCCACGGTCCCGACCGAGCGCCATGCCGGCGATATCGGCGAGGCGATCTGGCGGGTGCAGTTCTTCGGCCCGGCGGAGAACCGCATCCGGGTGCGGATGGTCGAGTACAGCCCCGGCTACGAAGCCGATCACTGGTGCTCCAAGGGCCACATCATCCTGTGCCTCGAGGGCTCGATGGAGACGACGCTGGAGGATGGGCGGGTGATGCCGCTCAAGGCCGGGATGAGCTACCAGGTCGCCGACGGCGCCGAGGCGCATCGCTCCCGCACCGTGACGGGCGCGAAGCTGTTCATCGTCGACTAGCTGCGGACGATCTCCGCACCGGTGTAACCCTGCGCATAGAGCAGCGCGGTCAGATCCGCGTGGTCGAGCCGCGCATGGGCGGCGGCGGCGACCGCCGGCTTGGCCCGGAAGGCGACGCCGAGCCCGGCCTCACCCAGCATGGCGAGGTCGTTGGCGCCATCGCCGACCGCCAGCGTCTGGGCCGGGGCGAAGCCGAGGCGCGCGCGCAGTTCCAGCAGCGCGTCGAGCTTGGCCTGCTTGCCGAGGATGGGATCGGCGACCTGGCCGATCAGCACGCCGTCCTGCGCGAGCAGGGTGTTCGAGCGGTGCTCGTCGAAGCCGATGGTCGCACCGATCGGGCCGGTGAAGACGGTGAAGCCGCCCGAGACCAGCGCGGTGTAGCCGCCTTGGCCGCGAATGGTCATGACGAGTTCGCGCCCGCCCGGCGTCAGCGTGATGCGCTCGCGGATGATCTCGGCCACGACCGAAAGCGGCACGCCCTTCAGCAGCGCGACGCGCTCGCGCAGCGCCGGCTCGAAGGCGATCTCGCCGCGCATGGCGCGCTCGGTGATGCCCGAGACTTTCTCCTTCAGGCCGACATAGGCGGCGAGTTCGTCAATGCATTCCTGGCCGATCATGGTCGAGTCCATGTCGGCGAGGAACAGCGCCTTGCGCCGCGTCGCGGCCGGCTGGACGAGAATGTCGATCGGCGCGCCCTCCAGCAAAGGCCGCAGCTCGGCTTCGAGCTTGCGTGCATCGCCGGCTTCCGCGAAGAGGTCGGCCGCGATCTCGCCGTCGAGGCGCTGCGTGCGCTGCGCGCCCGGCAGGGCGGCGAGCCGCTTCAGCAGCGCCTCGTCGATCAGGGCCTGTCCATGGGCGGAAACCAGTGTCGCGACGAGCATGTGAAGGGCCGGATCGGGTGACGAGGGCAGCGGAAGGGATCAGGGCCGTGCTCATCGCAGGTCCGACCGCGAGCGGCAAGTCGGCGCTGGCGATGGCTCTGGCGCGCGAGTTCGGCGGCGTCGTCGTCAATGCCGATTCGATGCAGGTCTATCGCGATCTGCGGGTGCTGACGGCGAGGCCGACGCCCGAGGAGGAAGCGAGCGTCCCGCATCGGCTCTACGGTCATGTCGACGGGGCGGTGAACTACTCCGCGATGCGCTATGCGGCGGAGGTCGCCGGGCTGCTGACAGAGTTGCGTGAGAGCGGGCAACTGCCGATCCTTGTGGGCGGGACGGGGCTCTACTTCAAGGCCTTGACCGAAGGGTTTTCGGCCATGCCGCCGGTGCCGGAAGCGGTGCGCGCGGCCTTTCGCGAACGCGCCGAGAGCATGTCGACGGAAGCGCTGCATGCCGAACTCGCCGGGCGCGATCCGGAGATGGCAGGACGGTTGCGCCCCTCCGACCGCATGCGGATCATGCGGGCGATCGAGGTGCATCTGGCAACGGGGCGGTCGCTCGCCGCGTTCCAAGGCGCGCGCGAACCCGGGCCGCTGGCTTGTGTCGAGGCGCTGCGTCTCTTCGTCAGCCCCGAGCGGGAGGCCGTCCGCGCGGCGATCGACCGGCGCTTCGAGGCGATGATGGCGCAGGGGGCTCTCGACGAGGTCAAGCGCCTCAAGGACCGTGGTCTCGATCCGCTGCTGCCGGTGATGCGGGCTCATGGCGTGCCAGGGCTGATCGCGCATCTGGACGAAGCGATTTCGCTGGATGAGGCGATCGCGCGTGGCCAGGCCGATACGCGAGCCTATGCCAAGCGGCAGGTGACCTGGTTCCGCCATCAGATGGCAGGCTGGGAGGCCGTCGCGCCGGATGGGGCGCTCGGCATCGCGCGGGCGCGGCTGCGCGCTTAAGCAGCGACTGCCAGACCATCCGAGCCGGCGATGGCGATGCGGTTGCGGCCCTCGCTCTTGGCGCGATAGAGCGCCTGATCTGCCCGGCTCGTCAGCGCGGCGAGCGTTTCGCCGTCCTGCCAGGAGGCGATGCCGCAACTGGCCGTGACCCCGAGCCCCAGCGTCTCCGAAACGGGCAGCGTCTTTCCTGCCAGCGCCTGCTGCATCCGCATCGCCGCCGCGGCGGCCTCCTCCGTGCTTCCCTGCATCAGAATGGCGAACTCCTCGCCGCCGAAACGCCCGACCAGCGCATCCCTGGCGCCAAAGACCCCGAGCAGCAGATCGGCAAAGGCGCGGATGACGGCGTCTCCGGCGGGATGGCCATAGCTGTCGTTGATCCGCTTGAAGTGGTCGATATCGACAATGAGCAGCGAGACCGGCGCGGCCGCCGTCATGGCGTGGCCGAGCATCGTCTGGGCGTGGTCGGTGAAGGAGCGGCGGTTGAGCAGCGCGGTGAGCGGGTCGGTCTCAGCCAGCCGGCGCAGTTCCTTCTCGCGCTCCTCCCTCAGGCCGATCTCGTCGGAGAGCGCCTGGCGCGTGGCGCGCTCGATGCCGACCTCGAGGGCCAGCGTAGCCGCCCGCTGCTGCAGCGACTGGTTGGCGAGCATCAGATTCGAGATGTCGGACAGCGTGATCACCAGGCCGTCTCCCAGCAGGGCCAGCGACACCTGAAGCCAGATCTGGCGGCCCCCCGCCATGAAGGCGACCTCGAACTGGTCGGGTCGCAGAAGCTCGACCGCCCGGCGCAGGCGGTTCCAGTGCTCCTCGGCCGCCAGAAAGGGCAGGGATTTGCGCAGGTCGCAGCCGAGTTCCAGGGCTGCCTCGCTGCCGCAGAGCGTCGTCGCCCGCTGGTTGGCCGACAGCACGCTCAGCCCCGTGAGCGCGGCATCCGCGTCGCGCACCGCCTCGACCGCGACAATTCCGAAGGGCGAGGTTTCCATGAGGAGCATCAGGAACTCCTCCCGGAAGCTCATCTGGCGGCAGAAGACGATCAGGTGGCGGCCACCGTCCGCGTCGGTGGTCGGAAGGATCAGGCGTTCGAAGATCCCGACACGGGCGGAGCGCACGGTCCGGTGAAGCGTGTAGGTGGCGACGCCTTCCGCGAGGGCATGATCGTAGCAGTCGATCGTGAAGGCGGCGACGTCGCTCTGGAGATTGGAGACATAGCCGCCCGTGCGGTCGCGCCCGGTCGTGCGGGGCAGGGTGCGGCCGCAGGCGTCGTAGCGATAATCGCCGGTCTCGGTCGGGGAGAGCAGCATCAGGTCGTCGCCGGCTGCCTCTTCGGCGAGGGCTCTCAGCGCCTCATGCGGGGCGCCGGCGCGTCCGCTGGCCAGCCGCTCGAAATGCCGCATCAGCACCGGGACCTCCGGCGCATGGGCGCGGATGAGGATGCTGCGCGGGTTGACGTCGTGGTGCATGGAGCCGTCCGTAGCTCGGATTAACCTACAGCAACTCGCTTGCCAAAAGGTTGCAGAGGGGACGTTCAGATGCGGATGCCCCGCTTGACCCGGCCGCCCCGCTCCGCTAGCGTCCCGCAACATCTGCAAAGGGTCGAAGCGCGATGCGCAAGCTTATTATCGTAGGGGTGCGCTGGTAGGGGCCGGTTCCGCAGGGAGCCGCGTCAACCCCGACGCCAGCGCACGTCCAGGCCCCTTGAGGGCCTTTTTTATTGCCCGTTTTCGACCTTCCCACCTTCCCCGAGCTGCCGCAGGAGACCGTTATGAGCGAGATGATGACCGGTGCCGAAATGGTCGTCCGCGCGCTTCAGGATCAGGGCGTCGAACATCTGTTCGGCTATCCCGGCGGCGCCGTGTTGCCGATCTATGACGCGCTGTTTCAGCAGGACAAGGTCAAGCACGTCCTCGTCCGTCACGAGCAGGGCGCTGTCCACGCCGCCGAGGGCTATGCCCGTTCGACGGCCGGCAAGGTCGGCTGCGTGCTCGTCACCTCCGGCCCTGGCGCAACCAACGCCGTGACCGGGCTGACGGATGCGCTGCTGGATTCGATCCCGCTCGTCGTCATCACCGGCCAGGTCCCGACCCATCTGATCGGCTCCGACGCGTTCCAGGAATGCGACACGGTCGGCATCACGCGCTCCTGCACCAAGCACAACTATCTGGTGAAGAGCATCGCGGACCTGCCGCGCATCCTTCACGAGGCCTTCTATGTCGCGTCCAACGGCCGCCCCGGCCCGGTCGTCATCGACATCCCGAAGGATATCCAGTTCGCCAGCGGGCTCTACAGCCGGCCGCGCGACAACCAGCACAAGACCTATCGCCCCACCGTCAAGGGCGACCTCGCCAAGATCAAGGCCGCCGTCGCGCTGATGGCGAGCGCCAAGAAGCCGGTGTTCTACACCGGCGGCGGCGTCATCAATGCCGGGCCGCACGCCTCGGCGCTGCTGCGCGAGCTGGCGCGGCTGACCGGCTTCCCCGTCACCTCGACGCTGATGGGCCTCGGCGCCTTTCCGGCCGCCGACAAGCAGTGGCTGGGGATGCTCGGCATGCACGGCACCTACGAGGCCAACCTCGCGATGCATGACTGCGACGTCATGATCAATATCGGTGCGCGCTTCGACGATCGCATCACCGGGCGGCTGGACGGCTTCTCGCCGCGCTCGCGGAAGATTCATGTCGATATCGATCCGTCCTCGATCAACAAGACGGTCAAGGTCGATATCGGCATCGTCGGCGACTGCGCCCATGTGCTGGAGGATATGGTTCGCGTCTGGCGCGAAACCTCTCCGCAGGTCGACAAGACGGCGCTGGCCGCCTGGTGGACGCAGATCGATGGCTGGCGCGGTCGCAAGAGCCTCGCCTACAAGCGCTCGGACACGATCATCAAGCCGCAATACGCGCTGGAGCGGCTGCAGGCGCTGACGAAGGACCGTGAAACCTACATCACGACCGAGGTCGGCCAGCACCAGATGTGGGCGGCTCAGTATCTCCAGTTCCAGGAGCCGAACCGCTGGATGACCTCCGGCGGACTCGGGACGATGGGCTATGGTCTGCCGGCCGCCATTGGCGTGCAGCTCAAGCACCCGAAGGCCCTGGTCATCGACGTCGCCGGCGAGGCCTCGATCCTGATGAACATGCAGGAGATGTCGACGGCGGTGCAGTACCGGCTGCCGATCAAGATCTTCATCCTCAACAACGAGTATATGGGCATGGTGCGCCAGTGGCAGGAACTGCTGCATGGCGGCCGCTATTCCGAGAGCTACTCGGAGTCCTTGCCCGATTTCGTGAAGCTGGCCGAGGCCTATGGCGGCCACGGCATCCGCTGCTCGGACCCGGCGCTGCTCGACGATGCGATCATGGAAATGATCGAGACGCCCAAGCCCGTGATCTTCGACTGCCTCGTCGCCAAGGAGGAGAACTGCTTCCCGATGATCCCGTCAGGCAAAGCCCATAACGAGATGATCCTGCCCGATTTCGAGGGCGACACGGGCGAGATCATCGACGCCAAGGGCAAGCAGCTGGTGTGAGACCGCACCGTCATGCTCGGACTTGAACCGAGCATCTCAGGCCGGATGGGTTGTTTCATCCTGCGCGAGATTCTCGGGTCAAGCCCGAGAATGACGAGGCTGGCATGGCGGGGAGGGACACCATGACGACCATCGGCCTGATCGGCGGGATGAGCTGGGAATCGACGGCTGTCTATTACCGACTGCTCAACGAGGGCGTGCGGGCGCGGCAGGGCGGGCTGCATTCGGCCGATATTTTGCTGCACTCGCTGGACTTCGCGCCGGTCGCTGAAATGCAGGCGCAGGGCGACTGGGAGGGCGCGGGCGCCCTGCTGGCGGACAGCGCGCTGCGGCTGGAGCGGGCCGGGGCGGGGTGCATCGTTCTCTGCACCAACACCATGCACAAGGTGGCCGACCGCATCACGGCGGCGACGCGCGTCCCCTTCCTGCACCTGGCCGACGTCACCGCCAAGGCGGTGAAGCGCCGGGGTGTCCGCCGGCCGCTGCTGCTGGCGACGCGCTTCACCATGGAGCAGCGCTTCTATCTCGGCCGGCTCGCCGCCTTCGGGATCGAGGCTATGGTGCCCGAGGAGGCGCAGCGGACCGAGGTTCACCGCGTCATCTATGAGGAGCTTTGCCGCGGCCGAATCGAGCCCGCTTCGAAGGCGCGTTATCTCGCGATCATCGCCGAGGCCGCAGGGCAGGGCGCCGACGGCGTGATCCTCGGCTGCACCGAAATCGGGCTTCTGATCGGGCAGGACGATCTCGACCTGCCGGTGTTCGACACCACGGCGCTCCATGTCGAGGCCGCGCTCGATTTTGCCCTCGCGGCCGAAAGTCAGGCGGCATGAAGCTCGTCATCGCCAACAAGAACCATTCTTCCTGGTCGCTGCGGCCCTGGCTGCTGCTGACCGAGTTCGGCATCCCGTTCGAGGAGGTGCTGATCCCCTTCGGCCAGACCTTCGACGATCCCGACTGGAAGCGGGCGATCTCCGCTTTCACGCCGGCCGGCAAGGTGCCAGCGCTGATCGACGGCGAAATCCGGGTCTGGGAATCGCTGGCGATCCTGGATCACGTCGCCGACACCCGGCCCGATTTGGCGATCTGGCCGCGCGACCCTGCGGCGAAGGCGATGGCGCGCTCGATTGCGGCGGAGATGCATGCCGGCTTCCAGGCCCTGCGCAGCGCCTGCCCGATGAACCTCGCCTGGGTTCATCCCCCGCGCGACCGCGGTCCGAAGGTCGCCGCCGATGTGGCGCGGATCACCGCGATCTGGAACGAGGCGCGGGCGCGTTTCGGCGCCGGCGGGCCCTTCCTGTTCGGCGCCTTCTCGGCGGCGGACGCCATGTTCGCGCCAGTCACGGCCCGCTTCACCGGCTACGGCATCCGTCCCGACGACGTCTGCGGTGCCTATTGCGAAGCCGTTCAGGCCACGAAGGGTTATGTGTCCTGGCGGATGGCGGCCTTCGCCGAGCCCTGGATCATCGCCGAGGACGAGGCCGACGAGCCCGTCATCACCGATCACCGTTCCTTTCTCAGCCGCAGCCGGGTCTCTCCATGAACACGTCGTCGCATTACCCCAACGCCCCTATCGCCCAGCCGATCGCCCGGCACACCCTGGCCGTGATCGTCGACAACGAGCCGGGCGTCCTGGCGCGGATCGCCGGGCTGTTTTCGGGCCGCGGCTACAACATCGAGAGCCTGACGGTTTCCGAGACCGAGCACGAGAAGCATCTCTCGCGCATCACCGTCGTGACCTCCGGGACCGCGGCCGTGATCGACCAGATCAAGGCGCATCTCGACCGGCTCGTGCCCGTCCATCGCGTCGTCGACCTGACGCTCCAGGGCGAGGCACTCGAACGCGAGCTGGCTTTGGTCAAGGTGGTGGGCAAGGGTGAGCACCGCGTCGAGGCGATGCGGCTGGCGGCGGCCTTCGGGGCGCGCACGCTCGACGCCTCGCTGACCTCCTTCGTGTTCGAGCTGACCTGCACGACCGAGGAAATCGAGCGCTTCATCAAGCTGATGACGGCCGTGGGCCTGACCGAGGTCTCGCGCACCGGCATCGCCGCGATGAGCCGTGGCCCCGAGGCGATGTAGCTTTTTGCGGATATCCGGGCCAAGTGTTACGGATATCCGACAAGGAGGCGCGCCATGAAGGTCCAGGTCGCCAAATGGGGCAACAGCACGGCCGTGCGCTTGCCCAAGGCCGTGGTCGAGCAGCTCGGGTTGAAGCCGGGGATGACGGTCGACGTGTCGGTGGACAAACGGACGATGACGCTCAGGGCTCCAATTGCTCAATCCGTCCGCGAACTGAATAACATGCCGGACCCGATCACCATCGAGTGGATGGTGGCCGAGGCGGAGCGGCTGGGTGGGCTGGCGAATGCTCCGAAGGATGACGTCGACTGGGGCCCTGACGTCGGCTCGGAGGTCATCTATGACGATTACAATCCCCGGCCGAAAGGCGCCTGAGCGAGGGGATGTCTTCTGGGCCGATCTCGATCCCGTGCGGGGGACGGAGCAAGCCGGCCGTCGACCCGTCGTGGTGCTTTCCGATGATCGTCTGCACAGCGTGTCTCTACGCTCGCTGGTCTGCCCGATCACGACGAACCAGCAGGCATGGCCGACGAAGATCATCATCCCGGCCGACTGCGTTGTGAGCGGCGCGATCCTCATCGATCAGGCCCGGATGATTGATCGCGACCAGAGATTGCTGCGGTTCATCGGGCGCCTGCCCAACGAGGTCGTCGCATTGGCGGTCGAAGCGCTGACGATGTTCCTTAGCCAGTCCCAGGCCCCTTTCTCGCGGTAGGCTGTGACCATGACCCTCGAACAAATCTCGCTCGGGCTCGGCCTCGCCGGCCTCGGATGCTTCCTCTGGCCGATCCTGCAGCGCCTGCGGGGCGCCGCGCCCGCCGAGGCTCCGGCCAGCGGCTCCAGCCTGCGCTCGCCGCTCTGGTGGGCGGGCTTCGTGTTGACGGCGGCGGCAATCTTCCTGCAGCGGATTGCGAGCCAGCAGGCGGGCGGAGGCTAGGCCGGGCGAGCGCCCGCACCGTCCGGCGATGCCGCTTGCGCACAGATGAGAGCTGCGCTAGAGAGCCGAACCGTAACGTACGGTACGGTCTTTCACCGGTCTTCTACAGCGCATGACGACGACGCCATCCCTGCCAGAGACGGACGAGCCCACGGCCCGGCAGCAGGCCGTGCTTGATGCCGTTCTGTCGCTGATGGTGGAGGAGGGGGACCAGCTCACCATGACGGCCGTCGCACGCCGTGCGAGCTGCTCGAAGGAAACGCTCTACAAATGGTTCGGCGATCGTGACGGCCTGCTGACCGCGACGGTGCGCTGGCAGGCGGCGCGGGTTAGGGCCGGCCGCTACGACCGGCCGACGCTGGACATCGCGACGCTGCGCGACAGCCTCAAGGGTTTCGCCGCGACCTGGCTGACCGTGATTTCGAGCCCGACCTCGATTGCGCTGAACCGGCTGGCGATCGGCCATGCGGCCTCGCGCAAGAGCAATCTCGGCGGCATCGTGCTGGCCAATGGCCGCTTCGCCATCGGCGAGCGGCTGCGGCCGGTGCTGGAGGCGGGCCGGGAGGCCGGGCTCCTGGTGTTCGACGACTCCGAAACGGCCTTCCGCAGCTTCTTCGGCCTCGTCGGCCGCGACGTGCAGATCCGGCTGCTGCTGGGCGATACGCTGACGCTCTCGCGCGACGAGATCGAGCGCGACGCCGCGCGCGCCACCGACCAGTTCCTCACCCTCTACGGCGGGCGGGTCCCGCCGCAGGGGTCCGAAGAAACCACCCGATCCTGAACAACCAACCCAAGGAAGGATACTCCCATGCGCGTCTATTACGATCGTGATGCCGACATCAATCTGATCAAGGGCAAGAAGGTCTGCATCGTCGGCTACGGCTCCCAGGGCCATGCCCATGCGCTGAACCTGCGCGATTCCGGCGTGAAGGACATCATCATCGCGCTCAAGGCCGGCTCGGCCACGCGCAAGAAGGCGGAAGAGGCCGGCTTCAAGGTTCTGACGCCGTCGGAAGCCGCCAAAGAAGCCGACGTCATGATGATGCTGACCCCCGACGAACTGCAGGGCGACATCTATCGCGACGAACTGCACGGCAACATGAAGCAGGGCGCTGCATTGCTGTTCGCGCACGGCCTCAACGTGCATTTCAACCTGATCGAGCCGCGCAAGGATCTCGACGTGCTGATGGTCGCCCCGAAGGGCCCCGGCCACACGGTCCGGTCCGAGTATCAGCGCGGCGGCGGCGTCCCGACCTTGATCGCGATCCATCAGGACGCCACCGGCAACGCCCATGACCTCGGCCTGTCCTATGCCTCGGCCAATGGCGGCGGCCGCGCCGGCATCATCGAGACCACCTTCAAGGAGGAGTGCGAGACGGACCTGTTCGGCGAGCAGGTCGTGCTCTGCGGCGGCCTCGTCGAGCTGATCAAGGCCGGCTACGAGACGCTGACGGAAGCGGGCTACGCCCCCGAGATGGCCTATTTCGAGTGCCTCCACGAGGTGAAGCTGATCGTCGACCTGATCTATGAGGGCGGCATCGCGAACATGAACTACTCGATCTCGAACACGGCTGAGTATGGCGAGTACGTCACCGGCCCGCGCATCATTACGCCTGAGACCAAGGCCGAGATGAAGCGCGTGCTGAGCGACATCCAGTCGGGCAAGTTCACCCGCGACTGGATGCTGGAGAACAAGGTCAACCAGACCTCGTTCAAGGCGACCCGCGCCCGCTACGCCGCCCACCCGATCGAGGAGGTCGGCGCCAAGCTCCGCGACATGATGCCCTGGATCAAGGCCAAGGCGCTCGTGGACAAGACCAAGAACTGAGACGCCGATTCAGGCGGCTGGCGCGGTGGTTCAGGATCGCCCGGCAAGTCGCTGATCCATCGACGTTTGTATGGGCGGGTGCAGCGATGCGCCCGCCTTTTTTATGGGCGGGAGCGGCCGTTCCCGGCGTCGTCCGGAACCGAGAGGTTAACAGCGCGTTCTGTCCTGCGAACGAACAGGCGGGAGCGGGCGATGATGGGCCATCACGAGACAGCCGAGCAGCGGACACGGCAGGACAGCCGGCAGGATCGTCGCGCTCGGGTCGCTGAAGTCGAAGGCGGCGATGACTGGCCGCTCATGAGCGGCCTGCTCGGCGGGCTGTTCCTGGCGGTCCTGTTCAACACTTTCATCGCCCTGATCCCGGGCTGAGCCACGAGCCGAGGAGAGCCGCCATGACCCATCTCAACAATGATGCCGAACAGCGCGCGCAGGCTCAGAGCGACAGCCGGCCGGGCGGCGCACCCGTTCCGCCGATGCGCGCCGATGATCACACCAATGCCAGCCCGGCCGTCGAGACGCCTGTCGAGGCCCGGCAGGGGTTCAAGGGCGTGCCGGTTCTGATGGTGCTGATCGGCGGTCTGGTGCTCGCCGTCATCGCGTGGATGGTGGTTGAAATGGTGGCGTGACGGATCTTCGCGTCCGATCGGCGCCCATGGGCGCCATGTTTCGGTTGAGCGTTTCAGGAGGCTGCGATGACGATCTCGCGGATGATTCACAGCCCGGTCGTGGCGGGCGCAGGACTGATTGCCTCTCTCGCCCTGCTCGTCGCCGTCGTGTTCGGGCTCGCCTGACGGCGCGATCAGCGGACGAAAAGCGTGCCCTGCTTCGCCATCTCGGCGAGCGTGCCGCCGCCATAGATCAGGCTGAAGCCCCAGGCCAGCGAGGCCAGCCAGTTGGCGATCTGGAAAGGCCAGAACGGCATCTTCACGATGCCGGCGACGATCGCGACGACAGCCCGCAGCGGGCCGAAGAAATGGCCGATCAGGATGCTGGCGACGCCCCATTTTTCGAAGAAGGCATGTCCACGCTCGAGCATCTGCGGATTGTCGCGGAAGGGCCAGTAGTCGTCGACGCGCGGCCCCAGAACCAGGCCGGCCCAGTAGGATATCCAGAAGCCGAAACCTGCGCCGGCCGAGGCCGCGAGCGCGAGAGGGGCGAGGTTCAAACCGGAGACCCCGGCCACCGCGCCAAAGGCCGTGAAGAACACCGTCGCCGGCACCAGCCAGGACAGGATCGCGACGCATTCGCAAAACGCGATCAGGAAGACGATCGGGATCGCCCATTCCTGGTTGGCGCGCATGAACTCGACGAGCGTCTGCATCCAGAGTTCGAGCTGAGCCATTCTTGATCCGGATCGCGTGTGAGGGCGCGCGCTTATGGCCGTCCGCGCGCCATGATGCAACCATCGTCGCAGCCCCATCGGCTGCAGACTCCGCCATGGTGGTTTGCCTTCCCGGACCGATCGCCTAATCTCCCCGTCAACAGTGCCGATAGGCTTCGGCCGGCGCCGCAAGAGCGCCCGATATCGACGAGGAAACGGACTGCATGGAGCTCGCCAATCGCCCGCATCCGGATGCGGGACAGGACTTGTCGTCGCCACAGGCCGGTACGCCGCCGGCCGTCACGCTCGGCGGCCTGGACATTACGTTTCATCTCGAAGGCGGCAGCCGCTATCAGGCGGTGACTGGCATCGACCTGTCCGTGGCGGCGGGCGAGTTCGTTTCCGTCGTCGGCCCCACCGGTTGCGGAAAGTCGACGCTGCTGAACGCGGCTGCGGGGCTCCTGACCCCCTCGGCCGGTACGGTGACGATCTTCGGCCAGCCATTGGCGGGGCTGAACCGCCGGGCCGGATATCTGTTCCAGGCCGATGCACTGATGCCGTGGAAGACGGCGCTCGACAATGTCAAGGTCGCGCTCGAGCCGATGGGCGTGTCTGACGCCGAGGCGGACCGGCGCGCGCGCGACTGGCTGGCGCGGGTGGGCCTGCGCGCTTTCGTCGACCGCTACCCGCACATGCTCTCGGGCGGGCAGCGCAAGCGCGTGGCGCTGGCGCAGATGCTGATCCGCGATCCCGAGATCCTGCTGATGGACGAACCCTTCGGGCCGCTCGACGCACAGACCCGGCAGATCATGGGCAATCTCCTGCTCGATCTCTGGTCGCGCGACCGCAAGGCGCTGATCTTCGTGACCCATGATCTGGAGGAGGCGATCGCGCTGTCCGACCGCGTCGTGGTGATGTCGGCCGGCCCCGCCGCGGGCATCGTCGCCGATTACCGCGTCCCGCTGCCGCGCCCGCGCGACATCGCCGAGATCAGGCTGGAAAAGGCCTTCCACGAGATCCACCGCGACATCTGGGCGTCGCTGCGCGTCGAGGTGCAGAAGGCCTATGCGATGGGCGAGGGCAAGGAACTGGTCGGGGGAGCCGGAGCATGAAACGCGCGAAGCTCCTGATCCTGCAGGCCCTGGTGATGGTCGTCTTCCTGGCGGTCTGGCACCTCGTCACCACGACCAGCCTGTTCGGCGACGTCAAGACGACGCAGTTCTTCTTCTCGACGCCGGGCGCCGTGCTGTCGCGAACCTGGACGCAGCTCACCGGCGGGGAGATCTACTGGCATCTCGGCATCACCCTGACCGAGACGGTGCTGGCCTTCGTTATCGGCTCTGCGGCCGGCATCCTGTTCGGTTTCACCTTCGCCCGCAACGAGCTGCTGGCGGCGGTGTTCGACCCCTATATCAAGGCCGCCAACGCCCTGCCGCGCGTCGTGCTGGCGCCGATCTTCGCGCTCTGGTTCGGCTTGGGCATCTGGTCGAAGGTCGCGCTCGGCTTCACGCTGGTGTTCTTCATCGTCTTCTTCAACGTCTATCAGGGCGTACGCGAGGTCTCGCCGACGGTACTGGCCAATGCCCGCATGCTGGGCATGAACGAGCGCCAGCTCTTCCGCCACGTCTACTGGCCCTCGGCGCTGACCTGGATGTTCTCGTCGCTCCACACCTCGGTCGGCTTCGCGCTGGTCGGCGCCGTGGTCGGCGAATATCTCGGCTCCTCGGCCGGGCTCGGCTACAAGATCCACGAGGCCGAGAGCGTCTTCGATGTCACCGGTGTGTTCTCCGGCATGCTCATCCTGGCGATGTTCGTGATCGCGATCGATTCCGTGGTGACGATGGTCGAGAAGCGGCTGCTGGTCTGGCGACCGGGACAGAGTTCGACGACGGTGTGAGGCTGAAGCTGCGTCGTCCTCGGGCGCAGACCCGAGCATCTCTCCCTGGAGTTTCTCGGGTCTGCGCTTCGCTTCGCCCGAGAATGACGCCGTTCTTGCCCGACCGCCCCGACCCCGCCTATCCTCGCTTCCAACGCGTCCGAAAGAGGCGCCTATCAGCTCAACCGGAGGAACACCCATGACGATTTCACGCCGCGCGGCGCTGGCTGCGCTCGCTTTCGGCACCGCGCTCGGCCTTTCGCCGCTGGCGGCCTTCGCGCAGAACGCCGAGAAGCCCAAGCTGACGCTCGGCGTCGGCGGCAAGCAGCTTCTGTATTATCTGCCGCTGACGGTCGCGGAGAAGAAGGGCTTCTTCAAGGAGCAGGGGCTCGACGTCGAGATCAACGATTTCGGCGGCGGCGCGAAGTCGCTCCAGGCCCTGGTCGGCGGCTCGGTCGACGTCGTCACCGGCGCCTATGAGCATACGATCCGGATGCAGGCGAAGGGCCAGGACATCCGTGCCGTCGTCGAGCTCGGGCGCTTCCCCGGCATCACCATCGCGGTGCGCAAGGACCTCGCCGACAAGGTCAAGTCGGCGGCCGATTTCAAGGGCCTCAAGATCGGCGTCACCGCGCCGGGATCCTCGACGGCGCTGACGGCGCAATACGCCATGATCAAGGCCGGGCTGAAGGCCAGCGACGCCCCGATTATCGGTGTCGGCGCCGGCGCCAGCGCGGTCGCCGCGATGAAGCAGAAGCAGGTCGACATCATCTCGCATCTCGACCCCGTAACCTCGAAGCTCGAGGCCGATGGCGATGTCGTCGCGCTGATCGACACGCGCACCGAGGCCGGGACCAAGGCACTGTTCGGCGGGTCCAACCCGGCCGCCGTGCTCTATCTCAAGCACGATTTCGCCGAGAAGAACCCGGTCACCACGCAGAAGCTGGTCAACGCCTTCGTCAAGTCGCTGAAATGGCTGGAGACCGCGAAGCCCGAGGATGTCGCCGACCTCGTTCCGGCCGAATATCACCTCGGTGACAAGCCTCTGTACCTCCGCGCGGTGAAGAACTCGCTCGAGAGCTATTCGCGCACCGGCATCTCCACGCCCGACGCGATGAAGAGCATGTATGACGCGCTCAAGCTGCTCGATCCGGAGCTGGCCTCGTCGAATGTCGATCTGAGCAAGACCTTCATCGACAGCTTCGCCAAGAAGGCGTCCTCCGGCAGCTGACCGGCCACGGGCGGATGTGGCATTTTTGCCGGATCCGCCTCAAAAGCGAGCGGCGGACGCGGTATTCCCGCTCCCGCCGCCTGCGGCGAATTTACACCCGCGACAAAACCGCCTTGGAGTTCCGACAAGGAAGCTTTGGTACCAGCGCGCGTGAGCGATGATTTTCTGACCGGCGGCGGCGCGATGGGCGACGCCATCCGAGAGCATGATTGGGCGAACACCCCGCTGGGCCCCTTGGCGGACTGGCCCACGGCGCTCAAGGTCACCGTCGGGCTGATGGTGAATTCCCGCTTCCCGAAATGCCTGTTCTGGGGGCCGGAGCTGATCAGCCTCTACAATGACGGCTACCGACCCCTGCTCGGCACGAAGCCCGAGGCGCTCGGGCGGCCCGTCGGGGAGGTCTGGCCGGAAGTCTGGGACGAGTTGCGGCCGGTCGCGGAAAAGGCGATGGCCGGCGAGGCGAGCTATTTCGAGGACATGCCCCTGGTGCTGGAGCGTTTCGGCCGGCCGGAACAGACCTGGTTCACCTTCTGCTACAGCCCCGTCCGGGACGAGACCGGCGCCGTCGTCGGCGTCATCGACACCGTCATCGAGACCACCGGCAAGGTGAAGGCGGAGCGCGATGCGCGCCTGCTCAATGCCGAGCTGGCGCATCGCATGAAGAATGTGATGGCGATGGTGTCGGCCGTCGCCAGCCAGACCTTCCGCTCGGCGCCGACGCTCCAGGCGGCGCAGGCGACCTTCAGCGAGCGGATCGCGACGCTCGGCCAGGCGCATGACATCCTGACCCAGTCGAGCTGGAGCGGGGCGCCGATCGGCGAGGTCATCCGCAGCGCGCTCGCCCCGCATGGGGTCGCCGAAGGCCGTCTCGTGGTTTCCGGCCCTGCGATCGAACTCGGGGCCGATCACGCCCTCACGCTGGCGCTCGCCATCAACGAGCTCATCACCAACGCGGTTAAATACGGCGCGCTGTCGGTCGAGGGCGGCCGCGTCACGCTGAGCTGGCAGGCGGGGCTTGGCGGCAGCGCCGAACCCTTCCGGCTCGAATGGGTCGAGCATGGCGGCCCCGCGGTGAAGGCCCCGAGCCGCGCCGGCTTCGGCTCACGGCTGATCGAGCGCGTCGCGGCGCAGAAATTCGGCGGGGAGGCAACCCTCGATTATGCGCCCGAAGGCTTCCGCTACCGTCTGGCGACGACCATGGATAAGCTCCTGCCGCGCGAAAATCCGTCCACCTGACGCCGTGCGGTGCGGTCTGCCGCTCTGGACTCCCTCGCTGCTCGGCGCAAGACTGCGCCCCCTGACGCTGGGAGAGATGGCATGGCCGACGACAGCGCGACCAAGGCCCTGATCCGCGAGGCCTATGGCGCGCGCCACCGCGGCGATCTCGACACGTTGATGGGCTTCTTCCACCCGCAATGCCGCTATCGGCTCGTCGGCGGTCCCGCCGTCGCCGAGGCCTTCCGTCAGCCTGAGGGTATCGAGGCCGTGCGCGAGCAGATGGCCGGGCTGATCGCCGCTTACGTCTTCAGCAATGTCGAGGAACTTGGGCTCACGGTCGATGGCGACCGGGCGATCCTGCACTGGCGGGCCGATGTCGCCTGCAAGCCGAGCGGCCGCAGCGGGCATTTCGAGATCGTCGACATCTTCACGATCACGGAGGGCAAGGTCGCCAGTGTGACGCAGTTCACGGATACCGCCGGCATCGCGCGACTGAGCGCGGCCTGAGCTTTGGTGATGGCGGCCATGACGGCTTTCGATTTGCCGTCCGGCCGCGCGAGCGGCTAGAGCTTGCGCCCCAAGACACCGCCGGGACGCTCATGAACATCCTCTCGATCCAGTCGCATGTCGCCTATGGCCATGTCGGCAACGCCTCCGCCGTCTTCCCCATGCAGCGCCTGGGCGTCGAGGTCTGGCCGATCCATACCGTGCAGTTCTCCAACCACACCGGCTACGGCGCCTGGAAAGGCCGTGTCTTCGACGGCGGCATGATCGACGAGGTGATGGAGGGCATCGCCGAGCGCGGCGTGCTGCCCTCCTGCACCGGCGTGCTCTCGGGCTATATGGGCTCGGCCGATATCGGCCATGCGATCCTGTCCGCCGTGGAGCGCGTGCGCGCCTCGAACCCCAAGGCTGTCTATTGCTGCGACCCCGTGATGGGCGATGTCGGGCGCGGCGTCTTCGTGCGCCCGGGCATTCCGGAGTTCATGCGCGAGCAGGCAGTGCCGGCGGCCGACATCGTCACGCCCAACCAGTTCGAGCTCGAACTGCTGACCGATATCGAGATCCGCACGATCGCGGATGCGCACCGTGCGGTCGAGGCGCTGCGCGATGCCGGGCCCAAGGTCGTGCTCGTGACCTCGCTCGTCACCGACGAAACACCCGACGATTCGATCGACCTGATGGCCGCCGACGCGAAGGGCGCCTTCCGCGTCCGCACGCCCAAGCTCGATGTCAGCGTCAACGGGGCGGGCGATGCGATCGCGGCGCTGTTCTTCGTGCATTATCTGCGCGAGGAGTCCGCCGCCGCCGCGCTGGCCAAGGCTGCGGCCTCGATCTACGGCCTGCTCAAGCGCACCAGGGAGGCAGGCTCCCGCGAGATCCTGACGGTGGCGGCGCAGGACGAGTTCGTGACGCCATCGTACCAGTTCGTGCCCGAGACGCTCTGAGCCGCATGAAACTGCGCGTCGGCACCTTCAACGTCGAGAACCTGCTGACGCGCCATCGCTTCTCCTCGGGCGAGCGCAGCGACACCGCGCCCGCCATGTCGCTGTTCCATTTCCCCCGTGTTGACGAGCGCGACGCGGTCGAGCGTTCGCTGGCGGTCGCGCTGGAGGACGACAAGCGCCAGATGACGGCGCTGGCCCTGGCGGAGGCGAAGGCCGATCTCTGGATGCTGCAGGAGGTCGACTCGCTGGCCAGCCTGCAGGCCTTCTTCGCCAATTACGTCCACCGCATCGCCGATCACCGCTACGGCCATTTCACGCTGCTCGACGGCAATGACCGCCGCAACATCGATATCGGCTTCGCGGCCCGGCGCGATCTGCTGGCGCCGCAGCGGGTGAGCGTGCGCTCGCACAAGGATCTCAGTTTCGCGGCGGCCGGCGTGCATGATCGCGATCTCGCCGCGCTCGGGATCGGCCCTGACGGCAAGGTCTTCGCGCGCGACTGCCTGCAGGTGGAGCTCGATTTCGGCGATCGCAGCCTCGCCTTGTTCGGCTGCCACTTCAAATCGATGAACAATGGCCGCGACGACGGCCGGGTGGCGACGCTCCCCGTGCGCCGGGCCGAGGCGCGGGCGGTCAAGGGGCTGATCAAGCAGCGCTTCGGCGAGGGCTGGCGCGAGGCGAACTGGATCGTGCTGGGCGATCTCAACGCCTATCGCTACGGGCTCGGGCCGCTGGCCGACATCGTCGACGAGGGCGAGAGCGGCATCGAGCCGCTGTTGGACAATTTCGCCATCGACCCGATGGAGACGCTGCCGGCGCATGAACGCTGGACGCATTTCCGCCGCTACTGGTCGGAGGCGCGCGAGCAACTGGTCGAGACGCATATGCCGCTCGACCACATCCTGCTCTCGCCGGCGCTGGCTTCGGCCAATCCGCATCCGGCGCTGCAGATGATCCGGCGCGGTCTGCCCTATCGCGTGCCGCTCGATCCGCGTGAACCCGACCGCTCGATGGCGCGGCTGGCGACCTCGGCCGACCGCTATCCGCGCGTCGGCTGGGACCGGCCCAAGGCCTCCGACCACTGCCCGCTGACGATCGACCTGACCCTTCCGAGGACCTAACAGCCATGGCCCGCCGCTTCGTCACGCTCGACGTCTTCACCGCCATGCCCCAGGCCGGCAATCCTCTGGCGGTGGTGCTCGACGCGGACGGGCTCGACACGGCGGCGATGCAGGCGATCGCGCGCGAGTTCAACCTGTCGGAGACGGTGTTCGTTCAGCCGCCGGCCGAGGCCGGCCACCGCGCGGCGTTGCGCATCTTCACGCCCGGCCGCGAACTGCCCTTCGCCGGCCATCCGACCGTCGGCGCCGCCGTTTTGCTCGCGCTGCGCGACCGGGCCGAGGGGCGCGGCGCCGACATCCTGGTGCTGGAGGAGACGATCGGCCGCGTGCCCTGCGCGGTCGCCGTCACCGGTCAGCGAACGGGGCAGGCGACCTTCACCCTGCCGCGTCTGCCGCAGGAGGGGGAACCGGCGCCGGATGCCGCCGCCATCGCCTCCGTGCTCGGGCTGCAGCCCGGCCGCATCGGTCTTCCCGGCCACCGCCCGGCGGTGTTCTCGGCCGGCGTGCCCTTCACCATGGTGCCGGTGGCCGATCTTGCCGCGATCGGCGCGATCGCGCTCGATCTCGGCCGCTGGGATGCCGTGATGACGCCGGCCGCCCATCCCAACGCCTTCGTCTATTGCCGCGAGACGGTCGAGGCCGGGCATCACTATCACGCCCGCATGTTCTGGCCTGGGGCGGGCATCGTCGAGGATCCGGCGACGGGCGGGGCTTCGGCGGCCTTCGCCGGGGCGATCATGGCCTTCGACAAGCCCGGCGATGGCGAGCACCGCTTCGTCATCGAGCAGGGCTATGAGATGGGCCGGCCCTCGCAGATCACGCTGGAGCTGACGGTGGCGCAGGGCGCGCTGGTTTCGGCGCGGATCGGCGGATCTGCCGTCGTCATCAGCGAGGGCGTGCTGCTGTGACGGGTGCGTCGAGCCTGGAGAGCAACGACATCGAGCGTTTCGCGGACGGGCACATCGCCCGTGTCGACAGCGTCGATGCGCGGATCGCGCCCTATGACTGGGCTTTCGCCCGCGAGAACGTGGACGAGATCGCGGCGCATTGGGCGAAGATCAGCGCCGGGAAGCCCGCGATGTTCAACGGGCGCATCCTGCTCCAGCATCGTGCGGCGATCACCGATGGCGTGTTCCACGCCCGCTATTTCGAGACCGACTACGCCGCCTTCATGACCTGGCGCGACGCCGGCCATCCCGGCCCGGCGCTGCGCAACGGCTTCGCCATGGGCGCTTTGCGGGCCCGCGACGGGGCCTTCCTCTGCGGGCGGATGAGCAACCACACCGCCAATGGCGGCATGGTCTATTTCGCCGCCGGCACGCCCGACCGCAGCGATGTCCGCGACGACGGCACGGTCGATCTCGCCGGCAGCGTGCTGCGCGAACTCGCCGAGGAAACCGGCCTGGCCGCGAGCGATGTCGTGGTCGGGGAGGGCTGGCATACGGTGTTCACGCCCGGCCGCGTCGCCTTCATGCGCCCCCTGACCATCGATCTTCCCGCCGAGGAGGCGCGCGCGCTGATGCTGTCGCGGATGGCCGGTCTCGCCGAGCAGGAACTCGACGACATCGTGATCCTGCGCAGCCCGGCCGATTGCGACCGGCACCGCATGGCGGTCTTCATGAAGCCCTATCTCAGCCATATCTTCGCGCGGCAGTGATCGGCCTTTCGATCCCTCCGCCGCCGCCAGCCGAAAGCCCCGCCATGACCGCGTCCGAAGCCCTCGCTCCCGAAGTCCTGCCATTGCCGGCCGACAATCCCTTCGCGGCGCGCTGGGACACGCCCTTCGGCCTGCCGCCTTTCGCGGCGATCAAGCCGGAGCATATCCAACCGGCCTTCGAGGCGGCGCTGGCGAAGCATAAGGAGGAGATCGCCGCGATCGTGGCCGATCCGGCGGTGCCGGATTTCGCCAACACGATCGAGGCGCTGGAGCGCGCCGGCCGCGCGCTCTCGCGCGTCGGCGGCGTGTTCTACAACCTCGCCGGGGCCGACACGAACGAGGCGCTGCAGGCGATCGAGCGGGCGCTTTCGCCGCTGACCTCGCGCCACTGGTCGGCGATCATGATGGATGAAGGCCTGTTCGCGCGGGTCGATGCGGTCTTCGCCAAGCGCGACGCGCTCGGGCTCGATCCCGAGCAGGCGCGGCTGCTGGAGCGGACGCATCGCGGCTTCATCCGCTCGGGCGCGCAGCTCGGCGCGGAGGACAAGGCGCGGCTGGCGGCGATCAACGAGCGGCTGGCGGCGCTTGGCACCCAGTTCAGCCAGAACGTTCTGAAGGACGAATCCTCCTACGCCCTGATGATCGAAGACAAGGCGGGGCTCGACGGGCTGCCGCCCTTCCTGCTCGCCGCGATGGCGCGGGCGGCGGCGGATCGCGGCCATCCCGGCCAGCATGCGGTGACGCTGTCGCGCTCGGTGATCGAGCCCTTCCTGACCTTCTCGACGCGCCGTGATTTGCGCGAGCAGGCCTTTGCCGCCTGGGGCAAGCGCGGCGAGAACGGCGGTGACAGCGACAACCGCGCCATCGTGGCCGAAATGGTCAAGCTGCGGGCCGAGAAGGCGAAGCTTCTGGGCTATGCGACCTTCGCGCATTTCAAGCTCGACGACACCATGGCGAAGACGCCGGAGAATGTCCGCGAGCTGCTCGAACTCGTCTGGGGCCCGGCCAAGGCGCGGGCGGCCGAGGAGGCGGCCGATCTCGCCGCGCTGGCGCAGGCCGAGGGCGAGAACGGCCCGATCCGCCCCTCCGACTGGCGCCACTATGCCGAGAAGGTGCGCCAGAAGACCTATGCGCTCGATGAGGCCGTGCTGAAGCCCTATCTCCAGCTCGACCGGATCATCGCCGCTGCCTTCGACGTCGCCGGCCGGCTGTTCGGCCTGTCCTTTGCGGCGCGGACTGACCTCTCGGGCTATCATCCGGACGTCCGGATCTGGGAGGTGACGGAGAGCGCGACCGGCCGGCATATCGGCCTGTTCATCGGCGACTATTTCGCCCGCGCCTCGAAGCGCTCGGGCGCCTGGATGAGCGCCTTCCGCGGCCAGCGCAAGCTCGGCGGCGAGGTCCGCCCGATCATCGTCAATGTCTGCAACTTCGCCAAGCCGGCGGAGGGCAAGCCGGCGCTGCTCTCGATCGACGATGCGCGCACGCTGTTCCACGAATTCGGCCATGCCCTGCACGGGCTGCTGTCGGACGTGACCTATGGCTCGCTCGCGGGCACCGCGGTCTCGCGCGATTTCGTGGAGCTGCCCTCGCAGCTCTACGAGCACTGGTTCCTGACGAAGGAGGTGATGCAGCGCTATTGCCTGCATGCCGAAACGGCTGAGCCGATTCCCGAGGCGCTGATCGAGACGATCAAGCGGGCCCAGACCTTCAACCAGGGCTGCGCGACGGTCGAATACACCTCGTCGGCGCTGGTCGACCTCGCCTTCCATTCGCTGGAGGAGCCCGGCGAGATCGATGCGCTGGCCTTCGAGACCGCAGAGCTGGCACGGCTCGGCATGCCCGAGGGCATGGTGATGCGCCACCGCACGCCGCATTTCACCCATGTCTTCTCGGGCGACGGCTATTCGGCGGGCTATTACAGCTATCTCTGGTCGGAGGTGATGGACGCCGACGCCTTCAACGCCTTCCTGGAGACCGGCGACGTGTTTTCGCCGGAGCTGGCGGCCAAGCTGAAGCGCTACATCTATTCCGCCGGCGACACACGCGACGCGGCGGAAGCCTACAAGCTGTTCCGCGGCCGGCTGCCGACGCCGGATGCTTTGCTGGAGAAGCGGGGGCTGGCGGCGTAGCCGCTGGCGTCATTCCCGGGCGACCGCAGGTCGTCCCGGGATCCATCATAGGGCGATGTCCCACCCTCCGATGGATCCCGGAGCGGCGCCGCTTCGCGGCTTGTCCGGGATGACGCTGAGGTTCTGCAGCGAACCTGTTACCCAGGATACCCAAACCGCGCCTTCGTGGCCCGGATCTGGCCGATCGCGCCGCCCTCATTGCCGGCGGCGCAGGTCGAGCGGGCGGTCGAAATCTCGGCGGAAACCCGCGTGTGCACGCCCTTCGTCGTGTGGCCGGTGGCGAGGTCGTTGTCGATCACGGCCTGGAAGCGCTCGACCTCGCCGGAGCAGCCCGTGCCCGTGGGCATGCGGAAGGTGTTGGGCGTGACGCCGGCGCCGGCCTGCTCGGGCGGCGGGGCCGGGGGCGTCGCGACGGTCGCGGTCTGGCAGGCGGCGAGGCCGAAGGCGAGGGCGGCGAGGGGCAGGGCAAAGGCGCGCATGGCGGGCTCCGGCATCGGGTCGCCGCGAGGATGACCGATTCCCGCGGGCGGGCAAAGCGCGCCGGCCAGCGCCCTCAGTCGTCCAGCGGCAGGAAGGGCAAAGCGAGCGCGAAGATCGCGGCCGCCAGCGCCGCCAGCCAGACCGCGCCCTGGCCGACGAGGTAATGCGCGACGGCGCCGTTGATGCAGCCGGTCAGCAGGCCGATCCAGAGCAGGAAATGCCGGACCCAGGCGAGTTTCGGCCCGCCGAGCAGGGCGCCCGCGATGCGCTGGCCCATCTTCACCAGCGTCCCGGTCATGTAGGTGAGCGCGATGGTGACCTCGCCGTCGCGCTGGAAGACGCCGTTCTCCGCCCCCATGGCGAAGGCGAGCATGGCGGCGCCGGCGAAGCTGAGCCCGATCTGGTCGAGGCTCGCGGCGACGGCGAGCGCCAGCGCCACCACCCAGAGGACCGCCGATTTGCGCCGCCTCCCGCCGAAATGGCCGGCGACCGACCCGCAGATCACGCCGAGGACGAAGAGGACGAGGATCAGCGCGGCGGTGGCGATGCCGCCGCCCTTCAGCCCGGCGAGTTCGATGCCGAGCCGCGTGGTGTTGCCGCTCATGAAGGAGACGAAGAAGCCGCCGAGACTGATGAAGCCGATCGTGTCGATATAGCCGGCGAGGCCCGACAGGCAGAAGGCGAGCCCGATCGCCCAGCGATTGTAAGTTAGCATCGCCCGCATCCCCCGCCGCGCCGACTCGCCGGCCCGCGCATACGGCGCCGATGATAGGGGCAGTGCCGCCGGGCTCCCAACGCGGCGGCGGCCTGCGACATATGCTTGCGCGCGGCTCCCGTTTTCGGCTACATCGTTCCACGGTCTTCGAGGATTCCGCTTGTCCCAGACGTTCGCCCCCGCTTCGCCTTCCGGCCGCGCCGCTGCGCGGATCGCGGGCCTGCGCGCGCGTCCCGTCTCCAGCCTCGGTCTGCTTCTTCTCCTTAGCCGCCCCTGAGGGCCGGCCGGGCATGCATGCCTGGGCGCTCAGGGGAGTGACGAGAACGACCCTTCCGATTTGAGGCGCCAGCATCCGACGAGAGCGGCGCCAGCTCTTTCAGGACCACGACCATGACCGACTCGACCCACAGCCACGGCGCCTCGACGCCCGCTTCCTCGAAAGAGCGCGTGCTGATCTTCGACACCACGCTGCGCGACGGCGAGCAGTGCCCCGGCGCGACGATGACCTTCGAGGAAAAGCTCGAGGTCGCCGAGATGCTGGACACGATGGGCGTCGACATTATCGAGGCTGGCTTCCCGATCGCCTCGGAGGGCGACTTCGAAGCGGTCTCAGAGATCGCCCGGCGCAGCAAGCGCTCGACCATCGCCGGCCTGGCGCGGGCCATCCCGGGCGACATCGCGCGGGCCGGCGAGGCGGTGCGCCATGCCGGCAAGCCGCGCATCCACACCTTCGTCTCGACCTCGCCGATCCATCTCGAGCACCAGATGCGCAAGTCGCAGGAGGAGGTGCTGGAGATCATCACCAAGACCGTCGCGCAGGCGCGCAATCTGGTCGAGGATGTCGAGTGGTCGGCCATGGACGCCACCCGCACCCCGATCGACTATCTCTGCCGCGCGGTGGAGGCGGCGATCCGCGCCGGCGCGACCACGATCAACCTACCCGACACCGTCGGCTACGCCACGCCGGACGAGTACCGCGCGATGTTCCGGCAGGTGCGCGAGCGCGTGCCCAATGCCGACAAGGCGATCTTCTCGGTGCACTGCCACAATGATCTGGGGCTCGCGGTCGCCAACTCGATCGCCGGCATCGAGGGCGGGGCGCGCCAGGTCGAATGCACGATCAACGGCATCGGCGAGCGCGCCGGCAACGCCGCGCTGGAAGAGGTGGTGATGGCGCTGCGCGTGCGCGGCGACGTGCTGCCCTATGACACCGGCATCGACTCGACGCTGCTGATGAAGACCTCGCGGGCCGTCTCCGGCGCCTGCGCCTTCCCGGTGCAGTACAACAAGGCGATCGTCGGGCGGAACGCCTTCGCCCATGAGAGCGGCATCCATCAGGACGGCATGCTGAAGAACCAGACCACCTATGAGATCATGACGCCGGCCTCGGTCGGCGTCACCAAGACCTCGCTGGTGATGGGTAAGCATTCCGGCCGCGCCGCCTTCCGCTCGAAGCTGAAGGAGATGGGCTACGATCTGGGCGAGAACCAGATGGAGGACGCCTTCACCCGCTTCAAGGCGCTCGCCGACCGGAAGAAGCACGTCTATGACGAGGATATCGAGGCGCTGGTCGACGAGAACCTCGCCTCCGCCCATGACAGGGTGAAGCTGGTCTCGCTGACGGTGATGGCCGGCACACGCGGACCGCAGCGCGCGACGATGAAGCTCGATGTCGATGGCCGCTTCGTCACCGAGGAGGTCGAGGGCAACGGGCCGGTCGACGCGATCTTCAACGCGATCAAGACGATCGTGCCGCATGAGGCGACGCTGGAGCTCTACGACGTCCATGCCGTCACCGAGGGCACCGACGCGCAGGCCGAGGTCACGGTGCGGCTGACCCATGACGGCTCGTCGGTGACCGGCCGCGGCGCCGATCCCGACACGCTGGTTTCCTCGGCCAAGGCCTATCTCGTCGCGCTCAACAAGCTGATGGCCAAGGGCTCGCGCCTGCACGCCCAGGCGGCGGCGGAGTAGGGGGCCCATCCTCGGCGTCATTCCGGGGCGAGTGCGTAGCACTCGATCCCGGAACCCATGAACACCGAATTTCGAGAACGTCGCGTCCGCGCGCCGCGCCTTCTTCTTGATCGACGGTGTCCATGGGTTCCGGGCTCGGGCCTTTGGCCCGCCCCGGAATGACGGCGAGGCGTCAATCCACCCGATTCCAGTGGATGACCGTGCCGTGATCTGGCGCGGGCCCGCATCTTGCCTTCTTCTCGCTCCACGAGCGGCCGCCCGCGGCGGCCGACCCCTGAAGTGGAGCTGTGGCGATGGCCGGCTATTTCCCGAATTGGACCCTGAAGACCTCGGGCGCGGTGATGCCCGACGAGCGGCTGCCGCTGGGGCAGACCTTCATCGCCGGGCTGCAGCATGTCGTCGCCATGTTCGGCGCGACCGCTCTGGCGCCGATCCTGATGGGCTTCGATCCGAACGTCGCCATCTTCTTCTCGGGCGTCGCGACGCTGCTGTTCTTCATCGTCACGCGCGGGCAGCTGCCGAGCTATCTCGGCTCGTCCTTCGCCTTCATCGGCGTGGTGATCGCGGCGACCGGCTATGCCGGCTCGGGACCCAATGCGAATATCGGGGTGGCGCTGGGCGGCATCATCGCCTGCGGCGCGCTCTACGCCGTGATCGGCGTCATCGTGCAGGCGGTCGGAACGGGCTGGATCGAGCGGCTGCTGCCGCCGGTGGTGACCGGCGCGGTCGTGGCCGCGATCGGTCTCAATCTGACCGCGGTCGCGATGAACATGATCTCGGCCAGCCCCTACACGAAGTGGATCGCGCTGTTCACCGTGGTTTCGGTGGCGGTCGTCGCCGTTTACAGCCGCGGCCTCGCCCAGCGCCTGCCGATCCTGATCGGCGGCTTCCTCGCCTATCTCGTCTATGCGCTGACGGCGTCGAGCTTCGGCGCCCCGCCGGTCGATTTCGCGCGGGTGGCAGCGGCGCCCTGGTTCGGCCTGCCGAACTTCGTCGCGCCGGTCTTTGACGGGCGGGCGATCGCGCTGATCGCCCCGGTCGCGATCATCCTGGTCGCGGAGAATCTCGGCCATATCAAGGGCATCGCGGTGATGACCGGGCGCAATCTCGATCCGCTGATCGGGCGTGGCTTCATCGCCGACGGCGTCGCCACCATGATCGCGGGATCGGGCGGCGGCACCGGCGTGACCACCTATGCCGAGAACATGGGCGTGATGGCGGTGACGCGGGTCTATTCGACGCTCGTCTTCGTCGCCGCCGGCATGATCGCGCTGGCGCTCGGCTTCTCGCCGAAATTCGGCGCGGTGATCGGCACGATTCCCGTGGCGGTGCTGGGCGGCCTCGCGATCGTCGTCTTCGGCCTGATCGCGGCGACGGCCGGGCGCATCTGGGTCGAGAGCAAGGTCGACTTCTCCGAGCCCAAGAACCTGCTGACGGTTGCGACCGCGCTGATTCTCGGCGCCGGCGATCTCAAGCTGCCGATCTTCGGCTTCGAGCTCGGCGGCATCGGCACGGCGACCTTCGGCGCGATCGCGCTCTATCATCTGCTGAACCGCAAGGCCGCCTGAGGCGGCCGTTAACCGCGTCGGCAGCGCCCGCGGCGGTCTCGCCGCGGGCATCACATATTTCTGTCACAGGTGGGTGGACAGGGGCGGGGGGCTTTGCTACATCGCCGGCCTGCCCGACGCGGCCAGCCCGCGGAACGGCTTACGCTTCGTGGCGTATGGGTGATTAGCTCAGTTGGTAGAGCAGCTGACTCTTAATCAGCGGGTCGTAGGTTCGAGCCCTACATCACCCACCACGAAACTCTCATGAAATCAGTGACTTACAAGGGCGCCGACCTGGCTATTGCTGGGTCGTATCGGCCCTGGGTCGTATCTGGGTCGTATTTGCTCAGATTTGTTGAATCGCGTACGCGCCGATCCGAGCCAAAACGGCCTTAAATCGCTCGATCCGTGGGATTCGCTCGCAACTCGGGTAGATCAGCCGGGCTGTCTCGCCCCAGATCTTCAGCCACGAATCCCAGGGCAGTCCTCCCGCGCCGGCCACGTATGTGCGCAGCGCAGGGGTGGTGTAGGCGATGTCGACAGAGCGGACTTTGCCGCCGACGACGACCCGGCCGAGGTGGTAGAGCACCCGGACCTGTTCCTCGATCAGCTCGCCGCGGATGACGCGCTGGCGCGTGGCCCAGCCATCCTCGGCGACGCGCTCCCAGCCCTCGTGCGAGGTCAGGTCGCACCAGTGAAGGTGTGATCCGGGCGGCGGCGTGAAGGCGGGTGCACCATCGGGCGTTTGGTCGGATGGTAGGGCGCACACGGTTCGCTCAGCGCCCGCACCATTGGGAATCTGGTCCGATGGCAGTGTGTTGTAGGCGGCTAGGCGCCGGCGGATCGTGCTGCGATCGACGCCAAGGGCGATGGAGGCCTTTCGGAACGATCCCCCACGGGCGACCGCTTCAGCCGTTCTGCGAAGCTCTGTGGGGCTCGTTTTCTCGAAGCGCATCAGGCAGCCCTCTCCAGATCAGCGAGCCTGGCCTTGGCCTTCCGCATCTTCGTGGCGAGCTGCGCGTCGGTCAGTAGCCTGTCGGGATCAGTCAGCCGGTATCGGGCCCTGACGCTGCCGGCCTCGTGGATGATGACGGCGTCGATCTCGTCGGAGGTCATACCGCTGGTGTCGATGCCGAGCCGAACAGCAACGGCATCGGCCGCCTGCAGCTTGTCCAGGCCGCCATCGCCGAGCGCGAATTTTCTGGCCTGCGACGCGTTGAACAGATCGAATCGCACTCCGCGCTCGGCGCAGATCATCTTGATCACGCCCTGGAGCTTGAAAAGCAGGCGCGAGCCGACGCCGCGGGCGGTGTTCTCCTCGTATGCAAAGACGTCGGGTGCGAACCGCTCGATCGCCTGCTCGACCAGGTCGTGGAGAGACCTCATCAGCACGCCGTGGTCGCCGCTGATGTGACCCTTCTTGCGGCCGGTACGTGCCACCGAAAGAGCCCGCAGGTCGAAGTGGACCGTCACTCGCTGGCCGGCGGCATCTTCCCCGCAGAGCGCTCCGACCGTCGCGATATCCCCGGCTAAAATCCTCACGCCGCCAGCCTCTCGACGCTGAGCTGCGTGCGTATCCCCAGCGCGTGACCGATCCGGATCAACAGGGGAAGGGTGACGGCGTCCAGATCGCCCGCCAGCAGGGCTTGATACTCGCGGCTGAGGGAATGGTGGCTGCTGCGACCGATCCACACCGCGAGATCTGAACAGGACACGCCTCTCTTAATGATTAAACCACGACATTCATCAGCCAATGGACGTTGAAGAGCACGTAGATCGAATGTGGACCGACGATTCATAGCTGTACGTCAAGAATTGAAATCCCAATCCATGAAACTCATAGGCGAATGATAGCCGCAATATATTCCTGAATTGATGGAATATTTTATTGGAATCGAGTCGCGAACCTTTTCTGGCTGGATCGCTGTTGTTTCCAGTCTGGATGATTGCTATATTCCTTCTATCGCACGTAATGCGCTGAAGGCTTGCCCGGCCAAAAGCGCGACCAGTCCTAAAAGAAACCCGTGGATCGTTTGAAATTCGAAATAGACAATCCTTCCGCGCCCGAGATGTCGGCCGAGGAAATGGCTGCAGCCGTCGCGCAGATCCGCGCAGGTCAGTGGACGCGGCCTGTCTGGGAACAGCCGGTTTCCGAGCAGCGCGCCAGCTGGATGGCTACGGTGGATGGCTTCCGCCGGCTGAACCTCGGCCGCCCCGAGTACCTGCCTCGGGTCCACGAGGGACTGATCAAGCACGGTTACACGTACATCCCGCAGAGCGTCGACCGTCAGCCCGCGAGGTGGGATGGTCAGAAGATAAAGTGGAAAGAGTACAAGGACCGCGGCCTCAACGAGTACGAGCGCCTCCATTGGCACAGGCTATTTTGCGGTAAGAACGCCGCTGTGGTTGTCGGGCCCCACACCGGGCTCTGCGTGCTCGACATCGACATCACGAACGGCGATCTGGCGCACCGGATCCTGCTGCTGGCGGACCGCATTCTTGGTCGCAGCCCCGTCATCCGTGTCGGGCGGGCGCCCAAAATCGCAATCTTTTATCGCGGAGGTGACTTCAAGTCGGCAAAGTTCGCTCTTCAGGACTCAGACGGACGCCACCTCTTCACTGACTCTCGGGGCGCTCTGATCCGCCGTACGGATGGCGATGATCTGCCGTACGGGGCTGAAGCCCAGATGATCGAGGTGTTCGGCCCGGCGTCGGGAGCCTTGGTCACCGCCTATGGGTATCATCATAAGACCGGGCTGCCGTTCTTTTATCCGCGTCGTGACCTGGCCGAGACCCCAATCACTGATCTGCCAGTGGTTGACATGGCCGGTATTCGGACCTTCCTCGAGGCGGTCGATAAGACGATCGTCGGCGTCGATCTCCGCCGCACGCAGGCGCCGGTTATGGTCGACTATGACGCGGCCGCATCGCAGGTCGATGGCAGCCTCCAGACACCTTACGGTGCCAACAGCGTTCCTGGTGCGTCATATAACTCGACCGTCACCCGCGTCATCGATGGGCGCAAGAACTGGGTTTTTAAGCGGGTTTTCGCTTGGGTCAGCCACAACCGCGATTGCGCGCTCATCAAAGAAGCCGGGCTGCGCGCTTTGGTGCATGCGGAGGCCGAGCGCTGGATCGAGCGCAGCGGCGAGTGGAGCCAAGGCCCCTGGAAGCAGGTCGAGGCTTGCTTGACGCGCACGCTGTCCAGCCTGCGCGAGGGCACGCTCCAGCTGCCGGCGCGCCGCGTTACGGTCGGCGAGGATGGCGTCACTCGCGAGGTGGTCCCGGTCACGGTGCCGGCAAGTGCCGACAGCGAGCTGGAGTGGGCTCAGGGCACGAAGCGCGAGCTCAAGAACGTTAGCGACTGCGGTCTGTCTGCGGATCGCGTGGCCGCGAACAAGCTCTCGCGCGCGCTGATCTCGGATCCTGGTCGCCAGGAAGAGAACGCCAAAAAGACTGCTCGCCGGATCCACATGGTCATGGACGGCTTCATCGATCGTGTCGAGGCCGTGAAGGCAGGCGCGGACGATGTCGACGCCTCGATGGCCGAGCTCCTGAAGGCGCCAGCCGGCGCAGGCAAGACCACGAACTTGTTTGCCCGACTCGCGGCCAGAAAGTCGGCCGGCAAGCTGACGGTACGGCTCGGCCTGATGATGCCGACTTTTGCCAACATGGGCGAAGCGGTCGCCACGAACTCGCGTCTCGGCGGGTCCGAGATCACGGTCAATGAGGACGAGGTCAAGGCGGCCGCGGCTCGCATGGGCCTGAATGTGCTCATCTTCAAGGGCAAGATCGCCAGCGGTTGCGTGATGGCAGAGCAGATCCGGATCCTGGGCGAGAGCTCTCAGGGGTCGTCAGAGCTCTGCCACAAGCGCTGGAAAAACAAGGACGGCGAGACCGAGGAAGCCTTCTGTGCCAACTTCGCCGTCTGCGCATACCAGCGCCAGAAGCGCCTCATCGAGCAGGCTGATCTCGTCATTTTCAGCCACGCTTATGTCGACCAGATGCCAAACGAGCTCAAGGACGCGCTGGACGGCGTCGTCATCGACGAGCGCATCTGGCCCGAGCTCATCTCGACAAATGCCGCGTCCGAGAACGCTCCGGACCGCTTCTCTCTCTCGACCCTCGCGGCTGCGCGACGCCCGCCCAAACTCACCAAGAAAGAGAAGAACGACGGGCTCACTGACGAGGAGCTGACCCTCGACCGCGATCGGATCGCGCCTATCGTCATCGAGGCGCTGAAGGCCGGCCGCGATGTCGGCGCGGACGTGCTCGCGTACCGGTATACCTCGCCATCTGGCCGCGTCGTCACGGGGCGCGAGCTCGTCGAGAGCTGCATCTCGGTGACCGGCCGAAACAAATACGACACGCGGGCGGTCGCACCGAACATGTCCATTATTTCCACGGAGGAGGCCACGAGGTACATCCTGCAGCCACGGATCACAGAGGAGTGGCGCTTCTGGCAGATCGTGGCCGAACGCGTCGATGCGCTGGCGAAGGACAAGGCGGCTGACCTGGCCGCTGAGGCCACCGGTATTGAGCACACCAACAGACACGCCAAAGGTAAGACCGACGCCCGCATCCAGCTGATCGACGGTGATTTTATCCGCCTCTCGCACCGCCGCGAGGTCAAGATCGCTGGCATCCCGACGCTGATGCTCGACGCGTCGGCCGCTCCGGACATGATCGCGAAGATCTGGAGCGGGGTGAATGTCGTCACCCATGTGGTCGAGGCCCCGATGCATCTGCGGGTCGTCGCGGCGGTTGACCGGACGTACTCAGACTCATCGATCCTGCCGTCGAGCAAGGACGAGGCCGCGGCCCGGATGGGTAAGGCAGCGACACTGATGGAGCTCAGGGACCTGACGACGACGGTCGCAACGCTGTACGGCGCCGGCCGCGTCATGGTCGGCAGTTCAATGAAGGTCCGGAAGCAGGTGCTCTTCCACCGTTGGGCCGAGCCCGAGAGCGTTGACAAGCTCCATTTCGGCGCGCTGCGCGGCCTCGACTTCGGCAAATCCCACATGGCTGCGATCAGCATCGGGCGCATGGAGCTGCCGGCGCGTGCGATTGATGCGCTCGTGGCCGCGCTGACTTTCGACGACGACGTGCCCGAGGAGCCTTTTGATCGCCTGGGCACCGGCATGGATGAGGCCGAAAAGCCGCTGCGCTGCCCGAGTGTCGCGCGCCGCATCCAGATGCGGTCTGGTCGCGACTACACGATCCCTGTCCCGACCTATCCCGGCCGCTGGGCTGCGATGGTGCAGCGTCAGTACCGCGAGGAGGAGCTCATGCAATTCCTCGGCCGACTCCGGCCGGTCTACCGCACGGGTCAGGCCCCGGTCTGGATCGCTGTCACCAGCTGCATCCCCGAAGGCGTCATCGTCGACGAGCTAGTCTCGCTGGCCGACATCTCTCGCGGCGACTCCAAGCGCGCCCGGATCTTCGAGGCTGCGCGCCGCACAGGCGTGATCGAGGCCGAGCTGTCTGCGCTGCCGGGCCTGATCGATAAGAGGGCCGCGGGAGAAGCAGCTGCTCGCCTGAGCAGGCGGCGGATGAGCCGCGAGGCCTACGGTGTGGCTGCACATGTCAGGGGAGAGGCCGAGGAGCGCCTCGTTTTTGTACCCGGCCACTCGCAGGATCCGCTTGGCGATGTCTATCGCGCGCTGAACTCGAAGGGACTGGTCGTCCACCCGCGCGATATTTATGTGGTCAACGAGCCTGAGCTCAGGACCCATGAGGGCGTAAAGGCCCCCGACAAGGTCGATGCCGAGATGGGCTCTCGCGAGGAGCGTGCGGCACTGGAGCTCGCGGACCGTGAGAAGCTCATGACCGAGGCCGAAAACCTGCCTCGAAACGACGGCCTGATGGTCGGTCTCGATGGCCGTAGGGTGTCGATGGACATCAAGCTCGCCTGGATGCACGGACAGTCCGACCTGTTGCTAAAGTTGTATGCAGACGAGACTTAATGCCTCTCATCACGGGCGTGTAGCGCGCGAGACGACGACGTCTCGTGTTCCTTGACCAGCATGCCGGCCCGCCTTTGGCCCATCTCGCCCGGGCGTATGGCTGGCAGTTTTGGCCCCTAGCCGACGTCTGAAACGTCTGCTTCCGGGTAGCCCGATGGGCCAAGCGGTTTCGTTTCCGAAAGCGGCCGTAACTGACGTCTCGGACGGCTGCTTCTGGACAACCTGCGCTTTCGGAGGCAGCGATATCGAAGGCGGCGGAATTGTTTACATGATGAGAGTCGCGGGTGGGTTGCTAACTGGGGCAACGTCAGGGCAACGTCAAAGGCGTCGAAACGCAGGCGCAGCAGCAGTTCTTGCGCATCGTCCAAGGCTATCTATACTGTAAGCGATGTCCCGGCGCCACCTTTGCGGGAGCGGTCTGAGCGCCGATGTTTGAAGCCCCTGAGGGCTTCGACACATGACGATTTCAAAG
>FWWL01001876.1_pt1 | contig 44213 bp, 44 predicted proteins | sample 2228331 | NCBI WGS metagenome assembly FWWL01 (sample SAMEA103939775, study PRJEB20133) | metagenome | reverse complement strand
GGATTTATATTAAGTATAGCATAGCTAATCGAATGAAATCATAAGAAAAACTGCCAAAAATCGATTTTGGCAGCTATGTTAATGAATGGATTAAACTATATTATTTATCTACAAGCTTAACCATTAAACTCGCTAATATTTGTCGTTCTTCATTGGAACTTACATCCCAAAGTTCTTTCAATAATCGTTCCTCACGATTCTCCGGATCTACATCGTCAGCCAAATAATCACCAAGTTGGTACGCAACATCTGAAATCTTCTCGTTGCTCATTCCAAGCTTTTGCGCTTGATGAACCCGCTCTGCTAAGTACTGTTTCCATTCGTCAAATGATTCAAGTACGGACATTTTATCCCTCCTTATTCACAAACATTCATGATTCACACTTTTAATATGGGTTTAAGAACGTGTAAATATGTATGTATATCAACATGAAACAAATGGTAAAAAGAGAAGTTATTGATGCCATGCACCGTGAATTAAAATCACTTGACCATTAATGAGTGAGCTTTCCGATTTACATAAATGTGTAATCAGCTTCGATATTTCTTCTGGATTAGCCATCCGACCAAGTGGAATATCGTTCGTAACTTCATCCCGATCTTCTTCCGACAGATCACCTAACATTCGTGTGTCGACAGCGCCAGGAGCAACGGCATTGACCGTCACTCCGGTTCCCTCCAATTCCTTCGCTAACGCCCTAGTGAACGCATTCAACGCCCCTTTGGATAGAGAATAGAGAACCTCATAAGAACCGCCATAAACACCCCATAGCGACGATATAGTAATGACACGACCGAATTTGTTTCGAATCATTTCTTCCAATAACGCTTGCGTAATCATACAGGTTCCTAAAACATTCGTATCGACAACGGATGAGAAATCTTGTATCGTCATGTCTTGAAACATCCCGTAATGACTAACTCCAGCATTATTAATAAGAATATCGATTCCGTTCCACATTTGTGTAAGTTCCAATTTTATCCGAGTAACATCGTTAACATCAGCTATATTCCCTTGTATTTTCAATACGTTTCCACCATAGCTTTTGCATTGGTTCCATACCGTGTTTGCTTCTACTTCCCCATGTTGATACCCGATTGCCACGTCATAATTATTTTTTGCGAACTCTACCGCAATGGCGGCTCCGATTCCTCTGCTTCCTCCTGTTACAAATACACGTTTACGTTTGTTCATTCGCCTTTTGTGGACGTACGATCATAACGGAAAAACGATCGAAATCAATATGTTCCGTAAGACGCTTATTTACGTCTTCTTCTGTTATTTCTTCTAAAACAGGAAGTATCTCAAACATATCCGATTCGTTAAATCGGTAGGCAGTGAATGAATTCGCAATGTATTCAGGGGAATTAAGACTTCGAAGAAAAGAACCGATTTTTTTCTTGCGACAACGATTAATCGTTTCAGATGAAAGTTTACTTCCTTTTAATGCCTTTAACTCCGTTTCAATGGCGTTCACTAATTGATCCGGGTCTTTCGTATCTCCACCGGCAATAGAGAAACCAAACCCACTTTCAGCACTATAATCGAAGCCAAAGCTATCATCAATTAAGCCATCATCATAAAGCTTTTGATACAAATCTGAACTAGGTCCTAACAATATATCCAATAAAAGCTTGGTCGTTAATTCCTGTTTAAGAAGTTCTTTCCCTTTCAATTGACGAGTCTCATCTTTAAAGCCAATCATACATTTCGAAACACCAACAGTGAGAGAGATTTCTTTTAACCGATCTTTTACTTGATTTGGTTCCTTTTCAAAGAAACGCTCAATGGGCTCTTGTTTATCATATTTCTTCTTACTTTGATTTTCTTTAATTAACGTCATGATCGAATTCGGCTCAACATTGCCGACAACGAAGAGAACCATATTACTCGGATGATAGAATGTATTGTAACACTGATATAACGTTTCTTTATTAATTTTAGCGATGGATTCGACCGTACCCGCAATATCTATTCGTACAGGGTGGGATTGGTAAAGCGCTTCGATTAAACCGAAATAAGCTCTCCAGTCCGGATTATCCTCATACATTTTAATTTCTTGACCGATTATTCCTTTTTCCTTCTCCACGTTTTCATCCGTTAAATAAGCATGTTGGACAAAATTTAAAAGCGTCGTTAAATTTTCCTTAACATGATCCGTCGATGAAAAAAGATAGGCTGTCCGTGTAAAGCTTGTAAACGCATTAGCAGACGCTCCATTTGTCGCGAATTCATTAAATACGTCTCCATCTTCTTCTTCAAACATTTTATGTTCAAGAAAGTGGGCGATTCCATCCGGGACTTTAACTTCGTCTCCTCCCGGTATACGAAAGTGATTATCGATAGATCCATATTTCGTTGTAAACGTAGCATACGTTTTATTGAATCCTTTTTTCGGCAATAGATAAACATCGAGTCCGTTTTCTAGTTTTTCATAATAGAGGGTTTCGTTAATTTGTTCATACGTAAGTTCTTTCATCACTTCACATCTCCCTTATCTCTCAAGAAGTAAATCGTATCGAGCTGTACATCTTGTGCCACTTTGACGATATCTTCTTTTGTCGTTTCATCGATAGCTTTTAACAACGATTCAATCGGACGATTATACTGACCGATAATAGCGTGATAAGCGAAATCGATTAAGTCATAAGAGCGGTCTTTAATTTCGCGTAATTGATTACTTAGTGTCGCTTTCGTTTTTTGCATTTCTTCATTGGAGATTTCTCCTTTAGCCATCGCTTCAAGTTGTTGCTGAATAATGTCCACCGCTTTATCATAGTTCTCGATTTGAATTCCGGATTGAATCGTCATAATTCCTTTGTGACCATCTAGTCGGGATGAAGCGTAATAGGCGAGACTTTCCTTCTCTCTTACGTTTACAAACAATTTTGAGTGTGGATAACCGCCGAGAATCGCGTTATATAATAGCAACGCAGGGTAACGGTCATCGGCAATCCCCATTTGAGTTCTTAACCCCATGTTTAATTTTCCTTGGCTTACTTCTAATTGCTCTACGACTTTATTTACTTTATTTACTTTCTTTTCAACTAAAGTTGGTTCTAACTTCATAATTTCATCTCGGTTAAATTTAATTTCCTCTTCTAACCAAGAGATCATCTCGTCTTTATTCACATCACCGACAACAAAGATGTCGATCGGATTGTTAGAAAACACTTCCTCGTAATAGCGATGGAGTTCATCAGCCCCTAATGTCTCTAAATCCTCTGCCCGGCCGTATGTAAAGTAACGATAAGGCTCTTCCTTACACATTTCTGTAATGCATCGCTCCGCTGCATAGCTCATTTTATCATCGATGATGCCTTCGATTCTTTTGCGAACGAGTTCTTTTTCAGATTCTACGATTGACGCCTTAAATCCACCATTTTCGAGCAAAGGTTTAGTTAATACTTCTCCAAGGAATTTAACTCCCTCTTGAAGTAATGGGGTAGGATCAGATAGGTATTTTTCATTCGCAATATCTAAGCGAAACTTCAAGACATGCTTCTCTCCACGTTTGACAACATCTGCATCAAAAATTGTGCCATATAAATCATCGAGTCTTTGTCTTATCGAATTTAAAGAAGGGTACATCTTACTTCCTCGTTTTAATACAAATGGAAGAAGCGCATTTTTCGTCACGAAATCCTCCGTAAGGTTTTGTGCCACGTATACGACAATTGACGTTGTTTTAAATTTATCTGTAGATAAAATATGTACGTTCATCTTATTTACTTGTGTCGTTTCGAACTGATCTTTTGCCATTCTCTTCACTCCTTCTCAACTTGATATTGCTATTATACACCCAGATTTTACCTCTGCAAAATTAAACATACATTTTATTTTTCTTCTTTGCAGGTCGACTTATTCCTTGTAGTAAAATATCCCACAAAAGTGACGTTGACCTCTGTAGATTAATCCGATTACTTTTGCGGGGTCCCGTAAAAACCACATTAAAGGGGTAAAGAAGGTATACTTTCTTATCCAAATAAAAAGCCTCCGCTAAGTAGCGAAGACTGACCATTATATTTCAACTATTATTTTGTCTACATTATCTCTCATTTCTTTCATAAGGCTTACCAAGAGAAGTTGGAGCATTTGCGCGGCCAACGAAACCAGCTAAAGCAAGGATTGTTAAAATGTACGGTAATGCTCTTAATATATCCACATGAACATATTGTGTCAGTCCTAACACTTGACCTGTGGCGCTTAACGTTTGTGCGAGCCCGAAGAAAATAGCCGCACCCATCGCTCCAATTGGATGCCATTTACCGAAAATCAACGCTGCTAATGCCATAAATCCCTGACCAGCAACAGTTGTATGCGAGAAGTTCGTTGTCGTCGTCAATACGAGAGCCGCTCCACCCAATCCAGCTAGAGCACCGCTAATCATTACCCCATAATAACGCATCCGCGTTACATTAATTCCCATCGTATCGGCAGCATGAGGATGTTCGCCAACGGATCGTAATCTTAAGCCGAATGGAGTTTTGAATAGTACGAAGTAAGATACGATAACAATGACAATAGCAATATATGTCGTTGGGTATGAGCTAAAGAAAGCACCCCCTACATAATCAAGTTCTGCTAATACCGGAATATCAATTTTTGCAAGTGGATTGGGTATTGTTGTTGTTTCCGCAGAACCCCCGAATAAGATCTTGACCATAAAGATCGCAAATCCAACTGCCAAGAAGTTCAAGGCAACACCACTTACAACTTGATCAGCTTTGAACGACACTGATGCCGCTGCATGTGGAAGAGCGAAAATGACACCAACAATAGCCGCTGCAATGATTCCAATAAATGGATTTTCTGTAAAAATTGAAACCGTTGCAGCCGTAAAAGCACCAACTACCATAAGTCCCTCTAACCCAATATTTACAACCCCTGAACGCTCAGAAAACATTCCTCCTAAAGCAGCCAGAATTAATGGCGTGGACCATATGAGCGTATAATGAATAACGCGACTTAATAACGTCAGTATTTCTTCCATTATTGTTCCGCTCCTTTCTGACGCTTCAACTTCCGATTCTTTAATACTTCAATTATTCCCTTCGTTGATACGACGAAGAAAATGACGGAGGCAATAATAATCGAAATTACTTCTCTTGGTACATCGGTTAAATTATTCGATCCGAACTGAAGACCACCGAATAAAAATGCCCCTAATACGATTCCAACCGGTGTGTTCGCACCGATTAAGGCAACAGCAATTCCATCAAAACCATATCCCGTGAAACCACTACTCATACTTAAATATTGAAATGTTCCGAGAACCTCTCCTGCCCCGGCTAAACCTGCCAGCATCCCACTGATAATCATGGACGTGACGATATTTTTCGAGACGCTCATTCCTGCATATTCAGATGCAAGCGGATTATAGCCAACAGAGCGCAGTTCAAACCCCAATCGTGAACGCCAAAGTATGTAGTAAAACAAAATAGCCGCAGCGATCGCAATGAAAATTCCAAGATGAGTACGTGCACCGCCAAATAACTCCGATAGCCAATGCGCGCTTAGTGAAGCTGATTGTGCAACATCGGCTGTTTTCTCTCCAGGAACGAGAAAGTATTCCCGTATAAGAAATCTAGAAAAGATGAGTGCAATATAATTCATCATGATTGTCGTAATGACTTCATGCACATGAAACTTCGCTTTTAAAAATCCGGGTATCGATGCCCATATGCCCCCAGCTAAAGCCGCAGCGAGTACTGCCAACGGAAGGTGTAAAATCATCGGAAGATCGAGCGTGATTCCGACAACAACTGCAGCAACTTGTCCCATTATTAACTGGCCTTCTACTCCGATGTTAAACAAGCCTGTTCGAAAGGCAAAGGCAACTGCTAACCCGGTCAATATTAGCGGAGTCATTTGTCGTATCGTTTCACCGATCATGTAACTCCCGCCAAATATCCCTTGGGCTAGTTGAATGTACGCCGTAACTGGATTATTCCCACCTATGAGGATGAAGATCGCTCCAACCATCAGCCCAAGTATGACCGCAACTACCGGAATGATGATGCTTTGTCGATTTAAACGTTGTAACATTCTATTTAGACAGCTCCTTTCGAACTGATTTCCCCACCAGCCATCAACAGTCCCAATTCTTGTTCTGTTGTAGTTTTTGGATTGACGATACCAACAATTTGACCTTCATAAATTACAGCAATTCGATCAGAAACGTTCATGATTTCATCTAGCTCTAAAGAAAGTAGGAGTACTGCTTTGCCCTTATCTCGTTGTTCAATTAGCTTTTTATGAATAAATTCGATAGCTCCGACATCTAATCCACGTGTAGGTTGAGCAGCAATAAGAAGGTCAGGGTCCCGATCCATTTCTCTCGCTATAATGACCTTCTGTTGATTTCCTCCTGATAAAGATCGAATGTACGACCGTTCGCTTTGCGTTCTTACATCATACTTCTTAATTAAATCTCTTGAGTATTCGTCTATTTTATCGTATTGTAGAAATCCATTTCTTGAAAAAGGCTCCGTATAGTACGTTTGTAAAACGATGTTCTCACTTACTGTGAAGTCAAGGACAAGTCCTCTTTTATGTCTGTCCTCTGGGATGTGAGCCACACCCTTCTCCGTAATTGACCTTGGTCTCTTATTCACAATGTCTTTTCCTTTGAAGAGGATAGAACCACTTTCAGCTTTTCTTAAACCAGTAATAACGTCAATAAGTTCAGACTGTCCGTTTCCATCAACACCAGCGATTCCTAATATCTCTCCTGCTTTTACGTCAAATGATATATGATTAAGTGCTCTTACACCTCGGTTATTCTTCGCTATAACGTTAGAAACGGTTAGAATTGGTTCTGAAGGATTTGCTTCCTTTTTAACTGTTTTAAACGAAACTTCACGTCCAACCATCATTTCTGCTAAGAGATCGGAATCCGTTTCATTCGTGTTCACGGTTTCAATGACTTTCCCTCTTCTAATTACCGTTACTCGATCAGATACGGCCATAATTTCCTTTAGTTTATGGGTTATCAATATGATTGATTTCCCTTCTTTAATCAGATTGCGCATGATCCCGATGAGTTCACTTATTTCTTGTGGAGTTAAGACAGCAGTAGGTTCGTCAAAAATGAGTATGTCAGTCCCTTTATAAAGCGTTTTCAATATTTCAACACGTTGTTGCATTCCAACAGAAATATCCGAAATCTTTGCATAAGGATCGACGTCTAGACCGTATTGTTTAGATAGTTGTTCAATCTTCTTTGCTGCTACATCTATATTGATAAACCCTGCTTTTGTAGGTTCACTACCAAGGATAATATTCTCAGTTACGGTAAAAGGTTGAACGAGCATAAAGTGTTGATGTACCATACCAATCCCTAAATCATTGGCGTCATTCGGTCCTTTAATATTCACTTTCTTTCCTTTAACCCAAATCTCTCCTGCCTCAGGCTGATAGAGTCCAAACAGGACGTTCATTAGCGTCGATTTACCTGCTCCGTTTTCGCCTAATAGAGCATGAATCTCTCCCTCTATAAGTTGTAACGTCACATCTTCATTAGCAGTAAATTCACCGAATCGCTTTGTAATATTACGCATCTCGACGATATTAGACATTTTACCCACCACCTCTGTTCATTGTCGTTCAAACAATCTTTCGGACATGCAATATATATTCCGTATGTATTCAATTAAACAAAAAGGCTAGTTTATAACTAGCCTTCCCGTCTTATTATGCAGCTATTTATTATTTATTATTGAGCGTCAAAATCAGCTTGCGTAGCTGGAACCTTGATTTTTCCGTCGATAATATCTTTCTTATACTGATCTACTTTATCAAGAATCTCTTTGGATACATGCTTGTCTGAAGTTGGGGCAATTCCTACTCCATCTTCTTTCAGTCCAAGTACAGTAACCGTTCCACCAGGGAAGTTACCGTCAAGCATCATTTCTGTAATTTGAATAACTGCTGTGTCAACACGCTTAATCATTGATGTTAAGGCAACATCAGGACCAAGGTCGTATTGATCTTTGTCAACACCTATTACCCAAACATCTTGACCATTCTTCTTGCGCTCTGTTGCTTCTTGGAATACACCATTACCAGTACCACCAGAAGCGTGATAAATAATGTCAATACCTTGGTCATACATTGTTGCTGCTAGCGTCTTTCCTTTTGCTGCATCGTTAAAACTTGCTGCATATTGGATGTTAAGATTCTCGGCTGCTTCTGGATTGACGGCCTTCACACCTGCTCTGAAACCAACTTCGAACTTCTTAATTAGGTCCCCTTCAATTCCGCCAACGAAACCAATTTTATTTGATTTTGTTGAAAGTCCAGCGATAATACCAACTAAATAAGAACCTTCATGCTCATTAAAAACTACTGCAGCAACGTTTTTCGGTGTATCCGGCCAAGCAAAGTCAACTATTCCTAACTTTGCTTCAGGGTTAGCTTCCGCTACCTTTCTGATCGCACCCTCCAGCAAGAATCCTGCACCCCACGTTAAATCTGTCTTCGCCTTAACGAAGCTATTTAAGTTAGGCTCATAGTCTGCATCTTTTGTACTTTCTTTAAAAGAAGCTTCGAAACCATGATCCTTCTCTAATTGTTGCAAACCTTCCCAAGCACTTTGGTTAAAGGACTTGTCGTTAACTCCGCCAGTATCTGTAACCAAGCTAAGTTTCATCCCTTTTCCTTCCACCGCCTGTAGTACCTTCTGCGTCATTACCACCACAACCTGCTAACGCGACAGATGCTGTTAATAATAATACAGCCCCAGTCTTTAAGAAACGCTTCAACATATTAATCTAGCCCCCTGTTTTTTGTTAAAATGGACATCTTTTTAGAAGTTATGTACATTCTTATAATAGCCTGTCCGATAATCATTATACACAGTAAAACGACGCTTGCAAACCATAATTTCTCAACTTCATTATCTCGAATAGCACTTTAAATATGTATTAACTCGAAATTTTCCTCATGTCGTCTCCTAAGATTAACACTTCTCTCGGTTTGCTACCTTCGTACGGACCGACGATCCCTTTTGCCTCCATTGTATCAATTAGTCTTGCAGCACGAGTATAACCGATTCGCAATCGACGTTGGAGCAACGATACGGATGCTTGTTTCGCTTCTTGTACAAGTTTAACGGCTTGATCGTAATACTCATCTTCAACAATGATTTCGTCGTCGACGTCATCGATGTCAGGAACAAGATCGGGAACATATTTGGCCTCCTGTTGTTCTTTTACAAAAGTAACAATTGATTCTACCTCCTGGTCTGAGACGTAAGCTCCTTGAATTCGAGTCGGTTTTGATGCACCGACAGGAAGATATAACATATCTCCACGTCCAAGTAGCTTTTCAGCACCACCCATGTCTAAAATTGTTCGTGAGTCAATCTGTGAAGATACTCCGAAAGCAATTCGAGACGGAATGTTCGCTTTAATAATACCTGTAATGACATCGACGGAAGGTCGCTGTGTAGCGATGATAAGGTGTATCCCAGCAGCACGCGCCATTTGAGCTAAGCGAATAATCGCGTCTTCCACATCTGCTGCAGCAACCATCATTAAGTCCGCTAGTTCATCGACGATTACAACAATATACGGTAAGGCTGGGTAAACTTGATCAGGATGCTGATTCTTCATAGCAGCGTTGTATCCCTCAATGTTCCTTGTCCCCGTATTCGAGAACATTTCGTATCGTTTCTCCATCTCAACAACAACCTTTTTCAGTGCTAGAGATGCTCGTCTCGGATCAGTCACGACTGGGGCAAGTAAATGTGGTATACCATTATACATATTTAATTCAACCATTTTAGGGTCAATCATTAGAAATTTAACTTCGTTAGGCTTGGCCTTATAAAGAACACTAGCGATTATTCCATTTATACAAACCGATTTACCTGATCCCGTAGCTCCTGCGACGAGTACGTGAGGCATTTTAGCCAGATTTCCAACGATCGGTTCTCCAGAAATGTCCCTACCTAAGCCTACGCTTAGTTTAGATTCGGATTCATCAAATTGTGAGCTCTCCAACACTTCTCTTAAGCTAACAATCGCTACTTCAGAATTAGGGACTTCGATCCCGACTGCTGCTTTACCAGGAATAGGTGCTTCAATTCGAATGTCTTTCGCTGCTAAAGCAAGAGCAAGGTCATCAATTAGATTCACTATGCGACTTACTTTCACTCCTGTACTTGGTTGAACTTCATAGCGGGTTACAGCAGGACCACGATGAATTTGGGTTACTTTTGCATGCACCCCGAAGCTTTCTAATGTCGTTTCCAACTTTTTAGCGTTTGCCGAGATGTCTTTATGCTCATCCGACTTTCCACCTTTTTTCGGTCGTGTTAACATCGAGTACGGAGGCAGAGTGTAGGCTGCTAACGGTTCTTGCTGTATCGTAATGACTTCATTATTCAACTCATTTTCCGAAGTTAACCGAGCAGGAGCAGTGGATTCTAAATCTATTTCAGAATTGGAGACATTCCGTTCATTTGGACTATTTGTGATTGCATCTTCTCTCGCATCGAAGTCATGAATAACAACTTGGTTTTCTTCTCTCTTTTCTTCTGCTCTATCTTCGTCCTCTTCTTCCACGTCAAAAAAAACAGGGCTTGTACTTTTTGGCTGACCGACCGACTTTGATTTTGTTTCTTTCTTTTTATTATTTTTCTTACTATGCTTTGTTTTACTTTTATTCTCTTTATGATCATATACGAGCAATATCGCTTCCTTGATAAACTGCTTTAATTCACCTATTCCATATGAGATTATATCCCGTGCCTTTTTTCCTGCATTAACATAGGAAAGACCTGTTATCATCATGAGAGCGATCAAGGATAACACAAAAACCATAAATTTGGCACCAGATATACCAAACAAATAATAAAGAACGATTAAACAAATAGCTCCAATCATTCCACCTCCAATTTGACCAGGAGGACCAAGATCAGTCTTTGAAACTTCTTGAATAACTAAATCATAAGAAGTCGCCCAAATAGGTTGATCGAATCTGCCATCTAAATTAAGGTCACTGAACAGAAGGATATGCATAAAAGCTAAAAAAGACATCATTAATAAGACTATTCCCGTTTTTCGATGCGACCATTCATTTGGCCATTTTCTTTTGACCATAATATATAGTCCAAGCCATCCAAGGAGTAAAGGAATGATAAAATCAAAATTACCTATTAAAAATTGGCAAACCTTTGAAAATTTAGCACCCAAAAAACCCCAATTTGTAGTAGAAGGCTCTTCTGTTTCTTTTCCGAACAAGGTGATGATGGCGATAACTAATAGGATTAAGCCTTGTAATTCAAATTTCATCGTTTCTTTCATTGAAGGTTTTTTTGATTTTTTGTTGTTTGGTGCCATGTAGTAATCCCCCTTGTTATACATATCCTCTCCCTAAGAGGAAGTTTAAAAAGTTACCCTATTTAACTATATTATTGTTTTACTATTCGCGGAGACAACGATACCATTTCCCCTGGAGCATAGAGGGGATTTAAATAGTCGTAAGGATTCGGACTGATCATCCTTACAATTCTCCCTTGTTGCATATTCGTCATTTCTACGATCATTGTTATCCCGTCTATTTCCATTTCATGATAGTTAGGCTGATGTTCATCCATACCGGCAAGAACGAGTTCAAGTGGAAGAGTCGTATAAAGGATCATTGAATAAGCCCCTCACTCTTTACATCCCTACGCACATCAATCATTTGGTTTAATTCGGCAATCGCATCCCCAATTCCTCCTAATGAATCAATTAATCCATAGGACACCGCATCCGTACCGATTACGTTTGTTCCAATGTCACGCGATAATTCACCTGTTTTAAACATCAAATCTTTAAATTTCTCCTCCGAAATATCCGAGTTTTTCGTTACAAACCGAACGATCCGTTCTTGCATCCGATCAAGATATTCAAATGTTTGAGGAACACCGATGACGAGCCCTGTCAACCGAATGGGATGAATGGTCATTGTTGCTGTTTCTGTTATAAAGGATTTTTTTGCGGAAACAGCAATAGGAACTCCGATACTATGACCACCCCCTACGACTAAGGCTACAGTAGGTTTCGACATCGAACCGATCATCTCTGCAATGGCTAAGCCTGCTTCAACATCACCACCGACTGTATTAAGAATAATGAGCACCCCTTCAATTTTGGGGTTTTGTTCCGCTGCAACAAGCTGCGGTATAAGGTGCTCATATTTCGTAGTTTTGTTTTGGGGAGGTAAAACCATATGGCCTTCAATTTGACCAATAATCGTCAAACAATAAATATTAGATTCAATGGATGGAACGTTCGTTTCTCCTAATTGTTGAATTTTATCAAGAATCGAAGGTCTTTTAGAAGGTTCTTGATGCTTTTCTGGGATAATGGGTTCATTCGGTTCCATTGGTTGTGTTTTCCCAGTTCTCGGAGATTCAGGTGATTTATCCGTCATTTTCTATTCCTCCCATAAATTAATCTCTCTTAGTATGAGGAACGCCTATCCCCGATATACCCACAAAATTACAACCATTCGATAACTGCAAATCCGTATAGTCTTGATAAAGAGAGGGAAAATAAACCAAATATATTGAAAAAGAACCTTTGAAGAGGAGCGAATGAAATGGAAAAGAAAAAATACTATGTCAGCATACACACAAGTGCATCAACCTATGAAATTAGGGAGGAAAAAGGGCAATCAACTTATGACTTTGAAATTGAAGCTTCTCCTGAAGAAATAGAGCAACTGAAATATTCTTTTGAAAAAGCGGCGTCTGCAGATTTTAAAAGCTATCTACATTCCCACGTCCCCTTTCCTAATGACATGGCTGACGCCGATCATGAAACTTATGACAACACACTAAACACCATCTATGATAAGATCTATACTCTTGGTACAACGGAAACAAAGTCCCAAATTGAAGAAATGGGTGTCTTAAATGCCATGAAGGGTATCCCTGGAGATCAATCAATAATTGTCCCATAATAAACTATAAACATTTTCATAAAAGAAATAATATTTAAGTAAATAAAAGCCTGAACAAATGTTCAGGCTTTTGCGGCGTTATTCATATACTATTAATGATAATTAAACTTCCATGATAATTGGTAAAATCATCGGTCTACGGCGCGTTTGATCGTAAAGGAATCGACCAAGAGCATCGCGCACATTGTTTTTTAACGACGACCATTCATTTACATTTTCTGTCATTAGTTTCGTAAGGGTTGAGGTAACGATTCGGTTCGCTTCATTTAACAGCTGTTCTGATTCCCGTACATAAACGAACCCACGTGATATAATATCTGGTCCTGAGAGAATCGTACGGTTCTGTTTGCTAAGGGTAACAACAACAACAAGTATCCCATCTTGGGAAAGTAATTTTCGATCTCTTAAAACAATATTTCCAACGTCCCCGACACCGAGTCCATCGATCAATACATTGCCCGCAGGAACTTTACCTGCATATCGCGCTTGACCACTGGCTATTTCCACAGTATCCCCATTATCAAAAATGAAAATATTCTCTGATGGAACCCCTACGTTTTCAGCTAACTGAGCATGACGACGTAACATTCGGTATTCACCGTGAATCGGGATGAAAAATCTCGGTTTCATTAAATTCAACATTAATTTCAATTCTTCTTGACTTCCATGTCCGGAAACGTGAACACCAGAAACGGAACCAGGACCATAAATAACATTGGCACCTAAACGAAACAGTTGATCAACTGTACGAGAAACAAACTTCTCATTTCCAGGAATCGGCGTAGCTGCAATGACGACAGTATCGCCAGGCAATACTTCAACTTTCCGGTGTGTCGACCGAGCCATTCTCGTCAAAGCAGACATCGGCTCACCTTGACTTCCTGTTGAAAGAATACATACTTTCTCGGCAGGAAGTCTGTTGACATCGTCTAATTCTACTAACATTCCTTCAGGAATATTGAGGTAGCCTAATTCTTCACTTATCGTTACTACGTTTACCATACTTCTTCCTACAATAGCAACACGTCTTCCCGTAATAGCGGCAGCATCAATAACCTGCTGGACACGATACACATTGGATGCGAACGTGGCAACGACAACGCGTTGCGTAGCTCTACGGAATATTTCTTCTAGCTCTTGTCCTACCCCTTGTTCAGAACCAGTATAGCCCGGTCTCTCCGCATTCGTACTGTCTGAAAGTAAGCAAAGAACACCCTCATCTCCAATACGTGCCATCTTATGCATGTCTGGTAAATTTCCATAAACAGGGGTTTGGTCAATCTTGAAGTCTCCTGTATGGACAACAACCCCTTCCGGAGTTTTAACAGCAACGCCTACACAATCTGGAATGCTATGGGAGACACGGAAAAACGATAGATGAAAAACCCCTAAATCGAGTTCAGAATCCGAGTTAATCAAAATACGTTTCGTTTCACCTAAAAGGTTTGCTTCTCTAAGTTTATTTTCCACTAAACCAAGTGTAAGCTTTGTCCCATAAATGGGCACATTAAGTTGCCTTAATACGTAAGGTAAACCACCTATATGGTCTTCGTGACCATGAGTTAGAATAATACCTCTTACCTTATCTTTGTTTTCTACAAGATACGTCACATCTGGTATGACGATATCGATACCAAGCATTTCCTCTTCAGGAAATTTCAAACCAGAATCAATGACAATAATGTCATTCTCATATTGAATGACATACATATTCTTTCCGATTTCGCCTACGCCGCCCAAGGCAAAAATCGTAAGTTTGTCTGAAACATTCTTTGACAAATATATTCCTCCTATATTCAGTTGTCGTTACCCTATACGAACTAAACCGAACCGTTCCCTTGTTTCATATTATACCCAATTTCAAGTGCAATTGACAAGTAACTTTCTCTCTATTCGTATTATTGCCACTCTCCTATTACAATACCCACAAAAAAAATTCGTTTCTCAGCAAGAAAAAAAGGACGATATCCGTCCTTTTTAAAAAGAGCAAATAGTTTACTTATTTCAAAGAGTGAATCAAGTTCTTTATATGAACGATTTCATCATTTGTTGCAGGTACTAAAGGTAGTCGTACGTCCCCAATTGGTATACCCATTTCCTTTAAAGCAGCTTTAAGAGGAACAGGATTTGATGTTATGAACATTCCGGTAAAAATCGGATATAACCTTTGATGTAGAGTTGCGGCCTCTTGTACATTTCCTTCGAGGAAAGATTGAATCATTTGTGTCATTTCTTTCCCTATAATATGACTACATACACTGACGATTCCATACCCGCCGATGGACAACACAGGTAATGTAATTCCGTCATCTCCACTGTACAGTAGGAAGTCGTCGGAAGTCGCAGAAATGATTTCTGACATCTGACCTATATTTCCGCTTGCTTCTTTTACGGAGAAAATATTTTTAATCTTTGAAAGAGAGACAATCGTATCCACGGACATGTTTGAACCCGTTCGAGCAGGTACGTTATAGAGCATGATTGGTAAAGTCGTTTCGTTTGCAACCGCTGTGAAATGAGCGATTAGACCTTGTTGTGAAGGTCGATTGTAATAAGGGGAAACGAGTAACAGTCCATCAACCCCAATTCTTTCGGCTTCATTCGAATGGTGTATGGTTGTAGCTGTATTGTTACCTCCTGTTCCTGCCATCACCTTTACACGACCATTAACGTAGTTAACAACATGTTCAAACAACGATTTCTTTTCATCCCAGCTCAGTGTCGGTGATTCCCCCGTCGTACCGGCAACGATAATCGTTTCCGTACCTGTAGCGATCAAATGATCTATAAGCACTTCTGTTTGTTTATAATCGATTGACGTACTGTCGTCATTAAATGGTGTAGCCATTGCTGTAATAAGCCTTCCAAAGTTCATTGTAAGATCACTCCTTGGTTAAGTATCGTTTATCGAGTTCAAATTTGCGATGTAGAGCACGAACCGCGTTTACCATATCTTCGTTTTTCACTAATACCCATATTGTTGTATGAGAATCTGCGGATTGCAAAATATCGATATCCATATTCGTGAGAGCCTCTACAATCATCGCCATAATGCCGGGAACGCCGGCCATTCCTGCCCCTATTGTTGATACCTTTGCACAGTTTTTTCTAATTTCTGGATGATATCCTAATCTTCTAAGTATAGTAATGGCTCGATCGGCAACGTCATCAAATACCGTATAGACAACTCCTAACGGATTTACGTTAATGAAATCAACACTAATATGATTAGCTGCCATTGCTTTGAATACCTTCAATTGTAAATCATATTGACCATCCTCTGCCAATACTTTTATTTGAGTAACATTCGGCACGTGGGCAATCCCTGTAATAAAGCGATCTCCAATGCCTTTTGTTAACTTTCGTACTTCCTCATTTGAAGTGATAACAGTACCTGTATCTTCACCCTTCGTTGATCGCACACGAACTGGAACATTTGACTGCATCGCAACCTCTACCGCTCTTGGATGAATAACCTTTGCTCCCTGATAGGCCATATTACATATTTCTGCATAGGTTACCGCTGATAAGGGTGCTGCTTCCTCAACAATTCGTGGATCTGCTGTCATGATCCCATTTACATCTGTATAGATGTCAACGACTTCAGCTCCTAGCGCAACTCCTAATGCAGTCGCCGTCGTGTCACTGCCACCTCTTCCTAACGTTGTCACTTCTCCGTCAATCGTTATCCCTTGAAATCCGGTTACGATAATCACTTTATTGTTATCTAGTTCTTCGCGTATTCGCTTCGAGTCAATCGTCATAATTTGCGCATCACTATGGTTTCTATTCGTAATTATTCCTGCCTGTCCTCCGGTAAATACAGTCGATTTAATTCCTACTTCATTAAGTTGACTAGATAAGACAACAGCAGAAATGATTTCGCCGCAGCTAAGCAACAAATCCATTGAACGACTATCTGCACGATTACCGTTATCTTTTACTAAATCTAAAAGCGTATCGGTTGCGTATGGTTCACCTTTTCTCCCCATTGCTGAAACAACGACAACCAGACTATGCCCTTGTGATAATTCTCTCTTTATATGTCCAATGACGTGATGCCTAAGTTCTGTGTTAGATACTGACGTACCCCCAAATTTCTGTACGATAATGGTCATTCTATTCTACTCTCACTTTCTTCATTTCTACATGGATCTTATCCCATGTATCGAAACTTTTCTACGATGAGTGGCTGTATTTGTCTTCCTTCAAGTGCATCCTCACATGTTTCTTTGATTAGTTCCATTCTTGCTACTAAGGAATTAGGTTTTTTATCGGGGGCATCTTGACCAAAGGGTACAAAATAAATATTTTTTGTAGACAATAGTTTAGCAATGTTAGCCGCATTTAAACCAAGTCCATCATTCGTCGATATGGCAATGACAAGAGGACGTAAATTTCGCATTTGCGCTTTAGCAGCCATAAGCACTGGACTATCTGTTAAAGCATTGGCAAGCTTACTTGTAGAAGCCCCTGTACATGGTGCTATAACCATGACATCGATTTTTTTACTCGGTCCGAGAGGCTCTGCCTCAACAATGCTCTTAATAATTTCATTACCTGTTATTGTACGTAATTGCTCCTGCCAGCTTTCAGATGTACCAAATCTTGTGTCCGTTGTTAGTATAGTATGTGTAACGATTGGGATGACATTAGCACCTGCATCTACTAGTTTTTTTATTTCAGGCATCATTTCTTCTAATGTACAATGAGAGCCTGTTAATCCAAATCCAATGGTTTTACCTGACAAATCCATCTTCATTCCTCCTGGTTACCTGAATGTTCTAAAACAAGACGTGTCAACGTATTTGCAATGATTTGACCCGCCGTTTTAGGCGCAACGATTCCAGGTAAACCGGGTGCAAGAAGGGCTTTAATTCCTCTTTTTTCAGCATAACGAAAGTCTACTCCACCAGGATTAGAAGCCAAGTCTATGATTAGACAATGGTGAGCCATATTCGCAATCACTTCAGCTGTTACAATAAGTGTAGGGATTGTATTGTAAAGGATATCTGCATCATTCACTTGCTCTTTCAAATCTTTCAAGTAAAAAGGCGTTAATCCCATCTCATAAACACGGGCAACATGCTCTGGTTTTCTGACTCCAACACGAACATTGGCACCAAGATTGGAAAGAGTTCTCGCCAAAGTCATGCCGACCCTACCCATACCAAGTACAACGGATCGACTGCCGTGAATAGTGATATCCGTATGTTGAATCGCCATCATCAATGCCCCTTCAACGGTTGGAATTGAATTGTAAATGGCAACATCATCTAAAGAGAGCATCTCAATATAAGGTATATTGTATTTGTCCATTAACTTAGATAGATAAGGCTTGGCGATTCCTGTATACACTTGAACTTTCTTAGGAAGCGCAGCGATAATTTCTTCAGTTAATTGTAACGGTGTGAATGAAAATATACTTTCAACAAACCCTTGATCATCCGTACCGACAATCGGTAAAACTAGCGCATCAATGTTCTTTAATGTTTCAGCTATTAAAGTGCGTTTATTAGCCCCACTGAATACACTTTGTAAGTTTTCAAAACCGATTAATATTACATTGGCGTCCATTTCAACACATCGTTTAATAACTTCCAATTGACGTGCGTCTCCGCCTATAATAGCCACTTGTATACCTGTCAGCATGAAGGCTTTACTACCCCTTTCAAACCATTGTAACGCAAACGACAATAATTGAGAATAAAATGCTCTTAATCTACACGGAATCGTTGCTGTTCATGGTTATGATATGGTATTGGTTTATAAAGGGTTACAGTTACTACATGTTCCCCTTTTCCGAAATATAACGAATTTGTTTACGCTCAATAATGATCATTTCCGGCCCAATTTTCCTAATTGACGTCCATGGAATAATGACTTCATCTCTTGTCTTTCCAAATCCAAGCATCTTAGCTGATGCAGGAAGAACCATTGAATCGATATGACCAGAATCCGGATTTACTATTAAATCTGTCTGACCAACAACGCCTATTCTCTCACCATCATTCAAATCGATGATTTCTTTACCACTAAATTCACTAAAACGCATGATCACTCCCCCATTCCTTTATAGTCATTATGCAAAAAAACCTAAAAAAAGTACTTGTTAACCATCTACCCTTCATCTCGTAAAAGATGAACGAAAGAGATGCTTCCCAAATACTTTTGCTTCACTCATTTCCTATTTAATTGATTGTTTCGATGAACTTTAAGATATTCCACAATTACGTCATCTAAGGCAGTACTAAGAGAAAATACCTCAACGTCGCTTAAACGGTCAGGTTCTCCGTTGACCTTACAATAAAGCTTATGTCTCAGTTTCTCCACCTCATCGAGAAGAAATTGTTCTTTTGCGAGACTCATTGCTATCCCTCCGTCACCTTTCTCGTGAATACATCCTGTTTAAATGTTAAAGGCAGTTGATCTGACGGACCTACCATAGCAAAAGAGAAAGGTTTACTTAAAACATAATCTATGACTTGTTTTACATGGTCAAGGGTAACGTTGTCGATTAATGCTGTAATCTCATCTAAACTTAAATGTTTTCGTAGCAACAGTTCATTTTTGCCAATTCTACTCATTCGGCTGTTCGTACTTTCAAGACTAAGCATAAGGCTTCCTTTAAGTTGTTCTTTACTTTTTATTAATTCTTGGATACTGATGCCATTTTGCTTTAAGTCGCTCAATAAATTTAATGTAATGTCGATCACTTCATCTACTTGTTTCGGCGCTGTTCCTGCATAAATCGTAAAATGACCCGTTTCACGGTAAGAGGTATGATAAGAGAACACCGAGTATGCAAGTCCTCTTGCTTCACGTATTTCTTGGAATAGGCGCGAACTCATACTTCCCCCTAATAGGTTGTTAAAGAGGATGAGAGGATACATGAGCGGGTCGCTAATCGCTAGACCAGGCATACCGATACAAATATGACTTTGTTCTGTAGTCTTTTGTCTTACAATCACACCACTGCCAAAATCTTCATTTTCTTTCTCAGAATCCTTATTACCTTTTATTTGAAAAGAACCAAATTCCTCTTCTAATAAAGACAGTATGGATGAATCAACGTTCCCTGCTATAGCAATAACGGTATTCTCTACCGTATAATTTTCATTCATATAATCAATCAGGTGTTGGCGCGTAAATGTACCTAATACATCTTCTTTTCCCAATATGGATGTGCCTAATGGGCTATCGCCATAAGTAGCATGGGAAAGTAAATCATGCACAAGATCGTCAGGAGTATCTTCATACATCCGAATTTCTTCAATAACAACATTTCTTTCTTTTATCAATTCTTCTTCTTTAAGTGATGAACGAAAAAATAATTCCGCTAACATCTTTGTTGCGACTTGGAAATGCTGGTCCAAAACACGTGCATAATAACATGTATATTCTTTAGATGTAAATGCATTTACTTGTCCACCAATACTGTCAAAGGCTTCTGCAATTTCACGTGCATTATATTTATCAGTTCCTTTAAATAACATGTGCTCAATAAAATGAGAGACTCCTGTATTTTGTTCCGTCTCATCCCTTGAACCTGTCCCTACCCAGATTCCAATGGCAATCGAACGTACAGATGGAATTCTCTCGATGACCACTCTTAATCCATTTGATAATACGTGCTTTTCTATCACGTAAATCCTCCTTGAAGTTCGATTAGGTTTCTAGCGTTACGTTAGTAAGTAATACTATATCAGAAAGAAAAAATGTCCTCAATGGGGAGTAAGCGTTTTGAACTAAGCATCTCACTAACAGTTCCTAGAGAAAAACCTTTTTGTTGCAGCTGTTCAATCATCTTCGGAAGGGCTATTGCTGTCGACTCCGTTGGATGCATTAGGACGAGCGCTCCGTTACTAGCCTTGGGTACAATCCGTTGTATTATGACCTCTGAAGTTGGTTTTTGCCAGTCAACGGTATCAAGAGTCCAAAGAATAGTTTTATATCCATGGTTATACGCGACGGTGACAACTTTTTCATTGAAATCACCGGACGGAGGAGCAAATAATATCGTTTTCTTTCCTATCGCAGCCTTAATTACTTGTTCTGTTTTTACTATTTCCTCATTCATTCTCTCAACGCTTAATTTACTCATGTTTGGATGACTATACGCGTGGTTGCCTAGTTCATGACCGCTGCTATCCATTTCTTTGATTAACTCCTGATTTTTACTCGCCCAACTGCCATCGAGGAAAAAGGTACATTGAATATTATACTTATTTAATGTATCCAGCATAGTCTGTAAATGTTCTGTTCCCCACGCGACGTTAATCATTAAACTGATCATTGGTTTAGCTTCATTTCCACGGTAGATCGGATTCGGCTTTAAATCGTCTAGCTTCACCTTTGCTTCTTCTTCTATGTAAATCGTTGGAATGAAGTTTTTATTTGCCTGTTTTTGCGTTATTTGATAAATGGTTTCAGCATCTATGACCAGTCCATCATATCCGGGAATGTTACCCCAAATGGGGTCAGTCCTAGCGTCGATTGGTGGTTCATTTTCTTGCAACGCTTTTTGTTCGATGATTAGCTTTACAGTGCTGGATTTTACAGCCGTCACATAACTTGCAATAGGAGACTGTTTAATTATAGTAAAGACGATTAAAGTAGAGATAATCATCACGAACAGAAACGAATTTAGTTCTCTTATTCGCATATAATCCTCCTTATGGATGGAATATAAAGACGATTGGTTCCCTTTATCAGGAACATGATTCTTGTCCATTATGTATATATGCGAGCTAAAACAAGCCTATGACTACCTAATAAAGAAAAAAAAAAAGAGTCAGATTTCTCTGGCTCTTTATTGTTTCTGTACTTCTTTGGCTTGTGCTTTTAACAATTCTTTTCTTGAGAGGTTGACTCGTCCTTGAGGGTCAATTTCCGTAACTTTTACGAGGATCGAATCCCCAATATTGATAACATCTTCTACTTTATTCACTCTTTCTTCAGAAAGTTGAGATATATGTAGAAGTCCATCTTTACCTGGGATAACCTCAACGAAAGCACCAAATTTCTCAATTCGTTTTACGGTTCCAAGATACGTTTCCCCAACTATAACCTCACGTACTAAATCTTCGATCATTTTCTTAGCTTTGTTATTTTGTTCCGAATTTGAGGATGCGATGAAAATACGTCCATCCTGCTCAATATCAATTTTAACTCCAGTATCATCGATAATTTTATTAATAATTCGACCGCTTGGTCCGATAACGTCTCGAATTTTATCAGGATTAATCTTCATGGAAATGATTTTAGGTGCGAACGCAGACAATTCTTTTCTCGGTTCAGAAAGTGCCTCGCTCATCTTTTTCAAGATATGCAGCCGCCCTACTTTAGCCTGTTCTAACGCCTGGCTTAAAATCTCCCGATTAATACCGGCTATTTTAATATCCATTTGAAGAGCAGTAACCCCTGCTTCTGTTCCAGCCACTTTAAAATCCATATCTCCAAGATGGTCTTCCATTCCTTGAATATCAGTAAGGATAGCGAAGTCATCACCGTCTTTAATAAGACCCATTGCAATACCTGCTACGGGAGCCTTCAACGGAACACCAGCGTCCATCATAGCCATTATACTTGCACATATACTCGCTTGGGACGTGGAACCGTTCGATTCAATACACTCAGAAACGACTCGAATGGCATATGGGAATTCTGACTCACTCGGTAAAACAGGTTCCATTGCTCTTTCCCCTAATGCACCATGACCAATTTCACGTCGACCTGGAGGTCTGAGCGGACGAGCTTCACCAACACTATATGGAGGGAAGTTGTAATGATGCATGAAACGCTTCGTTTCTTCCAGCCCAAGTCCATCAATAATTTGAACATCTCCGAGTACACCAAGCGTACAGACGCTCAATGCTTGCGTTTGCCCTCGTGTAAATAGACCAGAACCGTGTGTTCTTGGCAATAATCCTACTTCTGTAGCGATAGGACGAATCTCATCAACAGCTCGTCCATCCGGACGTATCTTCTCTTTCGTAATCAATCTTCTAACTTCTTCTTTAACGATGTCGTAAAGCGTTTCCTTGACATCTCCCATACGATCTGCGAACGTTTCAGCGAAATATTGTTTCGTTTCGTCATTTACAGCATCGATCGCTTCTTGACGAGCATGTTTTTCTCCTACTTGAACAGCTTGAGTTAATTTCTCCGTTGCGTACGTGCGAACTTCCTCATTAACTTCCGCATCAATTGCGTGTAAAATGACTTCCATTTTAGGGAGGCCAACTTCTGCAACCATTTTTTCTTGGAATGCAACAATTTCTTTAATGACGTCATGACCATACATAATAGCTTCTAACATCACTTCTTCCGGAACTTCACTGGCACCAGCTTCTACCATTGTGATGGCATCTTTTGATCCTGCAACGACGAGGTGAATGTCGCTCTTCTCTGCTTGAGCGACTGTAGGATTCGTCACGAATTCTCCGTCAATTCGACCTACGATAACACCTGCAATCGGTCCATTAAATGGGATGTTCGAAATCGACAAAGCAGCAGAGGTACCAATCATAGCAGCGATATCCGATGGGCAATCCTGATCAACGGACAGTACAGTCGCTACAATTTGAATGTCATTTCTAAAACCTTCTGGAAACAATGGTCGAATCGGTCGATCGATTAAACGAGATGTAAGAATCGCTTTTTCACTAGGGCGACCCTCTCTTTTTATGAATCCTCCAGGAATTTTACCAACGGCATAAAGCCTTTCTTCATAATTAACCGTTAAAGGAAAAAAGTCCAAATCTTTTGGTTCTTTTGAAGCCGTAACGGCAGCAAGTACGACGGTATCTCCGTAACGAACAAGTACAGAAGCGTTCGCTTGCTTCGCTAATTTACCCGTCTCTAGTACAAGCTTGCGCCCACCAAAATCCATTTCAAATTTCTTCTCCATGACTTATATGTCCCCCTCTCGATATGTATCAAAGATTCTTCTGCATACCTTCTATTATTTCCTGCTTTAGCTAGAAATAAAAGTAGGTATTGGGTACCCACAAAAATAAATTGTATGTAGATAAAATGTATGTAAATAAAACATCAAAAAAAGCGGGGATATCCCCGCTCTTCATTCATTCTTAACGACGAAGCCCTAATTTCTCGATTAGACTACGATAGCGGGTTACGTCTTTGTTCTTGAGATATGTTAGTAAGTTACGACGCTGACCAATCAACTTCATCAAACCACGACGTGAGTGATGATCTTTTTTGTGGTCACGAAAATGCTCAGTAAGGTAGTTAATTCTTTCCGTAAGAATCGCTACTTGTATTTCTGGAGAACCAGTATCTGATTCGTGAACCTTAAACTCAGTAATGAGTTCGTTTTTACGTTCTTGAGTTAATGCCATTAGGTACACCTCCTTTTTATAGTAAACGCCGATAGCCGAGAGGATCGTTGGAGTGTCGATAATCCAAGCTATGGTTATTTGCCAATAACAGTAATGACCAAACGTCCCTGATGTATATCTTTTACCACAATATCAAAAGTTCGTCCACTTTCTGAGTGATACCCACGAAACCGTGTTGCCGAAAGGACAAAACCTGGTATCATTGTTGCAGCACGAATAATGTCGGCTGTATAAATCCCTCTTTGACGTTCCTCTTGGAGACGTTTACGAGCATGAGATGAAACAATGGTTCGTTTCATCACTTACATCGGTGACTGTAAAGAAGTAGGAGATAGGTTAGCATCACTACCCTGTTCAAGATAAATCGAGAACAAAGTATCTTGAAACGCAATTCGGGATGCGTCTTTTACTCCACTCTTCTTATAAAGTTTCTCCATCTCATTTCGTAGCTCCTTAAAATCATGTGAGCTACAAATATTAGCGATATCGTGACAAAATTGAAGCAGGTGTTGGTCTTCTTCATCAGCAATCGTGAATTTCACCATTAAAATCTCCCCTTCAAGGTGATGATCTTAACCGGCTTCTTTCATGACAATAGGTAGTATAGCATATAATCATAGATGAAGTAAATGATTCAATAGTACGTATCTATATTTTATGTGAACATACAAAGGAATAGAAGTATTTAATTGATTTTTACAAACTTGTTTATTGCCTGTTCACAATCCTTTTTTATTTGTTCGACTAACAGTTCAATACTATCAAACTTTTTCTCACCACGTAAATACGAGATGAACTCGATCTCCAGTTGTGTCTCGTATAAATCAGCATGGTAATCGAAAAGGTGAACTTCAAGCGAGATATCCGTTTCATCCCGGTGAAACGTTGGTTTATATCCAACATTCATCACACCCTCATAACCATGTCCGTGACTTTTCACTTTTACGGCATAAACACCGGTTCGCGGAATATAGTACGAGTCGGAAAGCATTATATTTGCTGTTGGGAAGCCCAGTTTCTTCCCTCTTCCCTCACCTCGAATGACTTTGCCTCTTATTTTATAAGGTCTCCCAAGTAATGTTGAGACACTGTCGACTCCACCATTAAGTAATCTTTCTCGAATTAGAGTAGAACTTACTTGCTCCCCTTCAATTAATACGGGGTCTACTACATCAACGATATATCTTCCCTCACTATATCGTTTCAGCTGTTCAACAGTACCTGCACCTTTATGCCCGAACGTGTAATTAAAACCTATGACTACTGCTTTTACTCCAAGAGGAAGTAATACTTCGTCAATAAAGTGTTTAGGTGACACGGTGGAAAAAATCTTATCAAACTGAACGATATAACTCTCATCTACTCCTAGTTCTTTAAACATTAGCATCTTCTCGTTGATCGGTGTAACGGCATGTGGAAAAGCCTGCTGCCCTAAAACTTCACGAGGGTGTGGATGAAAAGTCATCACAGCACAAGGAATACCTAATAGATTAGCTCTTTCTTTAGCCGCTTTTATAACCTGTTGATGCCCGAGGTGAACGCCGTCAAAATAGCCAATGGCCAACACAATATCATGTCTATTTTGCGGAATTGATATGGGATATTTCACATCATATATTTGCATTGAGCTTTCCTACCTTTTTAAATCATGCTATTTTATGAAAAAACTTTAGTCGGTTTTGTCCGTTGGGCTTGTTCTTCGTAACGATGTATAGCGAGGAGTTGACCGTTTCTCTCATCATATACACCAATTAATGCTCCATCATCACATTTATCGACAAGATTCGTCGCTGGCAACGGCTGACCAAATAACGTTTTTTTTGACATCTCTCCATCTACATAGATCGCTGGTAAATGAGAAACACCTATTTTCATATCGTAAATATGTTCATTAATCGTCCCATTTTGAACAGCCAATTTTACTTGATCTAACGTTATCGCTTGGTTGATTTCGAAAGGACCACTCTCCGTTCTCATTAAATGGGCCATATGAGCAGGTAATCCTAATTTAGCACCAATGTCCACACAGAGAGTCCGAATGTAGGTTCCTTTTGAACATCTTACACGGAAATCAATCGTTGGATTATCACATTTTAAGTTTGTATTAAGGATATCTAGGCTATAAATCGTAACGGTTCTCGCTTGACGGTCAATTTCTTTCCCTTGTCTTGCTAGTTCATAAAGTCTTTTCCCCTCTACTTTTACAGCAGAAAACATTGGGGGAATTTGACTTATTTCACCTTGGAAACACGTAAAAGCCTCTTCAATATCCATTTTGGATAAAGGAGAGACCTTTGTTGAAGCCAATATGTCACCTTCGGCATCTTCCGTTGTCGTTGAGATTCCTAAAGTAAGTCTACCCTCGTACGTTTTTGGTAAATCCAACAAATACTCTGCTACCTTCGTTCCTTGACCTAAACAGATAGGTAGTACGCCCGTTACGGCAGGATCTAACGTTCCAGTATGACCGATTTTTTTCATTCGCAAAATTCCTCTAAGCTTTGCAACGACGTCATGAGACGTATAATCTTTTTCCTTATAGATAGGAAGTATTCCGTTAAACATCTTATCGCTCCTAGCTGTTTGGAAATGCTTGCTCTACAAGTGCGATAACTTGATCGATGGCTTCAGGCAAAGAGGCTCTAACGGTACATCCAGAGGCCCGGAAATGCCCACCCCCACTGAAATGCTTAGCGATCGCAGCAACGTCTACATCACGTGAACGAAAACTTACTTTAATTTCATCGCGGTCGATTTCTTTAAAGCAAATTCCGACTTCAACTCCGTCAATATTACGGGGATAGTTCACAAGCCCGTCAATATCTTCTGTAGTTGCGCCTGTTCGTTCAATATCCTCTAACGTTACAGATATCCAACAAATACGACCATCGTCGGATTGTTGGACCGTTGAAAGAGAACGCTGTAACAAATGTAAATGTGGGATCGTTAAAGTTTCTAATACTCTCTCAGCTATGTCACCTGTATTTACACCGAGTGAAATTAAATGGGAAGCCATGTTCATCACTTCCGGTGTTGTGTTTGAGTAACGAAACCCACCTGTATCCGTCAGAAGACCCGTGTAAAGTACTTGCGCTAAAGAATCGTCAATTTCAATATTCATAAATTGAATAAGTTGGTATAAGATTTGAACGGTTGCTGCCGCTTCTGGGTTTATGACATTGATGTGACCATAACCATCATTTGTCGGATGGTGGTCGATATTAACTAAGATCTTCCCTTGAATCAGGGATTCAGAACTGATGCCGATTCTTCTTACATCGGCACAATCTACCGCTATAACGACTTTAGCAAAAGAATCGCTGTCAAGGGGTGGTTGAATAGTACTCGCGAGTGGTAGAAAACGAAATTTCCCTGGGATCCGATCTTCGTTTACTAAACGTACCGTCTTTCCTAATTTTTGCAGCAATAATCCCATCGCAACAGTAGAACTAATAGCATCACCGTCAGGATTAACATGAGCAAGTACAGTAAAATGATCATGTTTTTTTAATAAGGCAGCAACTTCTTCGAAATCAACCAACGATTTAGTCATCTTCGTTGCGCTCACTTGAATCATTCAAATCATGTAATAACTGATTAATCCGACTACCGTATTCAATTGATTGGTCAAATACGAAGATAAGTTCAGGGGTATGACGTAGTCGAATTCTTTTGCTTACTTCGCCACGTAAAAACCCTTTTGATTTATTCAGAGCTAATAACGTTTGTTCCTTTTGTTCATCATCCCCAAGGATACTAATAAAAACTTTAGCATGTTGTAAATCCCCAGTTGCTTCGACAGCTGTAACCGTTACAAAACCAATACGGGGGTCTTTGAGATGTTTTTGTATGAGATCGCTTAACTCTTTTTTCAACTGTTCACTTACTCGTCCAACACGAATTTTCGCCAAATTCGTCACCCCTTTTAAAGAAACATCGCAATCATTTCTTTCTTGCTATCTGATTATTATGCTGGGGCAACAGCTTCCATCTTGAACGCCTCAACGATGTCGCCCTCTTTAATATCATTAAATTTCTCGATCGTAATCCCACATTCGTATCCTTGTGCTACTTCTTTAGCGTCGTCCTTAAAGCGCTTAAGCGCATCTACTTTACCTTCAAAAACGACAACACCTTCACGAATGACACGCACTTCCGCATCACGCGTAATTTTACCTTCTAAAACATAACTTCCCGCAATCGTACCGACACGAGTCACTTTAAATGTTTGACGTACCTCTGCCCGTCCAACTAACACTTCTTTAAATGTTGGGTCGAGCATTCCTTTTAACGCCGCTTCAATTTCTTCAATCGCATTGTAAATAACACGATAGAGACGAACATCAACTTTTTCACTCTCTGCTGTTGAACGAGCATTATTATCTGGACGTACGTTAAATCCGAGAATGATGGCATTTGATGCAGAAGCAAGAACAACGTCGGATTCAGTAATAGCACCTACGCCTGTATGAATTGTTCTTACACGTACTCCTGCAATATCAATTTTTTCTAATGATCCTTTTAACGCTTCTACAGAACCTTGAACATCTGCTTTAATAATGATGTTGAGCTCTTTCACTTCACCTTCTTGAATTTGCTTGTATAAGTCATCAAGGGTTACTCGTGTATGTGCATCTAATGTCGTTTGTCTTCGCGTTATGCTACGGTTAGAAGCGATTATTCTTGCCTGCTTTTCTTCATCAAAAGCCATGAACGGATCTCCAGCACCTGGCACGTCAGAAAGTCCTGTAATTTCAACAGGTGTAGAGGGACCTGCCTCTTTAATTCTACGTCCTTTATCATTAACCATGGCACGTACACGGCCGTAACTATTACCAACGACTAGAATGTCACCGATTTTCAACTTACCGTGCTGAACTAGAATTCGAGCCACTGGTCCTTTTCCCTTATCAAGCTCAGCTTCAATAACGGTACCACGAGCACGTTTGTCTGGATTTGCTTTATATTCGTTTACTTCTGCTACAAGGAGGATCATTTCTAGTAAATCTTCTAATCCTGTTCTCTGTAGTGCGGAGACGTTAACAAAAATCGTTTCGCCACCCCATGCTTCTGGAACGAGCTGATACTCTGTCAATTCTTGCATAACGCGATCTGGGTTCGCACCGGGTTTATCCATTTTGTTAACAGCAACGATAATCGGTACGTTAGCTGCCTTCGCGTGGCTAATCGCCTCTATCGTTTGTGGTTTCACCCCATCGTCTGCAGCCACAACGAGAATGGTGATGTCAGTTACTTGTGCTCCACGAGCACGCATCGTTGTAAAGGCAGCATGACCGGGAGTATCAAGGAAGGTAATTTTGTGTCCATTTGCCTCGACTTGATAAGCACCGATATGTTGTGTAATTCCACCTGCTTCACCAGCTGTTACATTCGTTTGACGTATAGCGTCCAATAGGGTAGTTTTACCGTGATCGACGTGACCCATAATCGTTACGACAGGTGGTCTTTCTTCCAAAGAAGCAGGATCATCCACTTCTTCAATCAATTCGAACTGATTCATATCTTGTTCAATTTTCTGTTCTACTTCTACGCTGTACTCTCCAGCAACAAGGGAGATCGCATCGACATCAAGTTCTTGATTAATTGTAGCCATTACGCCAAGAAACAAGAGTTTTTTAATGATTTCAGAAGGCTCTTTCTTTAGCGCTCTTGCTAATTCTCCCACTGTCATGGGACCTTTAACAATAATCTTCTTCGGTGTATGGTCTATCTTATCCATAGGTCGACTCTGTTGTTGTCTAGGGTCGTGTCTATGTTGGTTTCTTTTCTGCCCATGTGAATTATTGTTTTTATTAAAAGGTGGCTTTTTGTTGGTAGACGTTGTGCTTTTCTTGCTATCATCAAAGCGCGAAGGGGCAGCTTTTGTTTTTTTCGTCTCTTTATTTAAAACAGGTGTACGATCTTCTTCTTCAAACTGTACTGTAGAATCTTTAGATGGAATTGATTTCACGTTTGCAGAACCCTCTTTATTCATTTTTTCAGTAGTAGACTTTTGTTTTGTTTCAGACAATGCATAGTTTCGCTCTGAAATTTTGCTTACGTCTTTATTATTTGAGTCTTTACTGTTTGTATCCTTGTTATTTTTTGCGTCTTCTTTTAGTTTCTTGAAAAATTGCTCAACTTTTGCAACCATCTCTTCATCAATGACACTCATATGATTACTTACAGGTAAGTTAAGACGTTTTAAAATGGTTATAATTTCTTTGCTATTCATGTTTAATGTTTTTGCATATTCATAGACACGTAATTTACTCAAATGAACTCACCTCCACAAAAAATTACTCCAACTGCTTAATTTGTTTTGCAAAGCCAACATCCGTCACCGCTACAACAACTCTTTGGTCTTTTCCAATTGCATTACCCAATTCGTATCGATCTTCGATCGGAACGATGTGAACATTATACGTATGGCTTTTATCTTTAATTTGTTTAGCGGTGTTATGTGAAGCATCGTTGGAAAGTATAACAACTTTTGCTTGATTGCTTCTGATTGCTTTAATAACCAATTCTTCTCCCGATATCACTTTACCCGCCCGCATTGCTAATCCGAGCCACTGTGTTAATTTATTTGTCATGACTCGCTCCTGCGAACCGACTGGCCAATTGGTTATATACATCTTCTGATATTTCTATCGAGAGTGCACGTGATAAAGCTTTCTTTTTGATCGAAAGCTGGAAACAATCTTCATTGTTGCAAAGATAAGCCCCACGACCAGATTTTTTACCAGTAGGATCAACGAGTACTTCTTGGTCTGGAGTACGTACAATTCGAATCAATTCTTTCTTCGATTTCATCTCCTGACAGGCAATACATTTACGAAGAGGAATCTTTTTCATGGCCAACTGAATTTCCTCCTCTTCTTTAAGATTGATTAGCCGAGATGCTTTCGCTCTGGGATTCACTCTTAATATCGATTTTCCAGCCCGTTAGTTTTGCTGCCAAGCGTGCGTTTTGACCTTCTTTGCCAATTGCCAATGATAACTGGTAATCAGGTACAATGACCCGCGCAATTTTTTCATTTTCAACAATATCAACACTAACTACTTTCGAAGGACTTAACGCATTTGCAATAAATTCCTCTGCCTGGTCTGACCACCGAACGATGTCAACTTTTTCACCCTTTAACTCGTTAACAACGGTTTGTACACGCATCCCTTTAGGACCAACACAAGCTCCGACAGGATCAACGTCGTTATTGCGAGAATGAACGGCAATCTTGGATCGGTATCCAGCTTCCCTTGCTACGGATTTAATCTCTACAATTCCATCAAAAATTTCTGGTACTTCTAATTCAAACAGTCTCTTTAGAAGCCCTGGATGAGTTCGTGAAACGAGTATTTGAGGACCTTTTGTTGTTTTTTCAACTTTCGTAACAAACGTTTTCACACGATCTCCGTTTTTGAATTTCTCTGTAGGCATCTGTTCGTTTACAGGTAAGAATGCTTCTACTTTTCCGAGATCGATATAATAAAAACGATGATCTTGACGTTGAACGATTCCATTTACGATGTCTTCCTCACGATCGACGTAGGCGTCATAAATCAATCCACGTTCAGCTTCCCTTATACGTTGCGTTACGACTTGTTTCGCTGTCTGTGCGGCAATTCGTCCGAAATCCCTTGGTGTTACTTCAATCTCAACAATGTCATCAAGCACATAGTTTGGATTGATTTGGGCTGATGCTTCTAATGAGATTTCTGTTCTTGGATCTAGAACATCTTCAACGACCGTTTTTCTCGCATACACTTTTACCGTACCCGTATTACGATTGACATCTACGCGAACATTTTGAGCAGAGTTAAAATTTCGCTTATAGCCTGAGATTAAGGCTGCTTCAATGGCCTCAATTAATATGTCTTTACTTATTCCCTTTTCTTTCTCAAGCTGTTCTAAAGCTTCCATAAAATCTGTGTTCACGGAAGGGCTCTCCTCCTTAAAATAAAAATATTTTATTAAAACATTTTCCGAATAATCGTTTAAAAGAGAACAGATAAACGAGCACTAGCAATTTTACTATAAGGAAGACTAACCTTTTTGGATCGAGTTTTCACTTTAGTTTCAATTACCAACAATTCTTCATCGAATGCAATAAGTTTACCCTCAAACATTTTTTCGCCATCAACCGGTTCATATGTAGTCACATGTACAGCCTTACCGATTGCTTTATGAAAGTCAGCTGTTTTCTTTAATGGTCTTTCTGCACCGGGAGAAGATACCTCAAGGAAATAAGCAGTAGATATTGGATCGTGTTTGTCTAATGTTTCGCTTAGAAATTCACTTACACGTCCACAATCCTCGATATCAATTCCACCGTCTTTATCAATAAATACACGCAAGAACCATGAGCTGCCTTCTTTTTTGTACTCAATATCAATCAGTTCTAGTCCTTCAGATAGCAAATAGGGCTCGATGAGTTCTTCTACGATCTCTGTTACTTTGCGACCCACAATTACGACCTCCAACCGTTACTCATTATTTAGGCACTTAAAACGGAAAGAGTGGGTTTTCTCCCACTCTTTCCAAATAAATACATATCATTAATATTGCCAATTACAGTATATCATAAACAAACAATTGTTGGCAATGCATCGTCCTGAGCAGCGGAGTGACAATGCAACGCAGAAATAAAGGCGGCCATGTTTACAGGACTTTTAAACATCCTATTTAAAAGAGGGTTAGTTGATTACTGTCGGGTAATCCTTCTAAACATCCAAGCCGATCCAGTACATCAATCACACTTTTTGTCACCCTACTTCGCTGTCCTAAATCTTCTTTTGAAAGAATTGTACTCTCTTGTCTAGCTTTGATAATTGATTTGGCTGCATTTGTTCCTACACCTTGGATTGAAGAAAAAGGAGGAGTTAACTTATCTCCATCAATTAAGAATTTAGTCGAGTCCGATCGATACAAGTCGATGTTATTAAATAAAAAGCCTCTAGCTGTCATTTCTAGTGCCATCTCAAGAATCGTTAATAAACTTCTCTCTTTCGGACTGGCATCCAATCCTTTAGCTTCGATTTCGTCAACTTTCCCCCTAATGGCATCATATCCTTCACGGCAGATCTCGATATCAAAGTCATCGGCTCGAACCGTGAAATATGTAGCATAAAAGGCAATTGGGTGGTGAACTTTAAAGTAAGCTGTTCTTACAGCAGAAAGGACATATGCTGCTGCATGGGCCTTCGGAAACATGTATTTTATTTTCAAACATGATTCGATATACCATGTAGGAACACCGTGTTTCTTCATTTCATCTATCCACTCCGGAGTCAATCCTTTACCTCTACGAACGCTCTCCGTGATTTTAAAAGCTAAGCTGAATTCTACCCCTTTATGGATCAAATAAACCATAATATCATCTCGACAACCAATTACTTCTTTTAAAACTGCCGTTCCCGCTCTCACTAACTCTTGCGCATTGTTCAACCAAACGTCTGTACCATGAGAAAGTCCAGAAATCTGTACTAGTTCAGCAAACGTTGTTGGATTTGTATCCTCAAGCATTTGACGAACGAATTTCGTTCCGAATTCAGGAATACCGTACGTCGCCATTTTCGTTTTAATTTGCTCTGGAGTCACCCCTAAAGCGTCTGTAGAACTGAATATTCTCAACGTAGATTCATCATTCATCGGGATATCCCTTGGATCAATTCCCGTTAAATCTTGAAGCATACGCATCATCGTCGGATCATCGTGCCCAAGAATATCAAGTTTAAGTAGGTTATCATGGATCGAATGAAAATCAAAATGAGTCGTCTTCCACTCGGCAGTGGGATCGTCAGCAGGGAATTGAATTGGGCAAAAGTCATAAATATCGACATAGTCAGGTACGACAATAATCCCACCCGGATGTTGCCCTGTCGTACGTTTAACCCCCGTACAACCGCTAGCTAACCTTGCTATCTCAGCATTGCGCCAGCTTTTTCCTTGTTCCTCTTGGAACTTCTTCACATAGCCAAAAGCTGTTTTATCTGCTACAGTACCGATCGTTCCTGCACGAAAAACATAATCTTCGCCGAAAAGTTCCTTCGTATAGTTATGAGCGATTGGTTGGTATTCCCCTGAGAAATTCAAATCGATATCAGGAACTTTATCTCCTTCAAATCCGAGGAACGTTTCGAACGGAATATCTTGACCTTCTCCTTTATACTTCGTGCCACAATCAGGGCAGTTTTTATTCGGAAGATCATAGCCGCTTGCATATTCTCCTTTTAAGAACCATTCATTCTTTTTACAGTTCGGACATGAATAATGCGGTGCCATCGGATTCACTTCGGATATGCCGGTCATGGCAGCTACAAACGAGGAGCCAACAGAACCACGACTACCAACTAAATATCCATCGTCATTCGATTTTTTTACTAGTTTCTGAGAAATGAGATAAATAACCGAAAACCCGTGTGTAATAATACTTTTTAACTCTTTTTCCAATCGTTTTTCCACTATTTCAGGCAAAGGTTCTCCGTATATTTCTCTAGCTTTTTGATAGCTAAGATCACGTATTTCTTCGTCCGCACCTTCAATTTTCGGTGTATAAAGCTTGTCCGGTATAATTTGCAGGTTATCAAATAAATCTGCTAATTTTGCTGGATTTGTAACGATGATTTCATGTGCTTTTTCTTCATTTAAATAAGAGAATTCCGCTTTCATTTCATTCGTTGTCCGAAAATGCACGTCTGGTTTTCGCTGATCTTTCAATGGACTAAAGCCTGTTATCCCGTGAATGAGAATATCACGATATACTTTATCCCCGGGATCCAAATAGTGAACATTCCCCGTTGCTATAACAGGTTTGTTCAACTTGTCGCCAAGTGCGATGATCTTTTCATTTACTTCGATTAGCTGTTGTTCACTAGCAACGAGCTGTTTGTCTAGTAAATGTAAATTGAAAGAGTGTGGTTGTACTTCTAATGCATCGTAAAATCGTGCTACCTCTTCTGCCTCTTCTATGCTTTTATTGAGAACTGTTTCGTATAATTCACCCTTCTCACAGCCAGATATGATATAAAGACCTTCTCTGAATTCCTCTACTTTACTTCTTGGTATACGTGGTGATTTATAAACGTATTCCGTATGGGAAGAGGAGATAAGTCGATACAGGTTCTTTTTCCCAACATTATTTAATGCGTAAATATTGCAGTGGAACGGTCTTGTATTTTTCAAGTCGATACGGACATGATTATTGAGCTGATTCAAGTTCGTTATTTCGCGCTCTACGGTTTCTTTAACCATATTCCATAGAATTCGTGCTGTCGCCCCAGCATCATCTACCGCACGGTGATGATTATCAAGACCTACATTGAATTTAGCAGCCAACGTATTTAGTCGATGATTCTTCATCGACGGATAAAGGAACCTAGCCAATTGTAATGTATCAAGAACGGGATTGTTAATCGACTCGAAACTCAGTTTTTGGCAAGCTTGATGCATGAAGCCCATATCAAACTTCGCATTGTGGGCAACGAGAATAGCATCATCACAAAAAGCAATAAAATCTTGTATTACTCCCGGAAGTTCTGGGGCGTCATTAACCATATCGTCAGTAATATGGGTAAGCGCTGTAATGTTTGCAGGAATCGGTTCATGCGGATTAACAAACGAAGAAAACTCACCAATGATTTCACCGTTCTTTATTTTGACACCAGCAAGTTCGATGATTTTATTATTCATAACGGATAGACCTGTCGTCTCGATATCGAACACGACATACTCAGCATCCATTAATATACGATCATCGATTCCTTGAATAACAATAGGTACCTCATCGTTAATGACATTAGCCTCAATCCCATATAGGATTTTAATACCATGCTTTTTTCCAGCTTGAAACGCTTCTGGGAACGATTGTGCTACATTATGATCTGAAATGGCAATTGCTTTATGACCCCATTTCGCTGCGCGTTTAATATAAGAAGAAACAGAAGTTATCGCATCCATCGCACTCATCGTCGAATGAAGATGAAACTCTACTCTTTTTTCCTCCTCATCATCCATCCGCTCTGGTGTTCCTTCTACTTCATGCATGTCTGTAGCCATTAATACAAGTTCTCTAGAGAATGTATCGAATTGAACACTACCACGGACTTTGAGCCATTGACCATTCTGTACTTGCGAGAGGATGGCGGCATCATCCTTATCTCGTGCAAACAATTTCACGATGATGGAGTCAGTAAAATCTGTTAAATTTAACGTTAATAACTGTCTTCCACTTCTAAGGTCACGTATTTCGGATAAAAAGACAGACCCTTGAATGACAACGCGTCTTTCTTCTTCTTGAATCAACTGAATGGAAGTCGGTTCCTCTTTTATGTCATAACCAAATTTCAGGGCTGGCTTAATGGATGATTGGTTTTTCAGCTCTTGTTCACGAATACGAAGTGCTTCTTCGATAAACGATTGATCTTCACGTTCGCGTTCTTCTCTAAACTGTTCAATCGTAGATGTGTCTTCAACACATGCGAATTGAACAGCAATATTTAAGTCTATATAACTTTTAATAAAAGCTTGAATCTGTTTATCTATTCCTTTTGCCTTTAACATATTCATTCCAATCTCACTTGATGTAACAACGGTAAGTTGCTGTTTGGAGACTTTAAACGTTGCTTGTTGTAACCATTTCCCGAGTGTTCCATTTCCATTTACACATACCTCGATAATATATGGCCAATAGTCCGATAACCAATCCTCTGTCAGTTCGAAGTTGGATTGGTATTGATATGTAAAAGTCGTTTCCGCAATCGACTCGAATCGCAGTTTAATCTTCTCTTCAAAAGCACGGATGACTCCACTACTAATCCATTGCTTTAATGAAATGACAAATAGCCATCGTTTGTTTTCTCTACTTACTTCAACTTTAATGATTTGTGCTCCTTCAAAATAGTGATTGAGCCACTTTTCAGGTAGTCCTGCCTGATTAAATAGTAGTAAGAACCGGTCATCAGCTAGACGAGCGAGATTGTCCATTGTTACATCACCTCATAAAGTAAAAAAAATAAAACCATAATGAATCTTGTCCATTATGGTTTTATTCATATTCTAATTAGTATAACAGAAATCCAACTGTTTTTGATTAATCAAATTTATAAACATTTTAACTAAAACAATTTTAGAATGTCATTATACGTAACGGCAACCATCAATAACATGAGGAAGGCAAACCCGATAAAGTGTACCATACTTTCTTTATGAGGGTCGACGGGCTTCCCTCTGATTGCTTCAATTCCGATAAAGAAAAGTCTACTTCCGTCTAATGCTGGAATCGGTAATAAATTAAATATACCAAGGTAAAGACTGAGAATAGCTGCCCATAAGACTAATGGTGCAGTGCCTTGCTCAGCAACTTCACCCGTCTGTTTTGCTATGCCAACTGGTCCGGAAAGCTGATTAAAACCGACTTGTCCTGTTACAAGTTGTCCGAAACCGTTAAAAATTAGTTTTGTCCATTCCCATGATTGCGTAAATCCATGACCGATAATACTTATTAATGAAGGATTTTCAATCCTCTTATTCGAAACGCCGGCTCCAATTTTCCCTACTTCCATTCCATCTTCATTTACAATTTCTGGAGTTACTACAAGATTTATTTCTTTACCATCTCTTAATATTGTCAATGGTAACTGCTCTCCAGGCGACTGACGTATTTTGTTAATAAGTTGTGTATTCGACGTTACTTTGACACCACCAACTCGGATTGCTTGATCCCCATCCAACAAACCTGCTGCTGCTGCTGGCTTATTCGTTTGAATCTGATTAAATAATACTTCATCACTTGGAACGCCTATCATACCCGCTACTACCATAAAAAGAACAACAGCAAGGATAAAGTTAAACAATGGTCCAGCGAAAATCGTTAATGCTCGGTGACTTAATTTGACCCCAGCAAATTGACGATGGAAAGGTGCTATTTGCACTTCTCGCTTTTCATAAACCAATTCCGCGTTTGGATCAACGGAATAGGTTGACTGATTTAAATCACCGTCTTCTAATACGACGCTCAACTTTCGCTCTAAGTCGATTTCTTCAACTCGTCCAATTTTAATATATTCGCTATATGATTGAAACTGTTTCTTATCGATAATGAGCTTGTTAACATGACCATTAGAATTAAAAAGAAGCCCGATTTCTTGTCCCGTTTTAATATCGATTATTTCCGGATCTTCACCGGCCATTCGAACGTATCCACCTAGTGGCAGTAAACGAAGCGTATACCGTGTCTCACCTGGTTTTGTTGTAAATAACTTCGGTCCGAAACCAATTGCAAATTCACGAACGAGAATCCCTGCGCGCTTAGCAAAGATAAAATGCCCCAATTCATGTATTGCAATAAGAACGCCGATAACGACTAAAAAGGACAAAATGGTTTGCATCGTATCACCTACCCTCACTAAATTAAGTCCTATTACAATCCCTTATTTTATCCCTTTAACAAACGCTCTTGCCCAACGATCTGCTTCATCAATTCCATCAATATCCGGATTAGATACAACAGCGTGCTTTTCCATTGTACGTTCAATACATTCCTCAATTTCCAGGAACGTTATCTCACGTTGTAAAAAACGTTCAACGGCCACTTCATTCGCCGCATTTAAAACCGTTGGCATCGTTCCGCCAATTTTACCGCTTTCAAATGCGTAACGTAAAGATGGAAAACGATTCAAATCAGGTTCATAAAAATGTAGTGACTGTAACTGCGTTAACGACAAGCGTTCCCCCGATAATGGTAATCGATTCGGATACGACAAAGCGTATTGTATCGGAACCCTCATATCCGGAGTTCCAAGCTGTGCCATGACAGCCCCATCTTGAAATTCGACCAATGAATGGATAATACTTTCAGGATGGATAATTACTTTAATATTATCGTATGGCATATTATAAAGCCAATGCGCTTCAATCACTTCAAGCCCTTTATTCATCATTGTTGCAGAGTCGATCGTAATTTTAGCTCCCATCGACCAATTCGGATGCTTCAATGCATCTTCTATTGTTGCATTTCGTAACTGTTCACGGCTTCTGTCCCGGAAAGATCCTCCTGAGGCTGTTAACCATATTGATGACACTTCTGCACGTTGCTCACCATTTAAACATTGATAAATAGCAGAATGTTCACTATCGATCGGAATGAGCTTAACACCGAAATCATGCGCTAACTGCGTAACGATTGAACCGGCAGAAACGAGGGTTTCTTTGTTCGCGAGACCAATCGTTTTATTTGATTTGATCGCTTCCATAGTAGGACGTAAACCTCTGCTCCCTACTATTGCTGTAACAACCATATGAGCAGATGGTTGGGTTGCAACTTCAATTAATCCTTCATCGCCAACTACAATTTCTGTTTTTTTTGAAATCATCCCCTGCAATTCTATTGCGAATTGCTCGTTCTCAACAGAAACAACTTCAGGTTTAAATTCTTCTATTTGCTTTGCCAGTAAGCTCATGTTCGTTCCAGCTGCAAGAGCAACAACTTCAAATCGATCCGAATGTTCTCGAATAACATTTAACGTATTTGTTCCAATAGAACCCGTTGAACCGAGAATACTTATTTTTCTAACCATAATTCCTCCTGTAGTCATCATTACCAATTGAGCAATTGTAAGACATAGACGATCGGAAAGACATAAATGAGACTATCGAATCGATCAAGTACGCCACCATGACCAGGAATAATATTACCCGAGTCCTTAATATCCATAGCACGTTTAAGTGCAGACTCTACGAGGTCTCCTAATTGACCGACAACAGCGATAATCATACCAAGTACGATCGTTTGAACAATTGTCAGAGGTATAGGCGATACAATTCCGATAATTAAAGCAACAATGATGGAGCTAATCACCCCGCCTAGTGCGCCTTCTATAGTTTTATTTGGGCTTATTGATGGCCAAAGTTTTCTTTTGCCGATGGCTTTTCCTGTAAAGTATGCTCCAGTATCCGTTGCCCACGTACAGGCAATAATTAATAGTGTCGTTATAAATCCATGCGAGATTGAACGGGTTTCTGCCATATAATAGAAGCCAAATGCCACATAAAGTCCACCAATAAATAAGTATGCAGCATCGTCGAAATTAAAACGATTTTTACTTAAAACAGTAATGACGAGTAATACGGACAAAAATAATACAAACATTTGCTCGAACGTCGTTATAAAAGGGATTTTCTCAAACGTACTACTGACAAAAAGAACGATAAACAACCCTGAAAATAACACAGGAAATTGGAAGAAGGACATCTTTTTCATTTTAATAATCTCATAAAAGGCGATTACTGCTAGACAAACAAGCATCCACGTATAGACTGTGCCACCCATTTTTAATAAGATTAAATATCCAATCCCACCAATAAGTCCCGTTATTATTCTTGTACTCATTCTATACCACCTTATCTATACAGCTCCATATCTTCTTTTGCGGTTTTGATATTCAATAACGGCATCGAGAAAGTGTTCTTTTGTGAATCCAGGCCAATATTCATTCGTAAACCAAAATTCAGTATAAGCAAGCTGCCATAACATGAAATTACTTAAACGCAATTCTCCGCTTGTCCGAATTAATAAGTCTGGATCAGCAAGACCGACAGTAAGTAACTTACTGTCAACGAGCTCTTCGTTAACATTCGTTATGTCATATTTCCCTTGCTGAACATCTGACACAATTGAACTGATTGCTTTCATTATTTCTATTCGACTACCGTAATTAAGGGCGAAATTCAATATGAGTCCGGAATTGTTTTTTGTTCGTTCAACGGCTTTCAACATCGCTGAACGTGTATGATGGGGAAGACCGTTCTCATCACCAATCATCTTTACTTGGACATTATTATTAATGAGATCGTCAAGTTCTGTTAATAAAAATTCATCTGGAAGACTCATTAAATAGTTTACTTCATCGGCTGGTCGTTTCCAATTTTCTGTCGAAAAGGCATACATCGTTAATATTTTAACACCAATATCATTTGCTACTTGGGTTATATCTCGAACCGTCTTCATTCCAGCCCGATGACCAGCCACTCTTGGTAAACCGTGTTCCCTAGCCCATCTTCCGTTTCCATCCATAATAATTGCGACATGATGCGGAAGTTGCCCCTGCATTACTTTATTTGTTTTTTCTGCTATGTTTAGTTTTTTCTTCTTCAACCATTTTAATAATATAGATAGCATATTTATCCTCCAATGACGAGAATACCTAACAGAACAACTCCCTTGTACAAAGGGAGTTGTTCTAGTTCCCAAACGCATATTTAATTACACTTTTACACTTCCATAATTTCTTTTTCTTTATCAGCCAAAACTTTTTCAATGTCTGCAATATATTTATCTGTAAGCTTTTGAACATCATTTTGGTAAGATCTTACATCATCCTCCGTAATTTCACCATTTTTCTCCAACTTTTTAATATCATCATTTGCATCCCGACGTATATTACGAATGGCGACCTTTGATTCTTCTCCTGCCTTCTTTGTTAATTTAACGAGGTCAGCACGACGTTCTTCCGTTAATGCTGGAATGGCAATACGGATGACATTCCCATCATTGGATGGACTTAAACCAAGATCGGATTTTTGAAGAGCTCTTTCAATTGCAGCAAGAGATGATTTATCCCAAGGCTGGATGAGTAACAACCTCGCATCTGGCACTGTAATATTTGCTAATTGATTAATCGGCATTGGCGAACCGTAATAGTCAACTTGTATACGATCTAACAAGGCTGGATTAGCACGACCTGCACGCAGCGAAGATAGCTCTCTCTTCAGTGAGGTAATTGCTTTGTCCATACGTTCTTCTGTTGCTTTATTTACTTGTTTCGGCATTACTTATTCCCCCTAACGACTGTTCCAATATTTTCTCCTAGTACGGCTTTTTTAATGTTTCCTTCTGTCGTAATAGCAAATACGATTAAAGGAATATTGTTATCCATGCAAAGTGATGACGCTGTAGAATCCATAACTCCAAGCCCTTTACTTAACACTTCTAGAAAAGTTAACGAATCATATTTAACGGCATTCGGGTCTACACTTGGGTCTGCACTATATACACCGTCTACATTATTTTTGGCCATAAGGATGACATCTGCTTCAATTTCAGCAGCTCGTAGGGCAGCAGTCGTGTCCGTTGAAAAATAAGGGTTACCAGTTCCTGCCGCGAAAATAATGACACGTCCCTTTTCTAAATGTCTGATCGCTCGACGTCGTATGTACGGCTCCGCTACTTGGCGCATTTCAATGGATGACTGCACTCTTGTCGGAACATCAACCGACTCTAGTGCGTCCTGCAGCGCAAGTGAATTCATCACTGTTGCTAACATCCCCATGTAGTCTGCCGTTGCACGATCCATCCCTTTCGCACTCCCAGCAATTCCACGCCAAATGTTTCCACCGCCTACGACAACAGCGACTTCAATATTAAGATTAATCACTTCTTTTATTTGATTGGCTACGGAGACAATGACTTCCGGATCAATTCCATATCCTAGTTTACCCGCCAGTGCTTCTCCACTTAATTTCAGTACGATCCTTTTATATTTCGGCTGTGTCATTATTGACCCCCAATATACATAATTTCGACGAATACGGATTTATTCCTGCTAATTATATGTAAAACAAGGGAACACACAGTGTCCCCTATTATTATTTTCTTATTTAATTAAAGATTACCTGTTGCCTTAGCAACTTCTTCAGCAAAATTATCTACACGTTTTTCGATACCTTCTCCAAGCTCGAAACGAGCGAAGCGACGGATTGAAATATTTTCACCTATCTTCGCGATGTTTTCATTAACAAGGTCTTGAATCGTCACGTCTGGGTTCTTAACGAAAGATTGTTCTAACAATACTCTTTCCTTATAAAACTTATCGATACGTCCTACAATCATTTTTTCAACAATATTAGCAGGTTTTCCTTCTTGTAATGCTTGGTTCGTCAAAAACTCTTTTTCCTTCTCTACTTCAGCAGGATCCATTTCTTCACGTCGGACAGAAGAAGGGTTAGTAGCAGCTATATGCATCGCTACATCACGAACGAATGCTTTAAACTCATCTGTTTTAGCAACGAAGTCAGTTTCGCAGTTAATTTCTAAAAGCACGCCGATTTTACCGCCTGCATGTATATACGATTCAACAACACCTTCAGCGGCAATACGTCCTGATTTTTTCGCAGCAGCAGCAAGTCCTTTTTCACGTAAAACTTCAGATGCCTTTTCCATATCACCATTGGATTCGGTAAGCGCTTTTTTGCAGTCCATCATACCTGCCCCTGTTTTTTCACGTAACTCTTTAACCATAGAAGCTGTAATTTCCATATTTAATCCTCCTAATATTGTGTATAGCACTTGTTATATCGTAAGCATTAAAGCGTCATAATAAACTTACACTTAAATCTTCTAAGATGCCAATTCTAAAAAAAAGGGTGGTAGAAGGATTAAACCTTCAGGCCACCCTTACAATTAGCATTAAGCAGTTGTTTGCTCTCCTTGATTACCTTCAAGAATAGCATCAGCAATTTTAGCTGTAAGAAGTTTAACTGCACGGATTGCATCGTCATTTCCTGGAATTACATAGTCAATCTCATCAGGATCACAGTTCGTATCGACAATCGCAACAATTGGAATACCCAACTTACGAGCTTCTGCAATTGCAATACGCTCTTTACGAGGGTCAATTACAAAAAGTGCATCTGGAAGTTTCTTCATATGTTTGATTCCGCCTAAGAATTTCTCAAGACGGTCCATTTCCTTACGCAAAATAATAACTTCTTTTTTAGGAAGAAGATCAAATGTTCCATCCTGCTCCATAGCATTCAACTTATGAAGACGTTGAACACGTTTTTGAATCGTTTGGAAGTTAGTTAAAGTACCACCCAACCAACGCTCGTTAATAAA
>FWWL01002041.1_pt1 | contig 44260 bp, 46 predicted proteins | sample 2228331 | NCBI WGS metagenome assembly FWWL01 (sample SAMEA103939775, study PRJEB20133) | metagenome | reverse complement strand
CTGCTGTCAAGTAGTGCAGTCCATTTTGAACAATACAGAAAGGTATAAGGTTGCTCCTCTGCAATAATCCTGTGTAGAGCATGGCAGAGTTGTATTCGTTTTTTTTCATCGTATTCTTCACGTATCTTAACTATGAGTTTGTCTGCTTCATCATTTTTGAATCCAACGAAATTTAGTTGAAAAGGCCCTATCTGGGAGGAGTGCCATATCTGGTATAAATCAGGCTCTATCCCCATCATCCAGCCCAAAATCACTGCGTCAAAGTCCCTTTTTCCCACTTTTTCCTGGACAAATACCGACCATTCCACCAGGTCAGTCCTCACATCAACCCCTATTTGCCTCCAACAATCCTGTACGATGGCGAGAATTGCCTTCCGTATCTCATTCCCACTGTTGGTGATAAGGGTAAAGGAAAGCCTTTTACCCCCTTTTTCCAGATAGCCCTCTTTGCCCAGAGACCATCCTGCCTGTTTGAGTAGCTCCAAGGAGGCCTTGGGGTCGTAAGGAATGGGGTGGATCTCCTGGTTGTAATATGGGGTTTGAATTGGGAAAGGTCCTGTGATCCTTTCCCCTTGGCCGTACAGTACATATTTTATGATCTTTTCCACATCTATGGCCATGCTCAAGGCTGTTCTCACCCTCTTGTCTTTAAAGGGTTCCCTGTTGAGATTGTATCCAATATAGGTGTAGCCAAAGGCAGTCCCTGAGAAGCTCTGAAATCTTGGGTCATCCTTTAATCTGTGGACCTGGTGCGGCTGCACATGGTAGGAATCAATGGTCCCGCTGTAGAATTCCATCTCCTGGGTGAGGATATCGGGTATTATCCTGAATATGTATTCACTGTAATGGGGGGGACCTTCCCAATAGTGGTCAAACCTTTTCAATCTCACATACTGGTCCCCTTTCCATTCCACAAACTTGAAAGGACCACACCCGATGGGGTTGCGATTGAATTTACTATCCCTGATGCTAAATCTCTCAGGATCCATGCCTCTTTCCACTGCCTCTTTCACCAATGCCTCTTTGCACAGGATATGCCTTGGTAATATCCCCATTGACCAGGTGGTGATGGCTGGTGAGTATAGCCTTTTGTATGTGACCTTCAAGGTCAGGTCATCCAAGACCTCCACCTCCTTTACAGGTTCAAAGTCTGCCAGCCTGGGGGAGATGTTTTTAGGGTCCATGATGGATTCATAGGTAAACTTCACATCATGGGCTGTGACTCTTTGGCCATCGTGGAATCTGACATTATCCCTGAGTTTAAAAAGTATCACTGGATTGTGTTCCACATAAGGTATGTTAGTTTTGACTATCTCATCAATTACATCTTCAGGAAGGGTTGTATCTGTTAAGATGAAGTCCCTTAATTTAAGGCCATGGTAGTAGTCATGTCCTAATATTTCCATTAGTCTTTCCTCAATATCAGGGCAGACTTTGTCTAGCTTTAAAAGGATCCTTGGTGGCAACAAAAGTGTTATTTGAATCCCTTTCTCCTTTGCCCCTTCCTTTATCCAGCGGGTTATTTTTCTTTGTTCTGCTGGGATCAGGGTAATTCCCTGTATATGGCCAAGTTCGTCTCCTTCCCTTGCCCCCCTTACCTTTTCCCATAGGGTTTTGATGACCTCTTGGGGTGACATCCTGTGTTCTAAATTTAAGAGTAGATAGATCTCCTCAGAGATGGTCCAGGACTGGGCCACCCTTGGCCTTAGTTTCAGATCCTGGTCCCTATCCAAGAGTCCTTCAAAGATCAAGGACTCTAAGGTGGCACTTGCGCTATCAGAGGAGAGTATTGGGTTTAGGATGGCAGCATCACCGATGGATGCATTTATGTATTGTTCCAGTCTCTTTGGACTACCTTTGGTCTGTTCCGTGTATGTGGGGACCCAGAAGTAAGATTGGATAAGGACTGCTATAACAAAGAGGGGGAGGATGACCAGTAGCCTTTTGGTCCACATGCCTTAATGTATCTGTCAGGGGCCCATGATCAGGTGCCCCCGATGTCTCTCCCTATGTACCCATCTCCCAGGAGGCAAGGTATCTTTCTTGCTCTGGGGTAAGGGTGTCTATCTCCACATTCATGGCCTTGAGCTTTAGTCTGGCGATCTCCTCATCTATTGACCTTGGCACACCATATACCCTCCTATCAAGCCCATGGCCATTCTTTACCAGGAATTCTGCGCAGAGGGCCTGGTTGGCAAAGCTCATGTCCATAACACTGGCGGGATGCCCTTCAGCAGAGGCCAGGTTAATAAGCCTGCCATCCCCCAGCAGGTACAATCTCTTACCATCTTTTAATAGAAACTCCTCCACAAAGGGTCTGATGACCCTGGATGAGGTGGCAAGGCCCTTTAAGGCACCTATGTCTATTTCCACATCAAAGTGGCCAGAATTGCAAAGGATTGCACCATCCTTCATCAAGGCCATATGCTCTTCCCTTATTACCTTACAATCCCCTGTGACAGTGCAGAATATGTCACCAAGGGGGGCTGCCTTGATAAGAGGCATTACCTGGTAGCCATCCATCACGGCCTCTAAGGCCCTCAAGGGATCCACCTCGCACACGATCACATTGGCGCCCATGCCCTTTGCCCTCATGGCAACCCCCTTCCCACACCAACCATAGCCACAGACCACGAACACAGAACCGGCTATCAAGTGATTGGTAGCCCTCAGTATTCCGTCTATGGTGCTTTGTCCTGTGCCGTAGCGGTTGTCAAAGAGATGCTTGGTATTGGCGTCATTTACTGCTATCACAGGGAACTGAAGGACCCCGTCCTTTTCCATGCTCCTCAGCCTAATCACTCCTGTGGTGGTCTCCTCTGTACTCCCTTTTACCCCTTTGAGGAGCCTTCCCCTTTCAGACTCATTTAAGCCCTGTGCCCATTGGGCTATATTGGGCTCTAAGTCTTTAAATTTGCCCAGGGCTATGAAGTGTATGGAGCTCACCAGGTCAGCCCCATCGTCCATGGTTACATGGGGAAAGTGCCGTATAGCAGACAGGATGTGACTATAGTAGGTGGCATGGTCCTCGCCCTTTATGGCAAAGACAGGGATCTCATCATCCATCACCAGGGATGCAGCCACATCATCCTGGGTGCTTAACGGGTTGGAGGCACATAGCACAACCTGGGCCCCGCCTGCCTTGAGGGTCCTTACCAGGTTAGCTGTTTCTGTGGTCACATGGAGGCATGCAGATATCCTAATCCCTTCCAGGGGCCTTTCATTCTCAAACCTCTCCTTGATCAGCCTTAGCACCGGCATTGACCTTGCTGCCCACTCTATCCTCAGTCTCCCATCCTTGGCCAGGTTCTTATCCTTTATGTGGAAATCCATTTTCATCCCCTAGCTGATGGCCCTCTTGAGATCTTCCACCAGGTCCAGTTTTTCCCAAGTAAATTCTGGAAGTTCCCTGCCAAAGTGGCCATAGTTGCAGGTCTTCCTGTAAATGGGCCTAAGGAGATCCAATCTTTCAATGATGGCTGCTGGCCTGAAGTCCACCAGCTTTTTTACCACCTCTGTGAGCTCTGCACTGCTCACCACGCCAGTGGAATAGGCCCCCACCGCCAGGGAGATGGGCTGTGCCCTGCCTATGGTGTAGGCAACCTGGATCTCACATTTCTCTGCCAGGCCCGCGGCCACGATATTCTTTGCCACATACCTACACATATAGCTGGCGCTCCTGTCCACCTTTGTGGGATCCTTGCCAGAGAATGCCCCACCTCCGTGGTAACCGAAACCACCATAGGTATCCATGATGATCTTTCTACCTGTGAGGCCGCAGTCACCCAGGGGACCCCCCACCACAAACCTGCCGGTGGTGTTCACAAAATACTCGGTCTTTTCATCCAAGAGTTCAGGGGGTATAGCCTCTTCTATCACATGCTCGATGATGGATTCCCTGATGGTCTCATAGTCCACATCGGGGTCGTGTTGGGCAGCTATTACCACTGCAGTAACCTTATAAGGTTTGCCATCCACATATTGCACCGTCACCTGGCTCTTGCCATCTGGCCTTAGCCAGGGCAGGATCCCGGCCTTTCTCACATAGGCAAGCCTCTTGGTGAGCCTGTGGGCAAGGTATATGGGCATGGGCATATATACACTGGTATCCTTGCAGGCATATCCAAACATAAGGCCCTGGTCCCCCGCCCCCTGCTCTTTAAAAAGGCCCTTGCCGTTTACGCCAATGGCAATGTCAGGGGACTGCTTATCAATGGTGGTAAGCACCGCGCAGGTCTGCCAGTCAAACCCCATTTCACTGTTGTTGTATCCAATGTCCCTTATGGTCTCCCTCACTATCTCTGGCATATCCACCCATGCAGAGGTGGTTATCTCTCCAGCAATCATGGCCAGGCCTGTGGTGACCAGGGTCTCGCATGCTACTCTGGCGTACTTGTCCTGCTCCAGGATCTTATCCAGGATATGGTCGGAGATCTGGTCCGCTATCTTATCGGGATGCCCCTCTGTCACAGACTCCGAGGTGAATAAAAAGTTAGACCTACCCAAACTCATCTTAGCCTCCTTTTTCTAATTAATTTTCAATATACAGTTATCAATAAGCCTGGTGTTACCAACAAACACCGCCATGGCCAAAAGTGCATTTCCTTTTATCTCCTTAATTGGTTCCAGGTTCTCAGGATCAACTATCTCCACATAGTCGATCCTTGTATAGGGATACGAGCTGATAAGGGCACTCACCTCCTCCAGTATCCTCTTCCCTTGGGTGACACCTTGGTCCACCAGATCCTGTGCAAGTTTTAGGGATTTGGAAAGGGAAAGAGCAGACTCCCTCTCTTCAGGCCTCAAATAGGCATTTCTGGAGCTCATTGCCAGGCCATCCTTTTCCCTGACAGTGGGTATTGCCACTATATCTATATCCATGTTTAGGTCCCTGACCATCCTGCTGATCACTGTAAGCTGTTGATAGTCCTTTTGGCCAAAGAATGCCACATGGGGTTTCACAATGTTGAAGAGCTTTGTCACCACAGTGGCCACCCCGTCAAAATGACCAGGCCTCTTGGCCCCGCAGAGGCCTTTTGTCAGGTGCCTTACACTCACAATGGTCTGAAAGCCTTCTGGATACATGTCCTTTGCCTCTGGCATAAACACGATATCAACCCTTTCAGAGGCACATTTGCCAAGGTCTCCCTGTATATCCCGAGGATATCTGTCAAGATCCTCTGTGGGGCCAAACTGGATAGGGTTTACAAATATGCTTACCACTACAGTGGTTGTATTTTCCCTTGCAGCCCTGATAAGCTCCAAGTGGCCCTGGTGAAGGTAGCCCATGGTGGGTACAAAACCTATGGTGTGACCCTTGGACCTAAGTTCGTTTGCCTTCTCCTGCATCTCCTGGATATTCTCTATTACAAGCATGGGACCCCTAATTAATCTTAGTGCTTAGTGTTTAAATGCCCTCTGCCCTGTGAAGACCATTGTCACATTGGCCTCGTTGCAGGCCTCTATTACCTCAAAGTCCCTCAAGGAACCACCAGGCTGTACAATGGCAGTAATCCCTTCCTTTATTGCCACATCCACACCATCCCTAAAGGGAAAAAAGGCATCGGATACCATTGCTGCTCCAATCAATCCACCCTTTGCCACCTTGGTCTCATGGTCTATTTCCTCTAAGAGTTCTTTTTTGGCCTCTCCCTTTTTGATCTTTAGTTCCATCTCCTTGTAAGAGATCCCGTGCCTACGAAAACACAGGGCATCGGCATACTTGGTGTAGGCCTTGAATATGGCGATCTCCGCCACGCCCACCCTGTCCTGCTCTCCTGTGCCTATGCCCACTGTGACCCCATCCTTTACATACAATACGGAATTGGAGGTAACACCCTGCTCCACTTGCCAGCCAAATAACAGATCTTCTAATTCCTTATCCGTTGGTGGCCTTTTTATGGTATAGGTCTTGCCCTGATAGGTAGTGGATGCCAGCTTTAGATCTTCCTTTGACCTGATCTTATTTAAGGGTGATTGTTGCACAATTAGACCACCATCAATGAGGCTTTTAAAGTCTACGAACCTAAGGCTGGCAAACTCCCTTATCCTATCCAACCTGGGCACCCTGAGCACCCTGAGGTTTGGTCTCTTCCTCAACACCCCAAGGGTTCCCTCTTCAAACTCCGGGGCAGCCACTACCTCCAAGTAATTCTGGCAAACCAGGTCGGCAGTTTCCTTGTCCATGGGTTTATTGAACACTGCACAGCCACCAAAGGCCGCAATCCTATCAGCCATATTTGCCCGATCATAGGCCGCTGCCAGGCTATTTCCATAGGCCACTCCACAGGGGTTATTGTGTTTTACAATAACACAGGCAGGCCTTTCATCTAAATACCTCAAGATATTCAGGGCAGCATCCACATCTGTTAAATTTATCTTCCCAGGGTGTTTCCCTGCCTGGAGCATATCACTATCCTGTATTGCCGATACCAGGCCTTTCCCTGGACCTATAAACTCACATCCCCCCAATACCAGGTTGCCATTTATGAGCTCATAGAGGGCTGCCTCCTGACCCGGGTTTTCGCCATAACGAAGTCCCTTTTCCACTACTTCCTTTAGATCCTCGTCCACTATCTTCCATGTGCGTTTTCTATATATCAGTTCATGGTCTCCAAACCTTATGCTTATTGTATCTGGAAAGTGGTCATCCATGATCTTTCTATACATCTCTCTTAGATCTGCCATGCCCTACCCCCATGAAATTTTTGCCTATCTTTTATTTTTTTCAATATAAGCGTATGCATTATGGTTGTGAATGGACTCAAAGTTCTCAGATTCAATGGCATACCAGGTTATATTTGGGTCATTGTTAAGCCTGAGGGCTATTTCCCTTACCACGTCCTCCACAAACCTAGGGTTCTCATAGGCCTTTTCTGTTACATACTTCTCATCTTCCCTCTTTAATACAGAATAGATATCACAGGATGCACATTCTTCCACAAGTTTTATGAGGTCTTCTATCCATACAAATTTTTTGAACCTGACCTGTAGCCTCACTTCTCCCCTTTGGTTATGGGCGCCATACTCACTTATCTCCTTGGAACACGGGCAGACTGTGCATACCGGCACATTTATACAGACTATAAGATCACTGCCATTGTTAAGGGTGCCTTTAAATGTACATTTGTATTCCATGAGGCCTTCTGCACCGGTCACAGGCGCGGCTTTTTTAATAAAATACGGAAAAGTCACCTCAATATGGGCACTCTCGGCATCCAGTCTCTTTTTCATCTCCCCTAAGATAACAGGGATGTTTTGCAAAGATATAGACCTGCTGTGCTCATTTAATATCTCCACAAACCTGCTCATATGGGTCCCTTTGTATAGCCTTGGGAGGTTCACATACATGTTTATACTGGCAATGGTCTGCTGTTTGCCCATATCCTTGTCCAATACTGTGATGGGATAAGATATCCCCTTCACTCCCACCCTATCTATGTCAATCTCTCTGTGGTCCCTTGTGCTCTGTATATCACGCATGGCCTGGTCCTTCTATTTTATGTCTTCAAGATAATCCTTTAGCTTTTCCTTCAGGCTGTCGGGCCACTCGTCCTCGTACAAGAAGGCATGGAGCTCTTCCCTGGTCATTTGCTGTACTACCTTGTCAGGGAGGAGCTTTAAGGCCTCTAATCTATCTCTATTGGGGTTCTTTTCCATCTCATCACCTCTTTTTTTATTCCATTAAAAGTGTCCTGGGGTTAAGGGTCAACTTTTCTTTAACGCCATGGCCCCTTTGATACTCCAGTACCAGGCCTTGGCCAAAGGGGACAACGTTGTAGATGGAGTAGTCCCCATCAAGGCCTTCCAAAAACCCTTCCTTTAGCTCCACGGCAGTTATCCAGACTTCAAACTTAAATAAGGAAAGGGCCTGGGTAAATATGGGGCAATCCTCTGGGCCCAATACCCTAAATCCATCCATCATTATACAGCAGGGGGTATACTGGATGGATTTAAGGTTACTTAGTGTCCTCTTGAGGTTTTTTAGGTCCAGCCCCTCTTCCAGGAAGGAGAGGGTGATCCTTTTTTCTTTCAGGGCATCTTTTAGTTGGAAGGCCTCTTGCTGGTTGATCCTGGCAAGCTCATCCAGTACAGAATCATAATAAAAGGCCACCTTGTCAGGGGTATTGGTCCTGGAGACATGGATAAACCTATGACCCTCCCATGCCCTGAGGAGGCCCAGATGCACCAAGAGTGTTGTCTTCCCAAGACCAGGGGCACCCAGGATCACATTATATACCCCGGTATAAGGTGTTTCACCCTTCTTCCCAATCTCATAAAAAGGATTCTTTTTGAGTATCTCCATGATACACCTCTATCTTTTCTTTCCCTTGCCCTTTTCCTCCAGGACCTTTTCTGTGAGGGACTGTGGCAAGATATTATACCTTATAAAGCTCATAGTAAATTGTCCCTTGCCCTGGGTAAGGGATCGCAACACATTGGCATAGCCAAACATCTCGGAGAGTGGCACTTCTCCTTCCACTACTGTGTAAATCCCATCATCTGTGGAACTGGTGATGAGGCCTCTCCTCTGGCTTATAGAACCCATCACAGCACCTTGATACTCTCCAGGACACTCCACAATCACCTTCATAATGGGCTCCAGGAGCACGGGGGCCGCCTTGAGATAAGCCTGTTTGAATGCACCCACTGCTGCTTGGACAAAGGCCAGCTCAGAACTATCCACAGAGTGATACTGACCATCAGTGACAACAACCCTCATCCCCAGTACCGGAAAGCCCAGGAGCAGTCCCTTTTCCAGGCAGGATCTAAATCCCTTTTCCACTGCTGGTATAAATTCTGTGGGGATATTTCCTCCTTTGACCTGGTTTTCAAACAGGAATTCACCTGTTTCCGAGGGTTCTATAAAGCCCACCACCTTACCATATTGACCTGCCCCCCCTGTCTGTTTCTTGTGGGTGTAGTCAAAGTCAGCCCTCCTTGTTATGGCCTCTTTGTAGGCAACCTGGGGATAACCAGTCACCACATTGGCATTGTACTCCCTTTTTATCCTTTCCACATAGATATCCAGATGAAGCTCACCCATTCCAGAGATAATGGTCTCCTTGGTCTCTTGATCTATGTGGGATCTAAATGTGGGATCCTCCTTTGTGAACCTGTTTAAGGCCTTTGAAAGCCCCACCTCGCTCTTGGAATCCACTGCCTTGATACTTAAGGATACCACAGGGTCAGGTACATACATGGAACCCATGTGGAGGAACTGACCTTGGGAGACAAGGGTGTCCCCAGAATTACAATCTACCCCAAAGAGGGCCACTATATCCCCTGGACCACAGCCCAATACATCCTCCATCTCGTCGGCATGCATCCTTACTAGCCTACCCACCCTTATCTTTCTCTTGGTCCTGGAGATAATTAGCTCATCTCCCTTCTTGAGGGAACCTTGGTAGGTCCGTACATAGGTCAATTGACCAAAGGGTGTAATTGCCAGTTTAAAGGCATAGCCCACAAAGGGTTTATCTGGGTCTGGATAAAGGACCACCTCCTCCCCCCTTTCCAGGTCCAAGGCAGTATACTGGGCATCCACAGGAGATGGCAAAAATAGATTTATAGCATCCAGCAAGGGCTGGACCCCTATGTTCTTGAAGGCAGACCCAAGAAATACAGGCAGCACCTCCCTCTTAATGGTGCCCAGCCTAATGGCATCATAGACCAGATCTGGATTTACACTACCTTCAAATATGGCCTCCAAAAGGGCATCAGAGAACATAGAGGCAGCATCCAGGAGTTCCTCCCTCTTTTCCTCAGCAAGGTCACGAAACTCTGGGGGTATCTCCCCCGCCTCAACACTCTCCCCTGCACTGCCTTCAAAATAAAGGGCCTTCATCTCCACAAGGTCTATAACTCCCCTTAGCCCTGCCTCAAGGCCTATGGGAATCTGCATGAGCACAGGATTTCTTCCCAACTTTACCCTGATGTCGTTTAATACCTTTTCATAATTGGCACCCAGCCTATCACACTTGTTTATAAAGGCTATGGCAGGGATCCTGTATCTCCTCATCTGCCTGTCAATGGTGAGGGTCTGGGACTGTACTCCTGCCACTGCACACAATACCAAAATGGTGCCATCTAAGACCTTCAATGCCCTTTCCACCTCAATGGTGAAGTCCACATGCCCTGGGGTATCTATTATGTTTATGTGGTGCCCCTTCCATTGGCAGTGCGTTGCGGCAGAGGAAATCGTTATCCCCCTTTCCTTTTCCAACTCCATGGAATCCATCTTCGCGCCAACCCCGTCCTTGCCCTTTACCTCATGTATGGCATGGATCCTCTTTGTATAAAACAAGATCCTCTCTGTAAGGGTGGTCTTGCCTGCATCTATATGGGCACTTATGCCAATATTCCTAATTGTCCTTAAATACTCCATCCTACCCATTGCTCCGTGTACATATTAGGCTGGTTATATTAGAAGGTGTTTTTGAAAGAGACAATGAATTATTATCAGTGGTCAGGTGCACCTTTTAATAGCAAAGGAAAGTCCGTGTAACGGCCAAACTGGATTGCCATTGATGGTAAGACCTGTTAGAAGATCTAGACCACAGTGTATATGGTGCACTGCATTCTGGGACATGCTCAAAGATGGCGGTTTTTAATGGGATACTTAAAATAGCCATTGCAGATGCCTAATCTGTTTCCTTTGGCATACATGTGTCAGGGGAGGTCAAGGATTTCTTTTCTCTAAAAACAGGAATCCTTGTCTGTGTTGCGCCTCCATAAGGATCACCATAGGCCATTTTTGGGAAGATTGGGTAAAAGGCCTGGGGCATTAATCAGCCTTGGACCAATAAACTTAACTCCTGGAGGGCAATGGATAATGTCTTTAGGGCAGGGTTTTATCATGGAACTGACATGGAACAAAGGACCATTACAGGGGGATGTGAATGGAACGTGACTATAAAGGCCTATTGCATAGGGCATTGGCATTGGGTGCATCAGAGGCAAGGCTTCTGGATACAAAGGATATAGTATTTGACCCCAGGGCATTTTTGAAGTGTCGTTTTGGATGTGCCCGTTGGGGCAGATATTGGACCTGTCCACCTAACCTGGGGATCTCTCAAGAGACCTTTCAAGAGGCAGTTGTCAGGTACAAAAAGGCCCTTGTTGTCATGGCAACTGATCCTAAATCAGGTCAGGAGATAGCCCTGGCAATGGAAAAGGAGGCCATGGTGTCCTATGGCTGCCACTTTGCCTTTGCAATGGCCTTGTGTGTCCTTTGTGAGCAATGTGCCTTTCCCGAGCCTTGCCGATTTCCCCACCTTGCCCGTCCATCCATGGATGCCTTTGGCATAGACATAGGCAAGACCGTGGAACCTCTGGGCTTTAAAGTGGAGCTCCACAAGGATGGGAGGCTCCTGCCCAGCTGGTATGTAATGGTATTATTGGACTGATCTAGCCCTGACAGTCTTTTAGGTCCTTGTAAACATGTGGCCTGAACCTGGGTGTACAGATGGCATAGAAGATCAGATCACTGGTTCCTAAGTTGGTGATCCGCTGCTTACACCCAGGGGGAATTACTACCACATCATTGGGACCAACATGCTGTGGTGGCAGATCTCCAATCTCCACTATTCCATGCCCGGACACAATTAAATATCGCTCAGTAGTCCCCACCAAACAATGCCATTGGGTGGTGACCCCGGGTTCCACCCTGGCCATGGCAATGGAGAGTTCCTCATGTTCCTCTGAGTTTAAAAGCTCGGTGATGTGACATAACTCTTCACTAAAAAACTCAGTCCCTGGTTTGTAATAAAAGATACAAGGCCTCATCTTCCCTTAGGTCACTTTGTGCCACAATAAAACCAGTAAAATACCCATGGCCTATTCAAAGGCACATTCCCTGCTATTAATCTCAATGTTCAATGGGTTTCAGGGCCTCTTTTTTGTCTTAAGAGTTGACTAATAAAGACTATAACCAGGCATCCAAACCCCACAAGATCAGTAATTAGTCCAGGTTTGATAAGTGCCAGGGCACCAGCCAACAATAAAACGCGCTCCACTATGTGGGCCTTTGTTAGCAACCATCCTTGAACAGCCCCTGCAAGGCTCATTGTGCCTAATAGGCCTGTGATAATAGCAATGGTAATCCCTTGCCAATCTCCCTTAAGGACAAGGGGTGGGCCATATACAAACATAAAGGGCACAATATAGCCCGCAATGGCAAATCTCATCCCTTGCCAGCCCACATCCCATGTCTTGGCACCTGCAATGGCTGCTGCGGCAAAGGAGGCCAGGGCAACGGGAGGTGTAATGGCCGATAAACAGGCAAAGTAAAAGATAAAGAGATGGGCTGCAAGGGGATAGACCTTTAACTGGATTAAGGCAGGGGCCAAAGCTGAGGCTGAGATTGCATAGGCTGCTGTTGTGGGCATGCCCATTCCTAAGATTATGGCTATTAACATGGTAAAGATCAGGGCCATAAGGAGGTTACCACCAGAATAATCAATGATAATCATGGCAAACTTCATTCCCAGACCAGTTTGGGTGAGTATCCCCACAATGATACCTGCTGCAGCACAGGTGGCAGCAATCTCCATTGCACCCCTTGCACCCTTTGAAAGGGTATTAGCGATCTCCTTTAAACCCAGGCGTGTCTCTTTTTTTACCCAACTCACAACAATAAGGGAGATGATGGCCAACAGGGCTGACCTGTATGGGGAGTACATCAGGACCATGAGAGACACTAACAGGACCACAATGGGAACGAGAAGATAGCCCTTTTCTGCCATGATCCTCTTGAACACAGGGAGTTCTTCTTTTCTCATTCCCATCAGCCCGGCAGAGGCAGAATAAAAGTCAATCATCCAGTAGGCAGCAGAGTAATACAAGAGAGCGGGGATTATGGCTGTTACAGCCACCTTGGGATAAGGTATCCCCAGGATTTCGGCCATCAAAAATGCACCAGCACCCATGACAGGGGGCACAATCTGACCACCAGTGGAATTCATGGCCTCAATTGCCCCTGCAATAGGGGGCCTAAAACCACTTGCCTTCATCAGGGGTATGTTAAAGACCCCGTCCACCACCACATTGGCTACTGAAGAACCAGATGCAGTTCCTATCATGGCACTGGAGATAATGGATACCTTGGCTGGTCCACCCCTCAGCCGCCCCGCAGCGCACCTGGCAAAGTCCACAAAAAACTTCCCTGCACCAGAGGCATCCACAAAGGCACCAAAGAGCACAAATAAGAAAATGTAATGGGCAGAGGCCAGGACTGGAAGGCTCAGGATCCCGTCAAGGCTAAAAAGATAGGTCATGATCCTCGGCCAGGGGTATCCCCTGTGATGGAACAGACCAGGCATATAGTTGCCAAAATATCCATATAAAATAAAGAGTATGCAGAGTATGGGAAGGGTCCAGCCTGTAGTCCTCCTTGCCATCTCTATTACAGCAACTACAAAACAGATGGAAAAGATAAAATCCCATGTGTTGGGGACCACACCTACGCGATTAACCCATGTGTCAAATTCTATTATCATATAAACAACAGGGGCTATGAGTATAAGCATGAAGAGATAGTCAATAACATGAATATTCTTTATTGGAGCCCGCCTCCAACCGGGCACCAATGCAAATATAAGGACACCTGCAAAGAGCACATGCATTGACCTGAAATACCAAGGATCTATTGCTCTTATGGTCAATACATAGATATGGAAAATGCTCATTGCAAGGCCAATAATAAAAACAGCTTTGTAAAGAAACCCTGTTAATTCTCTACCAGGAGAGACCTCCACATCTTTAATTTTCATCGCCTCTAACTTTTTTTCTACCTCTTTAAGATCCACTTGATTTTCCACTACTATATCCCTCCCGGAGTTTAATGATTATCAAATAACACGAATGGCTACCAAAGTAGCCATTCGTGTTACTTCAGACAAAACAAGATACTCCTTTGCTTATTTAATTAATAGTTTGTCAGGGATGCTAATGCCCTTTTCCTTATAATACTTGACAGCACCGGGATGAAGTGGTGTAGGGCTATGTATAATAAACTCTGGCTTTGTCTCTTTGGCAGATGAATGAGCTGCAATAATAATATCCACATTTTCAAAGGTCTTTTTCACTACTTCATAAACGAAGTCATCGGGTGTATCCTTGTGGACGATCATAAAGTTCCATACTGTAACTGTTTCCACATCATAATCCTTATTACTCTTATAGGTCCCTTTTGGGATTACACCTTTTGAAAAGTAAGGGTATTTTTCCAAGAATTTATCTGCATCCTTAGCTGGGACTCCATATACATTGACCTCATGGGTGGTCTCAATCTCTGTAATAGTTGCCCAAGGAAGCCCCACAGCCTGGCCATTGGCATCCAGCATGCCATCTTTAAGCTGGGAATTCAGGTCAGCTGAGCTGGCATTAACTATCCTTGAAGGTTTTACTCCAGCGGACTCAAGTATCTTAGGCCAGTATGTGGCTGGAGTGCCACCCACAGGACCAACCCCCACACTCTTTCCGTTAAGGTCGTGAATGCTCTTGATCCCTGACTTCTTAAGGGAATACATCTGAAAATATGTGGTGTATATGGGAAAGATCACCCTCACATCCTGGTATTTTTTTCCCTTTGCCCAGCCTTCACCGTTCCATCCTTCCCACAGTGGCCCTGCTGTCATCATGCCAAAGTCCATCTGCTTCCCATTTACCAGCTGCATGTTGTGGATTGGACCTCCTGTGGACTCAACAGACCCTGCAACTCCCACCTTTTCATGCAGGAGTTTTGCAAAACCCCCTGCATAGATATAGTAGGTCCCGCCCACAGGTGCGGCACCTATGTTTACTGATTTTGGCCAGTTCGCCTTTGTCTGTGCCAGCCCTTCACCCAAGGCCATGCTCAAAACTAAAAAGGCAAAGAAAACCACCACAAAAAACCTCTTCATCTTTACACCTCCTGATTTTTATTGTTAAAAGACAGACACATTTTTACTTTGCCATAATTTTTGTCAATAGCATTTTAAGGGAAACTGGTCCAAATTAACTTATAATTTCCATTGATACTCAGAAACTTAAGGTGGCCAGATAAGGGAGATATCAACACAAGATCCTTGGACATTGTAAGACCTCCCACCGGCCATTAAATTTATACCTACTAAAGAACAATATGTAAGCCTGCTTAGTTTTTCTCGGCACAGGACAGCATTCCAATCATGTGTTCCAGAGGTGTAATAAGAAGCAGTATCCTCATCAGTGATTGCCCTGAATTGTGAAAATAACCACAAAGGCCTAAATGCAATCTTTACAGGTTTATTTGTGACTGAGTTGATAAAATTTACCTCTATTTGCTCAAAGCATGTTAAAAAAAGAAAATGTCTTTTCTCATTAAATTTTACACTAACAACCCTTAAAGTGAGCAGAATAGAACTTATAAAAAGAGTAACTCCAACCAGAATCAAAGTCTTTTTCTTAAATGCCAAAACTAATGATCCTTTGAGAGGGGTGTAAACCCCTCCCCTTTAGACATTTATTATTTATTTAATTGCACCAGCCTCTTTAAAATACTTGATTGCACCAGGGTGATAAGGGATTGCTCCTTTAACAAATTTTACAGCATTCTCTAAGGTTGTGTCCTTTGAAGGTTTTACAGCACTGTGTAACTGCGCAAGATTGGAGAACACTGCCTTTGTGATCTTGTAGGCAGCATCCTCAGGCAAGGTATCGGCACACATAAACAGGTTCCAGAATGCCAAGGTGGGTACATCCTCATCGGTGTTATAAACAGATTTGGCTATTGTGCCAGGCTCACACACCCCAGGATATCGGGCCTGGATGTTCTTTACCACTTCTTCATCGGCCTTTAAAGGTACCATGGCAAGTTTTGCCCCTTTTCTGGAAAGAGTTGTTGCCAATTCGGTAATGGATGCTGTAGGCAGGCCCCCAGACCAGAAATAGGCATCAATGGTGCCACTGGCCAAGGCCTCGGCAGACTCCGCTGCCCCAAGCCTTTCCTGCTTTGCAAGGTCCTTCACCTCTATTCCCCCTGCCTTTAGGATCATGAAGGCCTCCACCTCTGTACCAGAGCCAGGGGCGCCTGTGGACACCTTCTTGCCTTTCAGATCTGACAACTTCTTGATCCCAGAGTCAGCCTTTGTAACTATATGGAGGTAGTTAGGATACATGGCCCACAGGATGCGCAGGTTCTTGGCAGGGTCCGCCTTGAATTTTTCATGTTCACCTTTAAAGGCCAAGATAGCAGAGTCAGGCAAGACAGTGCCAAGGTAATAGGTATTGGCCTTGGGATCTGTCCTTTTTTGTATGAGCATCACATTGTCCACGGAGGCTGCTGTCTGTATGGCAGTGGCCTCGTACCCGACGGTCTTGCCAATTATCTCCGCAACAGCTGTTCCATAATAATAGTATACCCCGCCAAGACCACCTGTTGCCACCATCAGGCTTATCTTCTTTTCTTGGGCATTGGCAACACCAAGACACAATAACAAGGCCATTAAAACTACTACTATTCTTTTCATGCTTTTCCTCCTTTCTCCCTAATGGTTTTATATAATTTGTGACAGAGCCCAAACTTTCTAAATGATGATCACCTCCTTTCGATGAAAGTTAAGCCTGCTGTGCCTTTTTCATAAACCAAAGGCAAGGCACAAAACATATTACATTTACTATGTAATTGGGATAGAAGATACCAAGGGAGAGGATTATCAAGGCTAAGGATTCCCATTTCCTGAGGGGTCTTCTGAGATATCCCACAGTAGCACTGGATAGCAAGATGACCGCTGTTCCCACCACAAGAAATCTGCCCAATATCTCCAGAATGCTCCCTGATAGCCCCTTGTCTAAGACCATAGGCATGATCAAGAGTGCAGTCCCTGAGTAAGAAAGAATAAAAGAAAACCCGAATATATATTTTGGCAAGGCCACCATACCTGCATATATACCTGTCCTTAAAGGATGTGTATTAAAGACAGAAGCAGAGGCATAGGCGGATAATGCCACTGGTGGTGTGACATCTGCTAAGATGGCATAGTACATGAGGAACATGTGTGTGGTTAAAAGGGCTGCCTCTGAGGGTATCTGGTTGGCAACAGCCACCTGGTGTATTGCAGGGGCGGTGAGGGAGGAGGCAATGACATAGGTTGCAGTGGGAGGCACACCCATTCCCATTATGAGAGTAAAGATTGCGGCAAAAAATGTAGCTATAAACAGACTCTGGGCAGAGAGTTGCAGCAAGAATTGTGAAAACTTACTGGGAAGGCCTGTTAGCACCATCAATGTCATTATCACATTGGCGGTTACCACGGCTATGCCAATGGGTATTAGGTGTGCAAAGCCATCGGCAAGCCCCTCAATGATTCTCTTGAAGGAGTCTGGCCTAATGGTCTTGTCCAGGTATGCAAAGATTACAAAGAGGATAATGGCAATGGCCACTGCCAGGTTCACAGGGTAACCAAAGTATATGAATCCTATTATCAGCAAGAGGGGAATGAAGATATACATATATCTCATCACATATCTCTTGTTGAGCTTTTCCCCCGGGTCCATGTACCTTAGGCCCATCTTCCTGGTATAAAACCAGTTATATGCAAGTATTGCCAAGAGGTACATGACCATTGGGCCAATGGCCATCACGCATACCCACAGGTAGGGGATACTGAGTATCTCCACCATGACAAAGGCCATGGAGCCCAGTATGGGTGGGGTTACCATAGCTATGGTCCCTGCTGTGGCGGCAACTCCTGCTGCCACATATTTATCATACCCTGCCCTTTCAAACATTGGCTTTGCAAGGGTGCTCACAAATTGAGTATCTGCAGCACCAGATCCGCTGAACATACCCATAAAGATGGAGGCAATGGAAGTAACCCTTGCCGGGGAATCAGGGCTGCTGCCCACTGCCACCGATGCTATATTGGCTACTATCTTTCCCAGGTTTAGGGCAGTTACAATGCCCCCCAGAATGGTAAAAAAGACCAAGTACTTCATGGAGACCCCGGTGATAAGCCCATATAGGCCTGCCTCTGTCTCGCAATAGAGCTTACCCAGCAAGAGGTCCATGGGAAAGGGAGCATGGGAAAACACTCCAGGGAAGATCCTTCCATGGAGGTCGTATGAGAAAAAGACCATCACCAATATTGGCAATACAGGACCTGTAAACCTAAGCACGGCCCCCAATACCAGATAGACCATACCAAAGCCCATTACAAGATCCAAGGGCTCAGGATACATTGCCCTTTCAATGAGCTTTTCAAACATTAACAATTGATAGAGATATGGGATAATGGATAGGGCTGCACCAACAAGGTCTGCCCATTTCCTGAGCTTTGGGGAAATGGTTGGGGTTATTGCCACAAGCCAAAATATTATTCCAAAGACCTTATATAAAGGCTCCAGCCTGAGGTTTAGATATGCCCACAGGGGGACCAAGGAGAGGAGCAAGAAGATATAGCCACCTATTCCCCTTGTGCCAGTGGGTCTGGTAAATGAAACCAGATAACCTGCAAACAGAAGAAGAAATACATGGGTGCCTCTGCTCACCTGGGTTATGTCCAGGACCAGGATATTTTTCTGGCTCAAAGGAGTATGGGGGTGAATGACCCAGTAAAGGCTAAAAAGACTTGCCACTATTAGAACAAAATGAGTAAGGTGCCTGACGGCTCTTTCCATTATTGCCCCGATGAGGTTTGTTAGATATCAGACGAGAGGCCATTTAACACAACCATGTTAGGAAGTCAACGAAAGTGGAATTTCTTATGGGGTTTTTATCAAGAATCCGTGAAAACAGTTATGAAATCAACAAGACCAAGATTTATGGGTTATATCATTGTGGAAAATGGGAAGATCAAAAAAAGGGGCTATTGATAATCATGGGATCTTATGAGGGTAATTTTTTTATGGGAACTCCTATATTGTCTTTTGGCCTATCTAGATGGATCTGATACCCCAAGGTCTAAGGCGCAAGAAAAGGGTAAATAGCCTCGTTGCCAATATGGCTGTGATAAGCCTAGGTACCCAAAGCCAGAAGGCAGGAAGGCCCAATGGTAAAAACAAGGTGGGATCTTCCACCATGGAATGATTAATACCAATGGAGAGCTGGAGGGCCTTTAGCTCCTCTGGCTTCATATCCTTTGACTCTTCCACTATAACTGCGCCACCGTATGCCAGGCCAAATACCACTGCAGTCATCCACAGGAAGCCAACCCTTTGGGAGAGGCCCATGATCCTCAAAAAAGGGCTGGTTGCTCGGACAATGTGTACGATCCACCCCATGGCCTTTGCCACTTCCAAAAACACCAAAATGAACATGATTATGAAAAATATCTTTATGGCCAGCAGGCCTGTGGATATGGCCCAGGAACCAATCATTTCAAAAAAGCCCTGTCCCTGTGCGAGCCCGGCCAAGTCCACATCTTTATTGGACACAGGGGCCTTTATGAAAAGGCCTAAGGCCAAGACAGTTAATGTGGCACCTAATATCCTCACAGATACGGCCTGCCACCCTGGAATACCTGATCTAGCTTGGATCACTGTCTCCTGGATCATGTTGTGGCAGATGAGTATAAAATTGGCCATTAGTATCATCTCTTCTTTGGTGAAGGGCAGTACACTCATGGTGGCAATCCCTGCATAGACGCTGGAGAGTGCCCCTGCTATAAGTGGCAAGGCAGCAATGCCTGGAAGGCCCAAGTATTTCATCAGTGGTTCTAAGACCCAGGAGAGCTTTTGAAGGACTCCCAGCCATGACAAAAGGGCTGTTAGCAGGGATATGGGTACGATTATCTTGAGCATCCATATATAGCTGCCAAGACCTTTGGCTATTCCTGACCTCAGACCTTGTTCAAGTCTTTTAGTATCCACAATGACCTCACAATGCTCTTTTGAGGGTCTCTTACTACCACCCAAAATTGCTTTGTGTCAATTTTGTTGACTGGAAAACAAAAGCCCATATACTGATCTTGTTTAATCTAACTCCCAGGAGGCACCCAATGCCAATAGCAGCCGAACCAGCTTTAAAGACCGAAAAAGAGGCCGTCATCTCCCAATCCAAGGAGGGCAAATATCTGACCTTTAATCTGGGGGGTGAGCAGTACGGGATTGGGATACTTAAGATAAGGGAGATAATAGGGATGATGCCCATCACCCCTGTGCCCAAGACACCGGAGTTTGTAAAGGGCGTCATCAACCTAAGGGGCAAGGTAATACCCGTGGTGGATCTAAGGCTGAAATTTGGGTTAGAGGCTGCCCAGTACAATGACAGGACATGTATAATAGTGGTGGAGGTAAAGTCAGTCTCTGGCCTTGTTACCATGGGCCTGGTGGTGGATTCTGTCTCAGAGGTGCTCAATATCAAGGCAGATCAGATTTCAGAGACCCCTTCCTTTGGCACAAAAGTAGATACAGACTATATCCTGGGTATTGCCAAGGCTGGAGACGGGGTGAAGATCCTTTTGGACATAGACAGAATTCTTTCTGTGGAGGAAACAGTAAGTTTGGCATCCCACTAGGGGCCAGACCTGATCTTGATATCTGGGTACCCAAGGTCTGCATCAAAGTTTCACCCCTTGATATGGGATCTATTCAAGCAGGATCAGACCATAGAGATCCTTTATCAAGACTCAAATATCATTGCCTTAAATAAACAGCCTGGAATAAGCACCATACCACCCAGAAACCAGGGTCCTTCTGTTCTCAAAGACCTGGCTGCTATATTTGGGAAGTTATATGTGGTGCACAGGTTGGATAAGGAGGCCAGTGGGGTCTTGGTCTTTGCAAGGGACCCCTCCACCCACAGATTCCTGTGCCAGCAGTTTGAACAAAGGAGGGTATTAAAAGAGTACCTTTGTGTGGTGAGGGGAGAGGTATCCTGGAAGGAAAAGGAGGTGGAGCTCCCCATCAGGCAGTATGGCTCTGGGAGAATGGGAGTGGATTTTAGCAGGGGGAAACCATCTTATACAAAGTTTTTAAATATAAAAGCAGCCCAAGACCACTCCGTAATAATTGCCCACCCCATCACTGGTCGCAGGCATCAGATCAGGGTGCATCTATATTCTATAGGTCACCCCATACTGGGTGACCCAATATATGGGGCTAAGGCCAATAGAGAAGGGGCCCTGGTCCCAAGGCTTATGCTACATTCCTTAAGGATAACCCTTTGGCATCCTGACAAAGGTAGGCTGGAGATCAGGTGCCCAATCCCTGGGGAGTTTCAGCCTTATCTGGGAGGAAAAGACCTGGTATCCCCTTTATAGGGAAAGGTATGTGGGTCCCATGGCCATAGTTCCTTAAGGGCAGATATTGTTTCCAATACCATACTATCCACATGGGGTTCTATGGTGATTGCCGCAAGCTTTGAGCCACCTTGGGAGAGTTCATAAAACATGCCCTCAAAGTCTATTTTCCCATGGCCTATGCCAAGGTGATCGTCCCTGTGGCCCCTGTTGTCGTGGATGTGGAGCTGCTCTATATGGTTTTTCAAGGCCTTTACCCAGATGGCCAAAGGTCTCTGGGAAAAGGCAGTGAGGTGTCCGGTATCCAGGCAGATCCCAACCCCTTCATGGACCAGCACCTCCATTAGTTCCAGGATATCCTCTGGGCAGGGTTCAAACACATTTTCTATCCTCATGGGTATATCCATGGACCTCAATTCCTTGGCAAGCCACAGGAGATTTTCCTTTGCATGGCATAGCCATTCCCCCCTTATCTCTCCATGGGAATTGGGCTCATAACCAGTATGGACAACGACCCCTTTGGGTTTAAAGGCATCCACCCATTTAAGGGTCAGCTCGTATCTCTTCATCACCGCTCCCCTAATCAAGGGATCTGGAGAACCTGGATTCAGGTCCACAAAGGGAAAGTGTATTGTATAACATAGCCCCCGGTCTATGAGGGCATCAAAGTATACCTTGGCATCTCTTAATTCAAAGAGATCCAGGACCTTTGGATTTAGACCAATCTCAGGGTTTACCCTGGCACCCAATATCCTTGGTAGGTATCTTTCCACCAGTTGGTCAAAGGGGACTGCAACAAAAAGCTCTATTTTATCCATGTCTTTCCTTTCTGTTCAAAGGGACTAAGGTATACTGGCCCTTCCATTACATGGGATATGTACCTTTGGCAAGGGATTTCCCCAATCCCAGAGGGGTTTAAAGGAGATTTGTGCTATGCTTAACCAGGGCTTTACATTGACAGGTACTATGCAAAGAGATTAAGAATGATTTAGAATCAAAAACTTGGGAGTCTGATATGTCCAATTTAGTGGTGGTGGGTACTCAATGGGGTGATGAAGGTAAGGGAAAGGTGGTGGACCTCCTTTCCAAGGATGCAGACTATATAGTCAGGTTCCAGGGGGGCAATAACGCTGGCCATACCTTGAATGTGGGCCCTCACAAGTTTATATGTCATTTGATACCTTCAGGGATTTTATATAGGGGCAAGAGGTGCCTTATTGGAAACGGCGTGGTCTTGGACCCCAAGGTCTTACTAGAAGAAATAGCAAGGCTTGAGGCAGCAGGTATTGAAATAACAGCGGAAAGGCTTGGTGTTTGCAAAAAGGCACATCTAATCATGCCCTATCACATGGCCCTGGACGTGGCCAGAGAAGAGAAAAAAGGGGGTAAAAGGCTTGGGACCACTGGAAGGGGGATTGGCCCCTGCTATGAGGACAAGGTGGCAAGGAAGGGTATCAGGGTTGTGGACCTATTGGATCCAGAGGGGTTTAAGGAGAGGCTAATAGAGAACCTGGAAGAAAAAAATTTTCTTTTGAAGGGCTATTATCAGTCCACCAAGCTGGATCCTGAGGAGATCTTTCAGGAATACATGGCCTATGGGGAGAGGCTAGCTCCCTTTATTACAGATGTGTCCCTGGAACTAAAGGAGGCAAGGCATCAGGGGAAGGCCATATTATTTGAGGGGGCTCAGGGCACACATCTGGATATAGATCATGGTACTTATCCCTTTGTCACATCCTCAAACCCTGTTATAGGCTCTGTGTGCACCGGATCCGGATTTCCACCCAATGCCATAGATCATGTCTTAGGAATTGTAAAGGCGTATACCACAAGGGTGGGTTTTGGGCCGTTTCCCACAGAGCTTACAGACCACATAGGTGAGTATATACAGCAAAAAGGGGCCGAATTTGGGGCAACCACTGGCAGAAAAAGGAGATGTGGCTGGTTGGACCTGGTACTGATCAAGGATGCAGTGAGGCTAAATGGGATAAGCTCCTTTGCAATAACAAAGCTGGATGTGCTCACAGGACTAAAAGAGCTCAAGATCTGCACAGGCTATAGGCTTAAAGACAAGATACTCCATTGGAGGCCTGTGACCATAAAGGAATTAAGCCAGTGTGAGCCTGTATATGTCACCTTAAAAGGCTGGGAAGAGGAGATCGGTGAAGTCCGGACCTTTCAAGGGCTGCCTAAGGCAGCAAGGGACTATCTGGGTTTAATTGAGGAAGAAACAGGGGTACCGGTATCCATTGTCTCTGTGGGGCCTAAGAGGGATCAGACTATATTGCTCAAGGAGTTTTTCCTTTGAACCACTTATCATCAGGATATGAAGTAATAGTGGTGGGTGCAGGTCATGCAGGGTGTGAGGCTGCCCTTGCCTGCGCAAGGATGGGGCACCAGGTCCTGCTTTTAACCATCAATTTAGACCACATTGGTGTAATGAGTTGCAACCCCGCAATAGGAGGCCTTGGCAAAGGTCACCTTGTGAAAGAGATTGATGCCCTTGGGGGAGAGATGGGCAAGGCAGCTGATGAGACTGCTATCCAGTTTAGGAGGCTAAATACAAAAAAAGGGGTAGCTGTCCAGGGCACAAGGACACAAAATGATAGAGAGCTGTATAAAAGGAGAATGAAAAGGGTGCTGGAGTCCACCCCTAATCTCCATATCCACCAGGCCATGGTGGATGAGGTCCTGGTGGAAGGGTCCAGGGTAATTGGAGTAAAGACCCATATTGGTGAGGTCTTCCTGGCAAAGGCAGTTATCCTGACCACAGGTACTTTCATGCGTGGCCTGATACACATAGGCCTTACCAACTTCCCAGCCGGACGGATGGGTGACCCTCCATCCCAGAGGCTTTCAGAGTGCCTCATAAGACTGGGTTTTAAGCTAGGCAGGCTCAAGACAGGGACCACCCCTAGGTTGGATAGGCGGACCATTGATTTTAGCGGGCTGGAAGTCCAAGAGGGGGATAGGGACCCAAGGCCTTTTTCCTTTTCCAATTTTGGTAAAGGGGTATTCCTCCCCCAGGTCCCATGCCACATTACCTATACCAACGAAAAGACCCACGAGGTTATCAGAAGGGGGCTGGATAGGTCACCATTGTATTGCGGGGTTATAAAGGGCATTGGTGCCAGGTACTGCCCTTCCATTGAGGACAAGATAGTGAGGTTCCCTGAGAAAGAAAGGCACCAAATATTCTTAGAGCCCGATGGCCTTGATACCACAGAGATATACCCCAACGGGCTTGCCACCAGCCTACCCATAGACATCCAAAGGGAGATGATAAGGACCATTGATGGCCTGGGAAAGGCGGAGATTGTGAGGCCGGGCTATGCAATAGAATATGACTACATAGACCCCCTTCAGCTAAAGGCCTCCCTGGAAACCAAAACTGTGGAAGGGCTATTTATGGCAGGCCAGATAAATGGGACCTCAGGTTATGAAGAGGCAGCTGCCCAAGGCATAGTGGCAGGGATAAATGCAGCCCTTAAGATAAGAGGGGAGGACCCCATAATATTAGATAGGTCCATGGCCTATATTGGGGTGCTCATAGACGACCTCACCACCAAAGGAACAAATGAGCCCTATCGGATGTTTACATCCAGGGCAGAATACAGGCTTTTGTTGAGAGAGGACAATGCTGACCTCAGATTGAGGGAAATAGGCTACAAACTGGGATTGGTATCCCAGGAGGAATATCAGGCCTTTTTGAAGAAAAAGGGGCAGATCGAGAAGACCTTGGAGGCCCTAAGGGATCTAAAACTAAGGCCAGAACCTTGGGTACAAGAGAGACTCAAGGACTTGGGAACTAGGCCGATCAATAACATTGTAAACCTAGAAGAGCTTTTAAGGCGAAATGAAATAGGTTTTTATGATCTAAAGGTCTTCTGGTCACAGGCCCTGGAGATTCCCAGGGATGTGGCAGAGGAGGTGGAGGTGAGAGTGAAATATCAGGGGTACATAGAGCGGCAGATGAGGCAGGTGGAGAGACTTAGACGCATGGAAGATACCAGGATCCCTGATACAATAGACTACAACAGGGTCCATGGCCTTTCCAATGAGATAAAGGAAAAGTTAGGAAAGGTGAGGCCAAGGTCCATCGGCCAGGCTGCCAGGATCCCTGGGGTAACACCCGCTGCCATAATGGCCTTGGAGGTATATCTAAAGTCCATGGCCAGAACATCTGGTATAATATCGGAACATTTATTGCAAAACTAATCTCTTTTGAAGGAGGTGTGATTGGACCTAGCCACCCTTATTGGAGTGTTGATCGGTGCAGGTTTGATCATCATAGCCATCTCCATGGGTGGTTCAGGGCTGTGGTTCTTAAACCTTCCCTCTGCCTTGATTGTACTGGGGGGTACATTTGGGGCCACCCTTATCAATTACCCCCTCTCAGAGGTGGTGGGGGTCTTTAAGGTTGCAAAAAATGCATTTCTATATAAGGCCCACTCACCCTTGGAGATAATAAATCTGATGGTGGAATATGCCAAAAAGGCAAGAAAGGAGGGGATCCTTTCCTTTGAAGCAGAGCTTCCCAACATAAAGGACCCTTTCCTTGCCAAGGGGCTTAGGCTTGCCATAGATGGTATGGAGTCCACTGCCATTAGAGAGATCTTGAGCACAGAGATACAGGCCACCTTGGAGAGACACAACCAAGGTGCTGAGATATTCTCCTCCATGGGGTCCTATTCCCCTGCAGTGGGTATGCTGGGGACCATAATCGGCCTTGTTCAAATGCTTATGCAGATGAAGGATCCCAGCCAGATAGGTGCACCCATGGCAGTGGCCCTGCTGACCACCTTCTATGGAACCATGCTTGCATACCTGTTTTTCCTACCCATATCCGGAAAGCTAAAGGCCAGGAGCAAGTCAGAGGTCCTTGTGAAACAGATGATCATGGAAGGGGTTATATCTATCCAGTCTGGGGACAATTACAGGGTGGTGGAACAAAAGCTAAAGGCCTTTTTGCCACTAAAGGAAAGGGGTGAATCCAAGGCATGATGAATTTGGGAAAAAGGCCTTCAGTAGAGCCCCACACCGGCTGGGAGGTAACCTATGGGTCCTTTGCCATGATACTCCTGTGCTTCTTTGTGATGGTATGTTCCTTTGTGACCTTTGAGGAGGCCAAGGTGGCCAGGTTTGTCAGGTCCTTTAGCGCGGTACTTAAGATATTTGGCGGTGGCACAAAAATGGAAGAAGGGCCTCTAATACTCCCTCCATCCCCTGACATGATAGAGAAGGACTCGCCCATGTCCACCCTGATGCACAGGGTAAAAGAAGTTGCTGAAAAAAAAGGAATAACAGGGGACACCCTGGAGCTGGTTATGACAGAGAGGGGGCTGGTATTACGGCTTAAGAGTGCCGCGGCCTTTGACCTGGGTTCTGCCAGGCTCTCTTCCAAGACAAAGGAGCTTTTAAAAGGTATTGCACCATTCCTGTTAGAGGTGGAGAATCCCATCAGGATTGAAGGTCACACTGACAATCTCCCCATAAGCACTGTGGAGTTCCCCTCCAATTGGGAGCTGAGCACAAGCAGGGCGGTAAATGTGCTCAGGTACCTGGTGGAGGAATGTTCCCTGCCTCAACACAGGCTCTCTGCAGCAGGCTATGGCGAATACAGACCCATTGCGCCCAATGATAGAGAAGAGAACAGGGCCAAAAATAGAAGGGTGGAAATAATTATCCTCGGTCAAGAACCTTCAAGGATGGATGTCCGGTGAGTCCCACAGGCCCTAATTGGCGCACTACCTTTAATGACATGATAACCCTTCTCATGGTCTTTTTTGTCCTCTTATTCTCCATGAGCTCCATGAGCAAGAGCCAAGGCATGGAATTCTTAAACAAGCTACAAAGCGGCCTGGGTATAATGAAACCAGGGCAAAAGACATGGGTTGGAGTGGTGGAGGCCCCTGATCAAGAGCTCCCTTTAGAGAATGAGGAGGAATTAGAGGTCCTGATGAAGGCCACTGAGATGGAGAGGACCAAAGAGGCCATGCTGGGCCAGATTGAAGCCGCCTTTGGGGGACCTGGCAGCCCCAGTGGTATCGAAGGCACCTTGACTGAGGAGGGCATAAGGGTAAGGATAAGGGGGGACTTTCTCTTTGAGCTGGGCCAGGCTGAGATTAAAGAGAATGTGAAGATAGAGCTTGCTAAACTAAGTGACTTCCTAGCTACCATACCCAATGAAGTGGTAGTGGAGGGGCATACCGATGACATACCCATAAGGTCTGGGAGATATCCCTCCAATTGGGAACTTTCAGTGGCAAGGGCAGTTAATGTGCTGAAATTTCTGGTACAGTCTGGGGTCTCACCACATAGACTCTGTGCCGTGGGTTATGGGGAGCTAAAACCCGTGGTGCCCAATGTATCCAGTGAGAATAGGGCAAAAAATAGGAGGGTGGAGATACTGATCTTGGATAAGAGGAGGAGTTAGATGTCAAAAAAATTTTTAATCATCATCCTTGTATTGGGGGTCCTGCTCCTGGGTGCCATGGGAGGGACCTTGTATCTGGTGTGGACCAAGTTGGCTCAGGTATCAGGAGGAGGGGAGGAGGGAGAAGAGGTAAGGAAAAGCATAAAGGAAGAGGAAGAGGGAGAAGAAGAGGAAAAAAAGGGTAAAAAGGGCAAGAAAGAAGAGGTAAAGGCCAACCTCAGGCTGGATACCTTTATAGTGAACCTGGCAGACCCTGAGGGAAATAAATACTTGAGGGTCACCATGGAACTGGAGTTAACCGGGGAACAGGCACAACAGGAGGTGGAGAAGAAGCTGGCAGCAATAAGGGATATAGTGTTAAACATCCTGCCCACAAAGAAATCCTCTGAGATTACAAGCCTGGAGGGTAAACAGCAACTGAAGACCCAGCTCATGGAAAACTTTAATAAGGTGCTCAAGAAAGGAAAGGTGACTAATATCTATTATACGGAGTTTGTGATACAATAAACAAGGTGCCATGACCCATTGGGAGGCATTTGGATGCCTGACCAGATACTATCACAAGACGAGATAGATGCCTTACTGAGCGCAATTAGAACAGGAGAGGTCAAATTAGAAGAGGAAAAGCCCTTAGAAAAAGGGGCAAAACCCTATGACTTGACCTCCCAGAGCATCAGCTTAAGGGCCCAATTTGGTGCCCTGGAAGAGATATATGACAGATTTTCAACAGGTCTAAGGCAAAAACTCTCTTTATTTTTACAGCGCGACATGGAGGTGTCCCTGGTATCAAGGGAGATAGTAAAGTTTTCAGAGGTCTTAAAAGGACTGGTTTATCCAGCATACATAGATATCTTTTCCATGGAGCCTTTGATTGGCTCCTCAATAGTAAGTACGGATCCTGCATTGTTGTTTTCATTCTTAGATTGCATGTTTGGAGGTAAGGGAAAGACCCTTGAAAAACTAAGGCCCTTTACCTTTTTGGAGATGAATAGTCTTAAGCCCATTACCAATATTATTTTGCAAAGTTTTGAAGAGGCCTGGGAGGAGATCAGCCCAATAAAAGTAGTACACAAGAAGACAGAGACTAAACCAGAGTTTCTTCATATAATTGATCCTTCAGACTATGTTATCTCTGTTATTCTTTCCGCTGATGGGAAAGATTTCTCAGGATTTATCCATGTTTGCATGCCTTACCTGATGCTTGAGCCCATACGAGAAAAGCTGACTTACACATACCTTAGAACAAGGGAGACTGAATCTGCATGGAATGAGGAGTTGAGACGACTCCTTATTGGTGCAAAGATAAATGTGGTGGTGGAACTGGGAAGGGCAGAGCTCACCCTAAACAAGATCATGTCCCTTAAGCCCAATGACATTATCAGGCTGGACAAAGGGCCTGATGACCCAGTTTTTGTAAAGGTCCAAGGTGTCCCAAAGTATCTTGCTATACCAGGCACACACAAGGGTAATAAGGCCGTGCAGATCAGCTCTATACTAAACCCAAATCTCAATAAATAGGAGGTGGCACCATGGCCGATGATCAGGCATCCTCCAAGGAGGGATCCTTTCAGTTCTCTGGACTCAGCAGCGCCTCAGGGGCCCAAGAACCAAGAAATATAGACCTAATCCTTGACATACCAGTGGATGTGTCTGTGGAACTGGGCAGGACAAAGATGCTCATACAGGACCTCCTAAAACTGGGGCAGGGTTCCATAATAGAGCTGGGGAAACTGGCTGGGGAACCACTGGATATCCTGGTAAATGAAAGGCTCATTGCAAAAGGCGAGGTGGTTGTGGTGGATGAAAAATATGGAATAAGGCTTACAGAGATAATCACTCCCCAGGAGAGGATCGAAAAGCTTAGATGACATCGGAACTCATAAACTATGTACTGGTCTCTGGACTCATCCTCATTGGCCTCTTCTTTGCATTTTTCTTTCTGAGGAGATGGTCTTTTAAAGGAGGATTGGTGCTTCAAAAGGGCCCTATGTCTGTGATGGCAAATATCCCCCTAGGGCCACAAAAGAGTATAACCCTGTTGAAGATACCAGGCGCCATCCTGATTTTAGGCCTCTCCAAGGAAAATATAAGCCTTTTGGCGGAGATAAGGGATGAGGAGAGGATCAGGGAGCTGGAGGCATACTATACAAGGGATAAAGGGTTTTTTTCCATACTCAAAAAGACTGAGGTCAAGGAAGGTCCCTTGTAGGGCCTGTTTTGCATATTATATCTTTGCCTTACCCATTTTCTTGTTGTTGTCCTTTCCAGGTCATGCCCTTTCTCAGAGCCCTGATGGTCCAAGCCTGAACATAAATCTCCAAGGCATTGCAGACCCCCAGCACCTGAGCACCTCTATGCAGATTTTTATACTGATTACCGTGCTTTCTCTGTCTCCTTCCATCCTGATAATGCTCACCTCTTTTACCAGGATTGCCATTGTTTTGTCTTTGCTCCGTCAAGCCGTTGGCACCCACCAGATGCCTCCAAACCCAATCATAATAGGCCTAAGCCTCTTTTTAACATTCTTTATCATGACACCTGTGTGGGAGGACGTAAATAACAAGGCAATAAAACCCTATATAAATAAAGAGATATCCCAGACCCAGGCCCTGGAGAATGCAAGAAAACCTGTGGCAGGTTTTCTCTTAAAAAACACCAGGGAAAAGGACCTGGAACTCTTTTTAAGGCTCTCCAAGGCAGAGAGACCAAAAAGCAGGGAGGATGTGCCCATGAGGGTCTTGATACCTGCCTTTGTAATAAGCGAGCTTAAGACGGCATTTCAAATTGGATTCCTTCTGTATCTGCCCTTCCTGGTGATAGATATGGTGGTATCCAGTGTACTCCTCTCCATGGGCATGATGATGCTTCCACCCATAATGGTCTCACTACCCTTTAAGCTAATCCTCTTTGTGCTTGCCGATGGATGGAACCTGGTAATTGGATCAATTATAAAATCCTTTGGATAGGAGGACATATGAGCCCTGACCTGGTCATTTCTGTATTACATGAGACAATGAAGGTATCAATTATGGTAAGTTTGCCAATCCTCATATTTGGGTTGGTGGTGGGGATCATTGTTGGTATATTTCAGACTGCCACACAGATCCACGAGATGACCCTTGTATTTATCCCAAAACTCTTGGCAGTAGGTGTTGCTTTGTTAATATTTTTTCCCTGGATAACAAGGGTTGTACTGGATTTTACTTTAAATCTATTAGGCAATATCCAAAATTATATAAGATGATATGTTATCGATATCAATACCCATTTCATTACTTCAGTTTGTTTTCTTGGTATTTGTTAGACTATTGGCAATAGCACTTGCAATACCATATTTTAGAAAAGGGGCTGCTGCTAGGAGTATTGTTCTATTTTGTGGAGTACTTGCCGTAGCAATAACAATGATATCAAACCACAAAGACTTTAAATATATTGATTCAATTTCAACAATATTTTTTGGTTGTGTTCTGGAAATGATTATTGGGGCTGGAATCAGCCTTATATTTTACATGGCATTAGAGGCAGTAATGTTTGCAGGCAGGATAATAGGTATGCAAACAGGAATGGACTTTGCTTCCCTTGTTGATCCCTTAACAGGAGATCAATATGGCACAATAACCCAGCTTTATAACTTAACTGCTGCACTATTGTTTTTTGCCCTGGATGGTCACCTCCTTATTATAAAGGCCATAGTGGAGAGCATAGAATTGGTCCCTCCCTTAAGCTTTGACATAAGAGGAGGGGCCAAAATAAGCCTCTTTGCCATGGGAGCAAAGGTGTTTTCCACAGGCCTAAAGATAGCTGCACCAGTTATGGTGGCCTTACTCTTGAGTACAGTGTCCTTTGCCGTTATGGCAAGGTTGGCACCACAGATGAACATATTCTTTGTTGTTATTCCCCTGAAGATAATACTGGCCTTGATGGTCTTTCTTTTCTCCCTTCCCTTTTTGGGCCATGTGATAAAGAAGACCTTTACAGAATTTTTGGCCCATATACCCACTTTCATAATCTCACTGGTGAGATAGCCAATATGTTTGGGGACAGGGACGACAAGACCGAAAAGGCAACCCCGAAACGAAGGGGAGAGGCAAGGGAAAAAGGAAGGGTTGCCAGGAGCCAGGAGGTTTTAAACCTATCTGTATTAGTAGCTGGTACCATCTCCCTATACCTGGGTGGAAACTGGGTATTTTCCAGACTTATGGAGTTTTTGAAAAAGTCAATTTCAAACATTGATAAGGAGGAACTAACAGGGGATATAGTCTTTGGAATTCTTAAGAGAACAGGAGTTGACACCTTACATGTAACATTGCCAATAATTTTGAGCATTCTCATTTTTGGGATATTTGGGAATCTAATACAAAATAAGTTCGCAATAACATGGCAAAGTCTAAAACCACAGTTCAACAGGTTAAATCCATTAACAGGCATCAAACGTATATTCTCTCTAAGTTTTACCAATGAACTAATAAAGTCTATAGTTAAAGTCATAATTATTGGGTTAGTAATTTGGTTAATATTGAACAAAGAGAAAGAGATTATTCCAGTGTTATCCGATATGAGCATAGGAGAAATATTAGCATATTTCTCTAAAGTTTGTGCAAAGTTATTGCTTTATATTAATATTACTCTTGTTTTTATTGCACTGTTTGACTATGTCTATCAGAAATGGCAATATGAAAGAGATTTGATGATGAGTAAGCAAGAGGTAAAAGATGAGTTAAGACAAGCAGAAGGTGATCCGGCTGTAAGGTCAAAGATAAGATCAAAACAAGTAGAACTTGCCAAAAAAAGGATGTTAAGTGCTGTGAGAACAGCAGATGTGGTTATAACAAACCCCACCCACCTTGCCATTGCCTTGAAATACGAACCCAAGAGGATGATTGCACCCATGGTGGTGGCAAAGGGGCAGGATTATCTTGCCCTCAAGATAAGGGAGATTGCAAAGGAAGAAGGGGTACCCATAGTGGAGGACAAACCCCTTGCCCAGACCCTTTATAAGGCTGCGGAGGTAGGCGAGTACATACCTGTGGAGCTTTACCAGGCTGTGGCAGAGGTATTGGCCTATGTATACAGGTTAAAAGGTAGGAGGGTTTTGTAGCCAGGCATGAAATCTGCAAGAAAATCCCTCGGGAGGTAAGATGGAGGTACAGGTATCCACTTTAGGTCAGAGGTTTAACCAGCTCTTGCGCCACAGTGACCTGGTCTTGGCAGGGGCCATAGTCCTTATTCTACTATTTATGATATTGCCCCTAAATCCCCATCTATTGGACCTGGCCCTTGCCCTCAATATCACCTATTCTTTAATCCTCCTCCTCACCTGTACCTACATCAAAGAACCCCTGGAGTTGAGCTCCTTTCCCTCCATGCTCTTGATAGCCACCCTTTTCAGACTTGCCCTAAATGTTGCCTCCACCAGGCTTATACTAATGAGGGGTGATGAAGGGGTAATGGCAGCGGGAAAGGTGATATATGCCTTTGGAAACTTTGTGGTGGGCGGGAACTATGCCGTGGGCATAGTTGTATTTATTGTCTTGGTAATGATCAATCTGGTGGTGATCACAAGAGGTGCAGGGAGGATTGCAGAGGTGGCTGCCAGGTTTACCCTGGATGGTATGCCTGGTAAACAGATGGCCATTGATGCAGATCTAAATGCAGGCCTGATCACGGAAAAGGAGGCCAATGAGAGAAGGAGGAGGATCGCCCTTGAGGCAGAATATTATGGGGCCATGGACGGTGCCTCCAAGTTTGTGAGGGGAGATGCTGTAGCAGGGATAATAATCACCTTTGTTAATATAATTGGTGGTCTTCTAATAGGTGTTGTCCAGAAAGGGATGCCCCTGAGCCATGCCCTGGAAACCTTTACCCTCCTCACCATAGGTGATGGTCTTGTAAGCCAGATCCCTGCCCTGATTGTCAGTACCTCAGCAGGTATAATTGTCAGCAAGGGTGGAAGTACTGATGAGAACCTGGGCAGGGAGATTACCACCCAGGTCTTTTCCAAGCCCAGGGCAATCATGACTGCCTCAGGGGTCCTATTTGGGCTGGGGCTGGTCCCTGGATTGCCTTTTGTGCCCTTTGCAGTGCTTTCCCTTGCAGCTGCCGGCGCAGGCCTTGGCCTAAGAGAGGCGAGGAAAGAGCAGGAAAGAGAGTTAATAAAGGAGAGGGAAAGAGAGGTGGCAAGGGCCCAGAGGGCGCCAAAGGCAGAGGTCTTTACACCAGTGGATCCCCTCTCACTGGAACTGGGCTATGGGCTTGTGGGCCTTGTGGAAAAAGGGGCTGAAGGGTCTGGGCTCCTGGAAAGGGTTACCGCATTGAGGCGTAGGACTGCCCAAGAGCTTGGCCTTATTGTTCCACCAGTGCATATCCAGGACAACCTGCAGCTAAGGCCCAATGAATACAGGATCCTGCTGAAGGGCAATGAGGTGGCCAGGGCAGAGGTCATGCCCAATTATCTCCTTGCCATGGAGACAGGGGAGATGAAAGGTAAGATAGAGGGGATCCCAACAAAAGAGCCCACCTATGGACTGCCTGCCCTGTGGATCAGAAAGGAGGAGAGACAGAGGGCCTCCCAGCTTGGATACACAGTGGTGGACCCAACCACTGTAATAGTTACACACCTATCTCATATAATCTCCACTTATGGTCATGAGCTCTTGGGCAGGCAGGAAGTGCAGCAGATCATTGATACCCTGAAGGAATCGCACCCCAAATTGGTGGAGGAGTTGATACCTTCCCAGTTGAGCCTCGGCGCAGTGGGTAAGGTCCTAAGAAATCTCCTCAAGGAACAGATTCCCATAAGGGACCTTACCACCATCCTGGAGACCTTGGCCGACTATTCCTCCATGACCAAGGACCCGGAGATACTCACGGAATTCGTGAGGCAGGCAATGGCCAGGACCATCACCTCCATGCACCAGGCCCCTGATGGCTATGTGTATGTGCTTACCCTGGACCAGGGCACAGAGCAAATGATACTTTCCTCAGTGCAACACTCGGAGCAAGGTTCCACTATAGCCTTGGACCCAAAGCTCACAGAAAAGATCCTGGGCTCCATAAACAAGCATCTGCCCAGTTTCCTAAGGATAAATCAGCAGCCAGCAGTGATTTGTTCACCAAGGGTTAGGCCATACCTAAAAAGACTGATAGAGAGGTTTGTCCCTAATTTGGATGTGATCTCCTATGGAGAGATAACTGCTCAGTCACAGATCAGATCTCTGGGGTTAGTGGGGATAGAACATGCAGATTAAGAGGTTTGAGGCATCTGAGGTAAGGGAGGCCCTTAGGCAGGTGAAAAAGGAGTTTGGGCCAGAGGCAGTGATCCTCTCAATTAAACACCTCACCCCAAGAAACGGGCTAAAGGGGCTTTTGAAGAAAAAGATGGTGGAGGTTGTAGCGGCAGTGGATCCACTACCAAGGGACAAGGTGTCCAGTGCACAGGGAAGCAAGGCAAGAGGAGCAGCCATGAATGGGGGAAGAACAGAGGCCCACAAAGAGGCCTTAAAGAGGGGGCTATTTCTTTATTTTGAATCCCTCCTGAACGGGGGTGTGGATGAGAACGTGACTGCTGAGCTTATCAAGGCACTAAAGAAATCCTATGTGAATATCTCCATGGAAGAGGAGGTGAAGAAGGCATTAAACAAGATACTCCAGTGGAACGGGGTGAGCACAAAAAGGCTTAGGTTACAAAGAGGTGTACAAAAGAGGGTGGCCTTTTGGGGACCCACAGGTGTGGGAAAGACCTCCACCGTTGCCAAGCTGGCCTCTGCTGCTGCCATGTCAGAGCGATACACCACAGGGATAATCAATATGGATACAGAACGGATTGGTGCCTCTGCTCAGATGGACGTATTTTCCCAGGTGGCTGGGATTCCTGTAATTTCTGTAAAGGACCAAAGGTCTTTTAAAGAGGCCATCTCCACATTTAAGGATGTGGACCTCTTGCTTATTGATACCCCGGGAATTGGTCCCAAGACCGAATTTCTACTGGGTGAGCTTATGGATATTGTGGGTGGTCTAAAGGGCTTGGAAAGCTATCTGGTGGCCTCCGCCACTATCAAGACCAGTGATCTTTTGTACTATTGGGAGATATTTGGTCCCCTCTCGCCACAGGGGTTAGTGGTGACAAAGCTGGATGAGGCAACAACACTGGGCAATATACTCACCTTGGCCTATGTGACCAAGATCCCGCTACTTTATTTCTCAGCAGGGCAGGAGGTGCCAGGGAGCCTGATGCCTGCATCTGTTTTCACCCTGGTGGAAAGGGTCATTTCCTCAAATGGAGATAGGAGACTTGCCTGCCTGCCGCCAGAAGAGCTCGCCTTTAGGAGGAAGAGGTTTGAGTTAATTATGGAAGATGACCTGGATCTCGTTGAAAGAGAAGCTGAAGATGAGATAATCCAGCTTAAAGGCAGTAAACCTAATTTCAGTTATAGGATGTAGCCATTATGGAACCCTCAAAGGAAAAAAAGATCATTCCATTAAAGACAAGGGGAAAACCCGCGGAAAAAAGGGTATTTGCCATTACCAGTGGAAAGGGTGGGGTTGGGAAGACAAACCTGGTGGCCAACATAGGTTATTCCCTTACTACCATGGGGAAAAAGACACTTATAATGGATGCAGACCTGGGCCTCGGGAATATTGATGTACTCCTCGGGCTTGCCCCAAAGTTTAACCTCTCCCACGTGGTTGCCGGACAAAAGGCCATTTCAGAGATCCTCGTGGAGGGGCCTGGTGGCCTCAAGATCCTACCTGCGTCTTCTGGGGTGGAGGAGATGACCTCTTTATCCAAACACCAAAAAATGAGGATATTAAATGAGCTGGAATCTGCCATTGAGGATATGGATATTGTTCTCATTGATACCGCAGCGGGGATCTCATCCAATGTGATGTATTTTAATAGTGTTGCCCAGGACATTATAGTGGTTGTATCCCCAGAACCCACATCCATTACCGATGCATATGCTGTGATGAAGTTGCTTTCCACAAAGTATAACAGGAAAAAATTTCTCTTGGTTACTAACTTCGTAAGAAGTGTGAAAGAGGGTATAGAGATTTTCAGGCAATTAAAGATGGTAACAGATAGGTTCTTGGATTTAGAACTAAAGTACCTTGGCCATGTATTTTTGGATGAGAATGTCACTATCTCTGTTAAATGGCAGAAATTACTCTGTATGGAACAACCTGACTCAGTGGCTTGCAGGTGCTTTAGGGTGCTGGCGGACAAGTTGATTGCCATTCCAGCTGCCTTGAACGGCAGCAAATCTGTGCTCAGGTGGGATGGCTTACTCAATTCAGAATAATGAATAAGGAAGAATAGCCCTTGGGTCTTAAGTATTTGGACATAGATTCATACAAGGATGAGTCCCTGGAGGAGAGGCACAAGGCCCTCTTTGAACAATATCTCCCGGTGGTTCATGTAACAGTGCAAAGGATGCGGCCTCACATACCGAGCTCAGTGGAGACCCAGGATCTGATAAGTGCTGGAATAGTGGGCCTGCTGGACGCCATCACTCGACTAAGACCAGAAAGGGAGGCCAGCTTTGGGGCATATGTAAGTGTCAAGGTTAGATGTGCCATCCTTTCTGAGCTCAGGAGCAGGGACTATATATCCAGGGGCATGAGGCAAAAGGGCAGGCTGGTGGAGGAGACCTATGGGAGACTGGAGCTGGAGCTGGGGAGGGAGGCAAGTCAAGAGGAGGTGGCAAGGGAGCTGGGGATAGATCTGGAGGAGTTACAGGAGATTGAGAGGTTGAGTGAGATCAGCCTTCTTAGCTGGGACGAGCTCCAGGGCATAGTGGGAGAAAGGGATATAGGTGGTCTGGTGGAAGAAGTTGGAGAGAGGCTGGTGGATGACATCTTTGTGGATGAGGTCTTCATGCCATTGGCGAAGGCCATTGGAGAGCTGGATCAGAGAGAGCAATTGGTACTAAGCCTCTATTATGTGGAGGAGCTCACAATGAAGGAGATAGCACAGGTTCTTGGGCTCACAGAGTCCAGGATATCTCAGATCCATTCCAAGGCCATTAGACAGCTGAGGGCAAAGCTAAGATCAAGGGGATTGATAGGGGACAAAAGGCCTGGGTCTAAAGGTAGGAAAGTTTTACCCCCGGAGGGAGCGAAGGAGGAGGGGCATGGATTACCAGATAAAGCCAAGGGAAGACATAGGGGCAGTTAGCCCTGGGATTGGGATTCGGCCCATAGATTACAAGAGGCAGAAAGGGGAGAGGAGGCCTGAAAGGGAGGTGCCTGATGGGTCAAATAAAAAAGAGGAAGAGGACTTAGGGGATGTGGAAAGGGATTTGCATAATGATTCTCATAAAGGGCCGTTAGGGACCAGATTAAATGTAAAGGCATGAGGAGGTAAGGAATGGAACAGGTTGTGTTTTTATACATCTTACAAAATGTACTTACTGTGGTGTTTGTGGTCATTGCCTGTGGGTACCTGCTCTTATATAAGGAGAGAGGCACCTCAATTAATGAAAAGGTCAGTAATGATCCACCCGACAGATTCTTGACGCAAAAGTCAAGGGCCCTTCACACAATGGAGGAACTCAAGACCCTAAGGGCAGTGAAGGCATACGGGAGGCAGCAGATTTAATTCGGATAAAAACTGGGGTGAGTAAAGGCCATGATTAACAGCCTATGCATTGTGGGCAGGAAGGCCCTGCTCAATGAACAAAAGATGAACCTCATAGCCAATAACTTGGCAAACCTGGAGACCCTTGGGTATAAGGAAGACAAATGGCAGTTTCACATCCAAGGTCCCCAGGAAGAGATACAAGGCAGAGGTTTTGCCGCTCATCCCTTTAAAAAGGCTACCTGGATTAATCTTTCACCAGGCCCCTATAGACAAACAGGCAATGTACTGGATCTTGCAATACATGGGGATGGCTTCTTTTGTGTGGAATCTCCAGAAGGTACCCTGTATACCAGGAAGGGAAACTTTGCCCTGGATAGGCAAAATCGGCTGGTCACCCAGGATGGCCTCCCAGTCTTGGGAGAAGGTGGGGATATAGTGATTACAGGGACAGATGTAAAAGTGGATGTGGATGGGAATGTGTATTCTGATGGTGATCTGGTGGGGAGATTGAGGATAGCCTATTTTGAAGACAAGGCAGTCTTGGAGAAGACCCAGGGAGCCATGTTCAGACTGCGAGACCCCCAGGATCGAGATAAAGAAAAAAGGCCAGAAAACCTTGAGATATGGCAGGGGTATGTGGAGGGCTCCAATGTGGAGGTAATCCCAATGCTCACGGAGATGATCTCTTCCTTGAGGGCCCATGAATCGTACAAGAATGCCATGGAGGCCATAAGAGAGGCCGAAAGGCAGAGTGCCAACCAGGTAGGTCTTATGAGATAGGAATTTACGGAGGTAATCATGATCAGGACATTATGGATAGCGGCCACGGGCATGGAGGCCCAGACACTGAACATAGATGTAATTGCCCATAACCTTGCCAATGTTAACACCACAGGCTTTAAGAAGGCCAGGGCTGATTTCCAGGACCTTTTGTACGAGACCCTGAGGCCACCAGGTGCTGCCTCTGCTGCTGGTAATCAAGTACCCACAGGTATCCAGATAGGCCATGGGTCAAGGCCTGTGGCTGTACAAAAGGTATTTATGCAAGGGGATTATCAACAGACCATGAATGAACTGGATATAGCCATTGAGGGCAAGGGGTTTTTTCAGATACTTCAGCCAAATGGGGTAACGGCATATACAAGGTCTGGGGCCTTTAAGCTGGACAGGGATGGGAGGATAGTGACCTCTGACGGTTTTCCTATCCAGCCAGAACTGGTTGTGCCGGCAGATGCCAGGGCAGTGTATATAGGCACAGATGGGACTGTGAGTGTTCTCAGGGCAGGGGAGACAACGGCAACCCAAATAGGGAATATTCAGCTGGCCTGGTTTTCTAACCCAGCAGGGTTGCAGGCCATAGGCAGGAACCTGTTCCTCCCCACCGATGCCTCTGGGGATCCAATCCTGGGAACACCTGGTGAAGAGGGCTTCGGTACCCTTGCCCAGGGTTTCTTGGAGATGTCCAATGTAAACGTGGTGGAGGAGATGGTAAACTTAATCACTGCCCAGAGGGCCTATGAGATAAACAGCAAGGCAGTACAGACCGCCGATGAGATGCTACAGGTGGCAAACAGGATAAAGGGTTAGGGGATGATCAGGGCTAAGGCATTGATCATGGTATTTTTTGTTGGCCTGGTACTTTCATCCCCTGCAAGGGGTGAAAGGCTTTATTTAAAAGAAAATGCAGTTGTGGAAGGGGAGAACATCTTTTTCAGGGACCTGGTAAAGGGCCCTGTCCCCAAGAACTTGGGAGACATACTCCTGGGCTCATCCCCCTTTCCCGGAGAGACAAGGGAGATAGGCCTTGATCAGATCCAGACAAGGCTACAATCACAGGTTGCCAGGGGTTCAGAGGCAGTGGAGTTGGAAGGGCCCAAGACTATAAAGGTTGAGAGGGCCAGCAGGACCTTGGAGGTGGAGGAGCTCATGGCCATCGTGGAATCTGAGCTTGGATCAAAGGTGTGCCCTAATTGCACAGAGGTATTGGTGGAGGAAGTAATAAATGCAAAACCTGTGGTATTGCCCAAAGGTCCTCTGGAGTATTTTGTGAGCGTGGGAAACGGGCTTGGGCCAAAGGGACAGGTCCCTGTTTCCATTACCTTTGTCCAGGGTGAGAGATTCAGGAAGAAGGTGGGGCTGGTGCTCAAGGTGATGTTAATGGGAAATGTGGTTGTTGCCAAAAGGCCCATACAAAAAGGTAGAGTAATTGGAGTGGAGGACATAGAGGTGATAGCAGGGAACCTGGTTGATTACCCAAAGGATGTGGTGCAGGACCCAAAGGCCTTATTGGGAAAGGCCACCAAGAGAGCCCTTTCTCAGGGAGAGCCTTTTAGGGCAAATATGCTGGAGGCAAGCACCCTTGTGAAAAGGGGTGGGCAGGTATGGGTGGTGTTGGAAAATGCCCACTTGAAGGTCACTACCCTGGGGGTGGCCTGGGAAAACGGTGGTGAAGGAGACACCATAAGGGTCGTTACCTCTGATACGAAAAAGCTCCTTTATGCCAGGGTGGTGGCAAGGGATACAGTGGTGGTGGAGTTTTAGGTATGAAAAACCTGGTCCTAATATTTGTGGTCTTTTTGGTTGGGCTTTACCTTGGAGCCTGTGCTCCCACATATAAGGAGGCAAGGCAGGATATAATGGTGCCTGTTCAGAGGCCTGTGCAGCAGGAGAAACAAAGGACCCCGGGTAGTCTATTTGAAGAACAGGGGAGATTCTCCCTTATGTTTGTGGACAAAAAAGGGAGGAATGTAGGGGATGTGGTAACAGTGAAGATAGTGGAGACAAGCTCTGCCAGCAATTCCACAAACACTGAAACAGGGAAAAAGACAGAGATGTCTGCAGGGATTACTGGTTTTTTGGGCATGGAAAAAAGGTATCCCACCCAGAGGCATCCCTATTTCAACCCCTTTGGTTCAATAACAGGGGGTATGGACAGTTCATTCCAAGGCTCTGGGACCACAGAGAGGAAGAACGCCATCCTGGCCACTGTTACAGCCACAGTGGTGGAGGTACTGCCCAATGAAAACCTGAAGATCATGGGCTCAAGGGAAATAGTGGTGAATAATGAAAGGCAATTGATAACCCTCACAGGTGTGATAAGGGAGAAGGATATCGCAGATGACAATACCATCCTCAGCACCTATATTGCCGATGCCAGGATATATTACACAGGCTCAGGGGACCTAAGTGAATCTCAAAGAAAGGGCTGGCTGGGAAGACTCTTGGAGGTGGTATGGCCTTTTTAGTGCCGAAGGGATCTTATAGGTTTTTGCCTTACTTAATACCTGTAATGCTGGCCTTTTTCTTGTTCAGCTTCAATGGGAGAGAGGCACATGGAGCCAGGGTTAAAGATGTGTCTTATGTGATGGGGGTTAGACCAAACCAGCTTGTGGGTTATGGCCTGGTGGTGGGCCTCAATGGTACAGGGGATGGAAAAAAGGCCAGGTTTACGGTCCAGGCCATGGCAAATATGCTACAAAAAATGGGCATTACCATATCTCCAAGGGACATAGATGTGAACAATGTGGCTGCTGTTATGGTTACCGCAGATCTACCTCCCTTTGCAAAGCCAGGCACAAGGCTTGATGCAGTGGTCAGCTCCCTGGGGGATGCCAAGAGCCTCTATGGAGGGACCCTTATAATGACCCCACTAAAGGGCATGGATGGGGAGGTGTATGCAGTGGCCCAAGGCCCTGTGAGTATTGGTGGATTTACGGCTGCTGGTCAGGCAGCAGGGGTCCAGAGGAGCTTTCCTACAGTAGCAAGGGTGCCAGGAGGGGTCTTGGTGGAAAAAGAAGTGCCTGTGCAACTAAACGGCGACCTGCACCTGGTGTTAAACCAACCGGATTTCACCACTGCTTCTACCTTGGAACAGATTATCAACGAGCATTTTGGTTTCCCCTGTGCCAAGGCACTGGATGCCACCACAGTGGTGGTCAGGATTCCAGATATGTACAGAAATGATCCAGTAGGCTTTGTAAGCAGCATAGAGGGCCTGGAGTTAGGCCTAAGCCAAAAGGCCAAAGTAGTTATAAACGAGAGGACAGGTACGGTGGTTGTGGGGGAGAATGTGAGGATAAATACAGTGGCCATATCCCACGGGAACCTAAGTGTGGTGGTAAAAGAGACCCCGCAGGTATCCCAGCCATTGCCCTTTACTCAGGGACAGACCACAGTAGTACCCGAGACACAGATAACCGTTACAGAGGAGAAAAGGCAGTTGTTTTTGGTCCCAAGGGGTGCCACCATTGGGGAACTTGTGAGGGCATTGAATGTCCTGGGGGTAAGCTCCAGAGACCTGGTCACCATCTTTCAGGCCATTAAGGCAGCTGGTGCCCTTGAGGCAGAACTGGAGATTATGTAATGGAACCTGTAAAAGGGTTGGAGAATGCACTGGCAATAAGGAAACAGGTACATGATAGAAAGAGGTTTGAAGAGGCCTGCCAGGAGGTGGAGTCAATTTTCCTATACCAGCTCATCCAGACAATGAGAAGGTCCATGGTGGCGGAAGAGAATAAAAAGAGTTATGGGAGCGGTATATATGAGAGCATAATAGACCTCAACCTCTCAAAGGAGCTGGCAAAGAGAGGGGCACTGGGGATAAAGGAGCTCCTTCTAAAACAATTGGGCAAAAATCTGGAAAGGGCCTCTAAAGAATCCGTGGAAGGAGCCGATAAAAGATTAAGGGCTCACCAAACCTTCCTTGAGGAGTAGGTTATGAAGATATCCAATGAACTAGGCCTTTTCAGGTTAGATTCATACATAAAGAATAAGAGGCTGGAAGAAAAGAGGCTGAAGGATGCCCTCAGGTCCATGGGACAAGATGGAGAAAAGGTTATCCTTTCCGAAGGTGTAAAAGGAATAGCCTATGCCATGGACTCGTTATCCAGGATTCCAGAGATCCGCCATGAAAAGGTGGAGGCCTTAAAGCAGGCAATTGATACCCATGCCTATGAGGTAGATCCCAATGAGGTCTCCAAAAAGATGCTGGCTGAATCAGTGCTCACCGCAGGTATTTTGAAAGACTGATGGCTACTTTAGTGGAAAGGATATCAGAGGATCTGGGGATCTTGTTGGATGAGGCATTTACCCACTACAATAAGTTTTTGGAGATATCCATACAAGAAAGAGATTTATTGATAAATAGAGATTATCAAGCTTTACAGCAGATAGTGATTTCCAAAGAGAAAATAGTTACAGAGATTGCGAGGTTGGAGGAGAAAAAGGGCCAGATATTGTATGAGCTCTCAAAGCTCCTTGGTAAGGACGTGAGTAAATACCCTTTGGGAAGGCTACTGGAATTGTTACCAGAGGCCCATGTGAAAGGGCTAAGGGAGAAGGCAGAGAGATTAAGTATTGTAATTCAGAGCCTCCGAGGAGAAAATGAAAGGACCTTGCGCTTTTTATACAGGTCTCTCCACATTCTTGGTATTTTGTTTGAAAGGATTAAAGAGACATTACTACCAAGAGAGACCTACAATGTTTTAAGTTTCAAGAATCACAGTACAAGTTTGTTCCTATCCACCACTGCTTAACAAAAGTTTATTTAAAACATTTACCTCACAAATACCAATATTAAGGCGACGATCCACTTTATAATCTTCAAACCATATCAGGGCACCATTTGATGTTGCTCTTGATCGTGATCACAGAACCATCGGGAAACATTCATGTATTGTTGTGTATTCGGTTCTGTGCCTCCTCGATATTGGGCAATCTTGCAGCACCACTAAAAAGAAATGTAATTTCCACGGACAAAGTGAGGAGAAATCCTGTGAGACACTACCTAACCAAAAGGCCTTTCCCTGCGGTCAAAACCACTGGATTTCTCGCTTCGCTCGAAATGACAGAAGCCAACAAATCTCAACTTTAAAGGACACCAAAGGTAATGGAGGGTCGCGATAGAAAGCATTGTCATTTCGACGAACGAAGTGAGGAGAAATCTTATAACCATGCAAGTTTTAAGTTAAAAGTTTCAAGTCTAAAGCTAAGCAAGAGTATCTTAACTTCAGTGAAAACTACAGGATTTCTCGCTTCGCTCGAAAT
>FWWL01001779.1_pt1 | contig 44279 bp, 34 predicted proteins | sample 2228331 | NCBI WGS metagenome assembly FWWL01 (sample SAMEA103939775, study PRJEB20133) | metagenome | reverse complement strand
AGATATGAAATCAAGGGGGCTCAAGCTGATCCTCAATCTCGCACATTTCACTCTCCCCATTTGGATTCACGATCCGATAGCGGTTCACAAAGGCATCCCGACGGAAAAAGTTGGCTGGGTCAGCGAGAAGACAGTCGTAGAATTCGCAAAGTTCGCCGCATATATTGCCTGGAAGTTTGATGATCTTGTGGACATGTACACAACTATGAACGAACCAAATGTCGTCAGCCAGATGGGCTACATAATGACCCGTGGAGGTTTTCCTCCGTCCTACTTTAGCACTGATATGTACATGAGAAGCTTGCTTAATCAAGCACAAGCTCATGCAAGAGCCTATGACGCAATTAAAGCGTTGACAAGCAAGCCAGTTGGAATCATTTACGCTTCATCGATTTACGAAACTCTCAACGGGGATAAGGAAATCGAAGAAAACGCTATGTACATGATGAATTACATGTTCTTGGATTCCGTCATAAATGGTTTACTGCTGTTCCAGGATAGACCGGATATGAGGGAAAAGGTTGATTTTCTGGGGGTCAACTACTACACAAGAACAATGATCGAGAGAATTGAGCCGATGAATTTCGGACAGATCGCTTTGAACTGGAGAATTTTGGAAGGTTACGGCTATGCATGCCCTCCTGGTGGATTTTCGAAAGATCTCAGACCAGTCAGCGATTTTGGTTGGGAGACGTATCCAGAGGGCTTACTGAAACTTCTGAGAGTCTTACACGAAAGATACAAATTGCCCATGATGGTGACAGAAAACGGTGTTGCCGACGGCAGAGATTGGCTCAGACCGTATCATCTTGTTGGACATATGTACGCAGTTGAAAAGGCAGTTGAAGAGGGAATAAACGTTAAAGGATACCTTCACTGGTCAATCGTTGACAACTACGAGTGGGCAAAGGGTTATACGATGAGATTTGGCTTAGCAGAGACGAATTATGAGACTAAGCAATTAACACCGAGACCGTCGATGTACATCTTCAGGGAAATTGTAAAGGCAGGAACGGCGGTAAAATTCTACAGTTATCTTATATCTCCGTATCAAATTTGGAGAATGTGAACCACAGAGTAGCTTCAGTACACTTAGAGCGGGGGTGAAAAAATGAAGAGGCTATTCGCGGTTCTGTTGTTAATGGTTGCGCTTGTCAGTTTTCCCAAAACAACGATCACACTATGGCACGCTATGAGCGGTGCAAATCTAACAGCTCTCGAGTCTATTGTCAAGGCGTTCAACGAAACACATCCAGACATCGAAGTTCAGGCAGTCTTCACAGGCAGCTATGCTGAGACTTTGACAAAAGCCATTACAGCATATCGAAACAATACTCATCCCCACATTGTTCAGGTTTACGAAGTCGGTTTGCAAACCATGCTTGACAGCGGTGCCATAGTTCCCGTTTACGAAATCGCGGAACCAGGCTTTGATTGGGGAGATATTGTCGTTCCGATTATGAACTACTACTCGGTGGACGGGAAACTTTACTCAATGCCCTTCAACTCCTCAACAGCTATCCTTTACTACAACAAGGACATCTTTGAAAAGGCCGGACTCGATCCAAACAAACCACCGTCAACCTTCGACGAAGTCTTTGAATACGGTAAGAAGATCGTTGAATCCGGTGCCGCTCAAGGTGGAATAGCCTTTGGCTGGCCTGCTTGGGTGTTCGAACAGATGCATGCAATACACGCCCAGTTCTACGCGAACAACAACAATGGACGTTCGGGAAGGGCGACAGAAGTTCTTTTCAACAAAGAATTTGGTGTCAAGGTTTTCAGTGAATGGATAAAGTGGGCACAGAACAAGGTTTTGCTATACGGTGGCAGAGAGTACAACGCCAACAACGCATTTCTTTCAGGTCAGGTTGCAATGCTAATACAGTCAACCTCTTCAGTTGGATCGATAACAAGCAAAGCAACCTTCAGAGTCGGTACCACCTTTCTGCCAAGGATGCCTGGTTATCCCAAAGGCAACTCAGTTATAGGTGGTGCAACGCTGTGGGTGATGAAAGGTAAGACACAAGAGGAATACAAAGCAGTTTGGGAATTTCTGAAATTCGTGGCACGACCGGATGTTTCAGCAAAGTGGCACAAGGATACGGGATATTTCCCAACCAGTAACACAACGTTGAAATTGCTTCTTGACGAAGGCTGGTTTGCGAAACAGCCGAACCATCTGACCGCATTTCTGCAAATTCTCAGCGGTATAAACAGACCGGAATCTCAGGGTGTTAGGCTTGGCAATTTCGTTGCAATAAGAGATGTTGTTGACTCAGCCGTCGAAAAAGCTGTGCAGTACAAAGGTAAGGACATAGAGAAAACCGCAAAGGCTATTCTCGATGAAGCTGCGAAACAATGCAATCAAATCTTGAAAGAATACAACGCAATTTACGGTAAATAAGTTAAGTGGGGGCTTTGCCCCCACTCTTTTCTTGAAAGGTTGGTGGGAGTGTGCAAGGTAGGTTTCCAAACAAGTGGTTGCCTTATCTGTTGTTATCGCCGTCGATAGTTGTAGTGGTAGTCTTTTTCATTGTTCCCACGGTAAAATCGATCCAGCAGAGTCTTTACCGTGTATCTCCTTTTGGAGATCGAAGATTCTTCGTTGGCTTGGCAAACTTTGAAAGGTTGTTTACTGCATCAAGTTACTTGGACAGCCTTACAAGAACTTTAACCTTTGCCATAGCAGTGGTCTTGCTGGGACTTTCCATCAGCGTGGTCATAGCGGCATTGCTGAATCAGCGCCTCAAGGGCCTTTCGGTGTATCGAACATTTTTCATTTGGACGTATGCGATTTCTCCAGCGATAGCTGGTACAATATGGGCACTGATGTTCAATCCAGCCACAGGTCCTGTTGTGTACATTATGAAGTCCTTGACGAAGGTTCATTTGAACTGGATGATGGATGGGACTTTTGCATTGTTCATAGTGATAATAGCAGCTGTCTGGAAGATGATGGGTTACAATGTGCTCTTCTACCTGGCAGGACTACAGAATATTCCCGACGAACTGCTTGAAGCATCTGCAATTGACGGTGCTTCGGGAATCAAGCGATTTTTCAAGATTACTTTACCGTTGCTTTCACCTACCACTTTCTTTCTTCTAATTATGAACATGCTTTACGCATTTTTCGATGTCTTTGGTTTGATCGATGTTATGACCCGCGGTGGACCAGGTAATGCCACCGAATTGTTGGTTTACAAGCTTTATCGAGACGGATTCATAGCCATAGACATAGGTTTCGCATCAGCACAATCAGTTGTTTTGTTTGCATTTGTCGTGATTCTTACGCTTCTTCAATTTCGCTACACGCAGCAAAAGGTCTTCTACGGGTAGGTGATGAACTGTGAAAGTGTACAGGCGCCAGAAAGTCTCCATTTACACCGTTCTGACGATACTAACTCTGTTGATGATGTTTCCTGTTTACTACGCTTTTGTCATGTCGACACTTGATTCTCAAGAGTCATACAGCTATCCGCCGAAATTTCTGCCGAGTTTTTATTTTTTTGAGAATGCAAAAGAAGCTTGGTCAAGGATTAACATGGGCAGATTGATGCTCAACAGCGCTTTCACCGCCACAACCGTTGCTGTTGCAAAGATATGTTTCTCAATATTAGCGGCTTTTGCCTTCACGTATTTTGGGAACTTCCCAGGTAAGAATCTGTTTTTTGCGATCATTCTCATAACCCATATGTTGCCACTTCCAGTTAGACTGCTACCAACCTATGAGTTGATGAAGACATTTGACTGGGTGAACACGTATTATGCGTTGACGGTGCCGTTTTTTGCAAGTGCCACAGGTACGCTTCTCTTTAGGCAACTCTATTTAACTGTTCCATCATCCCTTGCCGATGCTGCAAGAATAGACGGAACAGGACCCATGAAGTTCCTTTGGTATATCCTTATTCCCCTTTCGAAAACCAACATGGGAGCCCTTTTTTTGATCGAGTTTAATTATATTTGGAATGAATACCTTTGGCCGCTGATTATAACCACGACTAAGGAAATGAGAGTCATCCAAATTGGCATAAAGATGTTGCTTGCTTCAGATGCTCAAGCTGCTGATTGGAACGTCATAATGGCTGGCGTAATTGTGGCAATGCTCCCGCCTCTTGTAATGCTTCTTCTTTTCCAGAAGACTTATATGGAAGGTTTCAGTTTGAAAGAGGAAAAGTAACCCTCACCGTAAGATTCGCAAGGCATTCAAAACACAAAGCAAAGCGACACCAACATCGGCAAACACGCCCTGCCACATTGTCGCAAAACCGCTTATTGCAAGAACCATGAAAATCAACTTTGCACTAATGGCGAGTACAATGTTCTCAATCACTATTCTTCGAGTCTTCTTGGCAATTTTAATTGCTTCAAAAACCTTTATCGGTTCACCACTCGCAATGACAACATCCGCCACTTCCATAGCTGCATCGTTACCCGCGGAATTCATAGCAATTCCGACATCTGCTCTTGCAAGGCTCGGAACGTCGTTTATACCATCGCCGACGAATATCGTTGTTCCCAACAGTTTCTCCTTTTCTATGATCCTGTACTTTTCATCCGGTAACAATTCCGACACGAATTCTACATCAAGTTGATTTGCCACCCTTTCTGCTGAGCTTCTCTTATCGCCAGTCAACATTTTCACAGCTATCCCATTTTCCTTCAGAAGTTTGATGGCTTTCCTCGCAGAGCTCTTAACTCTTTCACGAAGAAAGATGCTGCCTGAGAACTTTCTGTTCAGGGCAATGTGAACAGAACTCTTTTCATCCGAATTGCAAACCCATTCAGGATGAGGTATCTTCTCTTGATGCAGTAACCTATCATTTCCGGCGTTCAGTTCAACTTTGTCCACCACTCCTTTTATTCCCATTCCCGGAAGTTCAAGGAAATTCTCCACAGGATAGCTTGTCGGCCCAGCTGCTTTGACGATACTCCTGGCTATCGGGTGGTTTGAGTATCTTTCAGCACTAGCCAAGTACGATAAGAGCTGGGGGGCATGAAAATCACTTACCGTTCTGATCTCTTCTATTTCGTGTTCGTCCTCGGTCAGCGTGCCAGTTTTATCGAATAATACGACTCTTGCTTTCGCCAAGCCGTCTAAGAAATCCGTTCCCTTTACGAGTATTCCGCTTCTGGAAGCCTTGCCAATGCCGGCAAAATAGGTCAAAGGAACCGCAAGCATCAAAGCGCATGGACAAGATATAACCAACAAAATGAGACTTCGGTAGAACCAAGTCTGCGATGGCTGGTTCATAAAGACCACCGGAACAAGCCATGTTGTAAGTGCCACGGCAAGAACAACTGGTGTGTAATACCTAGCAAAGGTGGTCACAGCCTTTTCCACCTTTGATTTTCGTTCCGTCGCGTTCTCGACGAGCTGGATCAACTTTGATACCGTTGAATCCTCGTATCTTTTCGTTACCTTTATTTTCAACGAAGAATCCTTCACAATGAAACCTGCTTTCACCTCTTCTTGAACCTTGAAGAACTGGGGAAAGGATTCACCAGTTATGGGTGAAGTATCAATTGTTGCGCTACCTTCAGTTACAACACCATCAACAGGTATCTTCTCACCTGGTTTGACCAAGATGATCTGACCTATTTCAAGTTGTTCTGGCAAGACTTGATGAATCTCTCCATTCTCAATAAGCCAAGCGTATTTTGGCATTGTGTTCATCAATTTCTCAATCGACCTTCTCGATCTGTCTACAGCCAAATTTTGCAAGTACTCACCAAACCGGTAAAAAACCATCACAGCTGCAGCTTCGGGATATTCTCCAAGCATCAAGGCACCAATCGAGGCCAGACTCATGAGAAAATGCTCATCAAAGACGCTTCTCCAGCGCCTGGTGAAAACATTTTGAACAGCTTTCCTCATGACCGGAAACCCTGAAACAGCATATGAAAGAATAGCTAGCACATGGACTCTGAAAGCAAGACTGAAGATAAAAACCATCAAAGAAACCATCAACAGTACAAATTCCAAGTAGCCCCTCTTCTCACAAGCCTCTTCTACCACAATATCATTCTCAACTGACTTTACTATTTTGGCGACATCAATTTCGTTTTCGCTTTCAACCTTCAATGTTCCCAGTGAAAAATTCAATTTTACCTCTTTCACGCCGTTTGCTTTCCTAAGGATATCTTCAATTTCTCTTGCACAGTCAGGACAACACAGATTCTTGAGCTTGTAAGTTTTCTTCATCTTTTTTCCTCCCTCACATGTTCAAGAGCCATTGTCAGAATTTGCTTTACATGTTCGTCGGCGATCGAGTAGAAAACTTGCTTACCAGACCTTTTGGCTTTGACAAGTTTTGCCATCCTCAAAACCCTCATTTGATGTGAAACGGCAGATTTAGTTGTTGAAGTTATCTTGGCAAGATCGCATCCGCAAAGTTGTTCCGAAAGCAAAGCGCAGAGTATTTTCAAGCGTGTCTGGTCAGACAGCGCTGAGAATAAAACCGACAGATCTGTTATCTCCGCCTCAACAGGAAGGTTTCGAAGAGCTTTTTCAACTCTTTTCTGATGAACCTTGTCAACATCGCAAACGCTTTTGTTTTTCATCTCATCACCTACAGTTGAGCAATTGTTCAACTCTATTATAGAACAACTGCCTCAACTTGTCAAACAGCTCACTAATCATCGTATCAGGTACATTCAGGTATGCAAGCGCGTATTCTTCACAAGAAAAGTCGGAATTAGATGACATTCACGATGCTGTCTTATTACGCTTTCAAATCCTTTCAGGCGATCTTATTGGTTGCCAATTTGGCTGACTGCAGCCTGCCACAGTTTTTCGTAAGCAACTCGAAGTAAGGTGCGAAGGTGAACAACGTCCTCATAATTGTAGAGTAAGAGGGTTTCAAAAGCTTTTCGATCACCATAATACTTCCATCTTTGCCACAATTTGACAGCGTCCCAACCGTTTAAGCCCTGAGTTTGAGCAGAACGAACTATTCCAAGCTGAGTCTCCACAGCCTTCAACCCACCTTTGTAGCCAAGTCTGCGAAGCAACGGGCAAAGGTCTATGTGAAGAGTTGGAAACCTCCAGTTTTCGAATTTTTTCTTCAACACTGGCACGTCGAAGTTCTTGCCGTTGTAAGTCACTATCATCTTTGCATCTGCGATAATGTGGTTTGCCTTTTGAAAATTTTCCCTTCCAACGAAGGCATGGTAATCCGTTTTAGTTGCCACTCCCACAACGGTGATGTTCATACGTTCATCAGTTTCTATGTCCAAAAAAATTGCTTCGCTTTCGAATTCTGGTATAGCCCGCCACCAGAACGAGGGAGGCAAATGTTTTGCAAAGTACTCTGAGTCTTTCGCGATCGAAGCTTTCAAGGAGTCTTCAGCCGTTCTTTGCCAGTCACTCCAATAATTAGTCCAGCCAGGTGGAGGAGAACTTTCAAGGATGTCTTTCCAGTGCAAATAACCATGTTTCCAAAGAGTCCTTTCTCTTTTTTCACCGACTTTTGTAAAGTGTAGGAAGGTTCTCTGAAGCATTGTTTCATCTCCTATTTTTTGATTTTCGAAAAAATTATACTATTCAACAGAGCGTGGTATTCTCAAACAAAGTACTGAGGAGATCTGGATATTCCTCAAACTCATGGCTTTGAGGAGTTTCTCTCTGTTTTCAAAAAGGTCAAGCTGGTTGGTTGTCAAAGGTATCAAATTCGAAAATGATACTCCGACCATTCTCACTGGATCACCGCAGAAGAGTTTTTCAACCAACGCTTCCACAACTTTGGCAAGAACAAGAAAATCACAGGTTGGTTGGCTCAAAGTTTTCGAGATGGACACAGTTTGATACTTCGCATACCTGATAACCAAGCTAACAGTTTTCGCTCTGTATCCTTCTCGAATCATTCTCAAAGCAGCTTTGTAGGATAGATAAAAACAGATTTCTTTCAGAAGATCAATGTCTTCAACGTTTGCATCCAGTGTCTTTATATGCCCAAAGCTCTTCGGTGGATTCTTTTTGAAAAACCCTTTTCTGTCGAAATCGAAGGTAAGGAGCGATTGAGAGATTTCCCTTATGGGATTTGGGCAGAAATCAAATCGGGAAAACTCAATCAGATCTTCTATGGTTTTCACACCGCGTTTTTCCAGGTATTCCGATGTTTTCTTACCTACGCCCGGAATGAGATTTATCTCTGCTTTCTTGAAAAATTCCTCTATTTCCTCTTGATGGAGAATCTTAAATCCATTTGGTTTGGAGATCTCGCAAACGACTTTACTCAAAATGGGATTCGGTGCCACACCAATTGTGCAAGTTGCACCAGTTTTGCATAGAATTTGTTTTTTTACCATCGACAATTTTTCCAAACTTTCAGGTACATTCAAATCAATGAAGAATTCGTCTATGCTGTATCTGATATAGCGTGGAAAGGTTTTTTCGATTATCTCTTCTATCTTCAAAGAACTTTCTTCATAGTACTCGAAATCCGCTTTGACAAAAACCAAATCCTTGCAGTTTCTTTTTGCCATCTGCGGTGACATACCAACCTTTACTCCAAAACTTTTCGCAACGTAGTTCACTGAGCAAACCGCTGTCCTTTTCCCCCAACCGATAACCGCAACGGGTTTGTTTTTCAAAAAAGTGTTCCTTGCACATTCCAACGAAGCAAAAAACGCGTCCATGTCAAGTAGGGCAACCATAGAATTTCCCCCACCACCAATGATAGTATACAAATGTATATATGTCAAGGTCAACTCTTGACCCATCCTTAGTTACCTGATATAATTAAAATGTGGTTGAGACCTGGAGAAAGCCACATCCCTTTTGGGGTGTGGCTTTTTTCTTTGGAGGTTGATTCAATGAGAGTTGTTGTCATAGGAGCTGGTGTTGTAGGCAGTTTGATAGCAAGGGAATTTTGCAAATACGATATCGAAGTCACCTTGATTGAAAAGAACCTCGACGTTGGTTGGGGTGTGACAAAGGCAAACTCCGCCATATTACACGCCGGGTATGATGATCCACCTGGATCGACCCGAGCAAGATTCTGTTCGAGGGGAAATGCAATGTACGATCAACTAGCTGAAGAACTCGACATAGATCTTAAGAGAATTGGTTCATATGTTGTGGCACTCGACGAACAAGAAGTTCGAGTACTTGAGGAACTCTTAAAGCAAGGTGAAGCAAATGGTGTACCCGGCCTGGAAATTCATGATCGTGATGAAATTCTAAAGAGAGAACCGAATCTCAATCCTGACGTAGTAGCTGGTCTTTGGGCACCAACGGCGGGAATAACAGAGCCGTGGGGTGTTGCAATTGCGGCAGTTGAAAATGCAATCAACAACGGCTTGAGATTGGTGCTGAAAGAGAAAGTTATCGGTTTTGAATTTCGCGGTAAGAAGATAACAAAGGTCGTAACAGATAAGAACTCCTACGATGCTGATCTTATCGTAAACGCTGCTGGACTGTTTGCCGATGAAGTTGCAAAGCTTGCAGGTGCGGAATACGTTCCACTTCACCCACGTCGTGGAGAATACATATTGATGGACAAAAAGCTTGGCAAAACAGTTAACGCTGTCATTTTCCCAACTCCAACAAAGGTTTCAAAGGGAATCTTGGTCTTACCAACTATAGACGGTGGTTTACTGTTGGGACCAACTGCGGAAGACCTACCGGTGGATATGAAACAAAATCTTGGAACTACTTCTCTTGGGTTACGTCAGATAAAGGAGTCCGTCAGGAAGTTGGTACCGAACATAGACTATTCCCTTGTTGTCAAAACCTTCACCGGTCTGAGGCCCGAAAGTCCTCAAAAAGATTTCTTCATTGGTCCAAGTCAAGTTGTTCCGAATTTCATAAACGTCATGGCAATGAGATCGCCTGGTTTGACAGCTGCTCCGGCGATAGCCAGATGCGTTGTCGAAGATATCACCCAAGGACAACTCGCGTTCAAGTTGCAGAGAAAAAGGGATTTCAATCCGTATCGAAAGGCGATAAAAAAGATGGTTGAACTACCGATAAAAGAGTGGCAGCAAATCGTTCAACAAAATCCAGCAGCTGGAAGACTGGTGTGTTTTTGCAATGAAGTCACAGAAGCTGAGATTGTCGAAGCCATAAAACGTGGGGCAAGAACCCTGGATGGCATCAAATTTAGAACAAGGGCGATGTTTGGAAGATGCCAAGGAGGTTTTTGTAGCATCAAAATAATGAAGATTCTTGAAAGGGAGCTCGGCGTGGACATGTCTCAGATTGTTCTAAAATCCCCGGAAAGTTGGATCGTGGATAAGAAGGTGAGGGAATGAAAACCGATGTTCTTGTTATCGGTGCTGGTGCGGCCGGAATGGCTGCGGCGTTAAGTGCCGCGAAATCTGGGATGAAAGTAACCCTTGTAGACAGAGATGATAGAACTGGTGGGATTTTGAATCAATGTATCCACAATGGTTTTGGACTGCACTATTTCAGAGAAGAACTCACAGGACCTGAGTACGCCGAAAGATTTGGTAAACTACTTGAGGGTTATCAAATAGATATCCTAACTGACTGTCATGTTCACAAAGTCTTCCCTGACAAGAGAGCTATCTTAGTCTCTCCAAAGGGGATTTTCGAAGTTGAGACAAAAGCCATCGTATACGCCGCAGGTGCACGAGAACGTCCCTTCGGTGCGCTGATGATACCCGGAGATCGACCCTCTGGCATCTTCACCGCGGGAGTTGCACAAAAATACATGAACATAGAAAATCGTGTGATAGGAAAACGCGCCTTGATCCTTGGTTCTGGCGATATAGGCATGATCATGGCGCGACGGTTGACGCTTGAGGGAGTGGAAGTCGTGGCGGTTGTAGAAAGACTTCCATACTCGGGAGGACTTTTGAGAAATGTGATCCAGTGCTTGGAGGATTACAACATACCCTTGTACCTCTCCAGCACCGTTGTGGAAGTCAGAGGGCGTGAAAGGCTCGAAGAAGTTGTTGTAGCACAGGTTGATCAAAACTACAACCCAATTCCAGGCACCGAAAAAGTTTTCAAAGTTGACACGCTTGTGTTGTCTGTAGGTTTGATCCCACAAGTTGAACTCCTTGACAACTTGGTTGAATTGAATCAGGTTTCAAAAGGTGTTGCTTGTTCAAACCTTGGGCAAAGCAGTAACGAATGGATCTTTGCGGCGGGAAACTGTACCGTCATATACGACCTTGTTGATTACGTCACCGTCGAAGGTGAGAAAACAGGCAAGTACGCTGCAGAGTATGTCAAAGGAGAAAGATTCGCAAGATCAATTCCCATCAAGCGCGGTGAAAACGTTGGGGTACTCTTTCCGAGCAGGTACGTTCCTGTCGAGGATCTCATCTTGTACGTGAGAAGTAAGAAACCAGTTGAAAAGGCAGTTCTCACGGTCGGAAATTTTGAGAAAGTCATTGAAGACATAATACCAAGTGAAATGCTCCGAATAAAAATACCATGGTTCAAGCTTGAGAACTTTGAACAGCTTGAAGTCTCTATCAAGGAGGTTTAGAGGATGAACAGAATAGTCTGTGTTCAGTGTCCGGTTGGCTGCAAGATAAAGTTCGAACTTGTGGATGGCCAAATAGCAAAAGTAGATGGTAACAAATGCCCCAAGGGATTGGATTACCTTAAGGATGAACTTGCAGATCCAAAGCGAATTGTGCCGACAAGTGTTAGGGTCATAAATGGGGAATACGAGCTTGTTTCAGTAAAAACGTCAAAACCCATCTCAAAAAAGTACATTCCATTGCTGATGGACACTCTGAAAAACATCAGACTAAACGCCCCCGTGAAAGTCGGGGACGTTGTATTGAAAAACTTTATGAACACCGGCGTCGACATAGTCGCAACCAGAAGTGTTTCAAAACGACAAGTTCCATAGTGATTCCTCGCTTGTTGAAACCGCTAATGCTCCGGCATTCAAGGCTTGCTTAACTTGGTCAGCAGTCTTGACAAGCCCACCGGTTATGATTGGAATCTTTATCTGTTCTCGGATCGATTTTATGACTTCTGGCAGCAATCCTGGTAGTACCTCTATGTACTCTGGTTGATGTGCCCTCACTTGCGAAATTCCGGTTTCAACAGACTGAGAGTCCAAAAGGAAGATTCTCTGAATTGGTATCAACTCAAGTTTCCTGGCTATGTCGATCAAGTTTCCCTTTGTGGTTATCAAGCCGTCAGCTTTTACCTCAGTTCGCAGATATCTTACAGCAGCATCGTCCTTTCCAAGACCTTTTATCAGATCAAGGTGAACAAAAACGTATTTCGAAGCCCGGTGGAGTATCTCTATGACCTTCTTCAGATCCGTTATATCACCGGTTAACAAGAAGACAGAACTTGCCTTGCTTTCGAGTACTCTTTGGATATTTGTATTCTCTCTTATAGCTGGAACAACTGGGTGCGAAAAATATTGCTTCGTCATTCACTTCCCCACCTCATAGCCCTTGTAACAGCTCTTTTCCAACCACTGTACAGTCTCTCTCGCTCACTCTTGAGCATGGTTGGTTCAAATTTTTTATCAAGCTGCCATTGTCGCTTTATCTGGTCTACACTTTCCCAAAAACCCACCGCAAGTCCAGCCAGATATGCTGCACCAAGAGCTGTGGTCTCATTTACCTTCGGTCTTTCAACGGGAATTCCTAGTATATCAGCTTGAAACTGCATCAAGAAATTGTTCACCGAAGCCCCGCCGTCTACCCTTAAAGTGGTGATTTTCATTTTTGAATCCCTCTCCATAACTTCGAGAACGTCTCTTGTCTGATAGGCTATCGATTCAAGGGTAGCTCTGACAAGGTGTTCTCTCGTTACACCTCTTGTTATACCCACTATCGTCCCTCTTGCGAACATGTCCCAGTAAGGTGCGCCAAGGCCTACGAAGGCTGGAACGAAATAGATCCCACCTGCGTTTGGTACTGAATTCGCCATGTACTCGGTGTCGGAAGCCTTTGCGATGATTCTCAAACCGTCTCTCAACCACTGGACAGCTGCCCCAGCTATGAAGACACTACCCTCCAAGGCATAACAAATTTCCTTGCCATCGAGACTCCAAGCGATTGTCGTCAGCAAACCAGAATTGGAACTGATGGCTTGCCTACCAGTGTTCATGAGCAAGAAACATCCTGTACCATAAGTGTTCTTGACCATCCCAGGTTCACAACAAAGTTGTCCAAACAATGCTGCTTGTTGATCACCTGCATCGGATCCAATTGGTATCTCGACTCCAAAAATTTCCCCCACAGTGTGACCGTAAACACATGAAGAAGGACGAACCTCTGGCAACATTTCAAGAGGTATTCCGAAAAGGTCCGCCAATTCTTCATCCCATTGCAGACTATGTATGTTGAACAGCATCGTTCTCGAGGCATTCGAAAAATCGGTGGCGTGAACCTTCCCAGCGGTTAGATTCCAAATTAACCAACTGTCGACTGTTCCAAAGAGTAGTTCGCCATTTCGTGCCTTTTCTTTCGCACCAGGTATGTTGTCGAGAATCCATTTCAACTTGGTGGCTGAAAAGTATGCGTCCACGACCAATCCAGTTTTTTCCTTGATCTTCTCACTCCACTCATTTTGCTTTAGCTTTTCACATACGTCAGCTGTTCTTCTACACTGCCAAACTATTGCGTTGTAGACTGGCTTAGCTGTCTTTTTGTCCCAAACAATCGTTGTTTCACGCTGGTTCGTGATTCCTATTGCGGAAATTTGATCTGCCTCTATGTTTGCTTGCCTCATCGCTTTTTTTGCAACACTTATCTGAGATTCAAGAATATCTATCGGATCGTGTTCAACCCAGCCCGGCTTTGGATAGATCTGCGGAAACTCCTGGCTTGCCACCGAAACCACACAACCATTCTTATCAAAGATGATCGCTCTCGAACTCGTGGTGCCTTGGTCCAATGCGAGAAGATACTTTTCAGCCACCGTAAATCTCCCCTTATGCGACAAATTGAATGGCTTGACCTGCAACAATGTACCAAGTTACAAACAGCGCATTTATGAATGCCCCAACGTATATGCTACCAGTTCTTCGGTAGAAGAAAGCAGATATTGTCCCCGCAACGGCTGTGAGAAAGACAAACTGGTATGCGACAATACCAAGAAGAGATTCCGTTGGGAAGAACAAAGTCTGAGTTGTGTACAGTTTTCCCAGCTGCAGAGCGACCAATATTGCTATACCCAGACAATTTGCAACTGCTGAACTGATCATCCAAAGAGCTGTCGTAGCTGTTTCCGATTTCAAAGTCTTCGCCTTCAGCTGTCCGTTCAATACCAACGCATTTACAAATACGAACAGCGCAAACGGTGGCAAGAACTTTATGAAGATCCAGAACCTTGCAAAATCCATTGGTTTTAGTGCAATAACCCACCATCTGAAATCTACTTTAAACGCCCATTGAACGATCGACAAAACTATGTGTGTGGCAAAGACTGTGCAAACGGCAAGCGCAAAGGCTTTCCACAGTTGCTTAAGGCTGAAAGACTTTTTCTCGGTGCTTGTTGAAAGTCCGTAGCTGATCATGTTTGCTCCCATTCTGCGATGGTAGACAAAGTGCCAAACTATAAACAAACCTATTGCAATCAAAGCGTTGAGTGTTGCCCATTTGGCAAATCCAACTGTTAAGCTCTGCGGCCAAAACGCATTTGCCCTAACGTTCTTTTGGAATCTGAAGAACGTGAAAGCCGGTATTCCGGTAACCAAGGCAAATCCAATCCACCAAGTGATTGCCGAAGCAACTTTGTTTTTGGATTCGAGAGCGACTGGTTTACCACGCAAGGATTTGAAGTAATTTGTGTCCAGTAAAGCCGTGGCATAGCTGAAAAGGAACATGATACCACCAATTAGGGCGAGCAACGTCCCAAATTCCTTCCATGGCCATATCTGGTTCTTGGGATCAATGTACTTAGGTGGCTTTATGGAGTCTTGCAGAAACTCTATCGCATTGCCTATGGCTTCTGTCGACAAGTGATCCCCCGGATGTGTGCAGTTTGGAATGTACAGTTTTCTTGCCGTCTCGTTTTCAAAAGATCCATAGAGTCTACCAGGCACCACATCCTCCGTCGTTCCAAATGCAGTCTTCAGCTTCGCAGTCTTGACTATATCTGATGGTATGTCCACACCCCACATTAGTTTGCTGAACTCATCGTACTTGCTGAAAATCACGGCAAAATTGAACCCGGATTCGACAGTCACTTTTGGCGCGCCGTATGTCTCGGATGACGAACCTACAAGAATTACAGTTTTTACCAAATCCGGGTGCCTGCCTGCAGCTGTCAAAGTTGACCAACCACCCATCGAGTGTCCTTCAACTGCTATGTTTTGTTTGTCTACAAACGGCAAACTCGCCAAATACAAAAGACCATCCTCCGCACCACGGGCTGGGTTGGCTATTCCCCCCTTGATCTGCTCCGAATATCCATGCCCAGCCATGTCCATTGCAAGAACCACATATCCCCGACGGGCAAATTCGACGTTGAACCCGCTTTGAGTTTCACGAGAGTTGATGTAGCCATGCATTGTCAGGACAGCTGGAGCTGGTTTTTCAACGGACACGCCTTTGGGCAGAAACAAATACGCCGAAAGAATCTTACCATCTGAGCTGACGAACCTAACATCTTTGACCTGTACTCTTGTGAAATCCGTCTGGACTAAAAACGCGATCAACGAGCCAAGGATAACAACGACTAAAGAGAAGACCACCCATGCAAATGACTTCTTCACACCGAACACCTCCCCATAGAGATTTCGCAAAAATAAAAGCCATACCCATTTTCAGGTATGGCTCTCTCCAATTCTCCGCCACACATTAGCACAGCAGCAATTGTCCTATATGCTAACTAGTTAAATTTTACCATGTTTCTAGATTCTGTCAACAAAAGAACAGAAAGATTTCTTCTTATGTGAAGTCATTCTGGTTTCTCAGGTGCTTCGGCTTTGCTCTGCCATTGTGAAGAATCCAACAATCGCCAGTATGTCTGCAATGAAAATGAGCACTGCTCCCACGACAACGATCAGCAAGATGGCGCCCCACTTGTACAACGTTGCAACTGTGTTGAAAATTGGCATGGACAACCTTTCGGCAAGCAATCTGTAAGCTTTAACATAGTACACAGCGGCGACTATCGCAAGCACAACAGCGGTAATGGTTCCCAATATTACAGTGGCACCAGCACTGAATACCCTACCACTGAAGATCATGAAAACACTGCCGCCTACAGCCACGGAAACAATTACCACCGAGACGAACCACAGTATCACCGGTATCAGAAAAAGTGAAAAGACGTTCTGATCACCCACGATCCTGGCTATGTTGTTGATACCTACAAGAAAAAGTATCAACCCAACAAGGCTTAACACCCAACCAGCACCGGGGACAAAACCAAGTAAACCCAGAATCAGACCAACACCAGCAAGCATCCTTGCTGTCCTCATATCCATTTGAATCCCCCCTTTAAGGTGACTAAGATTGCTAACAAAATAATATCACGTTTAGGAATTCTTTTTTCAGAATCAGCACTTTTGTCTACACTGTCATAAGGAACTGCAAACAAACTTGATCTCTACTCAAATTATGGTATAATTACATCAAAGTAACACGTATGCGACAGTTTGTAGTCCACGCGGAGGTGCAAAATGGTCAAGCGCTATTTTATACTGTTTTCGCTCTCAGTTTGTACACTGTTGGCAGCCATGCTTATCATTCGTGTTTGCTCAACACCGTCAAACGCTGACTTGGTCGTGGAGAGATGGTTTGTCCTCGAAAACACCATCGGTATCACAGACAATCAGATCCCATCAACCTTTCACAGAATTCTCAAGAAGCCAGGTCATGTTGTTGCTCAGGCTCAATTACCTGAGGGGGGCACTCTACAAATCCAAGACAAGATGTATTTGTATTTGCCACAGATCAACGCAAGTTATCTCGAAGTGTACGTCAATGAAAATCTAATAGGCTCTTTCGGTTGTGTACGACGAAAAATAGGTTATATATGGTATGAACCACTGATCTTCCTTGTTCCAATGCCGATTAAAACAGTTACCATACGAGTTTATGGAATTAACGAAATTGGTATAAACCGACCGGTTTTTCTGACTTCTTCGTTGCTGAAGTATTCCACTCTGTCTTTCATAGCCAGAACGTTCATCCCAATAATGGTTGGAGTTTGCTTCATGAACGGTTTGATACTTTTTATTTTCGCAAGAAACGTTCAAACCGACAGAAAACGAGCATATGTTTATCTTGCTATAACAAACTTCTTTGCGGCAAGTTGGCTATTTCGTGCTTTATCCTTCGAATTTTTCTCAAATGAAATCGTCTTTCTGCTGCTCAGAAAACTCTTCATCTCATCAGCGTATTTCGCCTTTGCCTTCTCATTCGAATCGATATCCAACTTTTATTACTCTGCCGCAACAAAGCTTGACAAACTTCTTGTGATCGCAAACATCGCAGCTGGAATATCCTTATTCTTGATGCCAAACCCATACAGCCTGTCTGTATTTAATTCCCGTGTCTTAACGTTGCTTCTTTTCTTGAACGCTTTTCTAATGCTCTACAAATCCATCAGGAGCTATTCTCCTATGTTCTTTTTTTCATGGGCGCTTTTCAGTTTGACAGTTCTTCACGACGCTCTGGTTTTGGTCACGCAATCTGGTCAAAGATATCTCACAGTCTTTTCTCTACCAATAGCTTTCGCAGTGTTTTCGTACAACATGATTATCGAATACAAAGATCTCTTGGTCAGAACCAGATTGGCTCATGCAAGAAGCATTACCGACAATCTCACCGGTGCCTTCAACAGAGGTGTTCTGAACGAACTACAGCTTGATCCTGAAGATACGGTTGTCTTCATTGACCTGAACGATCTCAAATACATAAACGATACCTACGGGCACGACGAGGGAGACAACGTGCTCAAATTGCTGGTTTCTACTGTCAAATCTAATATTCGTTCGAACGACATCGTTGTTCGTATGGGAGGAGATGAATTCTTAATCGTGCTAAAAAATTGTTCGCAAGAAAAAGCGAATCAGATTATGGAAAGAATCTTGCAGGAATTTCGAGAATCAGACCCGTTGAAGCCATCAATTTCTTACGGAATAAAAGCATTCTCAGGAAATCTCACTGAAACGATAAGGGTAGCAGATTCACTGATGTACAAGATGAAGTATCAACTTAAAAAGAACACCAATTCGCAGCGTAACAGCCAATCAAACTCAGCTTAAAATCTCCATCGATTCCGTTTTGGTAAGTGCTTGTTCAACCAATTTTTCTATCTCCAACTTTTCTTCGTATCTTCTTACGTTGTACAACTTTGGCTTTGTCACGGGATTTTTGGGAACAAAAACTGTACAACAATCCGCATAGGGTTCGATGGATATCTCGTACGTTCCTATTTTCTTAGAGATATCGATTATTTCCATCTTATCAAAGCCTATCAAAGGTCTGAGTATGGGCACATTGGCGGCCTCGTCGACAACCATTATGGATTCCATTGTCTGACTTGCCACTTGCCCAAGGCTCTCTCCTGTTACGAGGGCTTTTGCCCCCACTTTTTTCGCAATCTGCTCGCCAACTCTAACCATCATTCTACGCATCATTATGGTGAGATAATCGTTGGGACATTTTTCGGCCAGTTCCTTGATCACATCGGTGAAGTTCACAACGTGCAGAACAATCGATCCACCGTATTCACTAAGCACCTTGCAGAGTTTGATAACCTTCTCCTTTGCTCTGTCGCTGGTGAACGGAAAACTGTGAAAATAAACGGCTTCCAAATTTGCACCCCTTTTCATCATCAAATACCCTGCCACCGGACTGTCAATTCCTCCAGAAAGCAGCAGCAAAGCTTTGCCGTTCGTACCAACAGGTAAACCTCCGGGTCCAGGCGCTTTGTCAAGGTAAACGTAGACCTTCTCCCTGATTTCAACGTAAATAGTTATCTCAGGCTTGTGTACATCAACTTTCAAGTCTGGGAAAGCTTTCAAAACATGTTCGCCAAGGATTCGATTCACTTGAATTGAACTGTATGGAAACGCCTTGCTTGGTCTCCGACATTCTATTTTGAAGGTTTTCCCAGTCAGATCCGTTTGCCTAAGCACTTCAACTGCTGCCTCTTTGATCTGTTCTATATCGAGTTCACATTTCAAAGCCCAAGCCACTGACTTTATGCCAAAAACCTTCTGCAGTCTTTCCAGAACATTTTCCCTTTCCGCTTCGGTTTCGACGTAAATTCTTCCACGAGTTTTCGCAATTCGAAGGTCGCCAAGCGATGCCAAGACCTCTTTAACTCTCTTGATCAGTGTGTTCTCGAAAAACCATCTGTTTTGACCCTTTAGACCAATCTCCGCGTAGCTTATCAAATACAACCCCATCTTCAACCCCTTCCGTATTTTCGAAGTTGACTGACCTGGGCTTTGAGAACCTTTAACGTGTAATCGATATCCTCGTTGGTCAAGAAAGGTGAAAAACTGAAACGTATAGCACTTTCGATCTCAGCGGGTGACTTTCCCATCGCTTTGAGTACATAACTCCTAGTAGCCTTCTTTGACATGCACGCTGAAGTTGTTGAAACGTAAATTCCATGCTCCTCAAGAGCATGCAAAAGGACCTCGGCTTTGACTCCCAAAAAGGAGATGTTCAGAATATGTGGTGCGCCGTCGACAGGACCGTTTAGAACCGTGTCGGGTATTTCCGAAAGGATCCCATCTTTCAGGTGTTCTTTCAGTTTTCTCATGTGTCTTGTCCATTCGTCAAAGTTTTTGAAAACAACTTTTGCAGCTGTAGAAAACCCAGCAATACCTGGCACATTCTCGGTACCTGGTCTAACGCCATGTTCCTGACCACCGCCGTTGAAAAGAGGCAATATCCTTATCCCGTCCCTGAGAAACAACGCTCCAACGCCTTTCGGACCGTAGATTTTGTGTGCGCTAAGGCTCAACAGATGAATTCCCTTCAATTGTTTTGGCAGTGGTACCTTCCCAAAAGCTTGTACTGCATCTACATGAAAAACGGCATTGCTTTTTCCAGAAACTATTCTTGCGATTTCCTCTATGGATTGAATCGAACCAACCTCGTTGTTGACATACATTATGCTGACCAGAATTGTTTCCTCCTTTATTGCCTTTTGGAGTTCTTCAAGGTTTACACATCCTTTGTTGTCCACTGATAAATACGTCACAGAGAAATCTTCCTTTTCAAGTTGCTTAAAAGCTTCCAGAACCGACGGATGTTCAATGCAGCTTGTTATCAAATGGTTGCCTTGCCTTCTTTTTGCATACGCTACGCCCTTTATCGCAAGGTTGTTGGATTCGGTACCACCTGAGGTGAAGTAAATCTCACTTGGCTTTATCTGCATGATTTCTGCGAATGTCTCTTTGGCTTTAGTAACAATTTTTTCAGCTTCGATTCCCTTCCTGTGAAGCGAAGATGGATTGCCATAGCAAACCGTCATAGCGTTTATCATGGACTCAATGACATCGTTTATAACTTTTGTCGTGCTACTGTTATCCAGATAAACTTCTTTCACTGAATCACCTTCTCAAAATAGACCTCGTCACAGATTTGAATTATACAACATGTGTTCAAACAACGTTGATGATTAAAATTACGCCAATTGAACGACTTCAAGCAGAAGAACTTGCAGTGGGAAACGTTTAAGAAACATTGCCATCTTGTTTGATTTGCATGCCGAGAAATCCTACTATTGCTAAGATCTGAGCAAATATCATGATAAAAGCTCCAACGACCACAATGAACAAGATTGCAGACCACTTGTAAAGTTTTGACGTGGTTAGAAAGACCTTGATATTCGTTGCTTCGGCAAGCATTTTGTACGCCCTCGCAAAGAACACACACACCGCGATGGTCAAAACGGTAATCAGAATCAAGCTTGGTACAAACCAAGAGTACCAATTTGTAACCTCCACTGACTCAAAATTCAAAAGATTCTCGTAAACTTTCGTCAAAATCGGGATTGACTTGCCCGCCACTACCAAAGCAAGAACCGCCGAAGTTAACTGTAGAATCACTGGCATTGTGAAAGCCATTGTCAAGCTTTCCATCTTCAGAAACTGTGACAAACTTCTGACACCGACAAGGAAAACACCCGAGCCAAGTACTGTTGCGATGCTACCCAACCCGAAGTCCCCCATCAATATAAGTACCAACCCGATTGCGGTAAGCCTTTTCGCAACTTTGAAACTCAAGTCTTCTCCTCCTTCTTCGTCTTTCCTGTGCCGATTTTGAAAATCTCAACTATACCCGGAACAACAAACAACGTGAAAGCAGTGGTAAGAGTTAACCCTATGATAATTGTCCGGGCTATCGGCGATTCCAGCTCCGAACCTTCCGAAGTACTCATCGCCACTGGTAAAAGAGCGATGATCGTTGTCAAACTTGTCATGAGTATTGGCCTCAACCTCAATGAAGCAGCCTCAATCAGCGATTTTCTGTAGTCTGAACCAAGCTGCGCATATCTTCTTATAAAGCTCACCATGACGATTGAATTGTTGACGACAACGCCCACCAATGTCAATGCACCAACCAGAATAGGTAAATTGAGATCGTAACCAAAGATGGCCATTGCCAAAGAAATAGCCACGGCTACCACAGGGACAACTGTAAAAATCACGAATGGAACGCCGAAAGACTCAAACAGAGCACTCAGAAGCATGAAGACAAGTATTGTGGCCACAACCAAGATGATTTCAAACTGTTCAAACAAAGTGTCCACGGAAGTTTTCTGCCCGCTGAGTGAATAGTTCACGCCATCTGGGTTTATTGATCTTAGAACTTCTGCGGCAATCTCTGCCAATTGAGAGGTGGAAAGATCCGATTGAACAACGTCCACATAGACTATTCTCTCTCCGTTCTTGTGGCTTACATTGCCGAGCACTTCCTTTTTCTCAAGATCTGCAACAACTGTCAAAGGTACTTCATTTCCCAGTGATCCTTTGACCGCTATTTTTTCCACGTCGCGAAGGTTTTCGAGGTTTGAAAAATTGAGGTAAACCGGTAGAACCTCACCATCGATTTGAACGGTACCAATTGACTTTCCAACGGTGTAATATTGAAGCTCCATGAAAATCTGACCAGGAACCAGCCCTGAGAATACCGCTCTTTCTCGACTTATGTCCACATAGAACGCCTCAACAGCCATTTCGCCTCTTATGACCACTTGTCCCACGGACCTTTCTACCAGCTTTCGTTTAATTTCATTAGCTGTGTTCATAAGCAGATTGAGATCCTCGCCGGTAAGTTCAACGGTCAAAGGATAACCGAAAACTTCGGTAAGATACGTGGCTTGTCCGAGTTCTATCTCACAGTCTGTCATTTCGATCTTTTTCAGCGCATCCGTAAGTCTCTCTATGTTCTTAACGTAATCCTCTCGCTTTCCTTTGAACCACACGTTGATGTATGCTTTGTTCTCGGAAGCTCCCCCTATTATCTGCGAAAACTGGCTTGTAATCCCAACATCCGAATAAACCGCTTGAACACCGTACTCGTCCTTGTTTGCCAGGATGAAATCCTCTATCTTCTTTGCAATATCCGCTGTTTTCTCATATGAAGCTTGACGTTCTGTCTTGATGGTTATCGTAAGAACATTGCTCGCAAACTCTGGGATGAAGCTCTTTTTGGCTGAGAAGATGTGTAAACCAGACAATGCAACTGATAACGCGGTAAGAACTATCAACAGCCACTTGAACCTCAACAGCTTTGAAAGGGTTGTTTTGTACCATCCAATGAGTTTCTCGTGGGAACTAACCCCTCTGGTTTTAACCCATTTTGCCCCAGCCGGCACCAGCACAGCAGCTATAGCAAGCGATGCACCGAGTGCGAGAGACAAAGTGGCGGCAAAGTACTTGAACATACTTGCCGCAAAGCTTTCGGTGAATAGAAGCGGAATGAAAACTACCACAGTTGTTGCGGTGGAAGCGAAAATGGCTCCGAATACTTCACCCGTTCCCTTAGACGCTGCCTCAATGTAATTTTCCCCTGTGGACTTGTACCTGTATACGTTTTCAAAAACAACGATCGCATTGTCAACGAGCATTCCAACAGCCATCGTCAAACCACCAAGCGTTAGCAGATCAAAGTTCAGTTTGAACAGATACATCAAAACAACTGCAACTGTCAGGGATAACGGTATGCTCAGTGCAACAACAACGGTGCTGGCAAAATCCAAAACAAAAAGCAATACAACGACGGACGCTCCAACCAGCCCAAGTACAAGATCTCTTAATAGACTCTTTATAGCTCGCTCTGTGTAGATAGCTTGATCTATCAAACTTGTGTATGGAATATTGAGCTGTTTCAAAAGCCCCTTGACCTGTCTAACAGCCTTGACCGTGTTGGCTCCGGCTCTCTTCCTAACGGTGATCACCTTTGCTTCTTTTCCGTTTACGCGTACTACACCGCGCACACTTTGTTCAACGATTTGTACGTCGGCGACTTGGTGAAGTCTGATAGGTACCAAAAACCTTGGGAGTTGTCCGCTCATAGCCATCTGGTAAGTCAAACCTCTAAACCCGACGATAGCCATCCTCAGCTCTTCAAGGTTTTTGAACCTTCCATCCACCGTTACCGTGTAAACGTTTTTGTTGTCATCCTCAAGTATTCCCATAGGGTAGACAAAGTTTCCCGAAAGGAAGGTCTCAATCAGATTTTGATCAATCTGAAACTGCTTAACTTTCTGTGGATCAACTGTTACTCGTAGAATCTTTTCGCTTGTGCCAAGTACCTCAACACCGGAAATGTCTGGGAGTCTTTTGATTCTATCCACGAACTCCTCGGGGTCCTGAGTTGTTGAAAAAGCAAAAACCGGAAGCAAAGATGGATCAAACTCAACAACAGTTGGTTTAACACCTTCAGGTAGCTGGGTTTGAGCAATGCTCAAATATCTCTCAAGTCTTGAAGAAACGGCGAGAACGTCCACACCCCATTCGTATTCAACCAATATCAAGGAGAACCCAGGTTGAGAAACGCTGGTAAAATTCTTCACCCCAGGCACCGTAGCAACCACGCGTTCGATGGGCTTAGTCACCAATTCCTCTATTTCCTCGGTCCCCATGCCCATGTAAGTTGCAAATACCGCAGCGTATGGGTACTCAATCTGGGGAATCAGGTCAAGATGTAGCCTTTGAAAAGCAAGGTAAGCGAGGGCCACAACAGCAAGTAGAAGCATTAAGACAGTTACTGGACGCTTTGCCGCGACTTTCGCTATATTCAATTTTGACACCCCCATTATCTTTCCTTCAAAGTTCCTCCGCAAAGTTCAACAACTATCTTTGCCCACTCGAGGTTGATATCTATCAACTTTAGCCGATCACTTCTTGCAACTGCGGGAAGTTCCGTGCATCCGAGGAGCACATATCCGTCCAGCCTTGGTTCAACCTCGTTTTGCCAAACTCTTGCAGCCTTCTCAAGCTCGCCGGCTTTGACGGAATATATCACATTCATTAAGCTATCCTGCGTGCGATTGTCTAAAATCCGCATTCTCACCTTGTACTTTTCTGCTGCCTTCTGATAAACCCCACTTGATATCAAACCCTTTGTCCCTGTGAGCCACAATTCATCGATTCCTTTCTTGTGAAGTCTTTCAACTGCCAGTTCAGCTAGATTCAGAACGGGTATCACTGATTGTCTCTGAACTTTTTCGAGAAATGCATGTGCCGTGTTGCATATAAAAACTGCAAAATCTGCCCCGGCTTTTGCGAGCCTGTTCACAGAATCGACAAGATACGGCGTGGGATCTTCTCCACCATACAGCAAGGCAGTGGTTCTATCAGGCACGGTTGTGTTGAAGTCCACAACCATTCTTATGTGATCTTGGTCCTTCTCTGCCTTTGTTAAACGAACCACTTTTTCGAGAAAATCCACGGTTGAAAGAGAGCCCATTCCTCCAACAACTCCGGCAACTTTTCTCATCTGTACACCCCCGGTGTGCAAAGGCTGATTTGCAAGCCATCGATTTCAAAAACGACTTCAACGTAATATGCTATATGCCTACCAGCTGGCGGATCAAGTTCCGCAACGTAATAGCCATCAACTTCATTCAAAGGAACTCTCATCCAAAGTGATTTTCTAAAATCCGTAACATCCGAAACAGCTCTCCAGACGTATACTTCTTTTATCAATTCGCTATGCTTAACTGTGATTTTTGAACCATCAATTGAAAATTCAAAGCTTGGTAGTTTATTCTCGAGAACGAGTTTGAAGAAACTTGCAGCGTTGTCAACAACGAAAGAAATGTTTCTAATGCCGTGTGGGCTGTTCGGAACATAGAGCAAATAATTCCTTCCTGGAAGATCAAAGAAATACAGCATGCTTGAATAAATCGTCCAGTATTCATCATTTGTGGCGTTGATTATGTATTTCGGTAGACTCAACCCTTCTCTGTAAGAAAATGGGTCAAGCATACGAATCAATTTTTGTCCGATCTCCTCTGTTATCCATTCCATGACTCCTCGCTCAACATAAGGTCTCAGGCTGTCGCTGAACTTTCCATACATCGTCAGTTGTTGCCTGTACTGTGCTGGAAAGTTCAGCATATCAAAAACAATTGGGGCGATCGCAAAGACTCTGTCGTCAGAGACAGCCGTAAGCCACGTGGTCCATCCTCTTTTCGACGCCCCGGTCACGAAAAATTTCTTAACATTCAACAGCTCCTCTGCCATGTTCATCGTTGCGACGGCTGCTGCGGTCATCGGAAAAAGAAGAGGTAAGGTAGGATCGGCTGTTTTTCGATACTCAACAAGTGTGTGAGCTATCAGATCGTCCTCCCTCAAACCATGAATTGGTTGATTTGGAATATCACCAAGGACGATCATCGGCGCGGAAAACTTGTCGGCAATCCAAGAATAGTCTTCAACATCTCTTGATTTTGTCGGGTCGAAATCTCCTGTGATGATAAGCACTGCCACATCTGGATATTTCACTTCTACTGGGACAGCTATCAAAACATCGTGATACCAGTCAATATCCTGCCATCTTTGACTTTTCAAAACAACGTGGATCAGCTTCATTCCCGAGTTTGTGGTTTTTTCAGATATAATTTGGTAAGAAATATCTACCTTGCTCGAGACGTAATCAAACAGTTCAGTTTCAGCAAAGACAATGGTGAAAAAAATGGACAGCAAAAATACCACTGTTTTTCTCATTCTCACACCCCCACAAGATTATACTCTTTTGTGGGGATTCACCAAAGCGGCTTGAAGGAAAACATCACGTAGATTGCCGCAGGAAGAAAGTAATCGAAATCCTCATCCCTTGCCAAATACATCACGGTGTAGGCCGTGTTTTCCCAAAGTGTGTTAGCCTGCACACACCGATACTTCGTACCGGTTCTTTCAAAGCTGAAAATCCTCCACGAAAAATCCAGGCCCTCCACATAATTACTTCCACTGGCAAACAATTCATAATTGGTCAACTTTGACAAGGTGTTTTTTTCAACTATCTGAGCATATTCAGTTACCTTCATTCTTCTTGGCAGATTTTCCTTAACAATTTGAACATACCCTCTTTTTTGATCAACAACACTTGCAAACGCTCCTATTTCTCCCTGAACTGGTTTCACGGCGGCAAATGGTCCCATCAATTTTACAGTGTAATTGTACTCCGCACTCAAATAGACTTCGGGTTTATCAGAAAGCTTCAGGCTCGTCATCGTAAGCATCGCAGGCATAAGATACTGCCAAAACTCTTCCGCATTGGCATGGTAGGTGATTACATAACCTTTACCACCACGCAGGAAAATCAACTGCGCTCCTTCGCTTTTTTGTTCTGATAAAGCCACTGTGAATCTTCTGTAGAAGAAATCCTGAGAGCCAAGCCAAAGATTCATCGTTGCAAGTTCACGGGCACCTATCAGCTGAGCTCCCACGAGATTTCCGAAGGCCGCCAAATCGTTGAAATTCGGCATTGGCAGAGAGACAACTTGCAACGTCGCTGATTTCCCTGGTACTTGAAACAGACCAATTTCATTTGGCCTGGTTGGTTTCATCTCAAAAAATGGATCGTATACAGTTAAAACCAAATCAAGTCCAGGGGAAAAGTAGATTGTCTGACCAACCAGACACAGATTAATTGCCAAGAGAACGATAACGAATACCTTCACTTAATCACCACCTATACTTCGAATATCTTAATACAAATAAACGTTTTCTTGCAGCAACATTCTAACCGAGCACAGATGTTAACATCTGTTGATGTGCTGTTACATTGTGCGCTCACTTTGCGCTGTTTAGCGTTCCTACTTTCTGATAACATTATAATATCCTGAGGTGATGGCAAATCATGCTGAAGAAAGCGACTGCGGCAATACTTCTTCTTGCAATAACGATTTCTCAAGCGTCTGTGGTGGTATTCCTTTACCACAGGTTTGACGATGAACGTTATCCTTCAACAAACACCTGGACGCATGAGCTTGAAACGCACATACGGCTTGTAAAGGAACTTGGATTTGAAATATGGACGTTGAGGGACTTGGAAGACTATGCTTACGGTCGAAGACAGCTCAAGAGTAAAGCAGTGGTTTTCACGGTTGACGATGGTTATCGTTCTGTTTATCAGTACGCGTACCCGGTTTTCAAGAAGCAGGGGGTTCCTTTTGCCGTTTTCCTTCAAGTTGGTGCCGTTGGTTATCCAGACTATCTCACATGGGAAATGATCAAAGAAATGATAAAAGATGGCGTTGAATTTGCCAACCATTCCTTTTCACACGAAGACTTTCCCAAACTTCTGACGAAAATGAACCTCTCAGATGTAATCGATCAGTTTCGCAATGACGCAAGAAAAGCAAATCAGTTATTCTACGAGAAAACAGGTTATACAATGCGATACTACGCTTATCCTTATGGACATTACCTTCAAGAGTTCTTCGAAGTTTTAAAGCAAGAAGGCTTTAAGCTGGCTTTCACGCAAAATCCTGGGCCATACACCTCTGAATACGGCTTCTACGAAATCCCACGTGAGCCACTTTTAGAAGACTGGGCAACCGAAGAACACGTTAGATACATTCTTTCCCGAAAACCGTTGGTCGCGATCTTCGAAAAATTCAACGTTGAAGATGACATTCTTGAGCTAGGGACCAAGATACTGGAACCAAAGCATGTGAAAACGGCCACTCTGTACGTTTCGGAGAAAGGAGTTGTTCAAGCCAGCTTAAAAGACGCTGTTTTGTACAGCGGACCAATTCGGCTGACAAAGATGTACAACAGAATGTTCATAAGCGCTCGCGATGGGAAAAACCAAGAGTACATCAAATACTGGCTAATCTACAACGTACAAGGTAAGTAGTTCAGCTCTGGAGGTGGTATTCTTGCCAAGGCAAATATTTTTGATCTTTGGAATAATCGCAGTTTTCGCAAGTGTTCCAAAATTCACTTTTGAATTGATTCAATACTTCGAGCAAGAAGAACAGCCAGAGTACGTCGATCTGGTGGAACTTGAGTTCAGCAGCTATGTTGAAGTTCAAGAGTTTTTCGACAAAATTGGTTACGATCTTGCCGTAGGAGCTATTCCGATGGTGATTTTGAAAAGACTGCCCAAAGACTTGGCTCAGATAAAAGACGTGAAAATGAAAAAAGACCTCTTTGTCAAAATACTTTTGCCGATAATAATTAAGGTAAACAAAGAGATCGAAGAAGAAAGAGAGAAGATAATCGAACTTGTCGACAACAGTCCAGAGTTAAAACGGTATTTATCGAAGTACAGAGCAAAAACCAAGCAAGAACTTTTGGAAAAGGTTATGCCCATCCCAGTTGAAATAGCTCTAGCACAAGCGGCGATCGAATCGGCGTGGGGAACCTCGAGGTTTGCCGTTGAAGCCAACAACATTTTCGGAGAATTGACCTTCAAACCAGGTAATGGGATAGTTCCAATGGAAAGACCCGAAGATGAGATTTACGAGGTTCGAAAATTTCCGGACCTTTTAAGTGCCGTAAGAAGTTATGCGTACAATCTGAACGTCTCTCCGTTCTACAGAGAGTTCAGAGCAATTCGAGCTGGGAAAATCAACAAACCGCTTGCGGATGGTTTGATCTTTTACTCACAAAGGCGAGAAGAATACGTTAGGGAAATTAAATTGATCATTTCTGCAAACAAATTCGCTTCGCTAAGTCAGCACAAAACTGTACCAATCTTGTTGGCGTATATTGGTGGACTAAAACACTCAGAATAAGGGATTAGAATACAGCAATCTTGTTGACTTTTCGCACAATCGGTGTATAATTCATTATTAAGAATCACCTACAGCGCAAAAACGCGAGAAGGCATGTGATGATTTTTTGGAATCCAAAAGGTGTATAATGTAGAAGGGAGGTGTAATCATGAGGAAAGGTTTTACGTTGATTGAACTTTTGATAGTTCTTGCGATCATTGCCGCGCTTTTGACCATCGTAACACCAATAGCGTTAAACGCAGTGAGGCAGGCAAACGCTACGAAAATAGCTTCAACCATGAGAAACATAGCTTCAGCCGCGCAATCGTATATCATGGTCGAAAGGACAACGACCTTAACAGATTTGCAGGTTTTGGTACAGAATGGATATCTGAACACGAACCCTGGTAATGAATACGAACTGACAGTTACCGAGGGAACTGGTTCGGAAGCTGGTAAGATAACGATAGCGGTTAAGTACACAGGAACCGCGGTTCGTATTGAGGATTTGAAAAAAGTTGTCCCAGAAATGAGCGGACAAACAGGCAACGCCGAATACATTTTGACGACCGCTCGCTGGTGGTAATATACAGTCAGTGCAAAGCGGCCTTTGTGGCCGCTTTTTATAATATCTCTTTCTTCATCCTGTCGAATCTGTATAGTCTTTCCCACAGCAAAATCTGAAAGGGTATTTCGTTAAGAGCTTGTCTGATTATTTCATCTGCCGTTTGAACATCGGTTTTGCCACTCAGCACTTTGGACAGCTCTTTTCTGAGAAGTTTTGAAAAGACTTCATCGCTCAACTCTTGATTGAGATTGCTTTCGATAGTTTCCAGCAGGTTAGCAAGAATCCCAGTAAACTCGCTGACGAGTTCATCGGACAGGGAAGGCACGAGCCTTTCGACAACCTTTTGAAGCCTGCCCACGTATTGCTGAATAACCTTTGATAGATCTATCTTTTCAAATTGCGCTTTCACAAGACCTGTCACTGGTTCGTACATTTGTCTTACAACCTGCTTCAATTGTTTCGCTTTATCAAGCTGATCAGTTTTTTCAAGTTCAACCATGGTCCCAAGCAGATACTCGATCACCCCATCTGGAACAGCCCATACACCCTTCTTGTACATATACTCGCACGCCCATACTTCCTTTTGTGCGAGATACAATAACGCCTCGATTGCTCTTTCATCTGTTCCACCAACTTTGTAGATTGCCTTTGCCATAGCTCTGTACACATCCTGCCCTTCCAAAGCCTTTGCCAGGTCTACGTTCTTTCTGTCTGGATAAACATTCCACGAGCCAGGAGCTTTGCCGATGTTCATTTTTGCATAAATCAATAACAAGCTGAAATACTTTTCTCTCAAAGATTGAAGCTGTTCGACGATTTCTGAAAAACGTTCTTCCTTGTTCACAGTTTCAATTATTTCATCAACGATTTTACATGCAGCCGCGCTGAATTTTGCAACCCCATCGTATATCCCTATGTCATTCAACGAATGCAAAGATGTCCTCAACAATCCAATGGCGTCAAGAATCGCTTGAAGGTCTGCTACCTGTTGAACTATCTGTGGTTTTTCTTTGATAACTTGCTCCAGGAACTCAAGTTCTTTTTCTCTGTAGATTGGCAAAATGAGCTTTTGCACGGCATCGTATTCACCCCTCAACGGAGACAAATCTCCTGCCAGAAAATCAAGAGTCATTTCGGGTGATCTTCCAGGTGCAAGGAATGCGAGGTGGAAATATGCTTCACCCATTGTTTTGCTCATCTGCGCGCTCACAGTCAAATTGCGCAAAGCCTTTTGATACATTTCTGTCTCGGAAACAACTGTCTTTGCGATACTTTTGTAGATTCTCTCAAGGTCCTGTGCGAGCTTGCTCAAAGTAGCTTCATCGTTGAATTCAGTTAGTTTTTGTTCGTACAAGTTTCTGTACTCCAATAGATTGTTTCTATGTTCCCTTATTGCGCCCAAATTCGTGTAGGCTTCTAAACCCGCTTTGTAGCTCACTTGCGCCACGAAATTGATCCAACTGAAATATGAGACGACAACAGTCAAAAGGTAAATCACCGTTAGATAGAGCACTTTTTGAAATCCTTTCGCTTTGATTACATGGGTCATTATCTTCCAGCGGTTGAAATACCTTCCAGTTGCAACACCGAACACAAATGCTGCAAAAAACGTGTTTGAAGGAAAACGAGAAGGAAAGCTGAAAAAACTTTGGGCAAGATAAACTATGAAGGAGCAGCCCAACGAAAGGAACAGAAAAATGTCGTCCTTCGTCTCAGCTTTCTTCAAGTACTTGAAAGCATACACGATCAAGCTAATGATAGACAGTGCTATTACCCCAAGTCCAACCAAACCTGTTTCACCGAGAACCTGCAGATAATCGTTGTGAGTGGATTTGAAATTTCCCCACACGTAAAGAGACTCTGGATGTTTTTCTATCACATTCTGCATCCAGTCGATTGCCCTGATTCGAAAAGTGGCTATGCCTTCACCGATCAATTTGTTGTGCCTCCATTGTTCAATTGAAGCTCTCCATGCAACAAGTCTTTCTTCCATGTTTGAAGCCACTGTTTCAGCCTGGAATCTTTGAGTTATGGTCATCCCACGAGTTAACTTACTTGGAATGTTGAAAACGATCAGTATCACAATCGATGAAAGCATCAGAACCATCTTCAGTGTGCGGTGAACCTTTTTGAACATGGCGTCTCGATCGTCTAGTTTATTTCGACTGTAGATTTTATACATAACAGCGAAAATCACCAAAGCAATTGCAAAACCTAAGTACTCCGATCTTGTCAAACACAAGACAAATGCAACCAGGTTGATCAAAGAAGTGATTACAACAAACCACTTAACAAACTTCATGAGTTTGATTTTCTTAGCTTCCCAGCCGTAGTCGTTTGCGAAGATCAGATAGATACCGGAAATCATAACCATGCTCAAAAAATTCGCTGTGAAGATCGGGTTTCCAATCGTGCTTGAAAGAGCCATCCTGTCAAATCTTCTGCCTGACTCTCCAACAAACAGATCAAAACCCGTGTAAAAATTGAGCAAACCATTGGTGGAAACAACCAGCGAAGAAATTTGAAAACTAAGTAAAACACCGACAACAGATTTTTTCGATGTGAAGCGATTTGAAAAATAGAGAGCCATGAATCCAAACAGGATCACGTACAAAGCCGCGTACACAGAAAATAAGAAATATATGCCGTTACTTACAAACACCTTTGTTGTTGAAAGCAGACAAATTATTCCAAAGAAAAACCACAGCAGATTCGGGTACGACAAATCCACAGAGAACTCTTTTTTGCGTATTGATTCGATCAGCAACTTGAGCATAACCAACAAGGCAAAAGCGGCAAGCAAAGCATGTTTTGGTATGGTGTATTGATAGGTAATCGATCTGTGTGCAAAGAGCGGAATAAAGACTGCCGCAATACTTACGAGTACTGTTTCGAATTTTGTCATTTTCCATCCCCCATCGTTCTCGAGTCCTTGCTTTTAATCTTCTCATTGCGATTCTATCACGCTCATCAAATCCGTTTTTTGACAAAAGTGCTGATCACCATGCCGGCAGGCTGCAAACAAGTTGTTCAGTGCGTGATATACTAAGTTCAACAAATTCCATGGTATCGCTCCTTGTGCTGCAGAACACTCAGTCATCGTTGCCGTACTGTTTGCGATTGCGATATCAGTGCCGTTCAATGCTATCAGACTAGAAGCTGTCGAATGGCTTGAGCAACATGAAGAAGTCACAGCCTTTGGCATCAGTGGAATAAGCTATGGTGGTTTCATGACGAATTGAGCGGTCACCAAAACCGATCTTTTCAAAGCTGCAGTTAGCGGAAACGGAATATCTTACTGGTTTACAAGTTATGTATTCTCGGACATTGGCTTTTGGTTCGATAAGAGTTTGATAGGTAAAGAACCTTTAAGGAGCAGAAACTACACAGAACTCAGTCCGATATTTTTTGCCAGCAAGGTTTCTACACCGATTTTGCTGATACACAGCCTTGAGGATTATCGCTGTCCTCTCGATCAGTCGCTCATGTTCTACACCGTTTTGAAAGACTTCGGTAAAGAAGTCTACATAACTATCTTCAAAAAAGGCACTCATGATCACAGCGTTCAGGGAAGTTACACTCACAGATTGAAACGTTACAAACTGATAGTCGAGTTCTTCAAGCAAAAACTCCTTGAAAAGAGAGACAAATTCGGCGTTGATGAGGTCTTAAAAGGTTGAAAAGCCTGGCTTGGGCCAGGCTTCTCATTTGCAAAATTCTTCACAGATTTTCTCGACCAAAGTCTCTCTGTTTTGCTTGCTAACCACGAACAGTTTAAAATGTTCTTTGATCCTTTCAACCAGTGGGTTGGATAGAGTTTGATGCACCACAAACAGCAAATTCTTACGCGCTAAAAGCTTCTCGATTAGCTGCAGAAAGGCATCGCTTTTGAGTTCCATCGGACCAATTTCATCGATTACAACAAGCTCGCCATCCCAATTCAAATTTTTCACAAAATCCTCAAATTCGCTTACTAAGACAACATATTTGCCAACCCTTGGTTGTCCTTCCCCAATTTTCGCGAGCCAAACTTCTTTTCCAGTAGCAAGATCATATGCTTTGAAACCCACTCTTGTGCCCTTTTCTCTTACTTCCTTTGTCACAAAACCCGAGACAGATGTCTTTTCTTTAAGTTTGCTGCAAATTCTCTCGCAGATGGTGGTCTTTCCAATTGCTGGTTTGCCAATGATCGCAACTTTCAATTACAGTTTTACCCCCTCAAAATTCATCTTCACTATATCCAAAAGCCTGATAGTTTCGTTTACACTGTCTAAAACCACTTTGAGCTGCGTGAAGAAGTTCTGGATCGAAGAACTGATTTCCTCCGCTGTGGCAGAGCTTTCTTCACTTATGGCAAGAAGATTCTGTATGCTGCTGGTTATGTTGTTGAGTTTTTCCGCCTGCATGTTGAGAGTTTCAATCAGCTGACTCAGTTTTTTAGAGATGCTCGAAATGACATCGCTTGATTGTTTGTTTCTCGCAGAACTTTCAAGCAAAAGCTGCGATTGCTGTTGCATCTCGTTGAATTCTGCTTGGATGCTCTTACCGAGATTTTCAATGCCATTTGTTATGGACTTGAGGAAATCCGATATCTTCGCCGCCGAAGCCCTACTTTCCTCAGCGAGTTTTCTTATTTCGTCGGCTACCACTGCAAAACCTCTTCCGGCTTCCCCACTTCTTGCGGCTTCAATCGCCGCGTTTAACGCAAGCAGGTTGGTTTGCTCAGCTATGCTTGAAACGGTTGTGGCAACCTCCATAATCGTCGAGGCTTGCTGCTGTAAATTCCTTCCAAGTTCGACCAATTCGGCAAATCTCTTGCTCATGCTGACTATACCATCGGCTGAATTCTCAACGTTTTTGGCAGACTCAACGATCGATACCACGGCATCGTTGAGTGATTTTACTATCTCAGTTTGTTCCCTCATTATCGATGTGATCGTTTCAACGTTTGATGTAACGGCATTCGAGATTCTCTCGGTGTCGTTGCTAATTTGAACAGCTGTGTTCGCGATTTCGTTGGAAAGTGAGCTCATCGTACCAAGCTGTTCTTTCATCGCGTTGACCGCTGTGACAACCTTCTGTGAGTAAGAACTCATCTCCTGGATATCTCCGGAGATTCCAAGCAACACTTCCTTCAGTTGATCAACCGCGTTGTTCATTTGTTCGGATATTTCCTTGAACTCGCTGATTCCTTCCAAGACAACTGGTTCATCAAAATTCTTTTCACTCATGTTTTTTGCAAATCTTTTGATTCCCGTAAAACCTCTTTTCAGTCCGACAGATGCGGTATAGAGCAATCCAGAAACAACGCCAGCTGTTAGGAGTGATTTAAAAAGTTGATCAGCAGGCAAAAACCTACCGACCAAATAACTAACCACGAAGGTGTACAGTGGTACGAATAGAACGTAGATCGGAACCAAGTTTTTCACAAAGCCAAAGCCCAGGAGGGCAAAGGCACGTACCTTGTCAAAAAAGCCGTATGGCTTGCTGGCTTCAATTTCAACTTCAAGATAGTTGTATCCATTCTCGCTTCCGTCTGCAAGAATCTTGTATTTGATTGGATCTTTGAAGAATTCAGCAGAGCTTTCCATTAGGCCAAGGAAATACTTCTTGAAGTTTCTCTTGGACTGATACCTGATGACGGCTTTTCTATCGGAAATCATTCTGAAAAAGACTCTCGGCGGCTTTGCACCCTGAATTTTTCTGGTCAGCACACGATGAACGCTGTCCATCGCACATAGGAACGACATGCAACTTGGCTTTTTGAAAAAATCTGGATAGTGTTCAAAAAAGGTGAACAGGTTTTGCCTTCCCGTTTGATACCACAAATCGTCGAACAACACACCCTTCGCCGCTGCTATATCACGAGAGATTGACAAGGGCAAATCATCTGGTACATCATCGATTGGACTGTAGACATGATCTGGCGATATACCATACTTTGCCTTGATTTTGTCCACGAAATCTTTCCCAAACATCTTCGACCATGTTTGGAACCACACATTCACCACAAAGCCTTTCATATTTTCACCTCCTTTTTTTCAGCCCAATTCTTTCCCTGCCAACTATCACGTTTTTCCAATTCTCTTTCTATAATCGAAACAATTTCGCTTTTGCTTTTACCCCAATTTGCAAGCATGGTCATTCCAATTGGTGGATCGGAGACAAGTCTGTGAATGACAATCTCCGGCGACAAATTCTCCAGAAACAGTATAACTCTTTCCAAGTACTCTTCAAAACTCAAAAGCTTAACTTCACTCGTTTTGACCATCATCTCCAACGGCGTGTCTTTAACGACGTACAGGGAATGCATCTTCACTCCATCAACTTTAAGCGCCGATAAGGTTCTTGCTGTGTCGACGACATCTTGCAAGTCGTCCCACGGTAGATCAACGATGACGTGCGCAACTACATCGAGATTGTGCGTTTTTGACCTTAAAACTGCATCAATGAACTCAGCGACGCCATGCCCCCTGCGCAAAATCCTCAAGGTCTTTGAATTTATCGTTTGAAGACCGAATTCCACAGTGACGTTAACCCTGGATTTGAAGCCTTCAAGGACTTCGAGTACGTCTTCTGGAACGCAATCTGGCCTTGTCGAAACATCGAGCTCAACTATTGAATCGTCTATCAAAGCTTGAGAATATCTTTCTTTCAAGACCTTGACTGGGGCATACGTGTTGGTGAAAGCCTGAAAGTAAGCTATGAATTTTTCCGCACCGTATTTTTTCCTCGCCCACTCACGCTGGCGAATAACCTGTTCTCTTATGGGTAAACCATGTAGAGCGTTGAAACCACTTCCTGTTGGATCACAAAAGATGCACGGTTTTCCTCTTTCCCTGTTTGGGCAGGTGAAACCCGCGTCTATAACTAACCTATGTACTTTTGTACCATAGCGTTTCTTCAGATAATCGCTGAGCTTGTTGTATCTCACCACGGGCAAGTCACACCGCCAAACCAGTGTCCGCGACAGCTATTTGCTCAACGGTCTCAGTCCCAAGAAGGTTCTCCAAAACGCTTGTTGTGTAAGTCGGTATTTGAGGGTTGTTTTCCACAAGATTCTCAAGTTTTTCGAAAACATAATCGTCAAGTTTTCCCAATTCAACTTCCTTTCGGACGATCTCAACGGCTTGCTTTGGTTCAAATGCATCTCTGTAGGGTCGTTTCTCAGTCAGCGCTGCGAAGACATCTGAAACTTGGAGTATTCTTGAGTAAATCGACAGTTGGTTCCCCTTCAGTCCAAGGGGATAACCAGACCCGTCGATCCTTTCGTGGTGTGAAGCTGCAAGATCGGCGTATTTCTCTAAAGAAGCTTTCTTGAGCATCAGTCTCGTTTCCACAATATGTGTTTTCATCACGGTCATCTCATACTCGTTGAGTCTGCCGTGTTTATGAAGTATTGCAAGTGGGATCTTTATTTTGCCAATGTCGTGGAAAAGCGCTGCCGCTTTTAAGAAGTTTACATCGAGCGTGTTCCTAAAAATTTCGCAGGCGAGTTTTTCAGCTAGGTAACTGACCAGGAAGGTGTGACTTCTCGTGTAGGGACTACGAAAGTCAAGCAGCGCAGCAAAAATAGCGGCAAAGTGCAGAACGTCGTCGATGTACAACTGTTTCTCGGAACGGAAATGACTTTCAGAATCGAACAGCTGGACCAAAGTATTAGGGTCCGTCAACAGCTTTTTTGCAACATATCTTACTTCAGGATCCAGTGTCGCACTGTTGTCGAGAAAATCCATGGATTGTTTCATAAATTCCTCATCTGGGAATTCAACTTGACGCTTCAGAAACAATCTTGAAAGGACATCAGCTGCCAACAAGGCGTTTGATATCAACGCAACCATTCTGGCTTCCGGAACCTTTTCGATCGAGACATGGTGGTAGAGAACAGATTTACTTATTTCGTTGTTTCTCAAGAATGGCAGTTTTTGAACACATGCGTAGGAAATCTTTGAATGCTGATTTGCCTTGTCAAAGGTCAAGACTATTCTCTCAAGATCGGCTATTTTTGGAAACATATCTTTGAATAGCTCATAGTTTTCCAGAGAGGCTTTGAAAACCAATCCTATATCGTGAAGCAAACCGATCACATAAACCAATTCGGGGTCAACCTCCTTTGTTATTTCATCTGCTATTCGGGAAGACATCTTCGCCACGTGCAAACTGTGCAAAATAAAACTTTTGTACTCACCTGTGCTGAGCAACGCGAAAAGCTCGACAAAACTCTGCAAACTGGTTCCCCTCAACGTGTGAATCAATGAAAATCACCTCGAGACGATTGTACGTTTTTTTTCAAATCCATGAGCGAATTTTGAAATCCCTGGAAGATGTTCCTAACTTGAATTGTCGGATACTCACCAGCGTAGTAGATCCATTGTCCTTTCACCATCGTGGCAAAAACATCCAACGAGTTCACCGAGTGCACAAGATGTGCTTTCAAATTTTCAAACGGCAACAGCCATGGTTTTTCAAGATCGATCACCACCAAATCGGCGTCTTCTCCAACGTCTAGTCTACCAGTAGTCAAGCCACTGGCTTTGCCACCGACAGCTGTTGCCATGCGCAAAGCTTGCTCTGTCGTTATGTTTGAGGGATCTTTCATTTTTTGAAGCAAAGTGGCAAGACGCATTTCGTGAAAAAGGTCCAACGTGTTGTTGCTGGCTGCTCCATCGGTTCCAAGACAAACTTGTACTTTGTGGTCGAGAAGCTTTTTGACAGGGGCAATCCCATTTCCTAGCTTCAAATTGCTCGTTGGGTTGTGAGCCACAAAAAAGTTTTCCTTGGCAAGGAGTGGAATCTGCTCATCCTTCACGTGTACACAGTGCGCAAAAATGACTTTACAGTTCGCCAGCTCAGTTGACAGTATATCCTCTAAACGATAAGTCTCACCTTTGGACTCATACAGATGAATCGTAATCGGCGCGTTCAACTCTCTGGCGATATGGGCTATCTTGTCAATGTACCTCAGTGAACAACTGTAAGGAGCATGTGGTCCAAAGCCAATTTTGACCAGATCGTTTCTGTTGTTCCATCTTTCAAAGTAAAGGATGTTTTCCTTCAACCTTCTTTCTCCATCGCCATCCAAATCCACAAGTCCGCGGGTAATAAGGGCTTTCATCCCGAAATCTATTGCCGCCTGAGCAACTGCGTCACAGTGAAAGTACATATCCACGTAAGCCACAATACCTTTTCTCGCCATTTCCATTTGGGCGATCATCGTTCCATAGTACACGTGCTCTGCTGTCAGTTTTGCTTCTACTGGAAAGATCTTCTTGTTAAGCCAATCTTCAAGTTTCATGTCTTCGGCAAGTCCTCGCATCAAAGTCATTGCAGCATGTGTATGACAGTTAACCAAACCTGGCATGATCAATTTTCCAGAAAGTTCGTGAACCTCGTCCGCATTCTCGTTGATCGTTCCAATTCTAGATATTTTTCCGGATTCGATCAGTAAATCCGATTTCTCTAAAACCTCGCCGACATTTCTCAAAAGGTAGGCATTTTTGAGAAGTATTTTCATTGGAGCTTGCCCCTTTCCATGCAAAGAAACTCAATTAAATTATTCTGGCTCAAGAGTCCCTGGTTTCCCTCAGGATTTCTTCTCCACCAAGCATCCTGATCATTTCTTGATTTCTCTCTTCATCGGTCAAGATTCGCAGATTCATTCTTCGTTCACCTTGTTTTTCAACCAGTATATGCCTGTCGGCAAATCTTGCAACCTGAGGCAAGTGCGTCACAACTATAGTTTGAAAGGTTTCGGATACCTTTTTCAGCTTTAGACCGAGCACGTTACCTGTTAAACCTCCTATTCCTGTATCCACCTCGTCGAAGACAAGGACATCGGAAATGGATCTCGAAGCACAGGCAAGTTCTATCGAAAGCATCAACCGAGAAAGTTCTCCACCGGAGAGGATGTTTCTCAAACTGACAAATTCGCCTTTGTGTGATCTAACCTTCATCTCAACTTCATCAAACCCTCGTGGACCAAGTTCGGATTTCCTTTCAACTTCCACGACAAAATCGAAGTTGAGCCCCAAGTCTTTCATGTGTCTTCTGACAATTGACTCCAGCTGTCTCGCTGCGCTAACACGTTTTTCATGGAGTTTGCTGGCAAGAACTACGGCATCCTTTTCCAGTTCTCTTATCTGAAGATCCGCTGACTTGAACTTTTCCAAGTCCGTGTTGATCTTTCTATATTCGTCGAGAAATTTCTTATAGTTAGCCAGCACATCTTCGATCGTTGGACCGAATTTCCTCTTCAATTCGTTGTACTGCCATATCCTTGCTTCGAGAGTTCCCGAATCCTCTAACTCAAGCTCGTCTCGAAGTTTCTTAGCTTGCGAACTCAATTCAGAGACTTTGTAGAAAATTTCTTCGATCAAGCTTCTGATATTCTCAGGCAGGGGCAACTTCGCTCTGTCAACTTTTTGCAAAACCTTCCACAGCCTTTGGAGTCCCAAACCCTGTTCATCCTCAACTACTTCGAGTATCTCATTCAACAGCGTTGCAATTTCCTGTTGTTTCATCAACCTACTGTATCTTTCCTGCAGATCCACTTCCTCTTCCAAAGACGGGTTCACCTTCTCAATCAAGTCTAACTTCTTCCTCAAATTCTGCAACAATTCCTCCAGTTCTCTTACGTTGAACTGCTGAACAAATTTCTCAACTTCTTTCAAAGCACCGTAGGTTTTGGCGTACTCTTCGACAAGCCTCTCATCGCCATGAAACCCATCGAGCAAAAGCAACTGGTGCTGTTTCTTTAAAATACCTGTCTGAGAGTTCTGCTGGTGGAATTGAACAACATCTTCGAACAGTTCTTCAACTAAACTTTGCGGGACGAGCCTGCCGTTGACTCTGTAGATCCAGCGTTTCCCGAAGGACAAGGATACAACGATTTCATCCGCTTCAATGCCAAGTTCCCTTGCCCTTTTTTCTTGCCCCTCAGCAACTGTGAACAAACCTTCGAGCTCACATCCTTCAGTGGCTGGCAATTCAACCTTTTTTCCAACTAATGCCTGCAAAGCTCTTATAATGATCGACTTGCCAGCACCAGTCTCGCCTGTTAGGACGTTGAGCTTGTCTGAAAAATTCACGCTGAATTCTTCGAAGTACAAAAGTCTTCGTCCAGAAAAAATTACAAGCACTTTTTCACCCCTGCGAATCGAACCAAAGTTCTTCCACAAGGTGCGAAGGTATTCTTTGCGCGAAATCGATGCCACGCAACCAATACATACTCGAGAATCTGCTGTACCCGTGCCTGATGATGTATAGAAGCTGTTTTGCTCGAGTTATCGCCACGTAGAAAATCCTCTCTTCCTCGTCAATGTTGTTATCCATTATGGCATAGTAGCTTGGAAAATCACCCGGATTTACGCTTAGAACAAAGACGACCTCCCATTCCAAGCCTTTTGCTTGATGGACTGTTGTCAAAGTCAACGAGTTTTTTGTTGTTTCATCGTCGTTGACATCGCTGCTGACCGTTAGGTCCGTGAGGAACCGTTCCAGTGATCTATAACGAGCGGCGATTTCGATCAAGCGGTTTATGTCTTGCTGTCTTTCAAGGTGATCCGGATAATTGTTCAATAGATATTCGCTGTAGAACATGTCGTTTAACACGGATATCATGGTGTCTATTCTGCTCTGACGTTGCATGGATTCGAATATCGATTCCATCTGCGCTATGGAATCCTTTTTTTCACCAAGTTCTTCCAGAATTTTCGCCGGATCAGTTTGTTCTGAGGTCGATGCATGGTCTGCCAACTTAGAAGCGGTCTTCGCACCTATCCCAGGAAATAGTTTTGCGATTCTTATCCAAGAGACCTTCTCTTTGGGATTTTGCAGAATTCTCAAAAAGGCCAACACGTCTTTGATGTGTGCCGTTTCCGTGAACCTCAAACCAGAGAGGATTTTGAAATCAATCTTCTGCTTCGCAAGCTCAAGCTGCAATTCTAGTGAATGCGAGTGACTCCGGTAGAGAACCGCTATCTGTGACGGTTCAAAACCATGTTCGATCAACTTGAGAATCTCCCTTGTTACAAAGATTGCTTCCTCCTGTGCATCACTTACCTGCACGAGTTTTGGTTTCATCCCGTCTGGTTTTACCGCCTTTAAAACCTTTGGAACAGATTTCTCAGGTATCATGGAATTCACAAGTTTGACGATCTTTTCGGTACTTCTGTAATTCGTCTGAACTTTGAACAATTTTGTACCCTTTACTTTGAGAAAATCATTGACGTTTTCAAATCTTGCGCCCCTGAAGGAGTATATGCTCTGTGAATCATCGGCTACGACGACAACGTTTTTGTGAACCGTCGAAAGCAGTTCGATTAGTTTGAGCTGAAGTATGTTGGTATCTTGAAATTCGTCAACCAAGATCCACTGGTACTTTGAAGACTCTCTCATCAAGACATCTTGATTGTTTTCAAGTAATTGGATTGCATAAACAAGCAGATCATCGTAGTCAACACAGTTTTGACTTCTTTTCTCGAGGCAGTACTCTTTGTAAATCTCTTCAATCTCCGTCAAATGCTCTGCGAATTTTGGCTCTATCTTAAGTATGCTTTCCCGCAAACTGGTCAAGGTGTTGGCGCTGTAGGAGAAGAGTTTCCTCAAAACCGTGTGCGAAGGAAAGTTTTTCTTCGCTCCAAGACGCTCTAAAACCTTTGTTCTAGTGTGTCTTATCAAGCTCGTTGAATCATCCTCGTCCAAAATCGTGAAGTTTGGCAATAGACCTACTCTCAGTGCGTATTTTCTCAACAAAAGGTTGCAAACATGGTGAAAGGTTCCAGCCGTGAGATCCTCCAAATCCATTCCAGTAAGTCTTTTGGCTCTTTCAATCATCTCATTTGAAGCAGCTCTTGTGAAAGTAACGAGAAGAATTTGCGATGGTTTGACACCGCTCTTTAGAAGATGAAGCAACTTGTAAGTAATCACCCTTGTCTTACCAGAGCCAGGACCAGCTATGACTATGGATCTGCCAACTGATTCAACGACTGCGCGTCTTTGTTCTTCGTCAAGATCATTCAAGTACGTCAACTGTTCCATCTGTCAACCTCCACAAAGAGTTTACATCAAAAAACGTTCATGCCAATCTCGCTCGTCACGGGATCTACGGTAAAGGTTTTTTTCGGAAATTCCTTTATAAAGAACGTGAAGGACAACTTCTCAACTGTGAAACTGGGGTCAACGGAGAATTTTCCCTCAAAAACCAAGCCCCAACAATGAAGATCTTTTTGAACCTTTAACCCCAAACCCTTGATCGCAGGTTCCCTTGTTCGCGCGTCAAGTGTGAAACTGATCGATGGGTCCATGTCGGACAGTTTGTATGACAAGTTGAGAATCCCAGATCCTGTGACGTAGAGAACTGAAAACTCGTGCGAGGTCTCGCCAATCTTAAACTTTCCACTCCCATCGATCTGCAGCAGGGTTAAAGGATCTACTCCTATTGTGTACGATATTTTGATATCGGGTTGTCCGAGGAAATAGAACTCTTTTCCTGACACTCTCAGGGTGTTTTTGATGACATCGACAGGTACGGGTTTACCGTAGTAATAGGAAAATTCAGTCACGTGCCGGAGAGTATGATAACTCAACTCAACGTTGTAGTCCGTTCTCTCAAAGTACCGCTCTTGCGTCTTGTATATAGTGGTCGTGTAAGCCGTAAGGTTTGTCTGTCCTATTTTCAGAACTGTGCTTGTTTTCAGCTGTATATCGTCCCATTTGTGGTTGAGAAGATCGTAACTGGTCGAGGCGTCAAATACGGTCGTTGGAAGATTCAACTTTCCGTTGAAGGCTAATCTTACGGTTTCGGTGGAGTTTGAGAAATAGCTGAAACCATTGGAAGCAAAAACCCCAAGCCTCTCGAAACCTGTTGACAGTGAAAGAAAGTTGAACGGTTTGAAGATGAGTTTTGTGTTGAAAAGATGGGAAAACCTGTAGTCGAAATCATCCTTCGCAAATCTGACCCCGGCAAAACTTGAGTTGTCAATTATCCATTCCAACCACGTCGTCCCAAGTCTTGCGGTTCTGAAAGGAAGTTTTGTATCAACAGTTAAGTAGCTTCCATCCTGAGGCTCAGTTCCCTCAAATCTGTAATAGCCGCTGAAAGTTGTTTCAACACTCCTCAGTGGTTTTGGAAGATTAATCAACAGAGAGGCATTGAATCTGCCGCTGCTGAGAAATTCGTCGAGATGGTCCAGTAAAGTTCCACTGCTGTAGCTAACCGTCGTTTGGTGCGAAAGAGAACCTATTCTGAACGTCATTTGATCGGTTTCGTACCGAAGGTTTCGGATTGAAAGATTGGGTAGATTCCACGTTGTTTTGTCCGAAGCGTACAGTCTGCTGACGTATGCGACAACGTTGACAATTGGGTTAATCTTGTACTCGACGTAGTTTCTGTTGTTTGCTAAGTAAGTTCTAAAAGAGCTCTTCAAAGGATCGTTGAACGAAAGAACACTGTTCACAGAATACGTGTTAACAGCCGCTGCCGTTTCCTCTGTCTGGTAGCTCAAGGTCCATTTCATTCTATCAAATTGTTTCTCCAACTCAAACTTCGAGTAGCTTCTTGGCTCTGAACCTATGCCTTCCCATCCGATTATTGCTCCGACGTAT
>FWWL01002039.1_pt1 | contig 44300 bp, 41 predicted proteins | sample 2228331 | NCBI WGS metagenome assembly FWWL01 (sample SAMEA103939775, study PRJEB20133) | metagenome | reverse complement strand
AAAATTTTTTTGAATTATGCAAGAGATTTTTAAAAAAATTTTTGAGAAAAATTTATTTTGTTATTGCCATCAATATGTAGGGGCAAAAAATTTTTTGCCCCTACTTTTGCACAATGCCCCAATTCAACCGGCAGATTAAGCTCGTGTGAAAAACAATGACCCCCTGCTTTCAGTTTCCATATCAAACATTTACAAAAATTTTAGAAAAAGGGAGGAAAAAGTTCGATAGAAAAATAAATTTGTTGTAAAAAAATTTTGTTTTTCCATTGAAATGTATTAATTTAATAAAGTTAATTAAAGTGAATGTTTGAAAAAACATAAAGAATCATACAAAAAAGGGGTAGAAATGAGTAAATTTATACCGCAAGGCACTTTTACTGCTCTTGTTACTCCATTTACTCGAAAAGGCGAAGTCGACTTCGATGGATTGCGAAAGCTAATCGATTTTCAAATCGAAAATGGGGTCGAAGGTATTGTCGTCTGTTCAACTACAGGCGAAAGCGCAACTTTGACATTGAAGGAAAAACAAGCAATCATTATCGAGGCAGTCGATTATGCTAAGGGTCGTGTTCCAATCATCGCTGGAACTGGCACAAACGAAACAGAAATGACTTTAAATATGACAATCTTTGCAAAAGAACACGGTGTCTCGGCTGTCCTTCTGGTAACTCCCTACTATAATAAACCCACTCAGCAAGGAATGTTCGAACATTTCCGTTTAGTGGCCAAAGAAGTCGATATTCCAATCATTCTCTACAACGTTCCCGGCAGAACTGGGGTTAACCTTTCGGCAGAAACACAGATTCGCCTTGCTAAGGAATGCCCAAATATTGTTGCAACCAAAGAAGCTTCGGGTAATTTGGAGCAGATAATGAAAATTATTGCAAACGCTCCCCCGCATTTCAGTGTTCTTTCGGGCGACGATGCTTTGGCATTGCCAATAATCGCATTGGGTGGTAAAGGCGTCGTCTCGGTAATTTCGAACTACCTTCCAAAGCAATTCTCCGAAATGGTTCGTTTGTCTTTGGCTGGAAAATTTGAAAAGGCACGGAAAATTCATTACGAGCTTTTGGAACTAATGGAACTCAACTTCATCGAAAGTAACCCGATTCCCGTAAAATATGCAATGAGTGTTTTGAAATTGATAAAGGACGTCTACCGATTGCCACTTCTTCCTTTGCAAGATACAAACAAGAAAATCCTTCGCAAAGCACTGGAAAAATTCAATACAAAGTAAGCTTGTTGCTTAAACAATAAAATTTGTCTCTTTACGCTTCTAAATTTTTAACAAATGAAAGGTGAAGCAATGAAAACTGTCCTTTCACCTGTTTCCTTATTTCGCTTACCCTGGAATTTGACCGATAATGCAATTTCGTGGTTAGAACCAACTTATCAATGTAACATCTATTGCGATGGATGTTATCGTGAAAACCGATTCCGTTCGCACAAAACTTTAGAAGAAATCGAACGCGAACTGGACCTCTTCGCTCGAATGCGTAAAACAGACAGCGTTTCGATTGCAGGCGGCGACCCTCTTGTGCACCCTCAAATAATCGAAATTGTCAAAATGATTCGAAAAAGGGGGTGGAAGCCTGTCATCAACACCAACGGAGTGAAATTAACAAAAGATTTTCTTGTTGAATTGAAAAAAGCAGGGGTCTGGGGCTTCACCTTCCATATCGATAGTTACCAAAATCGACCGGGTTGGAAAGGAAAAAGCGAAATTGAACTAAACGAGCTTCGCCTTCACTACGCAAAAATGCTTGCCGAAGTTGGTGGAATCACTTGCTCGTTCAACGCAACAGTTTACCCCGACACAATCCAGTATGTCCCCGAAATGGTTAAATGGGCTCAGGATCATATCGATATTGTCCACATTATGGTTTTTATCATCTACCGAATTGCCTCACTCGATAAAGAATACGACTATTTCGTTGGCGACAAAAAAGTCAATCTTTACGACATTACTTACGTTCGCGAACAAGAAACTCGCCGAACTGATGTCCGAAGCGAAGAACTGGTTGAAGAAATTCGGAAAGTCTACCCCGATTTCGCACCTTGTGCCTTTTTAAATGGCACACACTTACCCGATACCTACAAATGGCTGTTGACAGGGCGAATGGGCAACAAGCATCAGATTTTTGGCTATGTTGGACCAAAGTTTATGGAATTGGTTCAAAATGTAAAGCACTTCTTTACTGGTTCCTATCTTGCATATTCTTCGCCAAAGATTATGCGACGAGGGCGCTTGTTTTTCCTTCTTGCACCATTCGATAAAGGTTTGCGTAACATTGTTAAAAATTACTTACGTTCGTTTGTTCAGAACCCCAAAGCATTCTTTTCGAAAATTCATTACCAATCGATTATGATAATTCAGCCAATTGATGTACTAACCGATGGTGAAGCCAATATGTGCGATGGCTGTCCGGATATCACCGTTTGGGAAAATCGCTTGGTCTGGTCCTGTCGGATGGAAGAGCAATTAAAATTTGGGCAAAACGTCCGTATTGTTCCAAAAGCCAAAGTTAACTCCGAAGTCGAATCGACAGTTTAAAAATCACAATTATATTCGTAGTATAATTGCATTGAATTTAATTCCAAAGCGACAAGGTAGCCTAAACCTCGTCGACGGATAGAATTTTTGTAAACACATCCGCCATCTAAAAAAATCTTGGGTTCATTCAGGCTTTCGATAATTTTTTCCAATGGTGTTGGAGTATGTCCGGCAACTACACGACGGCAACCTATTTTTTCTGGTTCAACGATTTCGTACCGACCCCAGAGCATATATTCGGTATCTTCGAAAGGATTTTCGAGGTCAAAATTTAAGCCTCCGTGAACCAAAATGAATTTATCCAAGAGAACGAAATACGGCATTTGTTGAAAAAAATCCAAATACTCCGTCGGAATGTTTTTTGGATGATTAACACCAAAACTTGCCAATGTGCTTTCGCAACCGTTAAAAAACCACAGGCTAAAATATTCGGGGTCGGTTATTGAACGGAGAAGCATTTCTTCGTGGTTACCTTTCAACGCTATTGCATTTCCGTTCCTCCAAAGCTTAATTACTTCGTTGACTGCCTCTTTGACCCTCGGTCCACGGTCAACCAAGTCCCCAAGAAAGTATATGAAATCACCATCTTCGATTTTAATATTTTCGTAAAGCAATTTGCACAAGGTTCGATAGCAGCCGTGAATATCGCCAACGACAAAAATTCTATTATTCATTTTCTTGTTTCTTAAATAATTTTGGACGAAATGAAATAAAAGAAAATTTAATTTGTTCGTCTCTTTTAATTATGTGAAAAAATTAGTTAGGAACAATGAAAGGTTCGGCAAAAGCAAAGAGTTCGAAAATGAAAGAGCAAAACGTTCCAAAGAATGGATTAGGTCGAACTGTAACGGTATTCTATCAAGGGCAAGAAAGGTATGTAGAACTTGTAAGCAAGTTCGATTTTGACGGTTTCGACCGAGAGACAATTTTGAAATGGTATAAATTAAATCACCTGGGTCGCCGATTAGACGAAAAGGCTGCTTTGTATTTGAAGATGGCGAAAGGCTGGTCGTACCACGCACCTTTTGGTGGCCACGATGGAATTCAACTTGCACTTGGTCAAATCTTTCGTCCCAATAAAGATTTTTTATTCCCTTATTATCGCGATATGATGACTGCACTTTCGGCGGGATTGACACCCGAAGAAATAATCCTCAATGGTTTGAGTAAGGAAGATGATGTTGCAGGCGGTGGACGCCATATGAGTAACCATTTTGCAAAGCCTTCGATTAGAATACAAAATGTTTCCTCTTGCACGGGAAATCACGCACAGCACGCAGCCGGTTTAGGCAGAGCTATCAAGAAATACAATGGCGATGAAATTGTCTTCTATTCGAGTGGTGAATCGGCAACAGCCGAAGGATACTTCTACGAAGCAATTCATTGTGCCGATAATGAGAAACTTCCCGTGGTCTTTGTCATACAGAATAACAAGTATGGTATTTCGGTCCCCTTGCACGAAGTAATGGGTAACCAAAATGTAGCCGAAAATTTTACTGGATTCAAAAATTTAAAAATAATCAATTGCGATGGTCGCGACCCATTCGATTCCTATCGTGCCCTTCAACAAGCAGTTGAATGGGTTCGCGGTGGTAATGGTCCGGCAATAGTACACGCCGAGTGTGACCGAATTGGTTCACATTCAAATTCTGACCGTCACGAAATTTATCGCAGCCCGGAAGAATTGGAAAAAGTTCGCCGAACCGACCCGCTGCTCCAATTCCGCTACTTCATTCTCGAACGAGGGATAGCCACCGAGGAGGAATTGGAAGCAATCGAACAGGAAAATCAGAGGATTATTTTCGACGCTGCCGATAAAGTGGAAAAAATGCCAAACGCCGATGGTTCGCAATGGAATAAATTTATCATCCCCGAACCATACATTCCGAATGGTGCTAAAACAGATGAAATTGAACCATTGCCAAATGCACCCGAAATTTCCTTGCGCGAAGGAATCAACAAAGCACTAATCGAGGAATTCCATCGAAATCCAAATACATTTCTTTGGGGTCAAGATATTGGCAAAGGAGGTGTATTCAATGTAGTCAAAGATATGCCACAAATTTTTGGCAAGGAGAGAGTCTTCAACGCTCCAATAGCCGAAGACAACATCGTCGGCACAGCGAATGGCTTCTGCCGTTACCGCGAAGACATCTGGGTCGTTGTCGAAGGTGCTGAATTTGCCGACTACTTCTGGCCCGCAATGGAACAGCTTGTCGAATGTTCTCACGAATATTGGAGAACGAAAGGACAGTTTGTCCCCAACATAGTAATTCGAATTGCAAGCGGTGGATACATTCAAGGTGGATTGTATCATTCGCAAAACATCGAAGGTGCCTTGGTAACATTGCCCGGTATTCGTATTGTTACACCTGCTTTTGCCGACGACGCAGTTGGCTTGTTGCGAAACGCTATGCGTTCGCGTGGTGTAACAGTTTATTTGGAACCAAAGTTCCTCTACAACTTCAAGAATGCTTATGCCAAAATGCCACATCCCGATTTTATCGTTCCATTTGGAAAGGCAAAAATTCGACGCCAAGGGACCGATGTAACGGTAGTAAGTTACGGCACTGCTACACATTTGGCACTTCTTGCTGCTAATGATTTGGAAAAAGAAGGAATTTCGGTCGAAGTAATTGACCTTCGTTCGTTAATTCCATGGGACCAAGAGCTAGTGTTTGAATCAATAAAACGGACGAACCGAGTTGTTGTTGCCCACGAAGACAAAGTAACAGGTGGTTTTGGTGGCGAAATTGTTGCCCGAATTACCGAAAATGTATTCAATTATTTGGATGCGCCGATTGTCCGAGTTGGCTCGAAAGATGTCCCTGTCGGTTTTGCCAAAGAATACGAAAATGCAATATTGCCCAATGTTAATGATATGAAGGAAGCAATACGTAAGGTGGTAAGGTACTAGATAATTTTCGGCTCATCTGGGTAAACCGAGGTAATATCTTGGGTCATTTAAGTCAGTCTTTCTCCTTTTTTGAACATTTACATTTTCTTTACATTTTCTAAAACTAGCCAACCCTTCTTTTGCTTCTGCTTTGCAACCACTTTCTACCGTGCCGTATCTAAATTCATAGCCAAATACAACACCTACCGCATCGCACAAAGGTGTAATAACAATTTGTTCGGGTGAAAGATTATTCAAAAGAATAATCGGAGGCAATTGTTTCAAATCAAATAGATTGGTGCGAACGAATTTATCGCATTTCTTTTTTAAAACTACTGGCTCATCTTTGGGGACAACGGTTAAAACAATATTATCTGAGCCTTCCTCGTAGTAAAATTCCAAAGAGATATTCACTAAATCTAAATAGCTAGCAAATGTTAAAGTAATAGGAACGCCATTTGGAAGTGAATAAGATTTACCTATTTCGTCAATGTAATACTCATATCTTCCCTGTAGCGAAGTCGCCTCTAAAACTCCTTGGTTGTTAATTATATTTGTTTTAAACTCTTCGGAATAGTCACTTCTTGTCTGCCTACTGCTTTGGCAAGAGATTAACACAGAGAAAATTATGAAAAAGAAAAGAAATTTGTGAATCATAGTTATTAACCTCCTTTATGATAAACCTTAACAAGAATAATTTCTGGCTTGAAGGCTTTTTCAATCCCTTGAATAATTCTTTTTGTGTCGTAGGTAAGAACAGTACCGGAGGGAACAAAATGATAAACTCGAAGGTTGGGGACTCTTTTCAACTCGTCCCAAAATTTCCTATCCAAAATATTAATAGGTTGAAATTTGGGGAAATTACCAACTATCACGAAATGCTTTATAACATTCGGACTCTTGTTTTTGAATAAATTCAGTGCGTGTTTGAAAAGGTAATTAATTGATGTCCATTCACATTTGTTCAAGCTATTTAGTGTGTTGACAAGGATGACGCTGTCGCTTAGGTCGACTCCTAAGTACTTGACTCTCGAATCGAGCTTCGGTCCATCGTTCAAAATCGTTAGCAGGAACTTTCCCGCATTTAGCTCGCTTTTTACAAAATCTGCATAAAACTCGTAGGCTTGGTCGGGGCTGAGTTTGTCGAAAAAGATTCCGAATATCATTGGTAAATCCTCGTCTTCGCAACTTCGGCTCTGTTGTATTTGAACGCGTAAATTCGTAATGTTAATATCCGTGTAGGCAAGCATAGAATCGAGAACTAATTTTTCTGCTTCGCGTGGGTCGATAATTTGCCAAATCAGTCGTCCCGCTATCTGGCTCTTTTCCTTCTTATTTAAATTTTTCCTACCCGAAAGTTCCTTAATCTTATCGACCAAATCGAGAGAATGCTTTACGTCGTAACATTCGGGGAAAGTGCCGGTAAAAACAAAAATATTCGACGGGTCGCGCCCTTTAATTCTAACTTCATCGACAAACTTTAAAAACAGGTCATTGATTTTCGCATTTTCGAAAACTTTCTTTGGTGTATCGACCAAAAATTCGCTAATATTTTTCGAAATCTCTTCTTTCCACACTTTATACGACTGTCCGGGCTTGCGTTTAATAGTGGTATCCAAGCGCTCGGGGTTATCGCCGCTTATTATTCGCATTGTTATCTCCACTGGCTTGATTGAATCCAATACTTCGCCAAGGTCTTTTACAATTCTTGTTCGCGTGCGACTAATGTAATCATTATTCAAGATGCAAAAATGTAAGACAATCGCTCGGGGTTGCGTTTTTACAAAAGCAAAAATAATCGCTACAATGACGGCAACAATAATTAACAAAAGAATGAGTAACTTTGTTTTACTCATCCATTACCTCCCTTTTATTTAAAACAAATTTTTGATAATAAACAAAAAGATAACTTCCATTGTAAGAAGATAAAACTTGATGAAAAAGAAGAACAAAAATAAGAGAAAACTTGCAGTCGTCAAACATTCCGAATCACTTTCATTTGTCCGAAAATGCAGTTTTTAATTATTGTTTGATAAAGTAAGAATGTTCGATTCGAACGGCGGTCCGTCTTTGTAAGTAAAATACCCATCGCTTCTATTGCGACTTCGGCAGTAAGTTTTTCTTTTAATTTTTCGTAAAGGAAATCAATATTTGAAAAGTAGTTATAAGTTCTAATCGCTTGAAAGTAACCTATTAGGTATGAGGTAATTACTTTTAAATTGATTACATCGTCATCCCCCAAGAGCTCTTTTGGGAAGAAAAAAGCGAAATACTCAGCTAATGCTTTTGCTGGGTTTGGTTTGGCATAGAAAGGGTATTTTACCAAACAACTTTTGAGAATATCAAGTAATTCCTCCTCACTCATTTTTACCTCAATGTTGTTGATAATTAAAATAGATATTTTTGATACTAATTTTAATTTCCTTCGATGTGTATGAATCTCTTTTTTTTAATTGATTAGAAACAATTTCAGCAATCTCATTTTTCAGACATCCATTTGATAGATTATAGAGCAAAGCATTTACACTTTCGTATAAATTGCAAGGAAATGACTTCCTGCTTAGGCTTTCCTCAAAAAAATCGACTTGCAAAGCACGAAAATTCAATTCCATTCCACCTCGTTTTTTTAAAATTAATAGCAATCGAGCTAAATCAGAAACATTTTCAATAGGCAAATCAACAAAAATTTTAATCTTTATTCAAAAATATTTGCAAATTTGTCCAAAATTTACCACAATGTTTCGAATTTCACACAAATTATAAAAATAGATTTTATCCAATTTCAAATTAAATGCTTTGGATTATCGAAACAATATGCAACTTAATCTAAATTAATTCAGATATATGCAATAATATTAATCTCTTGATGAAACCATTTGCTGTTTCGGAAGGATTATCCTGAATGTTGTTCCTTTATATAACTGGCTTTCGACTCGAATTTCTCCTCCGTGCAGCTTTACAAATCGGAAATACTTACCATATTTCCCAAATAATCAATGTTTCCCCTACGCTTGGCTTCTAAATCCAAATACATTTGCAAATAACGAAAAGCCTCTCGGTAGTTACCGTCGTTCGAATAACACACAGAAAGTGCATAAACAATTTCGGGTCTAATGATGCATAGGACCTTCCTAATAAATACATAAGACCCGAAAACACCGTGTCGTTAGTATAAATCTGCTTAAAAGGCAGAATACTGGACAAAAAATGAATTGCTTGGCTTGGGTTATTCCTGCCATAATAACTAACTACTCTTTCTATTTTTAGTAGCCTCATTCTATCGGGCGAATGCTCTACGGTTTTAAGTTCATACAGAATACTCTGCTTTAAATTTTCAATTTCAAGGCTATCGGAAGAAAATACCTCTGGGCTTGAAAGAATAAGAAGGAAGATTAAAAAATACTTCATTTTTATAAATATTTCAAAAATCAAAAATTAAGATAATAATATTCCGACAAACAATAACCCCACTTAAAGTTCAAACAATTCAGAATTTTTGAAAAAATTTCAAAAGTCTTTCGATTTTAGATAAATTATTTTACCACTCCTCTCGTCTTTTCTTTTTATTTTGTTTGAACTTATGATACCAACGGGCTTTATTGTCTTCTCTTTGGTTCTTCTAAATCTGCTCCTTATTGCTGTCGATTTGTATTTTTTCGTTGAATTCAAAAAATATATTCAAAAAAAGAGCAAGCGAACGAAACTAATCATCACATCATACGCAATTTTGACGGTTTTGGTTACTCTTTCCTTAATCGCCACTGTTGTAATTAAATGGACTTCGCCCCGAGAAGGCATTTTGTTTACCATTGCATATTTTGTCTTCTCCCTGTGGTATATCCCTAAAATCATTCTCTTTGCACCAAGCATAATTATTCAAGCATTCAAGAGAATATCTCTTCGATTCAAAAGGCGGAATGAACAGCAAACTTTTTCCGAAAAAAGGCGAAAGGCACTTGCAACACTGGGCTGGATTTCGGCAAGTATTCCTTACTTTGCAGTTGCCCACGAAACATTTGTTACCACAATTAATCCTAAAATAAAATACGTCGAAATACCAAGTCCTCGAATTGAATTTCCATTGAACGAACTTTCGTTTGTGCAAATTTCCGACATTCACGCCGGTTCGTTGCATAATTCCGAACTTTTCGATGAAATTGTCTATGAAATCAATGCCCTCAAACCCGATTTTGTCTTTATCACAGGCGATTTTGTCAACTTCTCTGTCCAAGAGCTGGAAATTATCGAAAATGGACTTAGCCGTATTAATCCACAAGTAGCAAAAATGGCATGTCTTGGCAACCACGAACACTATATGAGCAGCGATGAACTCGAACTTTTCAAATCTAAAATTCGACAATGTGGTGTCGATTTGCTTATCAATGAAAATAGAACATTCGATTTCTATTCAACTAAACTACAAATTGCTGGAATGGATAACACAAGCCACCGAATGAACTATGGCGATGTCGGAAAAGCATTAGCCAATTTGGATGAAAGGCGGTTTACTATTCTTCTTTCGCACGACCCATCCAATTGGGATAAATCCGTTCGCCGAATGACATTTGTCGATTTGATGCTTTCGGGTCATACTCACGGCGGGCAAATTGCAATCGAACTTGGCGACACTCTCCTTTCCCCTGCCTCTTTTATGTATAAGCAATATGCGGGATTGTATTCGGATAATTTCCAGCACCTTTATGTCAATACAGGAATTGGAACAATGGCTTTCCCGCTTCGCATAGGCTTACCCCCCGAAATTACATTTATTAAGCTAAAACCTGTATCCAATCAATTTTATTCAAACGTTTAAAATGTAGAGGCAATCGAAGAATTGTCTTAACTTGATTCCTACCGAACGTTTGGGCGCGGCAGTGCCGTGCCACAACAAAGCTTGTAGGGGCGTATTGCAATACGCCCCTATATAATGTTTAATGCAAATGGTTGGGATAATTCGATTTTATTCGTAAGGGTTCAAAATTTTGAACCCCCTACGGGTTTATTTTTGTGCTACTTTCTTTTCCAGATTAGGGTCGGTCAGTGCTTTCAAAAATGCTACAATGTATTTTGTTTGCTCCTCTGTTAAAGTCTTGCCGAGATTAATATCTGCCATAATTTTTACAGCCTCTTCCAATGAATTGACCGCTCCATCGTGGAAATAAGGCCAGGTAAGGGCGACGTTCCTTAACATAGCAACTTTAAACATAAATTTGTCGGATTCGAGCTTAGTAACTTCGTACCGACCCAAGTCTTTCTGATTAGAATATGGTTTAACTAATCCCATTTTCTGGTAAATGTTTCCACCGAAGAGCGGGCCTGTATGGCAGGTGATACAACCAACCTCGATGAATGTCTTCAAGCCGATTTTTTCTTCTGTCGTAAGTGCATCTTTTTCCCCAGTAATCCAGCGGTCGTAGCGGCTTTTGGAAATCAAGGTTCGTTCGAATGCAGCAATAGCTTCGGTAATGTTGTGGTATGTAATTGGGTTCTTTTCATTTGGGAATGCATTTGCAAAAAGCTCTTTGTATTCGGGAATTGCAGCAATGGTTTTTTCGACAGTTTTTGCATCGGGCATAGCCATTTCGTTGGGATTAAGTATAGGTCCTTCGGCTTGTTCGCGCAAATCTTTTGCACGACCGTCCCAGAATTGGACGAATTGGAAGCCTGCATTAAATACAGTTGGGGAATTACGTGTGCCAACACGTCCTTCGATTGCCCCAGGAGAGACGGGCTTGTTGTCGACTCCTGCTGTTTCCAAATTATGACAAGTGTTGCACGATTGGGTATTGTTAACCGAAAGGCGAGTTTCGAAATAGAGCTTTTTGCCGAGCTCAATGCGTTCGGGAGTGTCGTTTTCGCTGCCAGGCATTGCGTTTGGCAAAGTACCAAAAAGCGAAGAAGCCTTCGTTAATAACTCTTGTTCTTCGGCTTCAGTTAATTTTGCACCGCCTTCCTTTTTTCCACAAGAGAAAAGAAATAACGAGAAAACTATTGAAATAATAAACAATTTTTTCATATTACCTCCTAAGAATTTACAAAAAACAAAAATATAATTTTATTTTGAAAAAATTGTCAATAATTTCAAAATTATTAACTTGAAAATTTGAAAATGGAAAAATTGATATGGGTTTTAAATATTTGATTAAACTAATTTTTTTTGTTTGCTTGCTTATGGTTGCTTTCGTTCGAAACGAAACTGTGGCTCAGTGCGGCTGTGCTTCGAATACAGCAATGAAATCGCCAATGAATTTAATTGGTATTAGCGAAAGTGGTATAATTGCCAAAAAAAACTTGCTGGTAGCTGCACTTTATCGATTAAATATCGCAAATAGCACGCTCAGTAACGACATAAAGTTGCAGAACAAACAGAGTTTGGAAATTCACAACTTCTATGTTTTCGCTTCCTATGGCTTGGACAATTTCAATTCATTGGAATTCAATATTTCGTATGCATATAAACTGCACGAGCAATATAATGTTAAGACGAGTGGCTATGGTCTTTCGGGTTTTGAACTTGGTTTAAAGCGGCACTTGTATGAAACCGAGCTTTCGGATTTTAATGTAAATCTTGGCTTTGGCATAAAAGCACCGCTTATGAAGGCTAAGGATATCGATACCTTTCCATTAATCATTCAACCTTCCAATGGTGCTTTTGGTATGTATGGGGTTGTTTATTTGCAAAAATCACTTGCCAATTTGAAATCTAACCTTTTCTTTGTCCTGCGAAGCGATTATAATTTTCGCAACAATGTAGATTACTTTGTTGCACCCGCAATTCAGGGCTCGTTTTTTTATTCCAAAAATTTATTTAACGAAGTAAATGCAGTAATTGGCCTTGTTAGCGAGTATAAATTCAAAGATAAATATCTTGGTCAAATTTATGAAAACTCCGGTGGCTACTATTTAAAAGCATTGTCGATGGCAAATGTGCTTTTAGGGGAATTTGGTCTTTCGCTATTTGCCGAAATTCCATTGTACGAGTATCTTTATGGGGAACAAATTTCGAATGGAATTTCATTTGGTTTAATGTTGAGTTTTTCCAAAAACTTTAATCGTAGGAAGTTATAAAATTTATTTGTTAAATTTGTAAATGTCAATTTTAAATATCGAGGTGTTTTATGGGCAAAATACAGCAGAAAAGAGGCGGAAGAATAATTAAAAAGCCACAAGTTAAATTCAATTTTCCTTATACCAAGGACAATTTCAAAATTTTCTACATTGGCTTAATTGTTATTTTATTTGGCTATATTCTAATGGCTTTTGGAATGACAGAAGAACCTGCTGTTGAAAGTGGAAAATGGAATAATTTCTTTTCCATTGTTGTTGCTCCTTTTCTTTTAGTCATTGGTTATGCTGTTATTATTCCATATGCAATTTTAAAATCGAGTAAGAAAAACAAGGAAAATGAATAAAAAGTGTGGATACATTGCGATAATTGGTGAACCTAATGTTGGTAAATCGACATTAATAAATGCACTGATTGGCACGAAACTGTCTATTGTTACTCCTAAACCCCAAACCACCCGAAAAAGGGTCGTTGGAGTTCGCACCGACGAAGATTCGCAAATGATATTTTTGGATACCCCAGGAATTATCGAGCCAAAATATGAATTACACAAAGTAATGATGCAATATGTGGATTTCGCAGTTAGCGATTCCGACCTTATTGCCTTGATGATTGATGTTTCGAACTTCGTTAGCGTCGAAGATTCTTTGAAAAAAGATGTGCAGGAACGATTAAGAATTTCCGAACACCCGAAGATTTTCATTTTGAATAAAATCGATTTGCTTAAAAATTCAAAACTTGTATTGCCAATTATCAGTGAGTTTGCAAAGCTTGGAATTTTCAATGAATTTGTGCCAATTTCGGCAACCAAGTTGGCTGGTACCGACGAATTGATTAAGGTATTCAAGCAATACTTGCCCGAAGGGGAATTCCTTTACGATAGTGAAATTTTAAGTACCCAAAGCGAACGCTTTTTTGTTAGCGAACTGATTCGTGAAAAAATATTTTTGTTATATAAAGATGAAATTCCATATTCAACCGAGGTGCAAATTGTCGAGTTCAAGGAACGAGAGAAGGGCAAATGGTATATTTCGGCAGAAATAATAGTTGAAAAAGAGACCCAAAAGCCAATAATTCTTGGTGCTGGTGGAAGCCGAATAAAGAAGTTAGGTGAAATTTCTCGTCGAGAAATTGAAATGCATCTTGGACGTCCCGTCTATTTGGAACTTTTTGTAAAAGTCCGAGAGCGTTGGAGAAGCGACAAATCGACTTTGAAATTCTTTGGTTATTAAAATAAATAAGGTGCAAAGATGGAAGAAGTTGCTTCAACTTCCACATTATTCAATCAAAATGCAACCGATGCAGGCAATATGGTTCAACTGGTAACGTTCGAACTTGCCAACGAAAACTTTGGAATCGATATACTCCAAGTCCAAGAGATTGCACAGATGACAAAGATAACCCGAGTGCCAAATGCCCCACATTATGTAAAAGGAGTTATTAACTTGCGTGGTAAGGTAATCCCCGTGGTTGACCTTCGTCTTCGATTGGATTTACCACCAAAGGAAATTGATGCTAACTCTCGGATTATCGTCGTTCAACTCGAAAACAAGATAATAGGAATGATTGTAGACAGAATGCGAGAAGTGGTTTGGGTTTCGTCTTCGAATATCGAATCTTCGCCATCGGAAACCGACTCGAAAGTTGGCGAAAATTACATTAGTGGCATTGTAAATCTGCCCGACAGACTTATCATTCTTTTGGATTTAAACAAAGTTTTTGGAATTCACAAAGAAAATTAAAAAAATTTTAAAATTTTTGAGACTTTTTGCATTTTTATGTGTCTATTATATTTTGGAAAGAGTAAATTTTTAAAACGATGAAAAGAGTAACAAGGAATATTACACTTTCGGTTTTATTCAGTGTAATTTCCTTGCTTTTTCTCTTCTCCTGCGACCCTTGCCAATATTCCAATCTATACACATTAGAACCGGGCGACATTTATTTTACTGCAATACCAGTAAATAGCAATGAACCCAGCATTTTCCAGATTAATTTAGATAACTTAACTCCCGTTGAAGTTGTCCGCAATGGTGTACTTTATTCGCCACCTTCGCTCGATAGGAAGATGGTGTTCATACGCACTCATTTTGCTGGCTTGCAAGAAGTTGTGCTTTCCAATCTTGACGGGACAAACCACAGGGTTTTAGGTAAAACTCAGGAATGGAGGGAAAAGAATTGTGCAATTCTTTCGAGCGATGGCAAAACAGTTGCCGTTGTTGTCAATAGCTCCGAAATTTGGATTATTCGAAACGAAGAACTAATTTACCGTTTGACCAATAAGCTTTGTCCGGGAACATTTCCTGCCTTTTCGCCCGATGGTTCTAAAATAGCATTCATCGAAGGGCAAAGCTTATACAAACCTGTTTCCCTTACGGTTCATTTCGTAAATTCTAATAATCCGGTTTTTATTACTTCGAAACAAATACCTGGTAGACTTATTGAAATATTTGGTGATATCAGTCCAACTTGGACTGCTGATGGTAGATTTTTGGCATTGCCGGTTGAATTCGAAGACAATGTCGATTACCTTTGGTTTACGAGTTACAATGGGACAAACGAGCAATCCATAGAAATAGACATCGTTGGTTGTTTTCAAGCAATACTTTCTAGCAATTTAAACTTTGCGTATCTGAGCGGACGCGATGGAACGCTTTGGCGAAGAAGTTTAGTTGATTCCTTGAACAGGTATCGACCCGTGTCTTTTTCGGGGGGGACTTCGTATAACATTTACCCACAACTGTCGCCCAACGAAGAGCATATTTTGTATGTCCGAATTTTTCGCGACGACCTTGTCCCGTTTCACGGAACTTTGGAACTTGTCAAGCTCAGTCAAAGTTTAAAGCCCACCCCCCAACCCCGAATAATTAGTAGCAATGTTTACAAAGCTTTCTGGTTTGCAAAAAATGAAAGATAATACTTCAAATATTGAAAAATGGCCAGACCATCAACTTTTCGATGCTTTGAGTTCAAAGCATACGGTTGCCGAAAAAGCATTTACAATAATCTACAATAAATATAGCAAGCAGTTGTATTCATATATTGTAAGAATTCTCGGCGATGATAAAGACGCACAGGATATCTTTCAGGAAACATTCCTGAGATTTTATAAATATTCTAAACAAAAGAGAAATATCGAGGATATTTTAAAGCTTTTGATTAAGTTCGCAAGAAATTTATGCATCAACAAAATTCGCGATAGGAAACCAATCACTAATATAGATAAATTAGATATTTTTTCCGAAGAGCCTGAATATAACGAGGAGGAAGTAATTCGGTCGATTCTTGCAAAGGCACTCGATTTTCTCGATTTCGAAAGCCGTGAAGTTATTGTTTTGCATCATTATCAAAATCTGACTTTTAATGAAATTTCTTATGTAACCGGAATGACACTTGCAAATGTGAAAAGTAAATACTACCGAGGCAAAGAAAAGCTAAGAAAGATTATCGAACCAATTTTGAAAAATTATTGAGGAAATAGATTATGGAATACCAAAAACTAATTGATTTGTATTTCGAAGGGCAGTTGGACGAGCAAGGGCGAAACATACTGTTCGCCGAACTCGCCCACAACCAAGAATTACAGGAGATGTTTAACCAAGAAATTAAGCTCCTTGCTCTTTTCAAAGATGATGTATCGCAGATTTCTGTTCCTTTGGAAGCTACAAACAAGGTATTTTCCTCCCTCAACTTCAGGATACCAAATTCATCTTTTGTAGATTATGGTAGCAAGCTAACATACTTTTGGGCAAGTCTTAAAACTGCTGCGTTTAAAGCTCTACCAGTCCTCTTTTCGAGTACCGTTGCCTCCGTTGCAACATTCCTCTTGCTTTGGAATCTTCTTCCAATAAAGGAAAAAGTAATTTACGAGCCTGCACAAAACATTACATCATCGATTGTTCAAAACGAACAGAATGTCCCAAAAATTAGTTCCAGCCCTACGGTTACGAACACCATAACACCAAAGGATTTAGAAAGGATTTTCGAACGTGCATTAAACAATTTCCTTGCCCAAAATCAAATGAATAGTTATTACGATTTGAAAGATGAAGAACCTGCTAACTCATCGAATTTATTTACCATTAGTTCGCCAAAAAACAATTTAGCTTCTGCTAACTTCGATTTGAACACCGAAACGAATCTGTCTCGGAACTTCAATCCCTTTGCAAGCAATTATTCACCAAACATATACCAATCGACCCAAAATACAATTCTTGGCAAACTTAATGGTATAGCGTTTAGTTTTCGTGGGTTTTCGATGAATTCCATTCCCGATGTTAATATCAAGACAGATGGAAGAGCATTTTTCGAAAATACAGCATTGGGGCTTTCTTACGAGATTACCGAAAATACCTCGATTGGATTAGAATTTGGTTACGAACGATTTGCCCAGAAGTTTACGGTAACTAACGGTAGCGAAATAACACACATCAAGCAAAATCCTGAACGATTGTGGTATGGACTGACTTTTAGCCATTCTTTTCCAAATGTGTTTTCAATTGAATCATTAAAGCCCTATACTCAATTTTTCATTGGGGCTACGACGATTGGCTTTTTGGCTCGTGGATTGTTTGGTTTCGAATACCGACCCGACCGCCGTGTTTCGCTAATTTTGGGTTGGGAAGCAAGCGATTTGGTCTACAAAGTGCAAACAAATTATTACAACACAAAGAAAAATGGTCCAAGTTTTGGCGTTAAGGTTAGATATTAGAATGAAACTATTGGTTTTCCTTTTGCTTTTGTTGGTAGGATGCGAATGTATTCCAACTTTGGATACCGAAAAGGAGATTTCACCTTCGCAATACTCGAAGATTTTGTGTATTAATTGTGTACCGAACTTAAATGGATTGCAAGTAGTTGCTGGTAATGTAGTTCTTCACAAGTCTTTGAATTACAACTTTGTTGACTATTACAATTATGTTGATGTTCATCCGGGAACAGCAAATTTTGTCCTTTCGGTTGGTTCTGCCGAACGCGATTCTGTAATTTTCAGTGGGCTGGCAAATCTCCAAAGAGGCGTATGTTATTCTTTTTTGATTTACCCAATGAATAAAAGAGTTCAATCAATGATTTTGGTCGATTCAATTAGAAACTATTTACAAACAAATTCATACTTCCGTTTTATCAATCTTTCCCCGGATTCACCCTATTCATTGTATTTTAGTTTGGAAGACCAATATCCAATTACACTCGGTTTAGGTTTCCGAACTTATTCTCAATATTTTACAACATATCCGGGAACATACCGAATTTCCGTAATAAATTCCGAAAACGACTCGGTTGTTGCAAGGATTCCCCGATACCAATTCGAACAAGGTAAAGGCTATTCAATCATCTTGCGGGGTTATATGAATTCAAAAGAAAAAGCCACTGCCCCAGATATTTTAGTTGTTTCTCATAATTTTGATGAAATTTATAAAAATTTAAAATAAAGTTTTGCTTCATTCGATAAAAGAAACGGTAAATTGAGTTTGTTGAATAATTCTGGGTGGTGAAATGTTTTGGACACCGGAACTTGCTTCGTATCTCGAAGATGCTCCATTCCCAGCAACAAAAGAAGAATTGATTGACTATGCAAACAGAACGGGGTGTCCACAGCAAGTTATCGATAATTTAATGGAAATCGAAGACGAGGAGATGGTTTTCGAAGGTATCGAAGACCTCTGGCCTGAATACGAGGAGATAACATCCGAAGATTATTTCTACAACGATGACGAAGAAGAACAATACGCATAAAGATTAGTTTTCTTCATATTTTTTCGTCGTCTTTCTTAAATTTGTGTTTTTTTGTGTAGATGAGTCGTATTTTTTTTGTTTTGTTCTTCTTCTGCTTGCCTAACTTTCTTTTTCCTTTGCCCAATAATTCTGAACCATTCCCATCTGAATACGACTCAAACCTTTACGAAATCCATCAAGTTGTTTTCGAAGGCAATAATTCGTTCGAAAGCAAAGAACTTTTGAAGTATTTATTTTCGCAACCAACAAGGAAAAGTTTCTATCACAAAGTCATTTATTATTATTGGATTAATTCCAAACAAAATCGAGCCACTCCGCCCTTAATCCGAAAATCTTTGGATTCTATAATCAAGGTTTTCACTTCTGAAGTAAATTTTTTTGAAGCAACAAAAGTTGAAACCGATAAACAAAATCTTACGATGTTTTACTATCAAAATGGCTTCCACGATGCAAAAATTGACTACATCTTCTTTGCTGATTTGCGCACCCGACAAAATGTCTTGAAATTTATTATCAATGAAGGGCAACGCTATAAAGTCGATTTCATTCAGATACAAGGCTTGGATAGCATTCCTTTTTCTGTTCAAAATGAAATAGAAAAAGAAAAAAAGTTAAAGATTGGAGACTTTTTTAACGAATTGCTTCTTGTTCAGGAGTTAGAAAACATTCGAGCTATTTTAAAAGAAAATGGCTACTTTTATGCAGAATTCCTTAAACCCATTGTTCGCTTGGATACATTGCGAAAAGTAGATAGCATTTTTGTAAGGTTCTATACGGGACGACAACAACGAATTGGTAAGATTACTTTTTCCGATACCATCGATGGCCAAAAACGTGTTGGTTACAACGTCAAATGGAATCAATTGGATTTTAAACCAAACGATTTGTTTTCGAGAAGCAAAATTCATTCTTCGGAAATTAATCTTTCCTCGCTCGGGACTTTCGAATTAGTCCGAATTGACACCAGTAGTAACTTCTATCCATTTACCGATTCGACTTTGAATTTCAATGTTATTTTAAAGTATAGAAAACAACAAGACTTTGGAATTGGGTTATTCACAAATCGGACAGCAATCGAAAAAGCAATCAACGTAGGTTTGGAAGCATCGTATTCACATCGGAATGTTTTTGGTGGGGCTCAATCGATGAACATTTTTGCTCGTGGAATCGCTGTCGATGTAAGTCGCGCTATTGTCGAAAGAAAAGAATTTGAATATGAATATCAATTTGGTATAAATTTTCATCAACCCGTTATTTGGATTATTGGGTCATCGAGAATTGGTCTCTCTTCGCAGATTAATTTCAACGAAAGAAAGGTTTTCAACAAATTAGTTTTGACTACTTTGAGTCTTTTTTTCCGATTTCCATCGCGTCTTCCCCGTTGGACGTTTTATAATTCAATGAATGTAGATTTCTATTTCGAAAGACAAGTCCCTCGGAATTATTCCCAAGTTGCATCGGATTTTATCAAGGAAGCCAAAACAACAGCCGATACAATCAGAATTCTCCAAGCAATCTCTGTTTACAACAACTTGGATGAATACATTCGTAATTCGAAACCAATTCTGACAACTTCCCTTTTTGGATTAAATTTAACGGGCGACACTCGGGACAATCTTTTGCATCCAAGGAAAGGTTATTTAACGAATTTGAATATCGATGGTTTTCTTTTCTTTGGTATTTCAAAATTTTATCGTTTAAGTTTATCTCACTTTCTTTTCGTTCCACTTGGGAATCTTTCTTCTTTGGGCTTTAAGTTGCGAGCTGGCCATATATTTTGGTTCGACAAAGATAAAAGTTTTGTGCCTTTCGAAAGGCAATTCTTTGTTGGCGGGGCAAACAGCGTTCGGGGCTGGCCTTCGCGCCAATTACGATTTTACAAAGGTGTAAAAGTCGATACAAGCCGTTCCGAAGCTGTAAATAGTTTCTTGCGGGATTTCGTTGGAAATGCTTCTATTTTCGAATCTACTATTGAATTGCGTCTCCGAGCAGGTAGAGTTAATTATTTAGGCAAACCATTAGCCGATATTGCCGAATTTGTAACTTTCGAAATCTTTTTCGATTTTGGTAATGCTTTCCAATGGTTAGTGCTTGCCCCAAATGGTGATTATGCAGTAAAATACAATTTGATGGATTACATCCGAGGAATTGCAATGGCAACAGGATTTGGTTTTGGTTATATTACCCCGGTCGGTCCACTTTGCATCGACTTCGGCTGGCCCGTTTACGACCCAAACAAAGAAAAGCAGGCATTTAAAAATATGGTTTTCCACATCCGTTTGGGCTATGCATTCTGATGCCGATGCCCGGTACTAATTTGTATTTTGTCGCAAAAGATGTTCTTTGCCCGTAAATCGATAGAGCAAAAACCTTGAGTATATCTCAGGGATTGGAATATTCTTTTTGAATGCAAAATAACCGAACAAAACAAGTAGAATTGTTGTAATTAAGCCCCCTTCAATCCCAAAGCCTCCACCAAATAGAAACTGGGGAAGTTCGCTAAGCTGAGTCCGAAAAAACCCAATACCAACGCTTATGCCACTAACGTTGGAATCAATCAGATATGCTGACCAAAAGTTCCATCCGAAATGAAAACCCAAAGGTGCCCAAAAGGAATAAGTTCGGATGAATAAAACCGAAATGACTACGCTTGCCAAAAAGATGTTAATTAACGAGATTGGTGAAATTGCAGGATTGAATATGTGTGCCAACGAAAATATGATTGAAAAAACAGAAATAGCAAAAGGTTCGCTTTTCTTGATTAGTAAGATTTGGAAAAGAACACCCCGAAAAATCAATTCTTCGTTCAGCGAAGAGAAAAAAATATTAATTGTTGACCTGACAAAAATTGATAAGGAAAAGTTATCGAAATTCGTGGAAACACCAAAAAAAAGCAGAATTAAAAAGAATACAAAGATTAGAACAAATCCAAAGACGAAGTTTTCGAAGAATTTTGAAATTGGTTTGGAAAACTTACCGAATGGTAACAACAATAGTTTAGGTTCACCAAAAAACAATGCAGTAGCTAAATATGAAATGACAATTGGAAAAGTAAACCCAATGGGATAATCTACGAATTGAAGCACGAAGAACGAAGACAAGTTCAAAGTGCCGAAAAAGAAAATTGCACAGGCAAGCCAACTATTTCGGAGTTTGGCAAAGGCGTTGCTACTGGGACTTATCATCTTGCATCTGGTTGCGAAGATTGTTAATGTGTTCTTCGATTTTCTTTCGCATTAACATAACTACTTGTTCGTGTTCGGTGCCGTTGACCATCAAGTTGAGTTGTGGGCAATAGGAAGCATAGTCGTTTTCGCCACGGCGGCGAACGTAAATTTCATAATCATAAAAATCCGTAGAAGCCGATTTCTTAATCGCCATTTTAATTCCTCAAAAAAAGTAAACTTATTAATTTTTTTTAAAATTTCACATAAATATTACTATTTTTGTTTGTTATAATTTAATTTAAATGGATATGGCAGGAAAGAATTTTTGTGTTATCGGTTTAGGATATTTTGGAATGAATTTAGCGTTGAAGTTGAGCGAGCTAGGAGCCGAAGTGCTTGCAATCGATAATCATCAGGACAAAATCGATAGAATAAGCGAACGAGTTGCCCACGCTGTCTGTATGGATTCGAGCGATGAACGTGCCTTGCGTAGCCTAGGGTTGAAGGATTTGGACGCCGTTATTGTGGCAATTGGAGAAGGCTTCGAAAGTTCAATTATGACAACAGCAATTCTTCAAGAAATTGGTGTAAAAAACATTTATACTCGGGTTACTTCGCCTATTCACGAACGTCTTCTCAAATTGATGAATGTTACAAATCTACTTCTTCCCGAAGCAGATGCTGCCGAACAACTTGCCAGTAGGCTTCTTATGCCAGGAGTTTTGCATTCATTTATGCTAACCAAAGAATATGGTATTTTCGAAATCGCAACGCCCGAAAAATTCTTTAACAAGACACTCGAAGAAGTTAACCTACGAAAAAAATACAACTTGAACCTTGTTACTTTAAAGAAAATTAAAAAATCGGGTGGTTTGCTTAGCTTAGGTCAATACGAAGAATACGAAATAGTTGGTGTTCCAAAACCAGACCTGGTACTTTCCGAAGGTAGTATTATGGTGCTTTTTGGCCACGAAGACGATGTAAGAAATCTTTTGAAAACATAATGATGTGCCGTTGCTTTTTCGCAAATATCTTGCTGTTGCTTATTGGTGTGTGTTCCCTCTTTTCGCAAGCGGAATACTTTTGGACTGAACCCGTAAATCTTCGGAATCTGAACTCATCGGCTGATGATTTCGCTCCATCTTGGAATAAATACGAAAATCGCTTGTATTTTGCTTCTACAAGGCAGGGGAATTCTAAACTTTTCGTTTCAAGGTTTTCCGATACAATTACTTTCGCCAAACCCGAAATTTTGAAAGACCCTTTAAATTTGGCAACGAAAAACCTTTCTTACATTGCTTTTTTGAACGAAACCCAAGCCTTGCTGAACACATTTCGCCGGGGGAAAAAGCAATCCTATTTGAATTTGTTTTATTCTTTACGGCGCCTTGGTTCTTGGCAAATTCCAATCATTTTGGATAGCCTCGCTTGCGAATGTTTCGTCTTGCATCCGACAGTATCGACCGATGGTCGGACAATCATTTTCTCGGCAAACTATGGCGACAAAGCCGATTTGGATTTGTATTCTGCTACCTTACAACCCGAAGGTTATTGGTCTAATGTCCAAAGCCTTGTCGAAATCAATACCGATGGCAACGAAATTACACCTTTCCTCTTAGACGACGACACACTCTTCTTTGCAAGCGATGGCTATGGTGGTCCCGGTAGTTACGATATTTATTATTCTGTAAAAAGAAATGGGTATTGGGACAAACCAATACCCTTGAATGAAATCAACACTCGCTACAACGAATCCGATTTTATTATAATTAATTCCAGTATTGGAATTTTCGCATCCGACAGACCCGAAGGTTTAGGTGGCTTGGATTTATATGTTACGTACAAAACCGAGCGAGAAGTTTTTGTTGCCAACCAAGCTATTGCTAATATTAAGCCATATATTTCTGTCTCGGTTCCATTTATTCGTGTTGTAGCCGATTACGAATATAGTCTTTGCCAAATGCCCTCTTCGTTTAATATTCAGAACCTCAGCTTTAATTTTTCGCAAGAATATTTTTCCGAAGAAATTGATTTGAGCAAATGCGAGAGCAATTTCAATTTGGAACTACTACGAGTTGCACTGTTTAGGTTATGCAGTGCCAAAATTCCTTGCAAAATTAAGCTCGACACAACAAATTCACTGATTTATGAAACAATTAAAACTCAAATTCAACGATTTTGTGGCAACGAACATAAAATTAGTTATTTGCATTGGGATTCGGGTAGTGCCGATTCGTTATATTTAGTCTTCGACTATGATAGAATTTCAAATCCTGTACGGTTTGGGCAGACGAGCTTTTCGTTCGAACCTGAACAATTCGAAGCCTTTTTGAGTGCAACAAATACAAGTGTATTGCGGGCTTGGGAACTAACTATACCTACCCTGGGTTTAGCTTTTTCAGGCGATTCTTTGCCTGTTCGGATTATGATTGATTTACAAAAAGCGAAAATTGATAATATTAATTCGTTCGATTCAATCAATCTTGTCCTTAGTGTGTGGGATACCACAGGGCACCAAACAAGCGAAGCTTATCAAATATTGGTGAATAAATTCTTTCGCTCCGTTGGAAAAACTATTAGCTACAAGAACAAGGTTTTTACAGCATTTTATTTTGTAACGCCTGTTGAACAATTCGTCGATAGTCCTTCCGAAAGTAGGTTCTTCGGGAATATTATCCAAAATGCCCGTACTTCTTCGATTATAATTATTCACAAGGAAGCGCCAACCAATTTGAATTTGTTATCGGAGTTTTTGAACAAAAGCTACGAGGTTCCGACCGATAGAATTTCTTTAATCTCGAAGAAAAATTTACCAAAAGAGATTAAGTTAGAAGATTTCGATTGGAGTTTTGTGCTATTAGTTGAAGCAAGTGGTTTTTAATGAATCTTGAAAAGATTTTAAACTTTGTAAGAACAAATTTCAAATTGACCAAAAGCGAGATAATAGTCGCTTTTCTTCTGTTTATTGGTTTCTCCATTGGTTTCTTATTACGATTCAATGAGAAAAGCACTACCGAAGACAAACTTATCGAAGAAATTTATTTTATGCTCGATAGTGTTTCGAAAACAGAAGTAGAAAAGAATTTAGGTACAGACTTTCAAGGCAATACGGTGGATACTTCTGTTCGGCAACCCATTTTTAATAAAGTTGAATTCGAAAGATTTCGGAAGTTAACAGACACTGACGCAGTCAAAATCAATATAAACACTGCATCTCGGGTGGAGTTGATGCGTTTGCCGGGAGTTGGCGAAAAAACTGCCCAACAAATAATTGATTTGCGAGAAAAGAAGCAGTTGAAAAAGCCCGAAGATTTGCTTGTAATAAAAGGTTTTGGGAAAAAGAAGTTGGAACGAATTCGGCAATACATTGATTTTTGAATGCGATTGTTTAAGTTAGTTTTTTTTATGGGTGAATTATGAAAAAAACGATTTTTAATGAAATTCACAAGCAGCTTGGCGCCAAAATGGTCGAATTTGCTGGCTACGAAATGCCTATCCAATATCCCAAAGGAATAATTTACGAGCATTTGGCTGTTCGGAAAAGTGTTGGAGTTTTCGATGTAACTCATATGGGCGAATACGAAATTTCGGGAAAAGACGCTCTTGCTTTTGTCCAAAAGGTAACAACTAACGATGCCTCGAAACTATTTCCTGGCAAAGTTCAATATTCGGCAATGTGCTATAATGATGGGGGAATTGTTGACGATTTACTTGTTTACCGACTTGAAGATGAAAAATTTATGTTCGTTGTCAATGCTGCAAATATCGACAAAGATTTCCAGTGGTGCTTGGAAAACGCCAAAGGTTTCGATGTCGAACTCAAAAACATTAGCGATGAGATTAATCTTTTGGCTGTCCAAGGTCCAAATTCGCTTTCTACTTTGCAAAAACTAACCGATGTTGATTTAACACAAATTCAATATTATACTTTTGTATTTGGCAAGCTTGCCGATGTGGATATGATTATTTCTCGAACCGGTTACACCGGAGAATTAGGGTTTGAATTATATTTCCGCGGCGACTTTTCAATAGCAAAGCACATTTGGGATTCAATCTTCGAAGCTGGGAAGGAATTCAACATAGAACCTGTGGGCTTGGGTTGCCGCGATACTCTTCGCTTGGAGAAAGGTTACTGCCTGTATGGCAACGATATTGACCATACCACAAATCCAATTGAAGCTGGCTTGGGTTGGATAACTAAACTTAATAAAGGCGACTTCAATGGAAGAGATGTCATTGCAAAAGTCAAAGAACTGGGTCCGACTCGGAGATTGGTTGGCTTTGTTGTCGATAACGAAAAGTTCATTCCACGCAAAGATTACAGAATACTTGTTGGCGAAGAGGAAGTTGGTAAAGTAACAAGTGGTAACATTTCCCCGATTTTAGAAAAGCCCATTGGCCTTGGTTACGTGAAAACCGAGTTTTCCGAACCCAACAACGTAATTACAATTGAAAGTCGTGGACGGAAAGCCACAGCTAAGGTCGTAAAATTACCTTTTGTTTAATACAAATCTGCCGTTTGATTGGCATTAATTATTTTTTTGGACTTTGCGAATAAGTTCTAAGTCCTGCGGGCTGAGATTTTCGGGTATTTTTGCAATGAGCTTTAAGTAAAGGTCGCCACGCTCGTTAGGATTATCGTAGCGTGGCATTCCTTGTCCTTTTAGTTTCAAAACAGTACCATTTTGAGTGTTTGGTGGTATATTGAATTTAATCGTACCGCCAAAAGTCTTTATTTTCGCATCTCCACCGAGTATTAATTTAAACACATCAATTGGAACTTCGACATACAAATCGTCGCCTTTTCGTTCCACTTTTTTGTGGGGTTGGATTCGAACAGTAATCAATAGGTCGCCAGCCGAACCAGTTATGTTTTGCAGTGCAATTTTCAACCGTTGACCATCGACAATACCTGGTTTTATTTTAACTTCAATTTTCTTGCCGTTTACATTCAGAACTTTCGAAGTGCCTTTGAATGCTTCTTCCAAAGTTATTGTAAGTTCATAATTAATATCTTGCGATTGGGTTTTTGTGCGACTGGTTCTGCCTGTGCGATTAAATCCAAAATCCATTCCGAAGATTTTCGAAAAGAAATCCGAAAAACCCCCACCAAACAAATCTTCGAAATACGAAGAGCCACCACGCGTGCGACTGCTCCCAACTGGATTAGTTGCAAACCAATCTGTCCAATTGAATTGGTCGGGGCGCCCACCTTGTTGTTGAAAATTGAACCAAGAAGTGCCTAAATTATCGTACTTTCTTCGCTTTTCGGGGTCGCTTAACACTTCGTATGCTTCGTTAATCTCTTTAAACTTCTCTTCGGCTTCTTTATTGTTTGGATTGCGGTCGGGATGGTATTTTTGCGCAAGTTTCCGATATGCTTTCTTTATTTCGTCAAGCGAAGCGTTCCTTTCGACCCCTAAAATCTTGTAATAGTCTTTAAAATCCATAATTCAACGCAAAAACTCAAAATCGCAACATATAAAATTAACGAAAATCAAATGAATTTGTTTAAAATTTGATAAATTTGAAATTTATTTTGCAAAAAATGGACAAATCGAAACCTATTGGGATTTTTGATTCAGGTGTTGGCGGTTTAAGCGTTCTTAAACAATTTTTGAAATATCTACCATTCGAAAGTTATGTTTATCTTGGCGATACCGCCCGTGTGCCTTACGGCAATAAATCCGAACAAACAATTCGAACATATGCAAGGGAATCGACCGAATTCCTTCGACGCAAAGGAGTTAAACTAATTGTTGTTGCTTGCCACACTGTTTCTTCCGTCGCTTTGGACGAAGTTGAAAGAATATCCAATGTGCCTGTCGTCGGTATGATTACCCCAGCGATTAAATCTGCTTTACTTACTACAAAGAACAAACGAATTGGTGTAATTGGAACTCGGGCAACAATCGCCAGTGGTGCATATCGTTCGAAAATATTAGAGCATTATCAAAATTCCAGCGAACAGCTGGAAATTTTTTCGAAAGCCTGTCCTTTGTTCGTGCCTTTGGCAGAGGAAGGTTTTGCACATCATCCTGTCGCAAAAATTGTCGCACAGGAATATTTATCGGAACTTTCGGCAAAGGGGATTGATACATTGATTTTAGGATGCACACACTACCCTTTGCTTTCGAAAGTGATTTCGGAAGTGCTTCCTAATGTAGAATTAATTGATTCGGGCGAACAAGCAGCAATTTTTTCCTTGCGACTTTTGGCAGAGAAAAACCTTTTGGTCGAAGAAAAAGATACATTTGTTTCGAAGCCAAATGTGGAATTCTTTCTTACCGATATACCTTTGGCTTTCAACGAAATCGCACTTAATTTTCTTGGATATGAAATCGATTCACCACAATTAGTTAAGTTGTAAGTATGCCTATGGACGAAAAAGCACAAAATGGCAATGATTTTGATGTAAGGAAGGACTTGGAAAGTCTCGCCTTGCAATTAAAAGAAAAACAAGAAAGAATTCAGGAGCTTGAAGTAATTGTCGATTCGCTTTCTACCCGAATGGCGGGAAATATCTTCCAATTTGTCGAATTGTTGGGTGCTATTGTTGTTTTTCAGGAAAAGTATTACGAAGGTTCGCATTCTCGTTTTGTTTCGAAGAAAGCAGGCGATGTTGCTCGGGCTTTAAAGATGGGTAGCGAAGATGTTTGGCAAATCGAAACCGCAGGACTGTTGCACGATATTGGAAAAGTTGGTTTTAAAGAATCCATAATGGCAAAGTTCCCACAAGAACTGACCGAAAGAGAAAGAATCTATTACGAAACTCACTGCGAGCTTGGACGTGATATTTTGAAAAAGTTTTCCGAATTTTCCATCATTGCCGAAATTGTTTACCAGCACCACGAGTATTTGGACGGTTCAGGCTTTCCCAAGGGCTTGCGTGGAAAGCAAATTCATCCCGGTGCTCAAATTATTGCAATCTGCGATACTTTCCATAATTTAGTTTACAAGGTAAAAAAAGAGACTGACCCACGATATCAACAGTTGAATCAGCAGACAAGCCTACCGCCAACAAAAATTGACATTGGGAATAGATTTGTTTCGGCTATTTCGTATATTCATCAAAGGGCGGGGTTGTTGTTCGAAAAGCAATTTGTCGAGGTATTCATCGAAGAGATGGAAGAAGAGCGAAAAGCTCTTGGGCAGAAAATAATCGTGCGTGTTCCAGTCCATAAGCTTGAACCCGGAATGGTAATCTACCAGAATTATTATACCCGAAGTGGACTTCTTGTTGCAGCCGCTGGCGAAGTAATCGATGAAGACGTCAAAAGGACTTTGATTCGTTTAGCCGATTTCGGTGCTGTTCCTGCAAATATTTTGGTATTAAAATAAATCATTCAATATGGAAGAGCCAAAAAAAATTGTTCTGATTGTCGACGATGACGACCTTTTTCGGCAGTTTTCAAAATTTATTCTCGAAAAGCATTTAAATGCTGAAGCTGCAACTGCAAAAACACCAAAAGAAGCCTTCGAGTTTTTGGAAAACACGATACCCGATTTAATTCTTTTGGATATGGAAATGCCCGTTATGGATGGTTACAAGTTTCTTTCACGTTTGCGAATGGACAAAAGATGGGAAAATATTCCTGTTATTCCTTGTACTGCACTTGCTTCGAAAGATTTGTTCCTTGCCCTTACAAAGTTAAAAATCCAAGATTATATACTTAAACCACCAACCGACAAGCTGCTTTTAGAAAAAGTCAAGAAAGCTTTGGGCATCCAAGACTAAAAATAATAAATTTACATTATGAATTCTGTCGATTTCAATAAATTGCTTGCAACAAAAGAATTGCCGAATGTCATAACATTTTTCGGTGAAGAAGATTTTTTGGTGTTCGAAGCATACAAAAAGTTTTTGCAAAAAGTAACCAGCGAAAACACAACAGTTGAAATTTACGATTTTGAGGAAACAAAATCCAAAGACAAACTTCACGATATTTTGTTGAATTTGGAATCGAATTCCCTTTTTGCAAGCCGAAGGATTGTAGTTTTCAAGAGATTAGAATCGATTTACACTGCGAAGCAAAAAAAAGATTCCCGCCACCCCGCCGACATCTTGTTGGAAAGAATACTATTGAATATGCCTTCTTCGGTTACCTCGATTTTTATCAGTTTCGATTCCTCTTTATTTGGACTCTCGAAAAAATTAGCAAAAGCGAGTAAAGCAACAGATGAATTGAAAAAATTGCATTTCCCGTTCAATATACTTCTGGCAAATCACCATTGGTTCGAATTTCCGAAACTGAACGAAAGTCAAATAAAGAAGTGGGTTAAAGCAAGATTCGAAGAGTATGGCTTCCGACCATACGAAGAAGTCATCGAAACTTTGTTAAACAATTGTAACCCAAATCTTTGGGAATTGAGTAGCGAAATTGAAAAAATTTCTCTTTCCCTTTCGCAAAGTAAGGAGCTTACGCCTCAGCATATTAGCCTCGTCATTTCGGGTATGAAAGAAGAAAACGTGTTTCAACTTATCAAATACATTGCCCGAAAGGATATTGCTAACGCCTTGGTTTTAACTGAAAAATTGATGGATTACCAAAATCAACAGATACTAATCGTAACTCTGCTATTTCGTTTTTTTAAAAACTTGTTGATTTTAACGGAAGAATCTGAAAAAATTAAGGATAATAGTGCATTAGCACGAGCAATTGGAGTTCCAGTATTCTTTTTCGATGATTATGCACAAGGAATGAGGAATTATTCGCAAGATGAAATCTTAAAAGCAATAAATTTCATCACACAAACTGATTTGGCAATGAAATCGAGTTCGGAAGACCCAAAACTTTTGCTTAATTTGTTGCTGTATAACATTCTGAATTAGAGAATAAGGGCAAGATTAGTAACTTTCGCTTTCGTTTGGGAATTTCAAATTCCGTATGTCTTCGGCGTATTTTGCGCAAGCCTCTTTAATTTCGTTATAAAGTTGTGCATAGCGACGGACGAAACGTGGGCTGAAATCGATTGTCAGTCCCAGCATATCGGTGTAGACAAGAATTTGACCATCGCAATGTGGACCAGCCCCAATTCCAATTGTTGGGATTTTCAAGCTTTTAGTGATTCGTTTAGCAAGTTCTGCTGGTATTTTTTCCAAAACCACTGCAAAAGCACCAGCTTCTTCCAAAGCTAATGCATCATTGAAAATGCCTTCGGCTTCTTTGGGGTCTTTACCTCGGGCACGGTAGGAACCAAATTTGTGAATGCTTTGTGGGGTAAGTCCAACGTGACCCATTACGGGTATGCCGCTTTCAGTCATTCGTCGAACTGCTTGGAGAATGATCTCGCTTGCACCTTCCAATTTTACTCCGCCGCAACCAGTTTCTTTCATTATTCTCCCAGCATTGGTGAATGCTTCGTCGGCAGAAACTTGGTAAGTCATAAATGGCATATCGGCTATAATCAACGGACGCTTCGCCCCACGAACTACGGCTTTCGTATGATAAATAATATCGTCCAAAGTTACGGGTAAGGTTGTTTCCAGACCCTGAACCACGTTACCAAGTGAATCGCCAACAAGAATGACATCTATTCCACTTTCGTCCAATATTCTCGCTATTAATGCATCGTATGCAGTCAAACATACAATTTTTTGCCCCATCTGTTTCATCTCCTGCAACCGGAAAGTAGTTACCTTTCGTGGGTCGACCGACTTGCTCCCTATGTAATCCATTTTGTAACCTCCGATAAAGTATTTATTTTAGACTTCGAAATTAATAACATTTAATTCTTTTAAAACAATATTTTGTTTTTTTCGAGTTTTATTATTTTGAAGAAACTTTTATGGGAGGTTTAAAATTGAATAACACAAATTGGGATTTTTTCCTAAAAATTCACGAAATCTTTCAATCGGAAAGTGATTTTAAAGAGAAACTTGCCGAACTTGCAGAGTTACTCAATTCTTCGTTCGATGGGATGTTTCAAATTGCAATTCGTTCACCTTTGTCCGAATGCACTAATAGCAACACAATCTTTTCGTTTCCAGTGGAAGCAAAAGGAGATACCTACGCTTTTGTCGATGTTTACGGAAAAGAAAGCCGAATGATTGATATCGAAGCATATTCGAATTTCTTTGAAAGCCTTTCGAAATTGATTGGATACTATTATAGATTAGAAATGGAACGAGAAGCTCAACGTTCCGATGCCACAAATCAATTTCCGTTCAGTCTTGGCGTCCCCGAACTTGAGCAAATGCTTTCCTTCTTTTTGTTGTTAGACCCACATATGCTTTCGGTAATTTCGCGGAAAATGTTGCACTACCTTTTATACAAAGGTATCGGCCAAGCAAAGGATATTTTCAACAAAATCGGCTTGGGCGATTTCGGCGGCGAACGTTCATTTGTCGAAGTAAACAAACCAAGCCAGAAAAAGGTTTTGAAAAATATACTTAATTACAGCACCGAAATATTCCAAATTGCTGTTAATCACTTAAAGCCCGATGAAATTACTTTCTTGGTAAAGAAATGGTTCCACGAAGAAAAAGCCAGTTCTTTGGTAAAATTTCTTGCCAACGAATCTGTCACCTTGAAAGAAATTGCCGAAGAGATAAGGAAATTCTACACGAAGAATTTCAATATCGACGAAATTGAATCCCAATATGGTCTTTCACCGTCTTTTCAAGGAATCCGGGTTTCATTAACTCGGAAGCTTCTTTCCGACCAATTGGAATACATTCAAATAGCCAAAAATTTCATTTCGCTCCGTGATTTTTACAGGATTTTGCAACGAACTATTATTTCGACCGAAGGGATGGGACGTTTGGGTGGCAAAGCAGCTGGAGTTATTTTGTCGAAGAAAATCATCGAAACTTACGCCCGCTCGTCAATCGAATTTTCTGAACCAGCAAGGCTTTTTTCCCTCGAAAAAATTAAAGTTCCAAAATCTTGGTATATACCTTCGGATTCTTTTTATGACTTCCTTTATTACAACAATTTGGAAGACATCATCGAACAGAAGTATAAACCGTTGGACGAGATTCGCAACGAATATCCCAACATAGTTCAGCTTTTCAAAAATTCCCAATTTCCGCCCGAGTTGGTTAATGGTCTGAGTCGTGCTTTGGACGACTTTGGCGATTCCCCGATAATTGTCCGCTCATCGAGTCTTTTGGAAGACCGCTTGGGTGCTTCATTCCCTGGAAAATACAAAAGCATATTTATTGCAAATCAAGGGACAAAAGAAGAACGACTTGCCGAGCTGACCGATGCAATTGCCGAGGTTTATGCTTCGGTATTTTCGCCCGACCCAATTGGTTACCGAATTGAGCATAAGCTTTTAGATTTCAACGAGGAGATGGGCATAATTCTTCAAGAGGTAGTTGGGCGCCGAGTTGGCAAATACTTCTTTCCCGCTTTTGCAGGAGTTGCTTTTAGTTTGAACGAATTCCGCTGGTCTCCTCGGATTCAACGCGAAGATGGTTTGCTTCGAATTGTTCTTGGTTTGGGTACTCGAGCCGTTGACCGTGTCGGCGATGATTACCCAATTATGGTGGCTCCCGGCAAGCCCGAAATTCGGGTCTATACATCCGTCGAAGATTATCTTTTGTATTCACCAAAGAAGATTGATGTTATTAATTTGGAAACAAAGTCCTTCGAAGCACTCGAAGTCAACAAGCTCTTGAATGAAATTGGCAATAACTATCCGATGATGAATTACATCTTCTCCATTTACGAAGAGAAAAGTTTAAGAAATCCAGTAGGAATTAACATAAATGCCAAAAGCGATGAACTTATTCCTACATTCGAAAATCTTTTCCGAACGACTAATCTTTTGAAAGTTATTCATAAATTGCTTAAAATTTTGAGCAAAGAACTGGGGGTGCCTGTCGATATAGAATTTGCTTGCGATGGAGAAGATTTGTACATTTTGCAATGTAGGTCGCAAAGTTCAGTCGAAAGCCAATACAGAGCCGAAATTCCAAAAAAAATTCCACAAGAGGATTTGTTCCTCCGAACTTCGAAATTTATCTCCAATGGCAAAATACCCGATTTAGAATTTATTGTGTATGTCGACCCGCAAAATTATTCTCGGTTGGATAATTTAAAAGACTTTTTGGATGTTGCCGAAGCAGTCGGTAAGCTCAATAAAATTTTACCCAAAAAGAAATTTGCACTATTTGGACCTGGGCGTTGGGGCACACGCGACGATGTTCGATTAGGCGTCAAGGTAACTTATTCCGATATTAACAATACTGCTCTTCTTGTCGAAATTGCAAGCAAAGTTGGTTCGTATATGCCCGATTTATCGTTTGGAACACACTTCTTCCAAGATTTGGTGGAATCCGATATAAAATATCTTCCTTTATTTTTAGATGATGAAACTTATTTTAATGATTTCTTTATTCAGCGCAGTCAGAATTTGTTAAACGATTTAGTCGAAGGATATTCTCACATCTCGTTGGTTTTGAAAGTAGTCAATGTTACAAAAGAGACAAAAGGGAAAGTATTGAGGATACTGATGAATGCAGAGGAGAGTTTGGCAGTTGGTTTCTTTGTTCAGTCATCGGTTTCACCTGTTTATTTGTTGAGTTCATCGAAGGAAAGAACAGAAATTGTTTTGGAAGAACCCTGGGAAATACGTTGGAAATTTGTTGAAAAAATCATCGATGCATTTATCCCTAAAAATTTTGGTGTCTATGGTGTTTATTTGTATGGCACAGTCTATTCGAAGTCTGCAAAGGAAACTTCCGACGTCGACTTGCTTGTCCATTACGATGGCAAACCAGAAAATATATTAGCATTGAAGAGCTGGTTCGAACCTTGGAATTATCTACTCCGGGAGTTGATTTATATCCGCACTGGCTACAAACCTCAAAATCCTTTGGATGTCGATTTCGTTACCAATGAGGAAATAAAGTCGAATAGTTATTTGGCAGATTTAATCAATCCTACTAAAAAACTTTCCTTCCGACTTTGTTGATTTTGCTTTAAGGAGTTTGCCGATGGTGTCGATTGTAACTAATTTCGTCGAAAAAACTACAACAAGATAGAAAAGAGAATACGAAAAAATCCCAACAATTGGATGTGTGTGGAAAGCAATTAATTTGGAAAATATCATACAAATTATTGCAATTACAATAGGTTTAATCCCGAAAAAGTAATCCTTAATGGTTTCGACATCCCGTAGAAAAATGAAAAGAGCTACAATAATTATAATTTCGACTATATTTGTTGCAATTGCAGCCCCAATCATACCAAAATTAAGAATCAATATTGATTGGGAGATAACAGCGACAACCAACCCGATAATAGAAACTTTAAGGAAATCGAGCTCGCGATTCAACACAACCGAGGTAAGAGTTGTTGTCGAAGAAAAATAGCCCAAAAGGATTGAAAATAACAAGATGCGAAGAATTGGAGCACCAACCAAAAAATTACTTCCATATAGGAATTGAATAGTTTCTTCGGCAAAACCAAATACACCGAATATCAGAAATGAACTAATGACAAATTTGAGCAGAATGTAATTGCGTCGGACTAGATGAAATTTGCCTTCGGCTAATGCACGGGAAAGTTCCGGCGTATAAACGATTTGAATTATTCCATTTGGCAGGAACAAAATCGAGGCTATTTTTTGTATTGCACTGAAAACACCCGTTTCGTAGTCGCCACGAACAATGCTAAGAATTACGATTGAAATTGTAACATAAATCTGAACAAAAAATAAAGCAAAAGCAGTCGGTAGTGAAGTTTTAATAATTTTTTGCCATATGCCTTTTTCGAGTTGTGGTTTTGGAATGCCATATTGTTTGACATAGAAAAAATTCGAAAAAGCAATTGATACAACCCATGACAACAAATACAATACAATAGCTAAGGAATAATCGGAAGGCTGTCTAACGAATAAGTAAAAGAGAAAAAGTAGCGTCGAGCCTTGAAGAATATTGGAAATTGCTGGTATCTCCATTCGGTCGATTCCGCGAAAGACCCAGTCGATATTGAAAATAACAATGAACAGAAAAACACCCGAAATAAAAATTGTTATCTTCGTTCCGTAGGGTTTGTCCAAAAATGTCACCACGCCAGCCAAAATCAGGTAAGAAACAACAGCTAACAAAAAACGCAGAACAATCGTGTTATTATACAAAGAAGGAACAATACTTGGGTTTTTTGGAATCTCGCAAAGACCGTAATTGTAGAACCCAGAATGGTTCAAACTAAAAAAATAGAACGTTAGTGTCAATGCAAGTGAATATATTCCGTAGCCTTCCGGTCCAAGGGAGCGGACAAGAATAATTGTCGAAAGAGCGATAATACCTTTGTTAGCGAATTCAGCAATTCCAACTAAAAGTGTATTTCGGAAGATTCTATGCATTTAGAATTTCCACCAGCTTGGTTCAATTTCTTCGAAAAGCGAATTCCTTTCTTCAGTTTCTTCGATAAACAAAAGCTCAGATTCGAGGAGTTCGTTGCCATTTAAGTATTTCTCCAAAATATCGAGCAATCTGTTAAAATCGGAGTGGTGGAACCAAAACCTTTGTTCAGCATAGTCTTTGGATGATTTTGTATAAATCAGAAATTGCCAGTCGGAAGATTGTTCGAGTAGCATTTCGCGAAGTGCCTGTTTCAAAATTCGCTTAGCAGAGGAATCGAACGTTTGAACATCGAACTTTTCGTAAAAATCACTTAATCTTTTCTCGTCGTTATAAATCGATTCCCAGGTCCAAAGAGTTTCGGGGTTGCTCCAAACATCGTGGTTATTGTTGACACCCCAAGAGCCTTCGGGCAAAAGAATAACCTCTTGGGGATTGACCCGCAGAATTTCTTCCGAACAGGTTGCGGTCTTTACCCAAGGCGAAAAGTTCAAGCCTTTGACTAAAAAGCGTATGAATTCGGGACCTTCGAACCACCAATGCCCGAAAAGTTCTGTATCGAATGGAGTGCAAAGTGTGCCACGATAGCCCGTATTATTGAAATACCAATTGAGTGTATTTTCGACGTGATGTATGAAATGATTTGTTTGCAAATCTAATTTTTTGATGACCCAATCGGGATGGTAAAGAGATTTATACATCATATCGGCTTTTTTGTCGGTTACTCGCCAGTAACGAAGCCACGATTGGAGGTGCCGCTTGTGGAAATCGAGATAGTCGGGTTCGGCAGGGTAACCAATTTCTCCGCTCCAAACCAACATTGAAAGGTCACGGTGGCGAGTAAAAACTACTGCACTGCCGTATTCAGCTCGCTCGCTCGAAGCAACATTAACTAATCGGAGAGGGCTTTTGTCGAACAAAGCTTCTTCGGGTTTAAGTTCCTTTGCAGGTATCAATTTGTCGCGGGTAAAAGGGGCGAATTTACCTAAAAGATATGACCGTTCCAAAAGATTCTGGTCTGTTACAAAGTAGCTAATTCCGTGCTTTGCAAGAAACTGCTCGATTCCCGGTCGTAGTCGTTCTGTGTTATATGGGAAAACAGGAATCAGTGATTTCCATACGTAAGAAGGTCGGTAGGCACATTCGGGTAGCCAAATTCCACGTGGTGGGCGACCAAAGTATTTTTGGTAGTTTTCCACAGCAAGGTGGACTTGAAGTTCAATGCTTCGGTCATCGCCCAGAAGTGGTAGGTATCCGTGTGTTGCTGCGCAAGTTAAAACTTCGATTGCTCCAATGTCCTGCAATTCTTTCAAAGAATTAACTATCGAAGAATCGTATTTATTGCGAAAATCTTCCAGACGCCGAGTAAACCATTCCTGCCAAAATTTAGTTAGGTAAATGTGATGTGAGTCGTAACCCCAACGAGTGAAATTTTTTTCGTCATCTTTCGCAGCTTGAATTTTTTCTAAGCAGTAGTCTTCGAATATTTTCGGGAACTCTTTGTGTTCAAGTTGTTCGCAAAGCACAGGTGAAATATCGATGCTAATTTTTGGTAGAATTCCTTCCTGCAAAAGGTCATTTAAAACATTGAGTATTGGGATGTAGCATTCGGCTACTGCTTCGCATACCCAATGGATGCCCTGTGGATGAGTTCCGTGATGAAGAACCCAAGGCAAATGAGTATGTAAAATTAAAACATACCTTCCTGCATCCATTCGATGGCACTAATTACGCAAATCAATGTTAGTTTGAGACTTTACAAAAATTAATTGATTTTTGGAACATTGCCTACGCCGGGGTAAATTTTGTCTTGACGGTCGATATTAATTTCACCATATTGATTTTCGTAGTTTTGGATATTTTCGATTAGTGCTCGCATAAATAGTTTTGCGTGTTGCGGTGTCATAATGATTCTTGCCAGCACACGTCCTTTTGGCAGCCCCGGCAGTATTCGAGTGAAATCGAAAACAAATTCAGCAGGCGAATGCGAAAGAATGACAAGATTTGAATAAATGCCTTCGGCTTCTTTTTCGCCTAACTCGATGTTAATTTGCTGTTGTATGGTTTGTTGTTCCGGCTTCTTCTCCATTTCCTCTCCAAGTTATTTATTTCTTTAAATCATCAAGTTTTTGTTGAATTTCTTTCATTTTGTTCTGGTTTTTTAAATAGGAATCGTAAATTTTAAGCAACACCAAAAGGTATCGTTCTTTATCTTCCGATTTAATTAATGGTTCGATACCTTCTAATTCGGCTGCTATTACTTTGACTTTGTCCAATTTATCCATAACTGTGTAAAGCTGAGCTAATTCGCCTAAAATTTCGAAATCATTTCGGAATCGTGGCATTGTTCTGCTTTTTTCGAAATATTCGATTGACTTTTCAATCAATGGGAATAAATCGTCGATTTTAATTTCCTGGGGTTCGGAAGGTTGCTGTGGCTTTGCTGCTTTCTTCGAACCAGCACTTTCGGTCGCTTGTTTTTCTGGCTTCTTTTGCAACTCCTCTTGACGCTTTTGGATAGTTACTGCAACTTTGTTTTTATATGCGACAGCACAGTTTCGAACCGCTGCATCGAAGTTGGGGTCGAGTTCTATTGCCTTTTCGTATTGCTCGATTGCTTTGTCGTAATCGCCCAGTTGAAGAAGAATATCGCCGTAGATACCACGATACATTTTGTTGTTTGGGTCTTTTTGTATCAAAGATTCAGCGAATTTCGAGGCTTCTTCCCTATTGCCTTGTGTTTCGTAAATCATTACAAGGAATGAATTTACATCGGCGTTGTCGGGTTCAAGAATTAATATTTTCTTTATGTATTCAATTGATTCATTATACTTTTTTTCGTTAAAATAATACTGGGCTAAGGAAGCAAGTGGGTTTGCATTTATTTCGCTTGGTTGTTCTCGGTCATACGAAGGCCAATCCTTAGGTGGATTGATTTTCCAGCCAAAAATTTTAAATTCGCCGTCTTTGTTGTTCGAAAAAACGAAAATCTCGTTATTCTGAATAACAAAATAATCTACAATTGTTGAGTCTGTTATTCCAGGGAATGCTTTGGTATTTCTCGGGTTGCCAATCTTTCTAATTAATTCTGTTCTTGGCATTTTAATGAAGATGCCTTTTTCCTTTGCAAATTCAATCTCTTTTTCGATAATTTCTAAGTAGAGTTTATTATACTTTACTGCATTTTCCATATCGCCTTTTACTTCGTAAGCTTGTGCGATTAATGGATAAAAATCTGCAATCTGTGGTCTTGCAGTTGTTCCCGAAATAAATACTTTAATTGCCGAATCGATATAGATTGTCTCCTTTCGCGAAAGATATTTGTTGAATAAATCGATTCCCATATTGTAGGCATTTCTCCAGAAGTTGGATTTAAATGCTTCGGCTTGCTCTTTGAGTTTGGGGTCTTTTAGATGTGGGTCGGCTGCATTGATTGTTTTGGCTGCACCGGGGAAGTCATTCTTCATCATTTTGATTTCTGCTAAAAGAATGTAGGCTTCGCCATTGGTAGGATTATTCTGCAATTCTTTCTCCAAATTTGCTTCTGCTTTTTCGAAGTCACGGTTTTTCAATGCAATTTTGGCACTTGTCATTTCGGGCGAAGCACATTGAAAAGATTGAACTAGCAAAGAAAAGGCTATAAAAAATACAATTAATAATATTTTCCTTTCCACCTTAAACTCCTAAAAAAACAAACACAATTACAAAGTTAAGAAAAAAAATTTTGGTAATCGAATAGAAAAAAAGGTGGCTCGAATGAATTTCGGCCACCTTACTTAAAATCTAATGGCTCAATTATTATTTCATTAGTTTGTTCGCTTTGTCAAGCTCCCCACGGCTTATGGCTTCGGCAATCGATGCCGAAAGTGTGATTGGCTGGGCAATTCGTTTCGTAATTCGCGTACCTACAAAAATTATAAATACAAACAAAATTAAAGCACTTATAACCATTATCAAGACTAAAGAATTAAGCGAGGAGCTAATGTAATCGCGTGTTTCGTAAATTTCGTCTTCGTAGCTTCCAGCGCCAATTACCCAATCCCAATCTTTATAGTAAACGGCAGCAACAATTTTAGTTCTGGGTTTGGGGTCTTCCGGGTTTTTCCAATCGTATCGGAAGAATAGAATCTCGCCGGGCTTTTCAACAGTTTGGTTTATGATTTCTTGAATGAAAAGTTTGCCGTTTGCGTCTTTCGATTCCCATATATTTTCGCCATCGCGCTTGCCATCCTTCGAAATCAGATAATGACCACGGCTTTCGCCTGTTGCACCAAGCACATAAACATATCCCGTTTGCCCAATTTTAATTGCATAAATTGCTTTCCTTAGCTTCTCTTCAATCAATTTCAAGGGAATTCCAACGTATGCCATTCCAATTACCTGCCCGTTTGATGTTTTCAGCGGAGTATAGGCAGTAACATACCACTGGTCGACAACGAAGGCACGACCGAAATACTCTTCGCCATTTAGTATTGCACTAACCACAGGATTAGGTTTGCCATCGGGATTGATTGCAGGAATAAATGTTTTAACAGCACGGTCGCCAGCTTTCGTTTTAACTGTTGTTGCAACTCGGAGCATATCGCCACGGTCGTTCATTCTAACAAAAAGAGTTGATGTGGCTCCACTCAACTTCGTAACTTCATCTACTATAGGTACATTTTGATTAAATGAAGTAACAATTTGAATCGGATTTCCACCAATTGCAAGCCTTGGGGCATTAACTAATGTTTCTTCTTTTGTAAATTGGTTAATGACTTTCAGCTGCTCGGTGCCCGAAATATTAGCGCCCCCCTTGTTTTTAATAACTTCTTTTGTGGTGTTAAGTGCAACGAAAAGCATTTTCTTCGATAAATCATCGGCTGTTTCGGCAAAATCGGATACCATTTTCGCAAGCTGCGAAAGATTTTGCTTTTCAGCATTAGTCAGCTTTTCCGTTACTTTGTTTGAAAGATTCGACTTAAGAATTAAAAGAATTATTAAATTCACCACGGCAAGTACAAGCATCGAGATGATAAGTAGAGAATTAATTCTGTAAGAAATACTCTTGCTCATTATTTGCCCCATATTTAAAAAAAGGCAAATTAAAGAAAAAAAAAGTTAAATCCGAAATAAAAATTTTTTTTGTAAACTTCTGTAACTTTAAGTAATTAAAATGGAATAATTTCGCTGCTCCCAACGATAAACTGCAATACACGTCCAAAACCTAAACCCATACCAGAACGTTTAACCGGATTATTCTTGAATAAATTTAGATAGTCTTCGAACATTTGGTCGACTTCATCCGGTTTTCCGTCGAACTCTTGTTTCAATTGCCGTAATTGTTTTAACATTGTGCCTTCGTATAGTCTTTTGCGAAGAATTTCATAATCGTATTCACGGACCGAACCACCGATTGATTCTCCCGAATGTTTAAGGATTACATCAACGCAGTCACATACCTGACGGTCGGGGGGACAATCGCGAACCAAAAGCATATTGAAAAATTTAATTTTTTCGGGATAGTGGGTAATCATCAGGTTTTGGTCGAAGTGATTTACCAACATCTGTTCGTGTTTAGAGCTTAAATCATCGCCCCACGAAATATCCTCCCCCAGTTGCTTTAATATTTCAACTGCTTCGGTATATGTGATTACTTTGAAACCTTTTTCGTAATAAATATATAAATTGTGATGTTGTTCGGGGGAAAGTAAGCCATATTTCGAGGATATATTGAGAACACGGACGAAAATATGATTTAAGATGTCATTGCAGTGTTTCAGGAGCCAATTTAAATCGGTATCCAAAGCCTCTGTTTCTAAAAGTTCGAAATCGTTTAAATGTCTGCCATCGCTTACCCAGTTACGGTTATCTTTTCGGTAGGAACGATTTGTAGAAAACATCCGAGGTAAACCATATGTTATAATATCGTGCTCCAGATGTAGTTGTACAGTTTGTGAAAGTGTTTGAAAAGACGATTCCCGCAAAACGAAAACGTTGCTTACTGCTTCGCACGAACCTGTTGCGTTGGTTATGCCTTGATAAGGAACTCCGATGAAACCTTCGTTCCAAAGAAATTCCAATGCTGCTTGGTAAACGATTCCTTTCAGAATAATGATGCTTTTGTTCATAAAAGACTCCAAATTGTTAAACAATAATAATGAATTAGAGTTAAGAAGATAAAAGCCGAAGCTTTTAATTTCAAGTTAGGCAAAAAAAAAGCCCCAATAATTTGGGGCTTTTTTAGGTTTTCTATTTTTTCGAATACAATTGTTTTGATTTCCAATTTTCTTAAAATTTTAGCAAAACAAAATTAATATTTTTTTGGAAATAAAATACCTTTTTTGAGAAAAAAATTTTTGGAAATTTTACTTTTTATTACAATTCTTACCCATGTTACTTCTTCTTTGGTGCCGATTCTTGTTTGTTCTGTTGTTGGTTTTGATTTCCAGTCGAGCCTTGGCGAATCGAAGCTCGTTGCTCGTAGTTGTCGCATTTGCCGTCGCCGTCTTGGTCAACAAATGTTCTCAACCGTAATCTTTGATTAATTCCACGACCTTGGTAAGTAGCAGCTTGTCTTTGAGTGTTCCCCTGCATCTGCTTTTGCAGTTGTCTGGCTTGCAGATTGTCGCAAATACCATCGTTATTCGAATCGACAAAATTTGCCCGATTGTAACCACGGTTCCCCTTACCGTAACCCCGATTTTGAGCAAAAGAATCATTTGCTGTTACACCAAGCACGAAAATTGCTATTAAAGACCAAAAAAAGAACTTTTTCATAACTTCACCTTAAAAAAATTAACAAACTCATTTATTAGACAAGCATTTTTCGAAAAAGTTTAATTGAAATGCAACAAATTTTAACAGAAATGAAAATGAGTGAATAATAATTCAAAAAAACTATTCACATACTTAGCATTTTATTAAATTTGTAATTTATCAAAATTTTTGGAGGTTAAATAATATGGCTGGTTCAAAAATCACAATGCATGACGGGAAACTTGTAGTTCCCGATGACCCGATTATTCCTTTCATCGAAGGCGATGGCACCGGTCCCGATATTTGGCGAGCCAGTGTCCGCGTTTTCGATGCAGCGGTCGAAAAAGCATACGGTGGGAAACGCAAAATTCATTGGCTCGAAGTTTATGCTGGCGAAAAAGCATACAAATTAAAAGGAGAATGGTTGCCCCAAGAGACCTTGGATACTTTTAAAGAGTACATTGTTGGAATTAAAGGACCTTTGACAACTCCGGTCGGAGGTGGCATTCGCTCGTTAAATGTAGCATTGCGTCAACTTTTGGATTTATATGTTTGCCTACGCCCCGTTCGTTATTTCGAAGGAGTTCCTTCGCCTGTTAAACGGCCCGAACTTACAAATATGGTTATTTTCCGAGAAAATTCCGAAGATATTTACGCTGGAATTGAATGGATGGCAGGCACTCCCGAAGTTAAAAAAGTTATTAAATTTTTGCAAGAAGAAATGGGGGTAACTAAAATACGGTTCCCCGAAACCTCTTCCATCGGTGTCAAGCCTGTGAGCGAAGAAGGAACGAAACGAATTGCCCGAGCTGCAATCGAATATGCACTCAAACATAAGCTTCCTTCGGTTACCTTCGTCCACAAAGGCAACATTATGAAATTCACCGAAGGTGCATTCAAAAATTGGGGTTACGACGTCGCAGAACAAGAATACGGCGACAAATGTTTCACCTGGCGACAGTATGACAAAATCAAAGAAGAACGTGGGGAAGAAGAAGCCAACCGCGTGCAACAAGAAGAACTTGCAAAAGGCAAACTTTTGATTAAAGATTTCATTGCCGATGCATTTTTGCAACAAATTTTAACTAGACCCAACGAGTACTCTGTAATTTGTACTTTAAATTTAAATGGCGACTATATTTCCGATGCTCTTGCAGCAATCGTTGGCGGAATTGGAATCGCACCCGGGGCTAATATCAACTTCATTACTGGACACGCAATTTTCGAAGCAACACACGGGACAGCACCACGATACGCAAACCAAGATAAAGTTAACCCAGGGTCGGTTATTCTTTCGGGCGTGATGATGTTTGAATACATTGGCTGGAAAGAAGCAGGAGATTTGATAATCAAAGGCTTGGAGCGAACAATTAAACAAAAGCGAGTAACGTACGATTTCCATCGACTTATGGAAGGAGCGACTTTGCTCAAAACATCCGAATTTGGCTCTGCAATCATCGAAAATATGGACGATTAAAATATTAGTTCCGTAGGGGAAATTCAGAAATTGCTCCCACAAGGGTTGTTCAAGTACGTGTGGTAAACATAAGGGCAGGCTTACGCGTGCCCATACCTTTTATCATTCACACACCAGCTCTCTATCACTTGCACAAATTCAATCACCAGTGCTAACACCACTCTACTTTACAACAACAATCTTTAGCTGGTGGACAAGCAGAGCCTCCTTGCATCCACATACCACATGGAACTGTTCAAGGTGTGCATTGCAATATGCTTTTAAAAACTAAAGGGGCTATCGGGATTGCCGATAGCCCCTTCGATTTTATCCTTACGGGTTTTTACTTCGATATCGTGAACGGCTTGCT